>Ga0209415_10001197_pt1 | contig 49516 bp, 48 predicted proteins | sample PeaSoiSIISIP2007_FD_187696 | JGI IMG/M metagenome (GOLD analysis project Ga0209415, IMG submission 187696) | Peat soil microbial communities from Weissenstadt, Germany - SII-SIP-2007 (SPAdes) (version 2) | ecosystem: Environmental > Terrestrial > Soil > Wetlands > Peat | place: Germany... | reverse complement strand
GCGGTCTGGCCGACGATCACCGTGCAGGCGCCGACCTTGTAGGTCAGCGTCGGGCCGTCGGTGCGGAACGCCGGGCCAGTGATGGTCTCCAGGAACGCGACGTTGGAGCCGATCACGTCGGGGGTGAAGATCTGCGCCAGCTTCGGGTTCGGCATCGCGACAGGGGCGGCGGACGCGGCGTTGGTCGCAGCGGCGGCGTTGGCGGCCACGGCATTGTTGGCCGGCGGGGACCTGTTGCAGGCGGCCAGCGCGATCGGCGCCAACACCAGAAGCCAGATAGCCCGCATCTCCGATCCCTCCGATTTTGGGAGAGCTTAAACACCGCGCAGCCGGGTCGCCACCAAGTTCCCCTCCCCTTGCGGGGAGGGGTTAGGGGTGGGGGTGCGAGCTGGATGCTGGGTCGAGGGGTCTGTGAGATGCCAAAGCAACAGATACCGAGCTGACACCCCATCCCCGATCCTTCCCCGCAAGGGGGAAGGGAGATGGTGCTTCGCTTTGCGGGAGATGTGCGAGCGTCGCGACGGGAGGGGAGTCAGGCCGGCGCTCGCCAGCGAAGCCCGTTGAACCGGGCGAAGTCGCGGTCGAAGGTGATCCACTCGCAGCCGTGCTCGATGGCGAGGGCGGCGAACCAGGCGTCGGTCACGTCGGGGCCGGTGATGTTCCCCTCGGTGCAGAGCCGTTGAAAGATGCCCCAGTGGCGGCTGCCGGGTTCCACAAGCTGGGCGTTCGGTTGATCCATCAAATCCTGACAGTAGCCGAACGCGTCTTCCAAGGAGCTGGCGCCTGGGAACGTGCGCGTGTTGGTCGTGATGCGAACCAGTGCGCTCAATGCCAGGGTGGAGAGGCCAAATGGCGACTCGGCGGCGATCGTTTGGGCGAGCCAGGCACGGCAGATTGGATAGTGCGGCGACTCGCTGCGAAAGGCGTAGATCAGGACATTGACGTCCGGCAGGACCATCAGAGCCGGCGCAACTTGCGCACGTACTCCAGGTCCTCCAATTCCTGAACTTCTTTCAGATCGGCGATGCCCGGCTTGAGCCAACCCTTGGCAGTGCTGACTCGGGGCATGGAGCGGGCTACCGGCTGGTCCCGCTTCTCCGCAACGACCCGACGCAGCCCCTCCTCGATCAGCGAGGTCAAGGTGCGGCCCTCGGCGGCCGCCTTGCGCTTGGCCTGGACGAGCAACTCGCCTGGCAGTCGGACGGTGGTGCGGTCGGTCATGCCATAGAGATGCGATGCGTATGTCTATATGTCAACTCCGCGGCAAGCCGTCTCGATGTCGCGACGGCGCCATCGAGCCTGTGCTATGGCGGCCCGAAACAACCCTGGGGGGCGGCGGATGGGCGGTTGCATGCGATGGGCGCTGGCGGCGTCGTACCTGCTGTTAGCCAGCGCGGCGCTCGCCGCCGAGCCGCGGCAGATCGGGGCGCCCACCACCGAGACGCCGCACGCCATCCCCGGCGGGTTCGACCTGCCGAGCGGTTGGCGGATCACCCCGGCCTCGACCCCGATCGCCCAGACCGGCGACTGGGTGCTCAAGCTGACCGTGGCGCCCGACGGCCGCGCGATCATCGCCCTCAACGCCGGCTACCAGCCGCACGGGCTGACGGTGATCGACCCGAATACCCACCAGGTGGTGCAGCGCATCACGCTGCGGTCCGCCTGGCTCGGCATGAGCTGGTCGCCGGACGGCAAGACCCTGTTCGTCTCAGGCGGCAACGCCACCGGCGACAAGGGGCCGCCGGGCAAGTCGCCGATCTATGCCTTCGACTATGCCAACGGGAAGCTGAGCGACCAGCCGGTCGCCAGGTTCGACGAGACATTGGCGCCGTTCCTGGTGTGGTGGTCGGGCGTGGCGCGCCATCCGACCCGGCCGGTGCTCTACGCCGCCAACCGCGGCATCGCCGCCGACCCGACCTATGTCGCGGCGTTCGATGCGGCGAGCGGCAAGCTGATCACCCGCATTCCGGTGGAGATCAGCCCCTACGAGTTGGTGTTCTCCAAGGACGCCCGGCGGCTGTTCGTCTCGAACTGGTCGAGCGGGTCGGTCAGCGTGATCGACACCGAGACCAACACGGTGGCGGGCACGCTGCGGGTCGGCGCCAACCCCAACGACATGGCGCTGTCGCCGGACGGGCGGCTGTTCGTCGCCTGCTCGAACGACAACACCGTCTGGGTCATCGACACCTTGCATCTGGCGGTGGTCGAGCGGCTCTCCACCACCCTGACGCCGATGGCGCCGGAGGGCTCGACCCCGGATGCGGTGACGATCGATCCGGTGCGCAAGCTGCTGTTCGTCGCCAACGCCGACAACAACGACGTCGCCGTGATCGACATCCACAACCCCGCCCACAGCGACGTGCTGGGGTTCATCCCGGTCGGCTGGTATCCCTCGGCGCTGGCGATCGGGGAGGCAGGGCAAGCGCTCTACATCGGCGTCGCCAAGGGCGAGCAGGCCTATCCTGACCGTCACGGTCCCGAAAGCCCGCTGGCCAAGAGCTGGGACGGCGACGAGAGCATCAAGACGCTGCAGACCGCCAGCATCGAGCGGCTGCCGCTGGCCGGGCTGGCGGCGCGGCTGCCGCAGATGACCCGGCAGGCGATGGACAACTCGCCTTATCGCGACGCGCTGCTGCAGCGCGCCCGCCCGCCGGCCGGCGCCTCGGTGATCCCGAGCGAGGTCGGCGCGGGCTCGCCGATCCAGCACGTGATCTACGTGATCAAGGAAAACCGCACCTACGATCAGGTGCTGGGCGACCTGCCCAAGGCCAACGGCGATCCGCAGCTGACCATCTTCGGGCGCCAGGTGACGCCGAACCATCATGCGCTGGCCGAGCAGTTCGTCACCCTCGACAACTTCTACGCCGACGGCGAGGTCAGCGTGGACGGCCACTCCTGGTCGGACGCGGCCTACGCCACCGACTTCAATGAGAAGTGGTGGCCGCCGACCTACGGCGGCTGGAGCGGCTCGCTGCCGGCGCCGGCCTACATCCCGGCCGCCGGTCACCTGTGGGACCTCGCCCGCCGCAAGGGGCTGACCTATCGCAACTACGGCGAATACGCGACGCGCGCCAGCAAGGGCGGGCCGATGCAGGCGCAGCCTGGGATCGACGCGCTCTGGGGCCACGTCAGCCCCGACTACCTCGGCTTCAACGCCCGCGACACCGACAACATGGCGGTGTTCCTCAAGGAATTCGACGGCTTCGAGGCCGCCTTCGACAGCCCGGACCCTAACCGTCGCCTGCCCAACCTGGTGGTGATGTCGCTGCCCGAGGACCACACCCGGGGAACCGACCCGGGCGCCTTCACGCCGGTGGCGATGGTGGCCAGCAACGACGACGCGCTTGGCCAGCTGGTCGACCGGGTCAGCCACTCGAAGTACTGGGCCACGACGGCGATCTTGGTGCTCGAGGACGACGCCCAGGACGGCCCCGACCACGTCGACGCGCGCCGCACCGTCGCCCTGATCGCCAGCCCCTACGTGAAGCGCGGCTTCGTGGACCACACCTTCTACACCACCAGCTCGTTCGTCCGCTCGATCGAGCTGCTGCTGGGCCTGCCGCCGATGAGCCAGTTCGACGCCGCCGCGACACCGCTCTACACGGCGATGGGCGCCGCGCCGGACCTGACGCCGTACACCGCGCTTCCGCCGCAGGTCGACCTCAACGCGAAGAACACCGTCACCGCTTTCGGCGCCGCCGCCAGCGCCCGCATGGACTTCTCCGACGAAGACCGCGCGCCGATGCATCTGCTCAACGAGATCATCTGGAAAAGCGTGCGCGGCGCGGCCTCGCCCATGCCGGCCCCGACCCACCGGTTCCGGCCTCTGGTCGACGGCGCGCCATAGTCCGCCCCCGGGGGGCATCCCCGCTGCTGACACCAAACCGCCAGCCGCCCCGCTAAGCTGCTGTTCGAGCAACAGTCTTGGAGGGCCCACGATGAAGAAGCTCGACCTGGCCGCCATCTCCACCGAGAGCGGCTGCAACTATCCGGCGCCGTTCGACCGGCCCTGCCTGGGCGCGACCTGGAAGCGGCTCGGCAACGCCGGAGGCCTCACCCAGTTCGGCGTCAACCTCTCGCGACTGCCGCCCGGCGTCTGGTCCAGCCAGCGGCACTGGCACAGCCACGAGGACGAGTTCGTCTATGTGCTGGAGGGCGAACTGGTCTCGATCACCGACGGCGGCGAGGAGGTGCTGGGCCCTGGCGACTGCATCGCGTTCAAGGCCGGCGCCGAGGACGGCCACCACCTGGTCAACCGCTCCAGCCGCGATGCATTGGTGCTGGAGGTCGGCACGCGTGATCCCGAACACGACCGCTGCGTCTATCCCGACATCGACATGGTCGCCGAACCCAAGGTCGAGCCCTACCTGCACCGCACCGGCGAAGCCTACCCGGTCAACAAACCCAGCACCTGGCTGGTGGGGCAAGCGCCTTAGTTGTTCACTCGGCGACGGCGTAACCCCTCACCCTCCCAACTGCTCCGCAGTCGGGCCCCTTCCTCTCCCTGCGGGAGAGGTGAGAACTAGTTCGGGGGGCAGCCGTGGAAGACGCCGGCTTTCATCACCGTCAGCGTCGCCAGGTTCAGCGGCATCAGCGGCGACATCGAGTGGGCGCCGTCGCCGGTGAAGAGGTCGATGCGGCCGCGGTGGATCGCGCTGCCGACGTCGGAGGCGTACCAGTAGCCGTCGTGCCGGGCGCCATTGGGCATCGGCAGGCCGACGGTTTCCTTGATGAACAGGATGGTGTGGCGCGGCAGGTCGATGCCGTCGACGGCCGCGGTGCGCATCGCCACCACCCTGCAGCCCAACGAGTCGAGGGCGCTCATGCCGCGCTCGCCGGCATGGTAGAGCGTGGCCTTCAGGTAGTAGTCCGCCGAGCCGGGCAGGGCGCCGGTGATGGCGGAGGTGACTAGGTCGCCGATCGGGTCGGACGGCGGCTGGATCTGGGGCGCCGGGCTCTGGGGTTGGGTTTGAGTCGGAGTCTGAGCTTGGCCAGAACTGACCGGATTCGTCGGTGACGCCGGCTCGGCGTATGCCCCAGATGACGCGGCCCCCAAGGCCGTGACTAGGGCGCACGCCAGCGTGGCGAGGCATGCCAGGAAGCGCTTCATCAGCTCTTGCCCTGTTGTTTCTCGTCGCGTTGCAAAGCCAGTCGTACAGTCGTCACAAACCCTGGGCAACCAAAAACAAGGTCGCAGCCATGATAACGATCTACGGCGATCGCATCTCGGGCAATTGTCTGAAGGTCAAATGGACCGCCGAAAGGCTAGCGATTCCGTTCACTTGGATCGATGTGAACGTTGTTAACCGAGAGACTCGGACCGAAACGTTTCTAGCTATGAATCCAGCCGGCCAGGTCCCGACTATTGTGCTGGAAGATGGCCGGCCGCTGGCGCAATCCAACGCCATCATCCTCCACCTCGCCGAGCGCTCCGCACTGATTCCCGCCGACGCCTACGAGCGCGCCAAGATGTTCGAGTGGCTGTTCTGGGAGCAGTACAGCCACGAGCCGACCATCGCGGTGGTGCGCTTCCAGGTGAAATATCTGGGCAAGCCCCGCAGCGAGGTCGATCCGGCGCTGGCAGCCAGGGCCGAGGCGGCGCTGGCGCTGATGGACCGGGCTCTGAGCGGCCGGCAATTCCTGGTCGGCGCGCAGCTGACGCTGGCCGATATCGCCCTGGTCGCCTACACCCGCTTCGCCGCCGACGGCGGCTTCGATCTGGCCGATTACCCGGCGGTTGACGCCTGGGTGCGGCGTGTCGAGCACGAACTGCCGATAAGGGACCCTAGATGAGAGCAGGATTTCTGGCCGCGGTCCTGGCGCTGGGCGCGGCCGGCGAGGCGCTGGCCTGGGGCTCGAGCGGCCACCGCATGATCGGCGAGGCGGCGATCGAGGCGCTGCCGGCCGACCTGCCGCCGTTCCTGCGCAGCGCCGCCTCGGCCACGGCGGTCGGCGAGCTCAGCCGCGAGCCGGACCGCTCGCGCGGTTCGGGCAAGACCCACGACGCCGACCGCGACCCCGGCCACTTCGTCGACGGCGGCGATGACGGCAAGGTCGCCGGCGTGCTGCCGCTGGGCGCCCTGCCGCCGACCCGCGAGGATTACGAAACCGCACTGCGCGGCGCCGGGACCACCAGCTGGAAGATGGGCTATCTGCCCTATTCGATCATCGCCGACTGGCAGCAGCTGGTGAAGGATTTCGGCTACTGGCGGGTCGACGACGCCGGCGCGCGCCACACCGCCGACGCCGCTCACAAGGCCTGGCTGGAGGCCGACCGCGTGCGCCGCGAAGGCCAGATTCTGATCGACATCGGCCTCCTGTCGCACTTCGTCGGCGACGGCAGCATGCCGCTGCACGCCTCGATCCACTACAACGGCTGGGGCCCGTTCCCGAACCCGAACGGCTACACCCTTGAGCACGTCCATGTGCCTTGGGAGGGCGTTTATGTGCGCCAGGTTGTCACCGTCGCGGCAATGAAGGCGGCGATGAGCCCGTTCCACGATTGCGGCTGCCCGATCGAGCAGCGGGTCGGCGCCTATCTGGCGGGCGATCTGACGACGGTGATTCCATTCTACGAACTGGAGAAGGCCGGCGCGTTCAAGCCTGGCGTCGCCAAGGGCGTGGAATTCACCACCGGGCGCGTCGCCGCCGGCGCCTCGGAGCTGCGCGACGAAATCGCGCTTGCATGGAAGGCTAGCGCTGACGCGAAAATCGGTTATCAGCCGGAACTCAACGTCGGCGATGTTGAATCGGGCAAGGTCGATCCCTTCGACAGCCTCTACGGCGACGACTGAACCAAAGTCGTGTATAGGTCGGATGATCGGAATGCGGAGCTTTGTCGAGTGTCCGCTCGGGCACAGGACGAGGCAGGAGCGTGAGCAAAGCCATTGGCCGCACGGGCTGCGGGTTGACGCCGCCCGATAAGCCTTTCAGATTTCCCAATGACTCGACAGCGGGGGTGGTAACTTCGCTGGCGTCGGGGGGGCGCATGGACGACACGGGCATGTTTCTCCATAGCGTCGAGGCGTTACGTCTCCACGTCGATCGGCGACTAGCCGAATTGATCCCCTCGCCGGGGGAGGAACCAGGCCGCCTGGGCGAGGCCGCGCACTATGCGTTGCTGGCGCCAGGCAAACGGTTCCGCCCGCTGCTCACCCTGCTGACCGCCGAGGCGTTCGGCGCGCCGATCGCCAGGGCGCTCGACGTGGCCTGCTCGATGGAGATGGTCCACGCCGCCTCGCTGGTGCTCGACGATCTTCCCTCGATGGACGACGCGCGGCTGCGCCGCGGCCGGCCGACCACCCACCGCGTCTACGGCGAGGCCGACGCCATCCTGGCGTCCGTCGGCCTGCTGACCCGGGCGTTCGGCGTCATCGGCGCGGCCGACTGCCTGCCGGCCGAGCATCGTAGCGAACTTGTGATGTCGCTGGCCGAAGCGGTCGGCTTCCACGGCCTCGTCGCCGGCCAGGCGTTGGACCTCGCCGAGCGCAACCGGCCGCGCACGGTCGCGGAGCTCGACGCGCTCAATCACCGCAAGACCGGCGTGCTGATGATGGCCGCGGCCGAGGCCGGCGCGCTGATCGGCGGCGCCGACCCCGCCGCCCGGCGCGAGCTCGGCGAATTCGCCCGCCGCATCGGCCTGGCGTTCCAGATTCGCGACGACCTGATCGACGTCGACGGCGGCGACCACGTCGGCAAGGACGTCGGCAAGGACGCCGGCATGACCACCGTGGTTTCGGCGCTGGGGCCGCGGGCCGCGGTCGCCGCGATCGAGGCGCACCTGTCGGCCGCCGACGCCGCTCTGGCCAAGGCCGGGTGCGACGGCCGCCTCGGCGTCTTCGCCCGCAGCCTGTTCTCGGGGCGCAAGGCGGCCGCGTGAACGGCGGCCGACCCGGCCCGATCCTCCCAGGACCGATCCTTGAAGTCCAAGCCGTCCGTCACGCCTTCGGCGCCCGCCAGGTGCTGCGGGGCGTCAGCCTGGAGGTTCGGCCGGGCGAGATCTACGCGCTGCTGGGCCCCAACGGCGCCGGCAAGACCACCCTGGTGCGGGCGATCTGCGGGCGGCTGAAGCCGGACGGCGGCGATGTGCGCCTGGTCGGGCGCGATCCCTACCGCGACGGCGCCGCCCGCGCCGCGCTCGGCCTCGCGCCGCAGGCGCTGGCGCTCTACCCTCAGCTTACGGTGGCCGAGAACCTTCAGGTCTTCGCCAGCCTGGCCGGTGTCAAGGGCAAGGCGGTGGGCGAGGCGGTGGCGCGCGCCATGGCCGTGACCCGTATCGCCGAACGCGCCAACACACTGGTGCGGCAGCTGTCCGGCGGCTTCCAGCGCCGGGTCAACATCGCCGCGGCGATCCTGGCCAACCCGAAGCTGCTGGTGTTGGACGAGCCAACGGTCGGGGTCGATCTGACGGCAAAGGCGGCGATCGGCGAGGCGCTGACCCACCTGAGGTCAGAGGGGGTCGGCATCCTGCTGATCACCCACGACCTCGAGCAAGCCGGCGCGCTGGCCGATCGGGTCGGGTTCCTGCGCGATGGTGAGAAGGTGCTGGAGGGCCCACCGGACACGCTCATCGCCGACGCCTTTGGCGACCAGGTTGAGATCGAAGTCGATATCGGCGAGGCGGACGCCGCCCAGGCTGGTCACATGGCCGAGGAAGGCCTGAGTCGCGATGAGAACGGGATCTGGCGGCGTCTTGCGCCGGACGGCTACGTCCTGGCCGGTCAGCTCGGCCAGCGGCTGAAGGCGCAGGGTCTGGCGCCGCGGGAGATCCGGGTGCGTCGGCCGTCGCTGGAACAGCTTTTCGCCCTCGTCGTCGAGACAAGGCGGGCAGCGTGACCTTCGCCATGTTCCGAGTGATGGCGCTGGACCTGTGGCGCGACCGGCCGGCGCTGGTGATGACCTTCCTGCTGCCGTCGGTGGTGTTCCTGATCTTCTCGGCGGTGTTCTCCGGGGCGACCGGCACGGACGTGAAGCTGAAGGTCGCTGTCGTCGACCTGGTTCACACGCCGGCTTCGACGCGGCTCGTCGCGGCGATCCTGGCCGACCCGGACCTGCGCGCTGAAACCGCCGTCCCACCGACCCTGGAGAGCGTCCGCGCCGCGGTCCACGCCGGCCGCGACGACGCCGGCCTCGTCATTCGCGCCGATCCCGCCGCCGCCGGCGCGCCGATCGTGCTCCTGGCCGATCCCAGCCGCGCGGTCGCCGCGCCGGTGACCGAGGCCAGGGTGCAGGAGATCATGCCCAAGGCCGCGCCCGATGCCCTGATCACCCGCACCATCCGCGACCTGACTCCCGCCATCGGCGAGCTGACCGCCGACCAGAAAGAGAACGTCGCCATCGCCATCGACCAGGCGGTGCACGATCCCAAGTCCGTGCCCAACGCCGATACCCTGTTCGAGCGGCAGGACGTGATCGGGGCCAAGAAGGGCGGGGCGTCGATCGCCTACTACGCCGGGGCGGTGATGGTGCTGTTCTCGCTGTTCGCGGCCATCCACGGCGCGCTGACTCTGGTCGACGAGCGGCGGGCCGGCATCGCCGACCGCATCCTGGCCGGTCCCCACGGCATGGGCCCGGTGGTGACTGGCAAGCTGCTGTTCCTGATCGCCCAGGGCGCGGCGCAGGCGGCGGTGATCTTCGCCACCGCCCAGATCGTCTACGGCATCGCGGTGACCGAGCACTTCGGGCTGTGGCTGGTGACAACGGCCGTCGCCGCGACCGCGTCGGGCGGCTTGGCGCTCGGACTCGTGGCCCTCTGCCGCACCCGAGAGCAGGCGCAGATGCTCTCCACCTTCGTCATCCTGATCCTGGCGGCCGTCGGCGGCAGCATGGTGCCGCGCTTCCTGATGCCGCCGTGGCTGCAGGCGGTGGGCTGGTGGACGCCTCACGCCTGGGTGATCGAAGCCTACCAGAGTCTGCTGTGGCGCGACGCCGGGCCCGATGCGCTCTATAAGCCCTGGCTCGTGCTTATGTTGATCGGCGGGGTTGGCTTTGCGGTGGCGCAAATCGCCGCCCGCCGAATCCGGACCTAAGGAGCTATGGCCGAACTCGCACTCGACCTTGTGATCTTCGCCGGCGCCTTCCTGTTCATGGAGGGCTTCGCCTGGTTCACCCACAAGTACGTCATGCACGGGTTCCTCTGGGTCTGGCACCGTTCGCACCACACGCCGCGCACCGGGATGTTCGAACTGAACGACCTGTTCGCGGCGGTGTTCGCCACGCCGGCGATCGTTTCGATCTATTTCGGCGTCCACGGCTATCCGCCGCTGCTGCCGATGGGCATCGGCATCACCGCTTACGGCGTGGTCTACGCCATGTTCCACGACGGCCTGGTGCACCGCCGCTACCCGACGCCGCTGAACGGCAAGTCGCGCTACTGGAAGACATTGATCCAGGCCCACCGCATCCACCACGCGGTGAACACCAAGGAAGGCTGCGTCTCGTTCGGCTTCCTGATCGCCCAGCCGGTGCGCAAGCTGAAGGCGCAGCTGGCGGAGCTGCAGGCGAAGGGCGCGACGGCGCCCTAGATCTTCGACCAGAGCGCCGGCCGAGCGGCGGACTTCGCGCCGCGCGACGTAAGCGCCGTCCAGCCGCCGCCGAGCGCCAGCGCGGCCTTCATCGCGCCGCTGGCCGAGGCGCGGGTGTCCCAGGCTTTGGGACCGCGCTGCAGCACGATGACCCCGATCTGGCGGTAGACGCCGCGGGCGGCGGCGATGGCCCAGGCGGAGCGGAACGGCAGCTCGGAGAGACCGGCGACGGCGGAGGCGTAGTAGGGCTCGGCCTCGGCGAGCAGGCGCTTGACCACGCCGAAGACGGCGGTGCGGTGCTTCGCCAGCCCGATCTCGGCTTCCGGCACCCCGGCTTCGGCGAGCCAGGCGGCGGGCAGGTAGATGCGGCCGTTGGCGGCGTCCTCGATCACGTCGCGGGAGATGTTGGTGAGCTGGAAGGCGAGACCGAGGTCCTGGGCGCGGCGCAGGGTAGCGAGGTCGTCGGGCTCCACCCCCATCACCAGCGCCATCATCACGCCCACCACGCCGGCGACGTGCCAGCAGTAGTCGAGCGTGTCCTCGAGCGTCTCGTAGCGGCGCGCCGAGACGTCCATGGCGAAGCCGTCGAGCAGCTCGATGGCATAGCGCTCGGGGATGTGGCGGCGCAGGGCGACGCGCTGGAACGCGGCGAAGTCGGGATCGTCGGTCGGCTGTCCGGCGAGGGCGGCCCGGGTCTTCTCGTAGAGCGCGGTGAGGCGCTGGCTGGCGCTGGCCGCGTCGGGCGTCGCCATGCCGTGGCCGAGCTCCTGGCCGTCGATCACGTCGTCGCAGTGGCGGCACCAGGCGTAGAGCATCTCCGCGTCGGCGCGGGTCTCGGCGTCGAACAGGGCGGCGGCGGCGGCGAAGCTCTTCGAGCCGGCCTGGATGGTCTCGCGGCTGGACTGGACGAGGTCGGTGGTGGTCAGGACTGGCCTCCCCAAGCCTTGCTTTTCGCGTCGGCGATCATCAGGCCCGCCGTCGCCTTGGCGGAACCGATCACGCCGGGCACGCCAGCGCCGGGATGGGTGCCGGCCCCGACGAAGTAGAGGTTGGCGATCACATCGTCGCGGTTGTGAGTGCGGAACCAGGCGCTCTGGGTCAGCACCGGCTCCAGCGAGAAAGCCGAGCCTTGCCAGGCGTTCAGCTCGCGCTCGAAGTCCTTCGGGGTGAAGATGCGCTGGGTCACCAGATCTGCCTTCAGGCCCGGAATATAGCGCGCCTCGATCGCCTCCAGAATGCGCTCGGCGTAGAGCGGCCCCTCGACATCCCAGTCAATCGGCGCCGTGCCCAGATGCGGCACCGGCGAGAGCGCGTAGTAGGTCGAGCAGCCCTCCGGCGCGAGGCTGGGGTCGGTGACACAGGGCGCGTGCAGATAGAGCGAGAAGTCGTCGGCGAGGCCGTCCTTGCCGTAGATCTCGTCGATCAGTCCCTTGTAGCGCGGCCCGAACAGGATGGTGTGGTGGGCGAGGTCCGGGTGGGTCCGCTTCAGGCCGAAGTGCAGCACGAACAGCGAGGGGCTGAAGCGGCGGCGCTTCAGGCTTTTGGCCACGGCCTGGCCGCGCCGATCGTCCGCCAACAGCGCGCCGTAGGTGTGGACGATGTCGGCGTTGGAAGCGACGGCGTCGAACGCCTCGAAGCTGCTGTCTTTGTGCACGACCCCGGTCACCCGTCCGGCCTCGGTGACGATGCGCTGCACCGCGTCGGACACAATGAGCCGCCCGCCCAGGTCCTGCAGCAGCTTGGCCATCGCCGCCACCAGGGCGTTCGTGCCGCCTTTGGCGAACCAGACCCCACCGTCCCGCTCCAGCGCATGGATCAGCGCGTAGATCGACGAGGCGGCGAACGGGCTGCCGCCGACCAGCAGGGTGTGAAACGACAGCGCCTGGCGCAGCTGGTCGTCCTTCACGAAGCTCGAGACCTTGGCGTAGACGCTGCGCCACGCCTCCAGCCCGACGAGCTGCGGGGCGGCGGCCAGCATGTCGGTGATCTTCAGGAACGGCACGCCGCCCAGGCGCTTGTAGCCCTCGTCGTATACCGCCTCGGAGAACTTCAGGAAACGCCGGTAACCCTCGACATCGGCGGGGTTTTTCGCCGCGATCTGGCGATCGAGCTCTTCCTGGTCGTTGACGTAGTCGAACCGTGAGCCGTCGGGCCACAGCAGGCGGTAGAACGGCGAGACCGGGATCAGCTCGATGTGGTCGGCGCGCTTGCGTCCCGAGAGCGCGAACAGCTCGTCGATGCAGGCCGGATCGGTGATGACGGTCGGGCCGGCGTCGAAGGTGAAGCCCTGGTCGCGCCAGACGTAGGCGCGGCCGCCCGGCTTGTCGCGGCCCTCGATCAGGGTGGTGTCGATGCCGGCGCTCTGCAGCCGGATGGCCAGCGCCAGCCCGCCGAAGCCGGCGCCGATGACCGCAACGCGCCGGGTCATGCCTGGGCGGCCCGCTCGGCCAGCAGCGGCGCTTCGGAGAGGCAGCCGAGCGCCCGCCCGATCGGCACCGGCGGCTTGCCGGCGAGGATGCGCACCTTGTCGGCCAGCGTTGCTTCTCCAGCGTAGAACCGTTCGATCAGCGGCGTCGGCAGACGGTAGAACCGTTCCAGCACCTTGTAGCGTTTGGCAGGCTCGGCGGCGCGGAACAGCATGCGGTTCAGCAGGCGATAGAAGCTGCGCGACCGCCAGACGCGCTTGGACATCTCGATGATCGCGGCGCGGACGGCGGTGGTGGTCAGGCGCGGCAGGCCGGCGATCATTTCCGCGGTGCGGGCCGCGTCCGGCGAAGAATAGCCGGTGGTCGGATGGAAAAGCGCCGCCCGCATGCCGGCGTCGGCCGCGCCGGGTCTTTCGTCGGACCAGTAGGCCTCGATGTCGCCGGCCAGCGCGATGGGCAGCACGCCGATTTCCTCGCGCGTCACCTCGATCACCTGCCATCCCTGCGTGAGGGCATAGGCAGTGATGTCGGCCTCCAGCGCTGCCCGGTCCAGCGCCGGGCCATCGCTGTAGCGGGTGTCCTCGATCAGCAGCGTGTCGCCGCTGGTCGGCAGCACGTAGAGGAAGCGATAGCCGTCGAGTTGAGCCACCGTAGCGTCCATCACGATCGGGCGGGTGAGGCCGTGCGGCTGGGCCAGACGCACCTCCTGGCCCAGGAACTTCTGCCAGCCCAGCGCCAGGCGGTTCGAGCGGCGCGGGCCGCGGGCGTCGATCACCAGCGGCGCGGCGAGGCGCCGGCCATCGACCAGCCGCACGCTGTCGGCCTTGACCTCGTTGGCCTCGACGCCAAGCCAGGCGTCCTCGCCCAGCAACTCGCTCATCACCGTGTGCAGGCGGCCCGAGGTGATGGCGCGATAGTGTGTCGGCAAAGTGCGGCGGTGGGCAGGGAAGCGCACGTCGTAGCCGGCCCAGTCGTGCACGATCAGCGGCCCCAGCCACTCGGATATCGCCGGCGAGACGTCGGTGGCGAAGTGCGACCAGGTGTGCTCGCCGCCGATCCGCATCTCGCGCTCCAGCATGATGATGCGCAGACCGGGCCGCGAGTGCTTGAGCCGCAGCGCGATCAAGCTCGACGCCAGCCCGCCGCCCACCAGAAGGGCGTCGGCCAGCACTACGTCACTCGGCGCGGGCTGAGACATGGCGTGGCTCTAGCGAGTTTCGCCGGCGACGGACAGGGGCCCAGGTTTGCCGATCTGCACGGACCTAAGTTGGGCTGCGCCGCCGATTGCCTGCGCCCGTCTGGGGGCGTAGGCGGGGCGCGCCAGGCAGACAGGGATTCGGATGGCGGCGGAGATCATCGACGGCAGAGTGATTGCGGAGGGGCTGAGGGCCAAGGTGACGGCGGAGGTGGCGGCGCTGGCGCGCGATCACGGCCTGAAGCCGGGCCTCGCGGTGGTGCTGGTCGGCGACGATCCGGCCAGCCAGATTTATGTACGATCCAAGGGCGAGCAGAGCCAGGCCGCCGGCATGCACTCGGTCACCCACCGCCTACCGACTGATACCAGCGAAGACGACTTGATCGCCCTGGTGCGCGAGCTGAACGCCGACGCCGCCATCCACGGCATCCTGGTGCAGCTGCCGCTGCCGAAGCACATCAGCGAGGCCGCGGTGCTGGCGGTGCTCGATCCCGACAAGGACGTCGACGGCCTGACGGTGTCGAGCGCCGGGCGTCTGGCCAGCGGTCTGCCGGCGCTGACGCCGTGCACCCCGGTCGGCTGCATGATCATGCTGCGCGAGACCCTGGGCAGCCTCGCCGGCAAGCGGGCGCTGGTGGTCGGCCGTTCGATCCTGGTCGGCCGGCCGCTGGCGCAGCTGCTGCTGGGCGCCGACTGCACCGTCACCATCGCCCACTCCAAGACCGTCGACCTGCCCGCGCGTTGCCGCGAGGCCGACATCCTGTGCGCCGCCATCGGCCGCCCGCAGATGATCAAGGGCGACTGGGTCAAGCCCGGCGCGACGGTGATCGACATCGGCGTCAACCGCGTGCCGTTTCGCGATCCGGTGGCCGCCGCGGCCGGCAAGACCAAGGTGGTCGGCGACGTCGACTTCAAGTCGGCCAGCAAGGTCGCCGGCTGGATCACGCCGGTGCCAGGCGGGGTGGGGCTGATGACCGTCGCCTGCCTGCTGCAGAACACGGTGACCGCGGCCAAGCGGATCGCCGGGCTCGGGTAGGGCCGGGTGCCGCGCCTGATTGTGTTCGCAGGGCTGCCCGCGAGCGGCAAGTCCACGCTCTCACGGGAGCTGGCGCTACGGATCGGCGCTGTCTGGCTCAGAGCCGACTCGATCGAGCAGGCGATCAAGGACTCCGGCGTCGTTCCGGGCGACCTGAAGGACGCCGGCTACCGCGCCGCCCAGGCGGCCGCCGAGGACAACCTGCGGCTCGGCCGGGACGTGGTGGCCGACTGCGTCAACGACTGGCATGTCGCCCGCGACGGCTGGCGCCTGGCCGGGGAGCGGGCGGGCGCCGAGGTCGTATGGGTCGAGGTGGTCTGCTCGGACCCGGCCGAGCACCGTCGCCGCGTCGAGACGCGGGTCGTCAACGTGCCGGGTCTAACCCCGCCGGACTGGCGGGCGGTGGTCGAGCGCGAGTACCATCCGTGGGACTGCGAGCGCCTCACGGTCGATACAGCCGGACGCTCGGTCGAGGCGTGCGTAAACGAGCTCCGAACGAAGTTGGAGAGGCGAGCATGATCGAAGCGTCCTGCCACTGCGGCGCGGTCAAGTTCACGGTTGAGACCGCGCCGGATGAGGTGACTGACTGCAACTGCTCGATCTGCCGCCGCTACGGCACGCTGTGGGCCTACTACGAGGCGCCGCAGGTGCGGTTCGAGGCTGAGAACGGTCCGACCGACATCTACATGTGGCGCTACCGGATGCTCGAGTTCCATCGCTGCCACACCTGCGGCTGCGTCACCCACTGGGCAGCAGTCGATCGCAGTTACACGCGGATGGGGGTCAACGCCCGACTGATGCCGCCCGAGGTGCTGGCGGCGACGCCCATCAGCCACTTCGACGGGGCGGCCACGTGATCGCGGCGCGCGGTGCTAGAACCGCTCGACCCAGGGCCTGAGCTCGATCTCCCAGCTCCAGGCGCTGCGGGGCTGGCGCAGGGCGGCCAGGTAGCTCTCGGCGACGCCGTCCGGGTCGAGGGTGCTGTCGGGACTATCGGTCGGATCCGGCCGCGCGGCGCTGCGCACGCCGCCGTCGATCACGAAGTGGACCACGTGCACGCCCTGCGGGCCCAGCTCGCGCGCCGCGCTCTGCGCCAGGCCCCGCAGCGCGAACTTGCCCATGGCGAAGCCCGACGAGAGCGCGAAGCCTTTGACGCTCGCCGTCGCGCCGGTGAGCAGGATCGCGCCGTGCTGCTCGGGAACCATGCGCCGTGCCGCTTGCTGCACCACTAGGAAGCCGCCGAGCGCGGAGATCTCCACCGCGCGGCGCACGTCGGTGGCGTCGATGTCGACGATCCGGCCGCGGACACGGGCGGCGGCGTTGAAGATCACTACGTCGGGCGCACCGAACCGCGCGTCGACCGCGTCGAACAGCCCCGCGACGGCGTCGGGGTCGGCGGCGTCGGCGGCGAAGGTCGCCGCGCCGATCTCGGCGGCGAGCGGCGCCAGCTTCTCGACGTTGCGCGCCGCCAGACCCACTTTCAGGCCGGCCGCCGCCAGCGCCCGGGCGACCGAGGCGCTGATGCCCGGCCCGGCGCCGACGATCAGGGCGGTGGAGTAGGGGATCTCGGCCATCTGACGCGCTCCGGGTTGTTTGCCCTGTCCAGGTAGTCACGCGTGGCGCCTGGCCAAGGGCGGAATGACGAATTCTGTCCTAAAACAGGGTCTTAGAGGGATGGACGCCGCCCAAGAATGCTGACAGGCCCGATAGGATAAATTGAAACGCCTTGGCGCTGCCACGGGCGCAGACTGTCCCCACATTCAGTCCAGCGCTATCGTCGCCCAGAGCAGGTGAGAGATGTCCACCCAAGTCGCTGATAGACCGCAAGCCGCCGCCATCCCGTCCGCCGTCGAAGGCGTGCTCAATTTCGCCGAACGCGGCCCGGAGAAGGCCTACACCTACACCTACAAGCCGCCCGAGGGCACGCCGGCGACCAATATCAAGACCTACGCCCAGACCGTGACGCTTGAGAACGCGCGGCAGCTCGCCGGCGGGCTCGACGTCGACGTGCAGGGCTTCCAGATCGTCAGCCACCGCACCGCGGTGCGCGACTTCTGGGACGAAGCCCAGACCATGGCGCTCGGCCATCCGGAAGTCGCCGAGCTGGTCAAGGCGGTGACCGGCGCGTCGCGAGTCGTGGTCTACGACCACACTCTGCGCCGGCGCGATGTCGGCGTCGCCGACCGCACGCCGGGCCAGGCGCGACAGCCGGCCGGCCGCGTGCACATCGACCAGACCGTGGACTCCGGCCCGCAGCGGGTGCGCGATCTGATGGGCGAGCAGGCGGAAGCGCTGCTGAAACACCGCGCCGCGATCATCAACGTGTGGCGCCCGATCCATCACGAGGCGCGCGACTGGCCGCTGGCCTTCGCCGACGCCCGCTCGGTCGCCAGGGACGACCTGATCGCCTCGGACCTGATCTTCCCGCACCGCAAGGGTGAGATCTACGGCGTCAGCTACAATCCGGCCCAGCGGTGGCGCTTCGTGCCCGACCTGCAGGTGGACGAGGCGATCCTGATCAAGTGCTGGGACAGCGACCCCTCGGTGGCGCAATTCACACCGCACACCGCCTTCCAAGATCCGACCACACCGGAAGGCACGCCGCCGCGCGAGAGCATCGAGTTCCGCACCATCGCCTTCTTCGACTAGGCGCGCGCCGCCGCCTCGGCGCGGCGCTGCATGAGGTCCCGCTCGCGCCGGTTGCCCGCCAGCGCGGCGGCGATCTCGAACGCGGCGCGCGCCTCTTCGCGGCGGCCGAGCTTCTCCAGCAGGTCGCCGCGGACACTGGGCAGCAGGTGGTAATTCTTCAACGCCGGCTCCGACGCCAGCCGGTCGACGATCGCTAGTCCCGCCGCCGGTCCCTGCGCCATTGAGACGGCGATCGCCCGGTTGAGCTCGACGATCGGCGAGCGAGCGACCTCAGCCAGATCGGCGTAGAGCGCGGCGATGTGCTCCCAGTCGGTCGCGGCCGCCGTCGCAGCCCTTGCGTGGCAGGCGACGATGGCGGCTTGCAGAGCGTAGAAACCGCGGGCGCCGCCGAGCTCGGCCGCTCGGCCAAGCGCTCTCAACCCGCGCCGGATCTGCAACAGGTCCCAGAGCGCGCGGTTCTGGTCCAGCAGCAGGATGGGATCGCCCGCCGCGTCGGTGCGCGCCGCCGTCCGTGACGCATTCAGCTCCATCAACGCCACCAGGCCGTGGACTTCGGGCTCGTGCGGCGCGACGGCCGTCAGCACACGGCCCAAACGCAGGGCTTCGCCGCAGAGCCGCGGCCGCAGCCAGTCATCGCCGTGCGCCGCGGTGTAGCCCTCGTTGAAGATCAGGTAGACCACCTCCAGCACCGTCCCGAGCCGCTCGGACAGTTCCTCGCCGCGCGGGGTCTCGTAGGTCAGGCCGGAGTCGGACAAGGTGCGCTTGGCGCGGACGATGCGCTGGGCGACGGTCGCCTCGGGAACCAGGAAAGCGCGGGCGATCTCGTCGGTCGTCAGACCACAGATCATCCGTAGCGCCAGCGCGGCGCGGGCCTCGCGTGACAGCCGCGGATGGCACGCGGTGAAGATCAGCCGTAGCATCTCATCGCCGATGTCGTCGTCGAGCGCGGCGTCGAAGTCAGGCATGATCTGCTGCTCCGCCTCCAGGTCGCGGGCGACCGCCTGGTGCTTGCGCCTCAGCATCGCGCCGCGGCGCAGGTGGTCGAGCGCGCGGCGCTTGGCCGTCGCCATCAGCCAGGCGCCCGGTCGTTCGGGCACGCCGTCGCCTGGCCAGCGCTCGAGCGCCGCGAGCAGCGCCTCCTGGGTCAGCTCCTCGGCGAGCGGCACATCGCGCAGCATCCTGGCCAGGCTGGTGATCAAGCGCGGCTGCTCGATCCGCCAGACGGCCAGGATGGCGCGATGGGCCTCGTCGGTGCTCACCGGTTCAACCCCGGGCCGCTGAGATGGCCCGCGCGCCTCAGGACATCCCCGCGGCGACCTGGCGCATTTCGCATACCCCTTCCCACTCGGGCATGAAGTCCTTGTGCAGCTGCATGAACTCCTTGGCCGACGCCAGCGCCTCGGCCCGGCCCGGCAGCTCGAAGATGGCGTAACCGCCGATGACCTCCTTGGTCTCGACGAACGGGCCGTCGACCACGCTGAGTTCGCCGCCTGCGACACGGATCCGGGCGCCGGCAGCCAGGGGCATCAGCCCGGCGTTGTCGAGCATGCGGCCGGCCTTGATCTCGCGATCCGCCAGCTTGTGCATCTCGGTGAGCAGCGCCTCGGACGGCCCGCCCTGATGGGACGACGTGACGATGAACATGAAACGCATCTGAGTTCTCCTGGGCGAGCCGCCGGCGCCGTCGCCGCTAAATGCTCTCACCTAATACGACGACGATCGAGCGCGCGGTGGATCGACACGCCGCGGTCGAATTGTGCGTCGCCGCCGATTCAGGTCAGATCCGCGACCCCGGCCGGCGGCGTGAAAGCCGCCGTGGGCATGCTGCGCAGCGCCGGCAGGATGTCCTCGACCCGCTCGACCGATCGCCAGGTGTCGCGGAACTCCGGCGGAATCAGCTTCTGCTCGAGGATGTGGTCGAACAGGCTGAACAGCGGCTGCCAGAAACCATGGATGTCGAGGAACACGATCGGCTTGGCGTGCAGGCCGAGGCGCCGCCAGGACAGCAGCTCGATCACCTCCTCAAGCGTGCCGATGGCGCCGGGCAGGATGGCGAAGGCGTCAGCGGCTTCGAACATCATCATCTTGCGCTGGTGCATCGAGTCGACCACCACCGTCTCGACGGTGGCCAGGGGGCGTTCGTGCGAGGTGAGGAAGTGGGGGATGACGCCCAGCACGCGGCCGCCGGCGGCGTGTGCGGCCTTGGCGCAGGCGCCCATCAGGCCAACGCCGCCGCCGCCGTAGACCAGGCGCAGGCCTTCGCGGGCCAGGGTGGCGCCGAGGTCCGACGCGGCGGCGAGAAACGCGGGGTCGGCGGCGTCGGACGAGGCGCAATAGACGCACACCGAGTCCAGCCGCCGGGAATTGCTCGGCATTCCGGGCTGCTCCAGAAAAATAGCGCGCAGGCAGGCGCGTTCAGCGAAAGTGGGAACGGCTTTCGCCGGGCGAACGGGCTCCTACTTAGACGTCTGGAGCACGATTCACAGCTCGTGGAACCAATGGCTCTGGGCGCGCTGTGACGTGCGACGACGTGTGTGAGGATAATGACGGGGCCAGCGAGGTTGCAAGCCGGCAAGACGACGCTGCCAGGCGCGGCCGCCGCGGTCTTGGCCGCCCTAGCGGTGGTGGGGCTCGTCGGCTGCGGCGAAACGTCGACGCCGGCGGACAACGCCGTCTCGGCGCAGGCGACGCCCACCGAGGACTATCGTCCCGCGCCGGAGCTGCTCGGCGGCGCTGCTGGCAGCGATGGCCGGGTGCAGCTCTACGGATCGGCGGTCCCAGGGGCGGCGGTGCGGCTGCGCAGCCCGAGCGGCGCGCAACAGTTCGCGACCGCGGACGCCGCAGGCATGTGGCGCGTCACCCTGGCGCCGTCGCCGCAGCCGCGACTGCTTGGCCTTTCGATGTCCGACAAGGGTCAGGTCGTGCAGGCGGTCAGCTTCCTGTTCCTGGCGCCGGATGGGGCGGTGGCGCGCCTGAAGGCGGGCGGCGGCACCCAGGCCGCGGCGCCCGGTAAGGCGGGCCTGGCCGCGCTGGCGCTCGACTACGACAATCAGCGCGCGGCGACCTTGTCGGGCGTGGCCGCGCCGCATGAGACGGTGACGGTGCGGGTCGATGGGGTGGAGCGCAGCCAGGCCGACGCCGACTCCGGCGGCCGCTTCGTGCTGCCGCTGCCCCAGCTGACGACCGGCGCGCATGAGTTCGACCTGATGGGGGCCGCGCAGGAGGTGCGCTTCTCGGCGAGCGTCGATACCCCGGCGGCGCTGGCGCAGGCGCCCTACGCCGCGACGCGGGTGGGGCAGGGCTGGCGGATCGATTGGCGCACGCCCGGCGGCGGCGGGCAGACCACCTTGATCCTCGGGCCGCAGGAGACCGGCCCTTGACCTACGCCCACGCCCGGATCGACGCGCCCTCGACGGCGCCCCTGGCCCTGCCGGGGCCGGCGAAGTTCAACTTCTGGAGCTCGATGGCGGAGCTGGTCCGCCTGGTGCTGCGATCGCGGGCCCAGGGCCTGCGCTCGCGGCTCGCCATCGCGCTCATCCTGGTGCTGATCGGCAAGTGGACGGGCGTCTATGCGCCCGTGCTGATTGGCGAGGCGATCGACGCGGCCAGCAAGGGCAAGGGCGCGCCGGAGACGCTGTTCGCGGTGTTCATGGGTCTGGCGGCCGGCTGGGTGCTGCTGCGCTTCATCGCCAACGCGACGCCGCTGATGCGCGACGCCATCTTCACCCCGGTCTCGCAGCAGGCGCTGGCGCGCTCGGCCGAGGAGACCTTCGGCCATACGCTGACCCTCTCGCTCAACTTCCACCAGGGCAAACAGACCGGCGCGCTGGCGCGGATGATCGACCGCGGCGCCCACTCCACCGACACCCTGCTGCAGAGCGTGGTGTTCAACCTCGGGCCCACGCTGTTCGAGCTGGTGATGGCCGCCTACGTGATGACCAGCCGCTACTACGGCCCGCTCGCGCTGGTGACGATCGCCACCATCGTGCTCTACATCGCCATCACCATCAGCATCAGCAACTGGCGCATCGCCCATCGCCGGGCGATGAACGAGGCCGACAGCGAGGCGGCGGGCCTGGCGGTCGACGCGCTGATGAATTTCGAGACCATCAAGGCCTTCGGTTCGGAAGACCGCATCGTCGGCCGGTTTTCCGATGCGATGGGCGACTACGCCCGCGCCGCCGTGAAGTCGAACACCTCGCTGCAGATGCTGAACGCGATCCAGTCGATGGTGCTGAGCCTCGGCCTGTTGCTGGTGGTGTTCCTGGCCGGCTGGCAGGTGGTCCGCCACGCGATGTCGCCCGGGGCCATCACCGCCTGCATCCTGATCATCCAGACGGTCTACGCCCCGCTCGGCAACCTCGGCGTCAACTACCGGATGATCCGCCAGGCCTTCATCGACATGGAGCAGATGCTGGAGCTGCGGGCGATCCTGCCCGAGATCACCGACAAGCCGGGCGCCCGGGACCTGCCGCCGGCTTCGGCCGAGGGCGCCGACCTGGTGTTCGACCACGTCACCTTCAAGCACGACGCGCGGTCGGTCGGACTCGCCGACGTCAGCTTCCGCACCCCGCCGGGGACGACGACCGCGCTGGTTGGCCCCTCCGGCGCCGGCAAGACCACCTCGGTGCGGCTGGCGCTGCGGCTGATCGATCCGCAGGCGGGCGCGGTGCGGATCGACGGCGCGGATCTGCGCGAGGTGAAACAGGCCTCGATCCGCCGGGCGCTGGCGCTGGTGCCGCAGGAGGTGGCGCTGTTCAACGACACCCTGCTGGCCAACATCGCCTTCGGCAATCCCGAGGCCAGCGAGGCCGACGTCTGGGGCGCGGTGGAGGCCGCCGAGTTGGCCGCCTTCGTCGAGACGCTGCCTTACAAGCTGGAGACGCGGGTCGGCGAGCGCGGGCTGAAGCTCTCCGGCGGCGAGCGCCAGCGGGTCGGGCTGGCGCGAGCGCTGCTGGCGGGGCCGCGGCTGCTAGTGCTCGACGAGGCGACCAGTGCGCTTGACGGCCCGACCGAGGCGGCGATTCAGGCGACGCTGCGCAAGGTGCGGGCAGGGCGCACGACCCTGGTGATCGCCCACCGCCTCTCGACCATCGTCGACGCCGACCAGATCATCGTCCTGCGCCGCGGCCGCATCGTCGAGCGCGGCGACCACGCGGCGTTGTTGGCCAAGGGCGGTGAGTATGCGGCGCTGTGGCGGCGGCAGACGCGGGAGACGTAATCACCTCTCCCGGAGGGAGAGGGAGGGGCCCGCGATGCGTTAGCATCGTGGGAAGGTGAGGGGTTACGCCGCCGGCTGACTACCCTGAGGCAGCGTAACCCCTCATCCTCCCGCACCTACGGCGCGGGCCCCTCCTTCTCCCTTTGGGAGAAGTGTATTAGGGGCGGGTCTGACATCCGGATGTGGGTCGGCAAGGGTAGGAGCAGGCGATGCGGTATCTTCACACCATGGTGCGGGTCGCCGACCTGGATAAGGCGCTGGGCTTCTATTGCGGCGCGCTGGGCCTGACCGAGGCGCGGCGGATCGACAACCCGGCGGGCCGCTTCACCCTGGTGTTCCTCTGTGCGCCCGGCGACGAGGAACAGGCCAAGGCGGGCGCCGCGCCGATGGTGGAGCTGACCTACAACTACGATCGCGAGGACTACCAGGGTGGGCGCAACTTCGGCCACCTGGCCTATGAGGTCGACGACATCTACGCCACCTGCCAGCGCCTCGCGGACAGCGGCGTGACCATCAACCGCCCGCCGCGCGACGGTCACATGGCCTTCGTCCGCTCGCCGGAGGGGATCTCGGTAGAGCTGCTGCAGAAGGGCGGATCGTTGCCGAAGGCCGAGCCTTGGAGCTCGATGCCCAATGTCGGCGTCTGGTAGGCCGATCCCTTCGGCCATCGCGTTCCGCCCGCTCGAACTCGCCGACTGCCCGCTGCTGACCCGCTGGCTGGCCGAGCCGCACGTGCGGCGGTTCTATCAGAGAGAGCCGATCACCCTGGCCGAAGTCGAGGCGGAGTATGGCCCGACGATCCGCGGCGAGGAGCCGTCGCAGAGCCACATCGCGACGTGCGACGGCGCCCCGTTCGGCTACATCCAGTGCTACGCCAACATGGCCTATCCGCAGTACGCCGAGACACTCGGCGTCGACCACGGCGTCAGCGTCGACCTCTACATCGGCGATCGGGCCTTCGTCGGCCGCTGCTTCGGCCGGGCGATGCTGGCCGGCTACCTCGCCCGCATCGCCTTCCCCGCCTACCCCGACGAGGATCTGGCCTACATCGCCCACGAGCCGGACAACCTGGCGGCGCTGGCTTGCTCCCGGGGAGTTGGGTTCAAGCCGCTGCGTCACATCGTCGAGGACGGCGTCGTGGACCAGCTGCTGGTGCTGCGGCGCGAGGATCTGACAAGCTGCAGCCCGGCGCGTGGGTATCGCTAGAATGCCCATGGCGAGATGAGTTCGAGCCCCGTTGTGCGGAAGTCGTCGAGGTTGCGCGTGGCCAACCGGCCCCCGTTTATCTGAGCGATCGCGGCAATCATCCCATCGGGCGCCGACATGCCGAGCCCCTGTCGGGAGGCCGCGCCCATGATCTCGCCATATGCCAGGGCCGCTTCTTCGGTCAGCCCGAAAATGCGGTCAGCAAAGCGCCGCCGCCAATCCGTCAATCCTTGTTCAAGCCGAATAGCACGCTGATCTGGCAAGAGTTTCTGGATGCCGAAGGCGATCTCGGCGATCGTCACTGTTGGCAGGGCAAGCTCAGCGTCATGCCGGACGAGCCAGGCAATCACGGCTGGGTCGGGCGACTTGCGGAGCGTCTCGGAGATCACATTGGTGTCGAGGAAGATCAAAGCTCCGGACCGGTGTCGACGCGCCGTGACTCACGGATGACCGCCTCAAGGTCGATCTCAGTCCCGCCGTTCCTCGATACTCGGGCGTAGAATGCAGAGGCCGGTTCGCGCCCGGCCTCGCGGATTTCGTAAGCTTCCAGCGCCCGCTCGACGACCTCTGCGATTGAGCGGCGTTCTCGGCGCGCGAGCCGGTGGGCTAGGTCTCGCGCCTTGGCGCTGCGAACTGAAAGCTGAGGTTCGGCCATAGGAGTCTCCTGGTTCGCGCACATAGCAGATCAGTCGTCTGCCATCAAGATGGCACGAGATGGCGTGATGGCAGATTACGCGATGCAATCCTTGCAACTTTCGCGGTGGATTTGACGCCAGGGAAGGGGGCCAACATCGCGTATGCAATAGCGGAGCAGCAGCTATGAACCCGGCATTCGATCTCGTGATCCGGAACGGCCTCGTCATCGACGGCACAGGCGCCGAGCGCTTCGAAGGGGACGTGGCGATCAGCGGCGGACGCATCGCCGCGATCGGCGCGGTGTCGGCCGCCGGCGCCGAGGAGATCGACGCCAAGGGCAAGCTGGTGACCCCCGGCTATGTCGATATCCACACCCACTACGATGGCCAGGCGGTGTGGTCGGATCGGCTGTCGCCCTCGTCGTCGCACGGCGTCTCCACCGTGGTCGGCGGCAACTGCGGCGTCGGCTTCGCGCCTTGCCGGCCGGAACACCGCGAGCTGCTGGTCAGCGTGATGGAGGGCGTCGAGGACATCCCCGAGGTGGTGATGACCGAGGGGCTGAGCTGGGACTGGCAGACCTACCCGGAATATCTCGACGCAATCGAGAAGCGCCCGCACGACATCGACTTCGCGTCCCAGATTCCGCACTCGGCCGTCCGCGTGTTCGTGATGGGCCAGCGCGGCGCCGACCGCGAGCCGGCGACCGAGGACGATCTGCGCCAGATGCAGGCGGTGGTGCGCGAGGCGATCGACGTCGGCGCGCTGGGCTTCGCCACCTCGCGCCTGGTGATCCACAAGACCGGGCAGGGCGATCCGATCCCGACCTGGCAGGCCGCCGAGTCCGAGCTGGGCGCGATGGCCATGGCGCTGAAGGGCGCCGGTCGCGGGGTGCTGCAGGCGGTGTTCGGCGAGTCCGGGCGCACCTTCGAGGACGAGATCGACCTGCTGTCGCGCCTGACGCGGATGAGCGGGCGTCCGGCCAGCTTCTCCATGGCCCAGTCCAACGACAACCCCGACGCCTGGCGCCACGTGATGCAGCACCTCGCCGAGGCCAATGCCAAGGGGCCGCGGATCCGGGCCCAGGTCTATCCGCGCCCGATCGGCGTGGTGCTCGGCTTCGACCTCTCGATCAACCCGTTCAGCCTCTGCCCCAGCTACGAGCCGCTGGCGAAGCTGCCGTTCGCCGAGCGGATCGCCGCGCTGCGCGACCCCGTCATGCGCGCCCGGTTGCTGATGGAAGAGCCGGGCGAGGCGCTGATTCCGCTGGCGCGCCTTGGCCGGCGGTACGACTTCATGTGGCGGCTCGACGATCCGCCCAACTACGAACCATCGCCGGAGGACTCCATCGCCGCCCAGGCCGCCCGGCAGGGCGTCAGCCCGGCCGAGCTCGCCTACGATCTGCTGCTGGAGCATGACGGTCGTGGCCTGCTGCTGGTGGCGATCGCCAACTACGGCAGCGGCTCGCTCGACCCGATCCACGCGCTGATGACCGATCCCAACAGCGTGCTCGGCCTCGGCGACGGCGGCGCCCACTACGGGATGATCTGCGATTCCAGCTACCCCACCTTCGTGCTGCAGCACTGGACGCGCGAGCGCCAAGGCCAGCGGCTGTCGATCGAGCAGGCGATCAAGTCGCTCACCGCCGATCCGGCCCAGGCTGTCGGCCTGCTCGACCGCGGCGTGCTCTCGGTCGGCCGCAAGGCGGACCTGAACCTGATCGACTACGACCAGCTGCGGCTGGCGACACCGCAGGTGTTGTATGATCTTCCGGCCGGCGGGCGGCGCATCACCCAGGGCGCCCGCGGCTACGACGCCCTGATCGTCTCCGGCCAGGTCGTCAGCCGCCAGGGCGAGCCGACCGGCGCGTTGCCAGGCCGCCTGGTCAGAGGCCCGCAAGCTGCGCCGAACTGATCTGTGAGAGCGATGACTCCCGGGGCGTCGCGCTAACGCGCGCGATGACAACGCCTTCAGACTCTTCATCTGGGCGGCCGACTAGACAGGTCCGGCCGCTAGCCTAGGGTCTGGGAAACGCAGAACCAGAAGGTGGACCGCATGGAAAACTTCGCGGGCAAGATCGCCGTCGTCACCGGCGGCGGATCGGGGATGGGGCGCGAGCTGGTGCGCCAGCTGGCGGCCGAGGGGGCGAGCGTGGCGATGTGCGACGTCTCCCGCCAGACCATGGAGGAGACCAAGGCGCTCTGCATCGAGGATGGCCTCATCTCCGGCGTCAGGATCACCTGTCACGTGGTCGACGTCTCGGACGAGGAGCAGGTGGCGGGCTTCCGGGACGAGGTCGCGGCCGAGCACGGGACCGACAGGATCCACCTGCTCTTCAACAACGCCGGCATCGGCGCAGGCGGCTCGCTGTTCACCGACAGCCGCGCCAACTGGGAGAAGACCTTCAACGTCTGCTGGTTCGGAGTCTACTACATGACCCGCGCCTTCCTGCCGATGCTGGTCAGGGCGGAGGAGGGGCACATCACCAACACCTCCTCGGTAAACGGCTTCTGGGCCTCGATCGGTCCGGACGCCCCGCACACCGCCTACAGCGCCGCCAAGTTCGCGGTGAAGGGCTTCACCGAGGCGCTGATCACCGACCTTCGCGTCAACGCGCCGCACATCAAATGTTCTGTCGTGATGCCCGGCTACATCGGCACCAACATCGTCGCCAATTCGCGGATGGTGCTGGCCGGCCGCGACACGCCGCGCCTGAGCGACGTCGAGGTCCGCCGGGCGCGCTCGCGGATGCGCCAGCAGGGCGCCGACGACAGCGCCGTCAGCGACGACGACATCCGCGCCCGGATCCAGCGACAGGCGCAGAACTTCCACGACCGCGCACCGACGACGGCGGCCGAGGCTGCGACGATCATCCTCGATGCGGTCAAGGCCGGGCGCTGGCGTGTGCTTGTGGGTGAGGACGCCCACAGTCTCGACGAGAGAGTCCGCGCCAACCCCGAGCGCGCGTACGACCCCGACTTCGGCGGCCTCGACACCGCCAGCGACGTCTCGGCCAGTGCGCCGCGATTCAGCTGAGCGTGGGCCTGGTGCTCAGGCGCGGGTTGGCGCCGCAATGTCCGTCACCGCTCCGGCGCTGACTAGGTGCGCCGGCATCGCCGATCGTCCAGAGCTGCCGTCCCGATTGGTCGAGATGGTGGTTATGCGGTGTCGGCGCCAGCGCCCAATCTCGCCTCTAGCGGGATGCGAACACGCAGGACCGTGCCGGTGTCAGCCGCCGAGTCGATGGTCAGCGTTCCCTTGAGCGGCGCCAGGCGCTCGCGCATGCCGGCGAGACCGAGATGCTGGGCGGCGTCGGCCGCGGCCGGGTCGAAGCCTTTGCCGTTGTCCGCGATCGTGATGAGCAGCCGATCGCCGCGGCGTCGGAGCACCAGACTGACCGCGCTGGCGCCGGCATGCTTCAGCACGTTGGTCATGGCTTCCTGAATGAGGCGGTAGACCGCCGTCTCCACTTGCGCCGGAAACCGCTCGCTATCGACTTGGCTGAAGTCAATTTCGACGTTGATCCCGAACCTTTCAGCCCAGTCACCGACGCGTTCGAACTGACGCCCGGCTCGCGCGGTATCTATCGCCGGCCCAGCGCTTTGCGCGACGTCCGGTCCGCCTGACGGACAGGCGGAGGGCCCTCTTACGGCAAAGCGTGGCTCCCCGGGCAGGACTCGAACCTGCGACCCGCCGGTTAACAGCCGGCTGCTCTACCAACTGAGCTACCGAGGATCAGGCCAAATCGGCCGAAGGCGGGCCTATTACGCTGCGCCGGACGGGTGCGCAAGCGGCGCCCGCGCCGCAGGGTGGCGCCATGCCAGGCTGTTGAGGCGCGAAGAAAAAGCAGCCCGGCGGAATGCCCGCCGGGCTGATGAAGTGGGTGATGGTGGGGTGTCTTCAAGGAAGACGACACGCAGGGTGGCCAATCATGGTTAACCACCGCTTAACGACTCAGGCTTTGTGGCCGAGGTAGTCGGAAATCGACCGCGCAACCGCCTCAGGGCGGGTGAAGTCGACGCCGGGATGGGGGAACGGCACCCATTGGAAGCGGGCGTACCAGAGCTTCCCGTCGTGCGGCGGCCGGGCGTAGTCATAAACGGGAAGGGGGCGGAGCACCTCCTGCGAGACGCCGACATAGCCGAGGTTGCGCGCTTCGGAGGCGTAGAGGGCGAGCGCGCGGCGCTTGGCCGCCTGCTCGGCAGGGGTGAGTTGCAGCACCGTCTCGGTCCCGTTCGGTAGCGGGAAGCGGTGGGAGTTGGCCTTGCCGCCGGCCAGATTGTACTCGGCGAACTCCAGCACGCTCAGGCCCTCGCCGGCGAGGCGGCTGGCGATGGCGCTGGCGCCGTCGTGGTCGGGGTTGCCCCCCTCGAACGCCGGCGCCCAGAGCTGATCGATCCCAAAGGCGGCGACGGCGCCGCGGATCTCGCGTTCAGCCTCCGATAGCTCGCGCCACAGGCGGCGGGCGGCGCGGGCGGCGCGGCCGGCGACGGCAAGACCTAACTCGCCGGCGGCCCGCTCGCTCTCGACCCGGCGGCGGGCGACGACCTCCAGATAACGGGGCCGCTCCCAGGGCCACATGGTCGCCGCGTCGACGCAGCCGTGGGTCAGGAACAGCACCGCAACGTTCGAGCCCTGGGCTCTGGCGCGGCCGATAGCGGCGAAGCAGGCCACCACCTCATCGTCGGGATGGGGGCAGAGGATCAGGATCGACGCGCCGAACGCAGGCGCCGGCCCGGCTGGCGGCGTCAGGCGATCAGCTCCGCGGGGGCCGGGGACTGGGCCGCTTCGCGCCAGAGCGAGAACAGGTCCTCGTCCAGCACCTCACGCCAGCCGGCGAGCTGGCGGCGGGCATAGTCGAGCGCGGCGCGGCGCATGCCATCGCGCAGCGTGGCGCTGGCGGCGGTGGCGCGCAGCGCCTCGGCCCAGGCGGCGGCCCCGCGGTCGACCACGCGCATCGCCGGCGTGTCGTCGAACAGCTCGGCGACGCCGCTCTTCTTCGACACCAGCACCGGGCAGCCGCTGGCCATCGCCTCGACCCCGACCATGCTGCGGATCTCGACCTCGGACGACAGCGCCACCAGGTCGACGCTGGCGTACAGCCGGGCGAGCTCGCAGGGCTCGACGAAGCCGGCGATGGTGGCGGCTGGGCCGAGCTTGCGGCGTACGTCCGCGGCGGCCGGGCCGACGCCGGCGGTGATCAGGTGCAGCGGAACGCCCTCGGCGCGCAGCGCCGCGATGGCGTCGACCAGGGTGTGGATGTTCTTGCCGACATCAAGGCGGCCGACGAACAGCACCAGGATGCGGTCCTTCGGCAGCCCCAGCTCGGCCTCGATGCGGGCGCGATCGGCGCGGTGCGGCCCGAACAGGCGCTTGTCGATGCCCAGGCGAAGGTGGCCGACGCGGCCGCGACCCAGGATGCTTTCGGCCAGCGCGTGATCCTCGGCGCGGGTGGCGGCGACGAAGGCGCAGCGCCGCAGGTGCTGCACCAGCCGCTGGTCCATCCGCCGGCCCTGGCGCTCCGGCACGTTCCAGTCATCGATCAACTTGCGCGCCGGCCAGCTGGCGCCGAAGCGCGCCTCGATGGTCTGGCGGGTGAAGATGCGGGTGTAGGACGGCGTGTCGGTGTGGAACGAGGTGGTGAGCGGGATGCCGCGGCGGTGACTGACGCCTTCGGCGGTCTTGGCGAAGGCGAAGAACGCGTCGGTGGTGTGGATCACATCGTAGGCGCCGAGCTCGCGGGCCAGGCGCGGGTGGTACGGCGCAAGGTCGGTGTGATCCGGCACATAGGGCAGGAACTTCAGCTGCGCGGTGGAGAACAGCGGCGGTAGGTGCGCGAGCCGCGCGCCAGGGCCGAGCACCTCGGTGCGATGGCGGCCGGAGAAGTAGACCGTCAGGTCGAGCGGCAGCGCGCCATCCGCCGCCGCGCCGGCCAGCCGCTCCCAGCACTTCACGTGCCCGCCGGCTTCAGGCGAGCGCGGCAGGTCGACGAGGGCGGCGACGCGGATCGGTTTCTCGGCGCGCATGGCTCTTAGTGTCGGAAATCTAGCCCCAGAGCGATAGGTGGCGACAGTCAGGTGGATTTCAACTCCGTCACGAATAAGGCGGCGCCCCTCAAAGGAGTGTCAGGTGACACGGCGTGTGATGTTTGCCACACTCGCGGGCCTGAGGGACAGGTTAGGGAGCAAGCTTATGAAACGAGCGAGCGTGGCTTTGGCCCTCGCCGCTGGGATCGGTCTTGTCGCCTTCCCGGCCATGACCCTCGCCAGTGGCGGCGGCGGCATGGGCGGCGGCGGCATGCCCAGCGGCGGCGGCGCGAGCGGCATGGCTGGCATGCCGGATCAGCCCGAATACGACCCGGCGGTGGAATACCAGAAGGGCACGGCCGACCTGCAGGCCGGCCGCTATCGCAACGCGGTGACCGACTTCCAGCACGTGGTCGACACGACCCCACGGGCGGCCAACGCCTGGCTCTATCTCGGGATGTCCAAGTCGGGCGTTGGCGACGAGAAGGGGGCCGAGAAGGCCTACGAGAAGTCGGTGAAACTCGACGACTCATCGGTGCAGGCGCACCGGCAGCTGGCGCTGTCGCTGGTGAAGCTGAAGCAGACCGACAAGGCCAACGCCGAACTGGCGATCCTGAAGTCCAAGGCGGCGACCTGCGGCGACACCTGCTCCGACGCCGCGGACCTCAAGGCGGCGATCGACGCGGTGACGGCCGCCTTGGGATCGCCAACGCCGTCGGCCGCCAACGACGCGCCCCAGCACCTCTCGCTGGCGAGCCCGCAAGCCGGCGACGGGGCCTATGTGCGGGCGGTCAGCCTGATCAACGAGCACCGCTGGGATGACGCGCTGGCGTCGCTGGACAAGGCCGAGGCCGTCTTCGGTCCGCACCCGGACATCCTCACCTACAAGGGCTACGTCTGGCGTCACAAGGGCGACTGGTCGAAGGCGGAGTCGTTCTACCATCAGGCGCTGGCCATCGATCCGAACCACCGCGGCGCGACCGAGTACTACGGCGAGTTGAAGGTGCTGGAGGGCGACATCACCGGCGCCAAGGCGCTGCTGGCGCGGCTCGACAGCGCCTGCGCGTTCGGCTGCGCCGAGGCGGAGGAACTGAGGCATTGGATCGATCACGGCGGCGATCCGGCCGCCTGATCGGGCTTGTCGCGTTCGTGCTGGCGGCGGCCGCCCCGCCGCCAGCCGCGCCGCCGCTCCGCGCCATGCGCTGGCTCGCCCCCGGCGCGGACGCGTCGGTGGTGCTGACCCATCGTCCGACCGAGTGTCTGGCGCGGCCCGCCGATCCCGACGGCGCCTATCTGGTCGAGCTGGGCCGCGCCGCGTTCCGCACGCCGCTGCTGCTCGGCGGCCAGGCGGCGCGCGCCGGGATCGACTGCGAGACCTGCCACCGCGGCGCCCGCAACAATCCGGCTTTCGACTTCCCGGGCGTCTCCGGCGCGCCGGGCACGGCGGACGTGACCACCTCGGTGCTGTCGTCGCATCGGGGCGACGGCATCGACAACCCCAAGCCGATCCCCAACCTCTCGGGCCCGAAGTCGGCGCTGAAGGTGAGCCAGGATCCATCGTCGCCGGCGCTGGAGGGCTTCATCCACGGCATCGTCACCGAGGAGTTCGACGGCGACGAGCCCCCGCCGTCGGTGCTGCGCGGCCTGGCCGCCTATGTCCGCGCGCTGTCGCCCTCCGCTTGTCCGACCAGCCCGACCGAGCCGGTGACGGCCGCCGGCGCCTTGGCCGATGTGCGCAGGACGCTGCAGGCGGCGCTCGCGGCAACCGCCCACAATGACGGCGCGTCGGCGGCGCTGATGGTCGAATCCGCCCGCTCCCAGCTCGGCGACATCGACGAGCGCTATGCCGCGCCGGCGTTGGCGCCGCAGCGCGCAGCGCTCGAGCGCGCCGCCGCCGACCTGGCGGCCGCCGAGTCCGACGCCCGACGCGGCGCACCCTCGGCCGCAGCGTCGCTCACTGCCTGGCTCGCGGGCGAACCGAGCTGGTCGCGGGTAGTCGTGTCGGCCGAGCCGGCTTCGCTCTACGATCAGGCGGTGCTGGCGCGAGCCGGGCGCTGAGCGTGGCGCCGTTGCGTCGGCGATGCGCACGGCGATGAAACCATGCCGCCGCGACACCCTTGGGCCTCGGCGCCGGCGGTCCGTTGCGTTAGTCCTGGCGTAACAACGGTGTCCAGGGGGCCCGATGCTGAGCGAGCTCGAGTACGGTGGGTTCGTCGACCTCGTCTACGAGGCGGCGGTCGAGCCGGGACTCTGGGTGCGGGTGCTGGAGAAGTTCGCCGACCTGGCCGGTGGCGCCAAGGCCTGGATGCCGACGCTGAATCTCAGCGACGGCGGCGGCGACGGCCTGCTCGCTCGCATCGAGCCCGAACGCCAGACCTCCTACTTCGAATACTACGCCTCGGTGAATCCGTTCTTCAAGGAGGATCAGGCAGGTCCGAACGCCAACTGGCCGTTGCTGGTAGTGACCGACGAAGATCTGTTCCTAAAGGAAGACTTCGTTCGCACCGAATACTACAACGACTTCCTGCGGCCGCAGGACATCTACTCGGCGGCGATCGTGCGGCTATCGCGGCAGAACAACTTCGAAACCACGCTGAACCTCAGCCGACCGCTTCGGCGCGGTCAGTTCACCAAGGACGACATCAGCGTCGCCGCCCTGCTGCAGCCGCACGTGGTGCGGGCGCTGAAGATCAATCAGAGCTTCGGCCCGCGCACCCAGGTCGCCGCCCACCTGGCCGATGTGCTCGACCAGTCGCCGCATGGCCTGTTCCTGCTCGATGGGGCCGGCGCGATCCGCCACGCCAACCGCGAGGCCGAGCGCCTGCTTGCGGCCGCCGATGGCCTTTGCAGCGTGGGCGGGCGACTCGGCGCCGTCGGCGGCTTCGGTCGGACGCTGGAGCAGCTGGTCCGCCGCGCGGCGAGCGCTGACTTGACGCTGCGCTCCGGCGGCTCGATGTCGATCGCAACGCCGCTGCGGGACGCGCCGATCTCGCTGACCGTAGCCCCGCTGCGCCCGGAACGGTTCGGCGCGACGCCGGCCGGCTGGGTGCTGGTCTGCGCCACCGACCTCGCCCGCGAGGTCAAGGCGCCGGACGAACTGCTGCGCCAGCTGTTCGGCCTGACGACGGCCGAGGCGCGGGTGGCGCTGGCGTTGTTCGAGGGCGCGAGTCCGCGCGAAGCGGCGGTGCGGCTCGGTGTCAGTTTCAACACCGTGCGCAACCAGATGACCCGCATCTTCGAAAAGACCCAGACCCACAAGCAGTCGGATCTGATGCGGCTGATCATGCGCACCATGGGGGTCGGCGGCCGCTGAGCCGCGCCCGAGAAAGGGCGCCTGTCTGCCCTTGCGCGCCGCTTCGAGGTGAGCCTACCACTCCATCGCCGGCCACCGCGGGCTCGATTCTGAGAGGCCAGCGGCGCAACCTCGGAGGCGAGAGTGACCGCACCGCCGATCCCACCCGCCGTGGCCTCCGCGCTCGACCTGATCGGCAACACGCCGATGCTGGAGCTGACCGGGTTCGACGCCGGTCCCTGCCGCCTGTTCGTCAAGCTGGAGAACGCCAATCCCGGCGGCTCGATCAAGGACCGCATCGCGCTCTCGATGATCGCGGCGGCCGAGGCGGACGGGCGCCTCAAGCCTGGCGGGACGCTGGTCGAAGCGACCGCGGGCAACACCGGTCTCGGCCTGGCCCAGGTCGGGCTGCTCAAGGGCTACAAGCTGCTCTTGGTGGTGCCCGACAAGATGGCCCGCGAGAAGATTCAGCACCTGCGGGCGATGGGCGTCGACGTGCGGATCACCCGCTCCGACGTCGGCAAGGGCCACGCCGAGTACTATCAGGACATGGCCCTCGCGATCGCGGCCAGGCTGCCGAATGCGGTGTTCATCAATCAGTTCGAGAACCCCGCCAATCCGCTGGCGCATGAGACCACCACCGGCCCGGAGATCCTGGAGCAGATGCAGGGCGACCTTGACGCGGTGGTGGTCGGCGTCGGCTCTGGCGGCACGCTGACCGGCCTTGGCCGCTACTTCGCCAAGGCCTCGCCCAAGACCGTCATGGTGCTGGCCGACCCCGTTGGCTCGATCCTGGCCCCGCTGGTCGAGCGCGGCGAGCACGTCACGCCCGGCTCGTGGGTGGTGGAGGGTATCGGCGAGGACTTCATCCCCGCCAACTGCGACCTCGCCTTGGTCAAGAAGGCCTACGAGATCAGCGACGCCGAGAGCATCGCCACCGCCCGGCTGCTGCTGACCAAGGCCGGTATCCTCGGCGGCTCCTCGTCCGGCACTTTGCTGGCCGCCGCCCTGCGCTACTGCCGCGATCAGACGCAGCCCAAGCGCGTGGTGACGCTCGTTTGCGACACCGGCTCGCGCTACCTCTCCAAGGTCTACAACGACAGCTGGGTGGCCGAGCAGGGACTGGTGGACCGCCACCTGCACGGCGACCTGCGCGACCTGATCGCCCGCACGCCCGGCGACGCCGTCACCGTCGGGCCGGAGGACACGCTGCTCACCGCCTACAACCGGATGCGCCAGGCCGACGTCAGCCAGCTGCCGGTGCTCGATGACGGCCGGCTGATCGGCCTGATCGACGAGAGCGACCTGCTCGAAGCCGTCGAGGACCGCCGCACCGACGGCCGCTTCCGTCAGCCGGTCTCCACCGCCATGACCGCTAAGCTGCGCACGCTGCAGGCGTCCGAGCCGCTCGACGTGCTGCTGCCGATCTTCGAGCGGGACGAGGTGGCGATCGTGATGGAGGGCAAGGAGTTCCTTGGCCTGATCACCCGCATCGACCTGATCAACTACCTGAGGCGCGCGGCGTGAGCGACGACAGCCCAGAGTCGGCGGGCGGCGGCCGCAACCAGCTCGACTTCGCCACCCGCGCCATCCACGGCGGCCAGCAGCACGACCCCACCACCGGGGCGGTGATGACGCCGATCTACGCCACCGCGACCTACGCCCAGTCGTCACCCGGGGTGCACCAGGGCTTCGAGTACTCGCGCAGCCAAAACCCCACCCGGTTCGCCCTGGAACGGGCGCTGGCGGACCTGGAGAGTGGGACCAAGGGCTACGCTTTCGCCTCCGGTCTGGCCGCCATCGGCACGCTGCTGGAGACGCTCGACGCCGGCGACCACGTGATCGCCAGCGAGGACCTCTATGGCGGCTCATTCCGGCTGTTCGACAAGGTGCGCCGCCGCTCCGCCGGACTTGAGTTCAGCTTTGTCGATATGAGCGACGTCTCCGCGATCGAGGCGGCGATCACGCCGAAGACCCGGCTGATCTGGGCCGAGACGCCGACCAATCCGCTGCTGCGGCTGGCCGACCTCGAGGCGATCGCCGCGCTGGCTCGCCGCCGCGGCCTGACCGCCGCCGCCGACAACACCTTCGCCAGCCCCTACATCCAGCGCCCGCTGGAGCTCGGCTTCGACGTCGTGATGCACTCCACCACCAAGTATATCGGCGGCCACTCCGACGTGGTCGGCGGGGCGCTGGTGGTGGGCCAGAACGCGGCGCTCGGCGAGCAGCTCACCTTCCTGCAGAACGCGGTGGGGAGCATCGCCTCGCCGTTCGACAGTTTCCTCACCCTGCGTGGGTTGAAGACCCTGGCGCTGCGGATGCAGCGGCACTGCGAGAACGGCCTGGCCGTCGCCCGCTGGCTGGAGACGCACCCGGCGGTGCGCCAGGTGCTCTATCCGGGCCTGCCCAGCCACCCGCAGCACCCGCTGGCCCGGCGGCAGATGCGCGGCTTTGGCGGCATGGTCACCGTCATCCTCGACCGCGACCTGGCGGGCACGCGGGCCATGCTGGAGCGCACCCAGCTGTTCACCCTGGCCGAGAGCCTCGGCGGGGTCGAAAGCCTGATCGAGCACCCGGCGATCATGACCCACGCATCCATCCCCGCGGCGACCCGCGAGCGGATCGGCATCGCCGACTCGCTGATCCGCCTCTCGGTCGGTGTCGAAGCCGCCGACGACCTGATCGCCGACCTGGACCAGGCGCTGCGGTAAGTCCGATGACCGCCTAAGTCGGCGTCACGGTACAATAGAGGATCGCCTTGCGCGCCGTGGCGGCCCACTCGTCGGGCGGACCCAGGGCCAGGTAGCGCTCATAGAGCGCCTTGGCGGCGTCCAGCTCGCCGGCCCGCATACGCAGCTGGGCGAGGTTGAACAGGCCGTCCGAGTGCTTGGGATCGGTCTCCAGCACGCGCGCCAGTTCGAGCGCCGCGGCGTCGACCTTGCCGGCGGCTTCCAGCGCCTGGGCCAGATTGTAGCGGGCCTCGACGAAGCGGGGATCGCGGGCGAGGGCCTGCTGGTAGGCCAGCGCCGCCTGGTCGTGGGCGCCCTGCTCGAGGCGGATGTTGGCGAGGTTGTAGGGCGCGATCGGGTCCTTGCGATCGGCGCGGCCGCACAGGTCGTAAAGCCGCGCGGCCTCGTCGAGTTCGCCGCTGGCCTCGGCGATGGCGGCGGCCTCGAACAGGTCGTCGAGGCTGGCGTGATCCTCGTCGAGCGAGAGGACGCCTTGGCCTTCGAGCGTGGTCAGGCCGTCGTCCCACTGCAGCACCGGGACGCCGGTGCGCGTCAGCACGATCTTGTGGCGCCCCATCGGCGAGCGGTCGCGCGAGCGGGTCAGGATGGTCACCACTTCGCCGAGCGTGCGGCCCTTGAACAGGAGGTCGCCGGCGGTGCGGAACACGCCAACATCGCGGAAGCGGCAGGTGTCGCCGGTGAGGTGGGCCAGGTCGAACGCCGTCAGGATCTCGATGTCGTCGCGCCGCAGACCGGTTCCGGGCAGGACGGTCGCGAGCGGCAGCGTGCCCTTGGCTTCGGTCGGCTCGCCGGCCAGTTCGGCGGTGAACACCCGTTCGGCGAGGATCGGCAGCCCGCGCTCGCCAGCTGTCCGCAATCGTGAGGCAAGCGCGCCGCTGTCGATCAGCGGGGCGGCCAGCGCGCCGACGACCAGCACGTCGCTGCCCCGAGTCAGGTCGCGCGAGACCGCGCCGCCGCCCCTGACGATAGCTGACTGAAAACGATCGCGGGCGCCGGCCGAGAACCGGCCGTAGAGCGCAAACGCACGATCGCGAAACTCCATGGGCTCAAGCGGCGCTGGTCTTCTTCTTCTTTTCGGCCGGCTTGGCCGCGACCACCTTCGGCTCGGCCTTCTTCGCGCCGGCCTTGGCCGGGGCCGCCTTGCCGAGGCTGGGCGCTGGCGGACGGCGCTCTTCCTCGATGCTGCGGCGAAGCGCGTCCATCAGGTTGACCACATTGCCGCGCTCTGGCGCCTTGCTGATCACCGGCTGGCCGCCGGCGATCTTCGACTTCACCAGTTCCATCACCGCGCCCTCGTAGCGATCCTCGAACGCCGCGGGGTCGAACTCGATCTGCTTCTGGGCGATGATCATGCCGGCCATCGCCAGCATCTCGTCGTTGATCTTGACGTTCAGCTTGTCGAGCGCGCTGGACGGCTCGCGGATCTCCTTGGCCGAGCGCAGGGTCATCATGCGGAAGCCCTCGGGGATCGGCTCGATCGCGACCTGGCGCTCGCGGCCGTTGAGCACGATGCGCGCGATGGCTACTTCGCCCACCTTCTTCATCGCCTCGAGGACGACCGCATAGGTCTCCTCCGCGATCGGGCCGTCGGGCGCCAGATAGTAGGTGGAGTCGAAATAGATCGGATCGATCTCGCTGGCCTTGACGAAGCCGTCGATGTCGATGGTCTTGCTGGACTCAATCTCGACCGCCTCCAACTCGTCGTTGCTGACCACGACGTAGCGGTCCTTCTCGAACTGGTAGCCCTTCACCAGATCGGCGCGGTCGATCTCGCCGAGCTCGGGGTCGTGATACTTCTGCTGCACACGGTTCAGCGTGTCCTTGTGCAGAAGATTGAACGAGATCTTCCCGGCCGAAGCGGACGTGGCCGAATAGAGCTTCACCGGGCAAGAGACCAGCGACAGCTTCAGGTAACCCTTCCAGTACGCACGTCCTGCCATCACACCACCCTCTATGTCTTCAGTCCGACGTCACGACGCATCTTCGGCGTAATCTTGACGGCGCTGGATACTAACTCATCCCATGGGTCCTGGGCCAGCGTCTCAAGCCGCCTTGTCAGGTTGAGACGATTGAACGCGTCGCCCCCCGACAGCTTGCGAAGCTCGTCCCAGAAAATCGGCGTCGCCGCCGGAAATCCTGGACGCGCGCGCAGCGAATAGGACGCCACCGCGCTCGCGCCACGGCCGTTTCTTAGATAATCTAGGTAAATTCGGCCTTTACGACGTTCTTTTGATGCGACGGCGGTGAACAGGGTCGGATGATCCGCCGCCATCGCCCGCGCCAGCCCCTCGGCGAAGCCCTTCATTACCGGCCAGGTGTGGCCCTCCTCCAGCGCCACGACGATGTGCAGTCCCTTGCCGCCGGTGGTGCGCAGGAACGGCTGGAAGCCCAGCGTTTCCAATCGGTCGCGCAGGATCTCGGCGCCGTCGCAGACCCTGGACCAGGGCAGGGCGGTGTCGGGATCGAGGTCCATCACCAGCCGGTCAGGGTGCTCGGGATCGTCGATCGTGCAGCCCCAGAGGTGGAACTCGATCGCGCCGAACTGCGGCATCGCCAGGAAGCCCCTCGGCTCGGTGATGGCGATGAACGCCGCGCGCTCCTTCTCGTCCGCCAGCTCGATCGTCACCACCCCGGGCGGCAGGCCGTTGAAGGCATGGCGCTGGTAGAAGCAGTCTTTCAGCTCGCCGGTCGGACAGCGGAAAATGGTCACCGGTCGGCGCAGCAGCTCGGGCAGCAGCCAGTCGCCGACGCGGGCGTAGTAGATCGCCAGATCCAGCTTGGTGACGCCGCTGCCGGCGAAGATCTCCCGCTCGGGGTTGGTCAAGCGCACCGAGGCAAGGTCGCGGTCCGAGACCAGACGGGGCTTCATCGCCCTGCCGGCCTGCTGCTTTGGCCGGGCGGCGAAGCTCATGAACACCGGCGCGCGCGGCGCATCGGTGCTGGAGCGGGTGCGGTAGCCGATCTCGGCGGTGTAGTCCGGCTCGGTCCAGGTCACGCCCGGGGTGCGCGGCGTCTCCACCACCGAAGAGTCGCGCTCGATCTTCGACAGCGCCGCGTAGAGCTCGCGGCCCTTGGCGTCGCTGATGCCGGAGCCGACCCGGGAGGCGTAGACCAACTCGCCGTTCCGCTGCTCGGCGATAACCAGCGACGAGACGCACCGCGGCATGTTGCTGATGTAGCCGATGATCACGAAGGTCCCGACCTCGACCCGCTTGACCTTGACCCAACTGGCCGAGCGGGCCTGGACATAGCGAGCGTCCGCCTTCTTCGAGACGATCCCTTCCAGGCCCATGCGACTGGCCTCGGCGAACAGCGCATCGCCGTCGCCCTCGATGTAGTCGCTGAGCTGCAGGGGCGAGCGCTCGTCGATCAGCGGATCGACCAGCCCGGCGAGCGCCGCCTTGCGGTCGATCAGCCTGGCGGCGCTGAGGTCGTAGCCGTCGAGATAGGGCAGGTCGAAGGCGTAGTAGGTGAAGACCGAGCCGTCGCCCTCGTCCAGCGCCGCTTCCAGCAGGTTGAGCGAAGAGACGCCACGCGCGTCCTGCACCACCACCTCGCCGTCGAGGATCGCGCTCTTGCAGGGTAGCTTCTCGAACGCCTTGCCGAGCCCGCGATAGCGATGGGTCCAGTCCAGTCCGTTGCGGGTGATCAGCCGCGCCTTGCCGTCCTCGACGAACGCCAACGTGCGATAGCCATCGTGCTTGATCTCGTGCAGCCAGCCCTTGCCCTTCGGCGCGGCGTCGGCCTGGGCCGCCAGCTGCGGCTTCCAGCGGCTTGGCATCGGCGCCGCGACCGCGCCGGGGATCTTGGCGGCGATCTTGCGGGGCGCGCGCTTGCGCGGCGCCGGTTCTTCATCGACCGGACGGCCGGTGATGACGCTGTTCGGCTGTTCCACCAGCACGTCGTACTCGTCGATCGGCCGCGCGGCGGGGTCGCGCTCCTTGATCAACAGCCAGTTGGTCGCATCGTCCGGCAGGCGCTTCAGCATCCACCCGCCGCCGAGCTTCTCGCCGGCGAGGCGGAACTTGATCTCGCCCTTGGCCAGCAGCGCCTCGGGATCGGCCAGGGTGACCCACGTGCCGCGGTCCCAGACGATCATCGCGCCGGCGCCGTAGTTGCCGTCGGGGATGCGGCCCTCGAAGGTGGCGTATTCGAGCGGGTGATCCTCAACCAGCTTGGCGAAACGGCGGATTTTGGGATCGAGGCACGGGCCTTCAGGCACGGCCCAGCTCTTCAGCGTGTCGCCGATCTGCAGGCGCAGGTCGTAGTGCATGCGCCGCGCATGATGCTTCTGCACGACGAAGACCGGCGCGTCGGTCGACGCCGCCCCGCCGGCCGGCTCCGGGGTCTGCGCGAAGCGCCGCTTGGCGCGGTAAGTGTTGAGGCCTGAGGCCATCGAGCCGGTCCGTCGGCGGCGAAGACAAGCCGCCGCTCAACATGCCGCCGCGCCGCCCACCCGTCCATCCTGGCCGCCGCGGCCCGTGGCGCAGGCGCCGTCAGGCGCTATGCTGGCGGCATGGATGCCGAGCCGATCACCATCGCCATCGACGCCGCCGCGCCCGTCTCAGGCCTCTGGCTGGCGCCGGCGAAGGCCAACGCCTGCCTGGTGCTCGCCCACGGCGCCGGTGCGGGCATGACGCACCGCTCGATGGCGGCGACCGCCGAGGGCCTGGCCGCGCGCGGCGTCGCCACCCTGCGCTACCAGTTCCCTTACATGGAGAAAGGCGGCAAGCGGGTCGATCCGCCGCCCGTCGCCCACGCCGCGGTGCGGGCCGCGGCCGCCGAGGGCCTGCGCCGCGCCGGCAAGCTCCCGCTGTTCGCCGGCGGCCGCTCGTTCGGCGGCCGCATGACCTCGCAAGCTCAGGCGCTGGCGCCGCTCGAGGGCGTGCGCGGCCTGGTGTTTTTCGCCTTCCCGCTGCACCCCGCCGGCAAGCCGTCCGACGAGCGGGCGACGCACCTATCGGCGGTTTCGGTCCCTATGCTGTTCCTGCAGGGGACCAAGGACACGCTGGCCGAGCTGGACCTGCTGCAACCACTCGTCGCCCGCCTGGGGCCGCTGGCGACGCTGGCCCTGTCCGACGACGCCGATCATTCGTTCCACGCGCCGGCCAAGACCGGGCGCAAGGACGCGGAGGTGCTGGCCCAGCTGCTCGACACGGCCGTCGCCTGGATGGCGGCGCACTAAGCCCTAGCGCTGCGCGACGATGAACAGCCGCGAGAAGCCCAGCAGCACCTTGCCGTCAGCCATCGGCGGATAGGCGTCGGCGATCTTCGCCGTGTACCGGCCGAGGAACTGCGACCGCTCCGGCTCGCCCAGCGGGTCGAGGAAGGGGCGCAGGCCGGTGCTGCGGACGAACTCGACGATCGACGACGCATCCGCGAGCACGTGGTTGTAGATCGTGTGCCAGACGTCGAGCCTGGCTGCATGAGGCTGCAAGGCCTCGTAGTAGGCGCGGGGCGGGGGCAGGGGTTGGCGCGAGGCCGCCGTCAGCGTCCCAGCCCAGGCTCCCTCCTGCGCGACCTCGCGCATCAGCCGGTGCGTCGTCTGGTTGACGTTGTCCGGCATCTGCACGGCCAGGACGGCGCCGGGCTGCAGGGCGGCCAGCACCCTCGGCAGCTGGGCGAAGTGGTCCGGGACCCACTGGTAGGTCGCGTTGGCGAACACCAGCTCGGTATGGGGCGCCGGAATCCAGGTGGCGGCGTCGGCAGGCTCGAAGCGCAGGGCGGGCAGGCGCCTCTGCGCCTCCTCCAGCATCGCCGGCGAGTTGTCGAGGCCGACGATGTCGGCGCCGGGATAACGCTGCGCCAGCAGCTCGGTGGAGTTGCCTGGTCCGCAGCCGATATCGACCACACTGCGCGCCGCGGCGAGCGGCACGTGGGCCAGCAGATCGGCGGCGGGGCGGGTGCGCTCGTCTTCGAACTTCAGATAGGTGGCAGGGGACCAGTCGGTCATCGGTCGTTTCCTCGTGCAAGAGGGGAGGGCGCGCGGCGGCGGTCGGCACGCTGCAGCGCGCTGGGCGTCAGTTTTGGGAGGAGCAGGCAGGATCACGGGCCTCAGGCCCGGGCCAGCGCTCGCTGTCGTCGCCGTTCGAGCGCCTGGCGCCCAAACGCCGTCAGGAAGACGGCCGGCGGACGCTCGTCATGCCGGCGGACCACGTAGCCGAGGTCGACCGCATCTTCCCAGATGGTCAGCCGGGGACAGGACGTTCGCCAGACGTCCATGACCTCTGTGTAGGGGCGCGGCGAAATCGCCAGCCACTCCAAGAAGTCGAAAACGAGGGGATTGATGGAGGGGTCGGGCGCGATGCCCGACAATCCCGAGGCGGGACTAGTCTTCATAGTCTTTCTCCCGGCGCCGGCAGGAGGGGCGCACAGGGCCCCAACGCGTCGCGTAACGGCGCAAATATCGGCCGTAAGCGGGGCTTTGGCAAGGCGCGGGCGCCGCGCAGCCGGCGTCGCACCACGTGGCGCCACGAGCACACTGCGAGGCCCGACCGCTCTGGCGCGCTGGTGTCATCAGACTGACAACTCAACGTCACGAAACCGTTGTTCGCCGAGCCTATCGAGGGGTTCTGTTTGATAGGTCGGGACACTGCGTTCGCCACCAGGCGGCGCGGTCTTGGGGGACGGAAAGTATGGAATCGAATCTTGGGACACGCTCCTGCAGGAGCGTGCGCGGCGCGTTGGGGCTCACCGTTTCGAGCGCAGCGCTAGTCGTGGCGATGTTCGCCGGTCCAGCCTTGGCGGCGGACTCGACGGCGGCCGCCGACACCACGACGCCCGCGCCGGTCTCCGGCGGCGGCGCCGGCGCGGAGGGCACGGAGGTCTCCAGCATCGTGGTCACCGCCGAGAGCGCCGCGGGCGCGGCGGCGGCGCCCACCAAGGCCTCGCTGGACCAGACCCAGCCTGAGTCGATCATCAGCCGCGGCTACATCGAGCAGGTGACCCCTGAGGCCGGCGGCTGGACCACCGTCCTCACGGTCGCTCCCAGCGTGTCGGGCATCACCTCCAACGGCGGCGGCATCGGCGACTACAACGTCGTTTCGATTCGCGGTTTCAAGGACGGGCAGTTCAACCTCACCTTCGACGGCATCGCCTTCGGGGACACCAACGACCCGACCCACCACGGCGCCGACTATTTTCCCGCTTCCACCATCGGCGCGGCGGTGGTCGACCGCGGCCCTGGCGCGGCCGGCGATCTGGGGCAGGAGAACTACGGCGGCGCGATCCACTTCTTCACGCCCGACGTCAGCGACACGCTCGGCGCGGTGCAGAAGTTCACGTTCGGAAACTTCGGCACCAAGGCGTCGGTCACCACCATCAACACCGGCGAGATCCCGCAACTCGGCGGCGCCAAGCTGCTGCTGAACTTCGACGAGCGCTGGTCGGACGGCGAACTGAGCGGTTCCAGCGGCCACCAATACAACCAGATGTTCAAGTTCGTAGCGCCGCTCGGCGACAAGGTGGTGCTGACGCTGTTCGGCACGCACCAGTACAACTTTTTCCATTTCGAAGATTCGTCGGGGCCTGGTCAAACTTGGCAGCAGACCTTGCTGTTCGGCAAGAATTTTTCGATGAACAATGATCCGAACAGCGAGCACTTCGTAGGCTATAATCACGAACTAAAGCGGACTGATTTCGAATATGCGGATCTGAAATACCAAGTAGAGCCAACGATATCGCTTGAGGATCAGCTTTACACCTACTGGTACTCGAACAAGACCAAGTCGACCAACGACCTCACCGGCGACAGCGGCCCGGACCTGAACGCCGCCGGCACGAACCCCAACACCTCGGCGCCCAACGTCACCAAGCCGCCCGCCAGCGCCTCCGACATCGGCGGCTACGACAAGCTCAATGAGTACCGAGTGGTCGGCGACATCGTTCGCATCAACAAGGATTGGTCATTCGGGACGCTGAAGTTCGGCGGCCTTGTCGAGGGCTCGCGCACCTTCCGCCACAACTGCTTCATCGACTTCACCCTCGGCGGCGCGCCGGACAACAAGTTTTTTCCGCCGAAGTACCCCTTCACCACCAACTGCAAGCTGCTGGAGGAATCGAGCTGGCTGCAGGGTCAGTTTTTCGCCGACTTCAATTGGCGCGTCACCGACAAGCTGACCATCTCGCCGGGCTTCAAGTACGTCGACTTCACCCGCGGCGTTAACGCCACCCACGAGAACGTCGGCGGCGGTGCGAAGAACCAGGCGCTGGTGGCGACCAACAACTACGCCAGCCCGCTCTACTTCCTGACCGCCAACTACAAGATCATGCCGTACTGGTCCGTCTACGCTCAGGCAGCGACCAGCTTCCTGATCCCGTCGCTTTCGTCGCTATACGTGACGGGCGCCAACCTACAGGCCGTCCAGCCCGCGACAACTGACAACTATCAGATCGGCACGGTCTATACGCGCGGCGCGGTCACCGCCGACCTCGACGCCTACTGGATCAACGCGACCAATATCGAGGTAGCGTGCACAGTGCCCGATCCGACCGTTGTCACCGGCCGGTCCGCGGCGTTCTGCAACGCCGGCAAGGCCCGTTACAGCGGCGTGGAAGGCGAGGCGGCCTACGCGTTCGACTTCGGACTATCGATATTCGCCAACGCTTCGGTGAACGAGGCCGAACAGCTCGCCACCCCCGCTAACCCGGCGAACGGCATCCCGACTGCGACCGTGCAGCAGCGCCTGGCCGATGCGCCCGGCTGGACCGCCGCCGTCGGCGGCATCATCAACCACGGTCCGTGGCAGGGGTCTTTGACCTACAAGCGGGTTGGCGGCTGGGTCGACTACAACGGCGGCGCCACCTTCCACCTGCCCGGCTACGACACGCTTGACCTCTCTGCCGGGTACGACTTCGGACACCACGTCAAGATCAAGCTGCAGGTCTTCAACCTGCTGGATACGCGGGCGGTGTCGTCGTTTGTACCGGGCGGCAATACGGTCGCCTTGATGCCCGCTGGCGGGCTCGGCTCTGACGGACAGCCGGACCAGGCCATCTACACCTATCAGGCCGGCCGGCAGGTCGAGCTCACCCTGATCGGGAAGTTCTAGGAACCAAGGGCTCGCGCCGCGGCGAGAGCCTCGCCGACCCGCGCCAGCGCCGCCTCGACCGGCTGGGTTTCGCCCAGCAGGTTGAAGGTCCGGTACAGCGAGAACACGCAGTGGCCGTGCACCGTGGCCACCAGCGAGCGGGCCAATGAGGCGACGTGGTCCGGCGCGGCGCGGGGAAGGGCGGCGGCGATCTCCGCGGCCACCACGCCCATCAGCTCGGCGACCTTAGCCTGGTACCAATCCGGCGCCGGGCGGCCGTCAGAGAGGTTGTACTCGTAGATCGCCACCCAGGTCTGGCGGTGCTCGGCCGCGAACTCGAAGTAGCCGCGCACCAGGGTTGCGATGCGATCGTCGTCCTCGCTTTCCGCCAGCCGCGTCCGCAGGTGGGTCAGCCAGAGCGACAGCGTGCGGGCGTTGATCGCCAGCATCAACTCGTCGTAGCTGCCGAACACATTGTAGAGCGTGCCGACCGAGTAGCCGATCCGCTTGGCGACGTCGCGCGCCGAGAAGTGCGCCAGGCCGACCTCGGCCAGCTGCCGGTGGCCTTCCTCCAGCATCAGTTCTCGCAGCTCGCTGCGCGTGTGGTCCGACCGGCGTCCCATCACATCTCCGAGATAATTGAACACTGCTCAAAATAATAATTGAACACCGATCAATTTCATGGTCCAAGCGCCTGGCGTCAAGTGGAATTGTCCGCGGCGACGCCTGGAGCCAAGCAATGCTCGCCACGGAAAGTCCCCTCGAGCGGGGGACGGCGAACCGATCGGGGGGCGCCGGCGTCCCCGTCTACATCACCGGCACGGCGGCCTTCCTGCCGGGCGAACCGGTGGCGTGCGAGCAGATGGAAGACTTCATCGGCCGCATGCCGGCCGGCTGCTCGGCGTTCGGCCGCCGGGCGCTGCGCTGGAACGGCATCCAGCGTCGGCACTATGCGCTGGGCGCCGACGGCCGCTGGCTCCACTCCAACGCCTCGATGTGCGCCGACGCGGTGCGGGCCGCGATGGACGTCGCTGGGCTTGATCTGCGCGACCTCGACTGCCTCGCCGCCGCCACCACCCAGGGCGACCTGCTGGTCCCCGGCCACGCCAGCGCCGTGCACGGGGAGCTTGGCGGCGGGACGCTGGAGCTGGCCAGCTTCCAGTCGGTCTGCGCCTCGTCGCTGATGGCGGCCAAGTACGCCTGGATGGCGGTCAAGAGCGGCGAGGCCGGCTGCGCCGCCGCGGTCGCCGGCGAGTTCTCGTCGCGCTGGTTTCGGCCGTCGTTCTATCAGGGCACCGAGCTCATCGACGCCAAGGGCCGGCTGGCGATGGCCGCCGACTTCCTGCGTTTCACGCTGTCGGATGGCGCCGGCGCGGTGGTGATGGAGCGCCAGCCGCGAAGCGAGGGGCTGAGCCTCAAGGTCGACTGGATCGACCTCACCTCGCTCGCCGGCCAGTTCGACCCGTGCATGTGGGCCGGGGCGACGCCGGAGGGCCGCACCGAGCGGGACGGGGCCTGGAGCTGCGCCGGCCCGGCGGCGGCCCACGCCAGCGGCGCGATCGCGCTGCAGCAGGACTTCACGCTGCTGAAGTCGGTGATCCGCGCCTGGATCGGGGTCTATCTGCAGAAGGTCGACGCCGGCCGCATCGATCCCGCCGCGGTCGACCACCTGCTCTGCCACTACTCGGCCCAGTCGCTGCGCGAGGAGATCGTCGGCCTGCTGGAAGCCACCGACGCGATGATCCCGCAGGAACGGTGGTTCACCACGTTGCAGGACAGCGGCAACGTCGGCTCGGCCTCGATCTGGATCATGCTCGACGGCCTGATGCGGTCTGGCCGGCTGAAGGCGGGCCAGAAGATCCTCTGCATCGTGCCCGAGAGCGGCCGGGCGATGGTCGGCTTCATGATGCTCGAAGTCGTGGAGGCCGCGTGATGGGCGCCGCCGTTCACATTGTGCTCGATCCGGCCGAGATCGAGATCGCCGTCGTGCTGCGCAAGCTCGCCGTGGTCTGGGCCGGCTTCGAGGCGCGTCTGGAGGCGACGCCGCTGATCCGCAAGCTGACCCGCGGCCGCTTCGAGCTGGCCGACTACCACGCGTTCCTGATCCAGCTGCGCCAGCAGGTGAAGGATGGGGCGCTGTGGATGTCGCGCGCGGCCTCCAACATCGACGAGGCGCACCTGGAGCTGCGCTCGCTGCTGATGCGTCACGCGGTGACCGAGCACCGCGACTTCCGGCTGCTGGAGGCGGACTTCGTGGTTTCCGGCGGCGAGCTGGAGGCGATCCGCGGCGCCGAGAAGAACCTTGGGTCCGAGGCGCTCTCGGCCTGGATGTTCCACGAGGCCTCGCAGCCCAACCCCTTTGGCCTGCTGGGCGCGATGTTCATCATCGAGGGCCTGGGTTCGATCAAGGCGGTGGAGTGGGGCGCCCGCGTCGCCAGGCGGCTGGACCTGCCGAACGAGGCCGTGCGCTTCCTGCTCTACCACGGCGAAAACGACGCCGGTCACATGGAGGAGTTCGCCGCCATGCTGCGGATGGTGGCGCCCGAAGCGACGACGGCGGCGCGCATCGTCCGCTGCGCGGAGGTCACGGCCCGGCTTTACGCGCTACAGATCGAGGAGATCACGTCGTGAGCGCCGCCGCCCGCCCCGCGGATGGGGACCCCTTCGATGTCAGCCGGTTCGATCCGCGCGACCCGGATCCCTGGCTGGCGCTCTATCTCGATCAGAGCCTGCCGATCGACGACGGCGCCAAGCGCGCCCTGCTGCTGGGCAACCGCTCGCTCTCGCGGCGCTGGCTGTTCCCGATCCTGCGGCCGTTCATCTTCGCCGGGTTCCTGCTGATCAAGGGCCTGCGCGGCCTCTCGCCCCGCGCACCCAACCTCAACCGCACCCTGCACCGGCTGATCCACTGGGGCCTCAAGCACTTTGCTTCGCCCCAGGCCAACACCCTGATCCTGCGCCACTTCCATATCGGCACCGAGATCCTGGCCTTCATCAAGGCCAACGCCGGGCCGGTCGAGATCGACAGCAAGCCGCTGCGCCCGAGGCGCTTGAAGGACCTCGAGGACAATGTGTTCCTGCAGCACGACCTCAACGTCTTCAACTTCATCATCCAGCTCAATGCCAGCCTGCGCGCCCAGGGCCGCGACCTGGCGCCGGTGGACCAGCCCGACTTCTCGATGATCTCCGACAGCTTCGAGCTGGACCCGCTGCCGACCGGGCCGCTCAACGTCATCGACGTGCAGACCGCGGTCGAGGCCTACACGCCGCTCTACGCGCTGCTGCTGCCGCGCAACGACTTCGTGCGCGCCTCGAACTCGCTGCAGCTGGACGAGGTGGTCGCCGTGGCGATCGCCAAGATCCTCGGCACGCCCTACCACCTGGCCTTCATCAAGAACGGGCATCCGCTCGTGCCGCTCTCGACCCTGCAGGCCGGCTACCGGCTGATGATGCACGGCCTCGACTGCGAGGGCCTGCACGGCTGGCTGCGGGTGCTGAAGGCGCGCCAGTCCGCCGGCCTGCCGATCGAC
>Ga0209415_10001196_pt1 | contig 49538 bp, 49 predicted proteins | sample PeaSoiSIISIP2007_FD_187696 | JGI IMG/M metagenome (GOLD analysis project Ga0209415, IMG submission 187696) | Peat soil microbial communities from Weissenstadt, Germany - SII-SIP-2007 (SPAdes) (version 2) | ecosystem: Environmental > Terrestrial > Soil > Wetlands > Peat | place: Germany... | reverse complement strand
ACCGCCCACACCAGCACGAGGACAACGAGAACCACGATCGTCAAGACCCCTTGACCTGCCTTCCGGTAGTGAAGACCTTAATGAGCGATCTTCCACATCTGGTGGATGGTCGGAACTGACTGGTGCACCCGCGGTTCCCTGGGTTCCCCCCTTACTAGCCAACCTGCGTCGACGCCGCAAGGCAGTTCGAAAAAGGCAGGTCGGAACAGAGATTTTCGCCCTCTCGAAACGGAAGCGTCCGCGTCCCGTGAGCCGTGGGGGATCCGAGGGAGCCGCGATGACACTCACGGCGTCGCCAATGTCGCGCACCGCGAGACCGCCTGGACGCGCTGTGGACGGCCGTCGAGTAGCGGATCGACGCCACACGGTGGACCGGCGTGGAACCGGACGTCATCGTCGGGAATCCGAATGGTGCGTCGGTCATCCTCCGGCGTCGAGGTCGGAGTCGACGTCGGTGATCGCGGCGCGGGCCGTCCACCGTCCCTCGGCCCGTTGGACGATGACGGGCATGCCGAAACAGGTCGAGACGGCGTCCGTGGTCAAAACGTCGGCCACCGGTCCCCGGGCCACCAGACGGCCGGCGCTCACGAGGGCGGCGTGGGTGATGCCGGCGGGTAGCTCCTCCACGTGGTGCGTGACGAGCACCAGGGGCGGCGTACCGGGATCAGCGGCCAGAGCGGCGAGATGCAGGACCAGTCGCTCCCGGGCGCCGAGATCGAGGCCGGCGGCCGGTTCGTCGAGAAGGAGCAATTCGGGCTCCGCCATGAGTGCACGCGCCAGGAGAACCTGCTGGCGCTCCCCTTCGGAGAGGACCCCGAAGGGTCTCTCGTCGGCATCCGCCAGCCCGGCGGCGTCGAGGAGCCGACGGGCCCGACGGTGGTCGTCGTCGTCGTACCGGTGCCACCACGTCTCGAGAGCGGCGTGGCGACCGGTGAGGACGACCTCATGAGCCGACAGTGTGGGACGAAGGCCGCGCAGGATGGCCTGACTCACGAAGGCGACGCGTCGGCGCACGGCACGGGCGTCGCTACGACCGTAGGTCTCCCCCAGCACCTCGACGGTCCCCCGGGTCGGAAGCAGGCGCATACCCGCCACCCGCAGGAGTGTCGTCTTCCCCGATCCGTTGGGTCCCAGGACGGCCCAGCGCTCACCGTGCCCGATATCCCAGTCGATCCCGTCCAGGATGGCGTGGCCGTCGCGCACGACGGCCACGTCCCGCAGACGGAGGGGAACCGGTCCGCCGTCGGCGTCAACGGGCACGGCGACTGTCTCCGGGCCCGGTGGGCACCCGAACCAGAAGGCGGACGGATCAGCGGGCGGGCAGGCGGCGGCGGACCCGCCCCGCCAGTCCGACCAGGAATTCGTCCCACTGGCGCTCGCCCATCAACCACAACCAGAGCTCCCGGCCGTCGCCGACGACCACGTCGACGAACGCCTCCCGATCCATCCCCGCCGGCTCGAGGGCCGGGCGCCACCGTTCCCACAGGAGGACACCGATGCAGATGTCGCTGCTGAACCCCTCGCGCCAGTCGGCTCCTTCGAGGAGCGCCTGGCGCAGTCCGACGCGGATGTCGAGGGGCTCGTCGATGTCCTCGAGGTGAACGCCCTCGGTCGGAGGCAGGAAGACGCTCATCTCTCCTTCACCACCGGAGCCCGGTCGGTTCCGCTGTAGAGACTGACGTGCTCGGCGAAATCGATGAACAGGGGGGCGTCGGGATCGAGCTTCCGCTGGAGCGTCCGCTCGGCCACCCGCTTGTCCAACCGGTCGAGCTTCAAGAGTGCCTCCGGGTCGTCGAGGTCGCGGACATCGAGGCGGCCGCGAGCACGTTCGAAAGCGAGCCTCCCGGCCTCCGTCCGCACCAGGACGCTCGACCAACCGGCCATCGAACCGACGCTGCCGATCGAAAGGTCGGCGCCGCGCCCCAGGAAGTCGGCACACTCGTCACAGCCTTTGAGGGCGGCCCCGTGGAAGTCCTTGACGGGCTCGTCGACGGCCACGTCGCCGTCACGGTACTCGACGATCATGCGGCCGTGGATCACGTCGACCTTGCTCACCCGGTTGAGATCGAGACCCCGTTTGTCGCGCAGTTCCCGCAGCATCAGGGCCTCGTAGTCGAAGCTCTTCGTGCACAACAGGGCGATCGTCAGAACGACGGCATCGATCTGGTGCGCTCCGGTCGGCCAACGGCGCGCCTGCATGGCCCTGATGCCTTGGATCTCGCACGGGGTACCGACCACCACGAGCCGGGGCTTGGCCGGCAGGTCGTACCGACTGAGGTCCAGCTCGGCCAGAGCCATGGTCTGGTTGTAGTAGCTGCCGGCGGCGGCGGTGATCTCCTTGGCCGTCGTCGCCACCGTGGCGATGCCCTTCCACGGTTCCGCCGGATCGGCACTCGGCTTCGAGACGAGGGCGCCGTCGATGTCTCCCCCGGCCAGAAGGGCCAGCAACATGGCCGTGACCACTCCCCCGTCCTGGGCGTCGTCCGCCCTGGCCCCGGCCCGGACGGCGTAACTGTGCGTCACCGCTCCGAGACCGTCACCGGGTGGTCCGCCGGTCAGCTTCCAGTACGTGTCGGCCGCATCGGCCTTCACCACCACGGGGGCCTCGGCCGCTTCGGCCGAGGGCGCCGACGGGGGCCACAGTGCCTCGTAGCGCAGGCCCCCCCGGGGGCAGAAGTCCCAGCACAACGAGCACCCGGTGCACATCTTGACCAGCTCGGGAAGCCCGCTGTCGGCATTGACTCCGAGCGAGTTCGACGGGCACACGGCCACGCAGGTGCCGCACTGGATGCAGCGGTCGGCGAAGATCACCCCTGCTTCGAGCTCCCAGAACCACGTCTTGCCGGGAGGCTCCTCGACTCCGTTCATCTCCTCGCGGATGCGAAACCCCTTCACGGCCGCGCTCCGGCGCCGATCTCCGTTTCCATCCCCGACAGGGTGGCACGCAACTCCTCGTTCGGGATGCGGCGGGCCCAATTGTGAAATTCCTCGCCGTCGCGTCGCTCGGCCTGATAGCGCGTCACCACGCGCAGGAGGGCCTGGGGAACATCGTCGACGGGGCGGGCCCCCTCGATCCAGTCGATGAAGGCGGCGTCCGAACCGAGGGACCCACCGAGGCCGATGTCGACGGCCTCCACCAGGTGGTCGCCCACGTGGGCCGTGTCGCCCCGGAATCCCACGTCGGCGATCTGCGGTTGGGCGCACGACGCCGGGCACCCCGAGAAATGCATCCGGATGATGCCGGCGTCGTCGTCTCTCCCATGTCGGCTGCCGTTGCCGTTGCCGGCGGTGGCCTGCGTCGCCAACTGGGAGTCGAGCCAGCGGGCCCAGGTCACGGCGCGCTCCTTGGTCTCCACCACGGCGAAGCGGCAGAACTCGCTCCCGGTGCACGCCACCACGCCCCGCTCGAAGGGCCCCGGGGCCGGCGAGTACTTCTGGAGGAGCTCCTCGTCGAGCAACCGGTCGACGTCACCGTCGGCCACACCGCTGAGGACGAAGTTCTGGTCGGTGCCGAGCCGGACGGTGCCGTCGCCGTACGCCGTCGCCAGTCGAGCCGCTTCGACCAATTCGATGCCCGACATCCTCCCGACGGGGACCGAACAACCCACGTAGACGAGGCCGGGCTGGCGTTGAGGGTGGACGCCGACATGATCGCCGCGGTGACGCCGGGTGAGGCTCTCGCCGGCGTTGTCCAAGGCGAACCGGGTCCGCGCCGCCAGCTCGGCGCGGAAACCCTCCGCCCCCAGTTCCTGCACGAGATACCGCATGCGGGCCAGGCCCCGGTTCTCGCGGTTGCCCAACTCACCGAAGAGCTGGGCGATGGCTCGCGTCAGCTCCACGGCCTGTTCGGGCACGATGAAGACATCGATATCCGACGCCATCCGTTCGCCGTCGGACAGGCCGCCGCCGGCCAGGACGTTGAAGCCGACGGTCCCGTCGGCCGCACGCGCCGGCCACAGGCCGATGTCGTTGATCTCGGCTGCGACGCAGTCCTCCACACACCCCGTCACGCTGATCTTGAATTTCCGGGGCAGGTTGGCGTAGTCGCGGTTCCCGGTGAAGAACGCCGAGACGTCGAGCGCCACCGGCAGGGCGTCGAAGGCCTCGTGGACATCGACACCCGAGACCGGGCAACACAGCACGTTCCGGGCGGAATCGCCACAAGCCTGAACGGTCGTGAGACCCACGTCGGCGAACCGCTCCCAGATCCTGGGGACGTCGGCGATCCGGATCCAGTGGATCTGGATGGTCTGTCGGGTGGTGATGTCGGCGTAGCGGTTTCCGAAGACGGGGCTGTCGTCGGGACCCTCGCCGTAGGCCTCGGCGGCGATGCCGATCTCGCGCGCCTGATCGGCGGTCAGCCTGCCCCCCGGCACCTTCACCCGCATCATGAAGGCGTCGCCGCCCTGGCGTTGGGGATAGAGACCGACCCACTTGAGCCTCTCCTGCTCGCCCGCCACCTGGGTGATGGCTCCGGCACCCTCCTTGGCGTACCGCTCGATCACGGCGTCGGCCACTTCGAGGGGATGGCGGTCGAGCTTCCACCGTTCGACCTGGTTCAGCTCGCCGATCTTGCGATACGGCTTGACGAAGTGCATGGACCGCTCGTTGCCGCGGAACTCGACCCCGAGCGGGTGGTCCCGTCGGCGCGCCATGTCAGCCGTGCAAACCGCACTCGGTCTTGTTGCTGCCCGCCCACCGACCGGCGCGGGGATCCTCGCCGGGTGCCACGGGCCGGGTGGTCGGAGCACAGCCGATCGACAGGTAGCCGCGCGGGACCAAGGGGTGGACGGGGAGACCGTGATCAGCGGCGTACTGCGTCACGTCATCGTCGGTCCAGGTGGCGAGCGGATTCACCTTGACGAGATGGCGGGTGTCGTCCCACGACACGATGGGCGTCGTCGCCCGGGTGAGGGCGTCGACGCGCTTGAGGCCGGTCATCCACGCTTTTCTTCCCTCCAGCGCCCGGTCGAGGGGCGCCACCTTGCGCATCTGGCAACAACGATCGCTGCCGCACGGAAAGGCGTCGGCCTCGGGACCGGGGCTGAGAACGCGGAGGTTCAGGTCGTAGCGACGGCGGACGTCTTCGACGTAGGCCAGAGTCTCGGGAAAGTGGAAGCCGGTGTCGAGGAAGAGAACCTCGATGGTGGGGTCGACTTGGACGGCCAGCTCGACGATGACGCAATCCTGAAAGGAGCAGGCCAGCGAGACGCCGTTACCGAACCGCTCGACCGCCCACGCGATGACCTTGCCGGCGGGAGCCGTCTCGAATTCATCGGCACGGGCCTCGATCTCCTGCGGCTCGATGTCGATTCCGGCGCTTGCGGCCACGATGTCGTCCCCTTCGCTTTCCCCAGCCGTCGTGCATCTCATTGCCGGCTCCCCGCCCCTGATCGACCCCACTGGGCGCCGTCACCCCGGCCACGACGTATCTCGTTGCTCCCGTACTACTATAGGTGACTAATTAGATCAACATTTCACCCTTCTGCGACCGGTGAGGTAGGCATGGGCATCCAAGCCGACTTGTACCCCGTCGGCCTCATCGTCGCCGACCGTCCCTGCCTAGTGGTGGGCGGCGGGCGCGTGGCCGCCCGCAAGATCGCCGGCCTGCTCCGCTGCGGTGCCGCCGTCACCGTGGTCGCCCCCGAGGCGCACGTGGCCCTGGGCCTCCTGGCCGGCGACGGGGTCTTCGCCCGTCTCCGTGGCCCGCACCTCACGGTGCATCTGCGGCCCTACATCGCCGGGGAGGCCGCCTCCTACCGGCTGGTCGTGACGGCCACCGGCGATCCCTCGGTCGACGCCTCGGTGGCCCGCGACGCCGAGGAGGCCGGGGTCTGGATCAACAGCGCCGACGATCCCGATCACTGTTCCTTCGTCCTGCCCGCCGTGACCCGAGACGGGACCGTCAGCGTGGCCGTCTCCACCGGTGGTGCCAGCCCCGCTCTGGCCTCGTGGCTCCGCCGCAGGGTCGCCGAAGCCATCGGTCCCGGACTGGGGGCCCTCGCCTCGCTTCTCGACGACGCCCGCGAGCGGATCCACTCGCGGGGGGCGAGCACCGAGACGGTCGACTGGGAGGCCCTTCTCGACGGCCCGCTGCCCGCCCTGGTGCGGGAGGGGAACGTCGCCGAGGCCAGCATCCTCCTCGACGCCGCCGTCGACAGCGCCACCGCGACACGGTGAGAACGGGGCTGTCGCCCCGACCCTCGCACCGGCTCCAGGCACCACGGCGCCGTCGGCCGGGCGCCACCGTGGCGCACTCGACGCCGGACGGTCGCCATACGCCATACTTCCTGCGTGGAACGCGGCGGTCGGGGGACGATGGAACGCGCCAAGGGACAACGCGACGTCGGGGAAGAGTCTCGGGGGAAGGCAACGCTGATGACGGTCCCCGACGACAACGAGGTCATCGAGGCGATCATCCATGCCAGCCGGGCCATGGTCGCCATCGCCATCCGCTCCCTGACCGAATGCGGCGAGTCGGTCACCCTGCCGCAGTACCGGACCCTGGTGGTCCTGAGCGACGGCGGCCCGCGACGCCTGGCCGACCTGGCCGATGCTCTGGGCGTGAGCCCGTCCACGGCCACCCGGATGTGCGACCGGCTGGTCCGCAAGGGCCTCATCACCCGCACGCGCGACGAACTGGACCGCCGCGAGGTGAACCTGGTGGTCACCGACGCAGGGCGGACGACGGTCATAGGGGTGATCAACCGCCGCCGGTCTGACGTGTGCGCGCTGCTCGGGTCCATCCCCCTCGGAACCCGACGGGAACTGGTCGACTCGCTCCGCCTCCTCTCGGCCGCCACCGGCGACACCCCGGAGCTGCACTGGATGCCCGGCTGGCACGAGTAGGGGTCCTACGCCTCCCAGACGCTCTTCGCCTCGCAGAACTCCCGGATGCCGAGGGCGGCGAGCTCCCGTCCATAGCCGGAACGCTTGGTTCCGCCGAAGGGCAGTTCGGGGGTGGATGCCACCATGGCGTTGACGAAGACCATGCCCACGTCGAGACCCTCCACGAACCGCCGGCGCTCCCCGTCGTCCCGGGTCCAGACGCTGGCCCCGAGCCCGAACCCGGTGTCGTTGGCCACCCGGAGCGCCTCCTCGGCGTCCTCGACGCGGTAGAGCAGGGCGACGGGCCCGAAGACCTCCTCGGTCGCCACCCGCATGTCCGGCGTGATGCCGGTGACGACGGTGGGGGGGTAGAAGAACCCCGGCCCGTCGACGGGCGATCCACCGCACAGGACGGAGGCTCCCTTGTCCCGGGCGTCGTCGACCAGGGCGACGACCTCGTCTCGCCCCGACGCCAGCGCCAGGGGCCCGACCTCGGTGGCGCTGTCCATGGGGTCTCCGACGTTCAGACCGGCCATGCCGGTGACGAAGGCCTCCTCGAAGGCCTCGTAGCAGTCGGAGTGGACGACGAACCGCTTGGCGGCGATGCAGCTCTGGCCGTTGTTCTGGACACGGGCGGTGACACCGACGCGCACCGCCTCCGCCAGGTCGGCTGACGGCAGCACCACAAAGGGATCGCTCCCACCGAGCTCGAGGACGGACTTCTTGATGGCCCGTCCCGCCGTCTCGGCCACGGAGCGGCCGGCCTCCTCCGAACCGGTCAGGGTCACGGCCCGCACCCGCGGGTCCTCGATCAGTCCGGCCACCCGGTGGGCGGGAATGAGCAGGGTCTGGAAGACCCCGGGTGGGAAGCCGGCTCGACGAAAGAGGTCCTCGATCAGCAGTGCCGTCTGCGGGACGTTCGAAGCGTGCTTGAGCAGCCCGATGTTGCCGGCCATGAGGGCGGGGGCGGCGAACCGCATCACCTGCCACAGAGGGAAGTTCCACGGCATCACGGCCAGGACGGGACCCATCGGTCGCCAGAGCACCCGGCTGTCGCCGGCGTCGGAGTCGACCCGCTCGTCGGCCAAGAATCCCTCGGCGTGCTCGGCGAACCAGCGCAGGCCCTTGGCACACTTGGCCGCCTCACCCTTGGCCGAGGCGAATGTCTTCCCCATCTCGGTGGTCATGATCCGGGCCACGTCGGGAATCTCCCCCTCGAGAAGCTCCGCCGCTGTCACCACCCAACGGGCCCGTTCGGCGAACGTGGTCTGGCGGTAGGAGCCGGCCGCCTCCGCCGCCCGGGCCAGACGGACCTCCACCTCTTTGTCGTCGTGGGGTTCGAAGGTCCTCTCCGTCTTCCCCGTGGCTGGATTCACAGTGGCGATGGGCACGGTGCAGATCTTCCCCCACGATGCCCCCGACGGGCACGTCCGACCTCCGAATCGCGCTGCAGGAGCTCGGACCGGCTCAGCGTCCCGGTCCGACGCCGGGTCCCGGTGGCGGTTCATCGAGACCGAGGATCGTCGGCAACGCCCGTCGGCGCAGCTTGCCGGTGGATGTCCGCGGCAGGTCGTCGACCAGGAAGTAGGTCTTGGGGCGCTTGTAGGGCGCCAGCCGGTCGGCCACGTGACGGCGCAGGGCGGCCTCGCCCACGGGACCGACGACGGCGGCGCACACGCGTTCGCCCCACGTCTCGTCGGCGATGCCGAAGACGGCCGCCTCCACCACTCCCGGAGCCTCGGCCAGGACCGACTCCACCTCGGCGGGGTAGACGTTGACGCCGCCCGTGATCACGAGGTCGTCGCGTCGCCCGTCGAGGAAGAGATAGCCGTCGGGGTCGAGGCGGCCCAGGTCGCCGACCGTGAATTCGTCCCCCCGCCAGGCGCGGTCGGTGGCGTCGTCGTCGTGCCAGTACCGGAAGCGGGCGAACGAAGGGGGGCGGCACCACACCGTCCCGTCGTGATCGACCCGGAGCCGGCGCCCGGGGCGGGCCCGTCCCACCGTGCCCGGGCGCTCCATCCATTCATCGGGCCCGCAGACCGTGAATTGCCCCTCCGTGGACCCGTAGAACTCCCAAACGGCCCCCTCTGGCGCCCGTTCCAGCGCGACCCGCTTGAGCGCCGGCGGGCACGGCGAGCCGGCGTGGACGATCAGGCGGAACGAGCCCCAGAGGTCGGTCGCCCCGTCGCCCGCCACGGCGTCGTCATGCTCGAGCAGACGTTGCAGGGCGGTGGGGGCGAGAAACGTCGTCGTCGGGCGGTACCGGCGCACGGCGGCGGCGACGACGGTGGGGTCGAAGCGCGAGAGGATCACCAGCCGCCCCCCGCGCAGGAGCGTCCCGGCGGCGAAGCGGACCGACACCGAGTGGTACATGGGCGAGCACACGAGGTGGGTGTCGGACGCGTCGAAAGCCCACAGGTCGGCTTCGTCCTCGAAGAGCCGACGGGCGTCGTCGTCGCCGAGCACTCCCGACCACACCCCCTTGGCCCGCCCCGTCGTTCCCGACGTGTAGTGCATGGGACGGGCGAGCGGATAGGGCGCCAGATCGGCGCGCCGACCGGCGAGGAGGGTGGCCAGGCCGGCGGCGTCGAAGACGGTCAGCGACGGCTCGGCGTCGGCCACGAGGGCATCTCGCTCAGCCGGGAGGAGGGTGGCATTCAGGAGCACGGGGACGACGCCCCGTCGCAGTGCGCCGAGGACGCAGAGGAGCAGTGACGCCGACGAGGGAAGGCAGAAGGCCACCCGGTCGCCGGGACCGAGCCCGGCGGCGACCAGAGCCCCGGCGGCGCGGCCCTGGGCCTCCTCGGCGGCCGCCGGCTCGAGCGTGGATAGCCCCGGATCGCTCATCGGGTCACGTCACCGCACCGGTCGGCGACGGCGTCTCGGAGATCCCGCCCGGGCCGGCGGCGGGTCGGCCCTCCCCGGCGTCGGGCGCCACGTCGTCGTCCTCCAGGGCACGGAACATCCCCGGTCGTCGAGCCGTCAATCCGGCCATGACGACGAAAAGGACTACGCCCGACGCCACCGTCACGTCCCCGATCCCGACGGCACCGGCGATGACGCCCTGGACGACGAGACCGATCGGGTAGATCGTCCCGAGCGCCATCATGTAGAGGCCGAGCACCCGCCCGCGCGCCTGCTCGGGGGCGCGCAGCTGGACGACGGTGTTCAACCCCGTCAGCACGCCGATGTAGCAGGTCCCGACGACCACGATGGCCAGGGACGCCGTCGCCAGAGAGGGGGCCAGTCCGTAACCGACGATCGCCGTCGGAAAGGCGAACAGGGCACCGACGAGGAGCCGCCGCCGGCCCCACACCCGGGCCAGCGGCGCCAGGGCCAGGGCGCCGGCGACGGCGCCGATCCCCTGGCCGGTCACGAGGGCCGAGGTGGCGGCGGCACCGCGGTGGAGGCCGTCGATGGCCACGGCGGGGACGAGGCCGATGAACGGCGAGCCGATCAGGGCCACGATGCCGATGAGGAGGATGGCGCTGCGACAGCCCGGCTCGGCCGCCGCCACCCGGGCGCCGGCGAGGATCCTGCGGGTGATGCCCTCCGCCGGCGGTGTGGTGCGCTTGGCGGTCGGTAGCCGCACGAAGACGAGAGCCACCACCACGGCGCCGAAGGAGGCGGCGTTCACGGCGAAGGCCCACGCGTCGGACCCCACCACCAGAACGACGCCGGCCAGGGCCGGGCCGATGACCCGGCCCAGATTGAACTGGGCCGAGGACAGCGACACCGCGGCCAGGAGATCCTGGCGCGGGACGAGATCGGGCAGCATGGCCTGATACGTCGGAAAGCCGACCGCCGCCGCCACCCCTCCCAGGAAGGCCACGCCGACCAGGGCCGGAGGCGGCGCATGGCCGACGGCGGCCAGGACGGCGAGAACGGCGGCGAAACACGCCTCGGCCACCGTGGTGACGATCAGCCACCGCCTCCGGTCGAGCCGGTCCGCCAGCGCTCCTCCCACCGGGGCCAGCAACCCCATCGGGAGAAAGGCGGCCGCCGCCACCAGGCCTGTCCACAACGGTTCGTGGGTGCGGGCCGTGATGACGTATCCGAGGGCGACCGTCTGCATCCACGAGCCCACGTTGGACACCAGGGCCGCCGACCACACCAGGGCGAAGTTGCGGGAACGCAGCGGCCGGAACGACGACAGGGCCACGGTGGGAGGCTATCGCCCGTCGCCGTGGCGCCCCGGATGGGACACTGTCCCCGTGGACCTCCCCGAGGCGGTGGACCGGGCCCGCGTCGTGGTGGGCGCCAGCAAGCGGATCGTCGTCCTCACCGGTGCCGGCATCTCGACCGACTCGGGGATCCCCGACTTCCGCGGTCCCGCCGGGATCTGGACCAAGAACCCCGGAGCCGAGAAGCTGGCGACGCTCCAGGCCTATGTGGCCGACCCCGATATCCGTCGGCGCGCCTGGCAGAGCCGCCTCGAGTCACCGACCTGGGAGGCGAAACCCAACGCGGGGCACGAAGCCCTGGTCGCGCTGGAACGACGCGGCACCCTCGACACGTTGGTGACCCAGAACATCGACGGGTTGCACCAGGCGGCCGGCAGCGACCCCGCGCTGGTGATCGAGATCCACGGAACCATGCGCCATGTCGTCTGCCTGTCCTGCGGCACGCGCACACCCATGCCCGACGTGCTGACCCGCGTCCGCGCCGGTGACGGGGACCCGGCGTGCCAGGAGACGACGCCCGCCGGAGTGTGCTCGGGAATTCTCAAGTCGGCCACCATCAGCTTCGGCCAGAACCTCGTGGCCGACGACCTCGTCCGCAGCGAGGAGGCGGTTCGTCGCTGCGACCTTCTCCTGGCCGTGGGTTCCACGCTCTCCGTCTACCCGGCGGCGGGCCTGGTCCCCACCGCCCATCGGGCCGGCGCACGGATCGTCATCGTGAACGGGGAGCCCACGGAATACGACACCCTGGCCGACGTCGTCGTGCGTGGTCCGATCGGCGACGTCCTCCCGGCCATCGTGGCGTCGTCCTGACCGCCCGTCGACCGGGTCTGTCGGGATGGGTTCGGTCCCCTACTCGGACTTGGCACGATTGCGACGGGGCTTCAGGGCGAACCACCAGATGCTGGCGATGGTGCCGAGGAGACCGAGTCCCGCCAGCGCTGGCTTCACGAGTTTCCGACGTCGAGTCACGAGCCAGACCCTACCTGGAGCGACTGGACCATCAATTGCAGGTGGTGGCGCTCACCCCGGGGCGAGCGCAGGCCGGGCGCCGGTATCGGCTTGCGCCGCTTCTCGAATCCCATCGCCTCGAAGAAGGCCACGGCGCCGGTGTTCTCGGCGATGGTCTCGAGATAACAGCCCGGCACGTCAGCCCGGCGCAGCGTCTCGAGCCACCTGCGGACGAGTGCGGCGCCCACACCGCGCCCTCTGGCGTCGCGCAGGAGGTCGATGTGGAGATGGGCCGGCCAGCGGGGATCCGAGAAGGCCGCCGGCGGGAGACGCCGGTGGGCGGCGTCCACGATCACGTCGCCCACCGATCGCCAGACGAACCGGGCCGTGCCGGGACGGAAGGCCAGTCCCCGCCGGATGATCTGACGGGACACCACGGTGGCGGGGTTCCAGGCCCGGGAGCTGTCGATGCAGCCGAGGAGGTAACCCCTCACCTCGCCGTCGACCTCCGCCACGAGCGCCGACTCGGGCTCGGCGTCGGTGTAGTAGCCGGTGAAGATGGTCGAGAAGCTCTCGGCGTCGCGCCACTGCCATTCCACCGGTTCCCCGATGTAGCCGGTCACGAAGCAGATGTGGCGGACACGGGCTCGGTCACGAGGTTCGTAGGGGCGGACGCAGACGTCACTCACGGCCGTCATCCATCGGTGGCCAGAAAGACGTTCTTGATCTCGGAGTAGGCGTCGAGGGCCTCGAGCCCGAGCTCACGACCGAACCCCGACTGCTTCATGCCGCCGAAGGGGGTGTTGACGCGGACCGAGGTGTTGGAGTTCACCGACAACACGCCGGCATGGACGGCACGGGCCATCCGCAGGGCGCGCGCCCCGTCGCGGGTCCAGATGGAACCCGACAGCCCGTAGGGGGTGTCGTTGGCCAGAGACGCCGCGTCCTGCTCGTCGTCGAACGGCGTGACCGCCACGACGGGACCGAAGACCTCGTCGCGCCACAGACGCGTGCCGGGCGCCGCCGGAGCCACCACCGTGGGGGCGAACCACCACCCCGGTCCGGGCCGTTGGCGACCGCGGTAGGCCACGGGGAGCTCCTCGGGCGGCGCGTCGAGGAAGGCGGCCACGTCCGTCCGGTGGCCCTCCGAGACGAGCGGTCCCATGTCGGTGCCCGGGTCCTCGGGATCGCCGATCACCATCGAGTCGGTGGCGGCGATGAACAGCTCGACGAACCGGTCGAAGGCGCAGCGCTCGACGAGGATCCGGCTGCGGGCACAACAGTCCTGTCCGGCGTTGCCGAACACCGCCGACGGGGCGCTGGCGGCGGCTCGCTCGAGGTCGGCGTCGGCGAACACGACGTTGGCCGATTTTCCGCCGAGCTCGAGGGTCACCCGTTTGATCGTTCCGGCGGCGCGGGCCATGACGTCGCGCCCCGCCTCGGTGGAGCCGGTGAACGCCACCTTGGCCACAACCTCGTGCTCGACGAGGAACGAGCCGACCGACGATCCCGGGCCCACCACGACCTGGAGCACTCCTTCGGGGAGACCGGCCTCGAGGGCGAGCTCGGCGAATCGCAGAGCCGTGAGCGGGGTCAGCTGGGCCGGCTTCACCACCACCGTGTTACCGCAGGCCAGGGCGGGGCCCACTTTCCACGAGGTGATGGCGAGGGGGAAATTCCACGGAACGATGGCCACGACCACGCCGAGGGGTTCGTGCAGGGTCAGGTCCACGCCCCCCGACACCGGGATGGTGGCACCACGGTGCTTGTCGACGGCACCGGCATAGAAGTGCAGAACGTCGGCCACCATCGCCACCTCGCCCCGGGAGTCGGCGATGGGCTTCCCGACATTGCGGGTCTCGAGCAGGGCCAGCTCCTCGGCGTGGTCCTCGACCCGGGCGGCGAAACGGCGCAGCAGCCGGGCACGGTCGGACGCCGAGATGTCTCGCCAGGTGGGGAAGGCGGAGGCGGCACGGCGCACGACGGCGTCGGCTTCCTCGGTGTCCTGGACCTTCACGTCGGCCACCGGTCGCTCGGTGGCCGGGTTCACCACGGTCACGGTGGAGTCGGGCGTCGGCATCCCTGCAGTCAACCACGTACCGGATCGGGATCCGTCACCGGCCGGCGACGACCAGGGCCTCGAACAGACGGTGGTCCCCGTCCTGCTCGGGATGCCATTCCACGCCGACGACGAACGGCGCCGACGGCAGCTCGACGGCCTCGACCACACCGTCGGGAGCCGAGGCCGTCACCACCAGTCCCACGCCCAGACGATCGACGGCCTGATGATGCGAGCACTGGACGGTGACGGAGTCGTCCAGGATCTTCGACAGCAGAGACCCCGGTTCGATGCGGACCTCGGTCGGACCGAAAGAACCGACCGCCGGTTGGTGCCCGGGATGGCCGACGACGTCGGGGACGTGCTGGTGGAGGCTGCCCCCCAGATGGACGTTGAGCAGCTGCATCCCCCGGCAGATGGCGAGCACTGGCAGATCGGCGGCCAGGGCGGCCCCGAGGAGAGCCAGCTCGCTCTCGTCGCGCCGACGGTTCACGCCTGACGTGGCGGGATCGGGAGGGGCGCCGTACCAGGCGGGATCAACGTCGCCGCCACCGACGAGCACCAGAGCGTCGAGGACGGAGACCACGCCGGCGGCGGACGAGTCATCGCCGCCGGGACCCTCGCTCGGAGGCAGGAGCAACGGGCGCCCGCCCGCGCCGGCCACACAGTCCACATAGGACACCGGGAGCACGGCGGCCGGTCTCTGCCACGGCCCCCATGTCGCATCCTGCCGGTACGTCGTGACTCCAACGAGCGGCGTTTTGCCCTTCGTCATCTCGGCCAGTATCCCACCACCGTCCACGCGCGGCCGACCCGGTAGTGTCGCGACGATGTCGGAGCGGCTGTCGGGCAAGGTGGCCCTCATCACCGGGGCGGGAAGCGGAATCGGGCGTGTGGCGGCCGAGCTGTTCGCCTCGGAGGGTGCCGCCGTCGTCGTGGCCGACGTGGCCGCCGGGGCGGCGCGAGAGACGGTGGCCGCCATCACGGCGGCCGGGGGCCGGGCCGCCGCCGTGACGGTCGATGTCGCCGACGAGGGACAGGTCGCCGACATGGTGGGATCGGCGGTGGACACGTTCGGTGCCCTGAACGTCCTCTTCAACAACGCCGGCATCTTCCCCGGCGACGACGGTGGCCTTCTCGACACGCCGCCGGCGACGTGGGACCGGGTCATGCAGGTCAACCTGAAGGGGGTGTGGCTCGGCTGCCGCGCCGCCGTCCCGGCCATGATCGACTCCGGGGGCGGTTCCATCGTGAACGTGGCCTCGTTCGTCGCCCTCATGGGTGCGGCCACCGCCCAGGTGGCCTACACGGCATCCAAGGGTGGGGTCCTCGCCTTCACCCGGGAGCTGGCCGTCGAGTACGCCCGGTCCGGCATCCGGGCCAACTCGCTGTGCCCCGGACCGATCGACACGCCCCTGCTCGTCGAATTGCTGGCCGACCCCGAACGCCGGCAGCGCCGGCTGGTGCACGTCCCCATGGGCCGGCTCGGTCGTCCCGAGGAGATCGCCCGCGCCGCTCTGTTCCTGGCGTCGGACGATTCGTCGTTCATGACGGGGTCCGCCCTCGTGGTCGACGGAGGTATCACCGCCGCCTACGTCACCCCCGAGTAGCGCATCGCCGCCCACGCGCCGGGGGCGTCGGCACGCCGAGGTGCTGGACGGCACCCCCGACCCGTGCAATCGTGCGTGGATGCTCACGGACGGCACGCTCCGAGAATTGATCGCCGACGGGTCCATCGACACCGTTGTCGTCTGCTTCCCCGACATGCAGGGCCGACCGGTGGGCAAACGGGTCACGGCACCGTTCTTCCTCGAGCACGTCCTGGAGCACGGGATCGAGGCGTGCGACTACCTCCTCGCCCTCGACGTCGACATGGAGCCCCTCCCCGGTTACCGGTTCGCCAACTGGGAGGGCGGCTACGGCGACATGGTCGCCTTGCCGGACATGTCGACGCTGCGCCGGGTGCCGTGGCTCGAGGGGACGGCCATGGTGGTCTGCGACCTCGTGGGTACCGACGGTTCTCCTGTCGAGGTGTCACCCCGGCGGGTCCTGTCACGGCAGATCGAGCGCGCCGCCGCCGTCGGATTCGACATCAAGTGCGCCACCGAGCTCGAGTTCTTCCTCTTCCGTGAATCCTTCGAGGAGGCGGCCGCCAAGGGCTGGAAGGACATCCACCCCCACACCTCCACGATCGAGGACTACCAACTGCTCCAGACGTCGCGTGAGGAGTACGTCATCCGGCGCATCCGCAACGAGATGATCGGCGCCGGAGTCCCCATCGAGTTCTCCAAGGGGGAGGCCGGTCGGGGCCAGCACGAGATCAACGTGACCTATGGTCGCGCCCTCGAGGTCGCCGACCGCCACCTCGTCTTCAAGAACGGGGTCAAGGAGATTGCCGACCAGTGCGGCCGGGCGGCGACCTTCATGGCCAAGTGGTCGATGGGCGAGGTGGGATCGTCCTGTCACATCCACGCCAGCGTCTGGGACGCCTCGACGGGGGCACCCCTCATGGCCGACGCCGCCAGCCCCTCCGATCTGTCCGAGGTCGGGCGGCAGTTCGTGGCGGGACTCCTGGTGGGGGCCCGGCAGCTCACGTGGATGTGGGCGCCCTATGTCAATTCGTATCGCCGGTACATGCCGGGGTCGTGGGCGCCGACGGCGGTGGTGTGGGGAGTGGACAACCGCACGTGCGGATTCCGCATCGTGGGTCACGGCGACGGTTGTCGAGTGGAATGTCGGGTTCCCGGTGCCGACGTCAACCCCTATCTGGCGCTGTCCGCCGTCATCGCCGCCGGTCTGTGGGGTGTCGAGCACCGGCTCGAGCTACCGCCCCCCTACGCCGGCAACGCCTACGAGGCCGCCGATGTGGCGCGCATTCCCTCCACCCTGGTCGAGGCCATCGGTGAGCTCGAGTCGAGCACCATCGCGTCGGCCGCCTTCGGAGACGACGTCCACTACCACCTCGTCAATACCGCCCGTCAGGAGTGGGTCAGGGCGAACCAGGTCGTCACCGACTGGGAGCTGGCCCGCAACTTCGAGCGGATCTGACTCCTTCGGGGAGTTCCGGGGGTGCCGGCGTCACGCCTTGAACTGCAGATCGCCGTACCGGCCCAGCAGTTCTTGGACGGTCCCCCGTGTCCGCACCGCCCCCGGATGCCGAAGTACTGCGACGCCTTGTCGAAGGCGGCGTGGGCGCTCAGGGGAACGATCATCTCGGGGTCGGAGATCCCCCGTTCGGCGGCCGCCCGGTCGCGGTAGGTCCGCATGGCCGGGAGGATGCTCTCGGTCCCGCCCGACGACACCGTTCCACACACACTGGCGACCCCGTCCTCGCCGCCGCCGAGCATGGATCCGGTCATGGCCACGATCTCGGCGTCGTACTTGACGGCGCTCGGCCACAGTTCGGGGTGCAACGGGTTGGCCTGCGAGTTGATGGCGTAAACGTCGTTCAAGAACCCGATGTGTTCCGATCCACCGTGGTAGACGGCTCCCGAGGCGAATCCGTCCTGCCATTTCGGTTCCTCGCCGGCAGCCAGCTCCCGCATCTCGGCCAGGATCTCGGCGCGGGGCCGGCCCGTGGCCGGCAGTCGCCGGTACGTGTGGTGCGAGTCCCGGTCGGGGCGCAGTTCGGCTTCGAGAACGTCGACGACGAAGTCGAGATCCGATGCTTCCATCTTCTGCTCCTTGCTCGTGGCCTTGTCACCCATCGCGCGGCGACGTCGAGGAGTCGGTCCCGGGAGGGGCAGGAGGTCAGTGGCGGTTCAAGCGCCTGTGTATCTGTTTGGTCCGTTTGTACAGGTTGACGAACTCCGGATAGAGACCGTCGTAGACCTTGGCCCGGGAATGGTCCGGCTCGAAGGTGGCCCGGACGTCGATCATGGCGCCGATGTCCTCGACCCTCACCCGCCCGAGCGCCAGGAAGGTGAGGAGCCCGGCGCCGCGGACATTGGCGAGAACGGGATCGGCGACCTGACGGATGCGCCGGCCCGTGACATCGGCGTGGATCTGTGCCCAGACATCGGAGTTGGCGCCGCCGCCGACGAAGGCCAGAGGGTCGAGACGCCGACCGACGAACCGCTCGACGGCGCCGAGGAGCCACCTCGAATTGAGGGCCACTCCTTCGTAGACGGCGCGCACCAGGTCAGGGCGCGACGTCCTGAGCGACAGATTGTGAAAACCTCCCCTGATCGTGTGGTCGTCCACGGGAGACCGCTCACCGTTCAACCACGGTGTGAACAGAGTGCCGTTGGCACCCGGAGCAACGGCAGCCGCCACCTCGTCGAGCAACTGGTAGACGTTTCCGTCGGGAGAGGTCGAGCCCAGGGCGTCCTCGCCCCACAGCACGTTGCGCGCCAGGAAGGTCAGGCAGGCGCCGGCGGTCTCGTGTTCGTCGGCCACCAGGTACTTCCCGGGCAGCGCCGCCGGGATGGAGGCGACGTTGCGCAGCACATCGGTCTTCTTGAACGGCACGTGGCACGAGATCCACGACGACGTCCCGATGTACAGATGTGGCGCGAAGTCCGCCACCGCCCCCGACCCGACGGCGGCCGAGTGGACGTCCCCCGTCCCCGTGGCCACGGGGAGGCCGGCCGGAAGGCCCAGCTCGTCGGCCGCTTCGGGGCGCAGGTGACCCATGACGGTGGCCGACGGCACCAGGTCGGGCAGCTTGGAACGCTCCAGTCCGGCCATGCGCAGCAAGGTCCGATCGTAGTCGATCGCCCCGATCCGCCGGTTGTCGGTCACCCAGTGGACGACGATCGAGTCGTGGGAGGCGGCGAACCGTCCCGAGAGCCGCTGGTTCAGCCAGTCCACGGGCTCCAGGAACTTGAAGGTGGCCCGATAGACATCCGGCTCCGTCTCGCGTATCCAGAGGATGTGTGCCAACGGGTCCTTGCCCGACTGGCCCGGGGCCCCGCCGGTCAGGCGGATCCAACGTTGGAGCTTGTGGACGTCGTAGCCCAGGAGGTTCACCACGCCTCTGGCTTGGCTCCGGATGGCGGCGCTGCCACGGGAGTCCATCCAGATCACCGCCGGGCGCAGAGGGGTGCCGTCCTCGGCGGCGGCCACGGTGCCGGACCATTGGGCCGTGCAACCGACGCCCACGATCCGCTCCACGGGCACGGCGCCGTCGCTGACCACTCGGCGGGTGGCCGAGACCACGGCGCTCCACCACGACTGGGGGTCCTGCTCGGCCCCACCGCCGGGCAGGAGACGCAGCGCCACGGGCTCGAAGGCACTGGCGGCGATCCGCCCTGTGGCCGAGACCAGCGCCACCTTGGGCCCGCCGGTACCCAGATCGACGGCCAGGACATGGGTGTCGTCGGCCGACTGGTCCCGAGCATGGCCGCGCCTGTCGGGGTCGGCCGGCATGGGGTGGCAGCCTACCGTCGTCGCCACGGGCCAGACTGTGGCCCGTGCCCTGCGCACCGACCATGGTTCGCGCCACCACTGTTCTGCTCGCCGGTGCCGGCATGCTCGCCGCGTGTGGCGCGGTCGGACCGACGCCCCGGGCCGCTCCCGAAGCGCCTACCACGACAGCCGTCGTGGGGGCTCGGTTCGCCGTCTCCGTCGACCTCGACCACGGGGGCCTTCTCGTCACCCCACCGGCGCCAGGGGCGGCGGCCACCGCCACCGTGACCGAGCGGGAGGCCGACGCCATGTTCGAGGCCACCGACGCCGTGGAGGGACCCCACGAATTCGCCATCCTGGGCCTCGGCCTCGTCACGGTGGCACCACGGTTCGAATACCCCGCACCCTCCACCACGACGACCACGACGACGGCCCCTGCACTCTCGGTGCCCCCGACGAACGCTCCTCCCACCACCGCTCCCCCGCCGCCACCGCCGAGGAGCACCACGACCACGACGACCACGACGACCACGGCCCCCACGACCACGACGACGACCACCGCTCTCCCGACGACGGCACCCGGGCTCGGGACCCTGCCGCCACCGGCCCTGCCGGGCTTCGACAGCCGTCTGGCCTGGGTGGGGATCGCCTGGGACACCACCGCCACGTGCCCCGGGTCGGCCACGACACTGCCGGCGGTGGGCGACACGACGACGTACGTGGCCATCGTCATCGACGCCCGCACGGACCAGCGGGTCATCGCCTACCGCAGTGGTGGCTCGTCGCCGTGCACCGGCGCCGCCCGGGCGCCGTCGGTCACCGAGCCCAACGAGCTGCTGTCGGTGGCCTGGCAGCCGGTGGGTCCGGCCAGCACCGCCGTGGAGATCCAGGTTCCGCCGTGCGGCCACTACTACGGCTGGACCCAGGTGCCGGTCACCGGTGGCGGATCGGCCGACCAGGTCGTGGTGTCCGTCCCCTTCCGTCCGGCCTGCGGGTCGACGGCGTCGCAGGGCCAAGCGGTGGATCAGGTCGTCCCCCTCGGACCGGGCCAGGCCCTGGTGGGCCATGCCCCCGTCGGTCCCGTCCAGGCCCTCCAGGCCCTTCCGGGCGGCTGACCGCCGCGCCGCCGACCGACTCGGCGCCGGATCAGCGCCGGAGAGTCTTGGTGAAGCGGTACTCGCGCGTCGCCGACAGGTCGTGGAGCTCCCGCACCTCCGGACCCTGCTCGTAGCCGAGCGACCGGTAGAGGCGGTGGGCGTCGGTGAAGCGGGTATCGGACCACAGCTCGACGACACACTCCCCCCGGCCCATGGCCTCGTCCTCGACGAGGGCGACGAATCGTGATCCGAGGCCCCGGCGGCGCCACGGCGCCAGGACGTAGAGCATCTGGAGCTCGAGGCCGCCGCCATCCCGGGCGGGCCGGCAGGCCACCGAGCCCACCACCGACCCACCCGCCACGGCCACCCAGGCACGACCACCGGCCACGGTGAAGTGGGTGGCCGCCCGCAGGAGGTGCGGCATCTCGTGCTCCGTGTCGAGAATGCAGCCCTCGTACTCGGAGAAACACGAACCGACCAGCGCCACCAGGCCGTCGGCGTCGGTGTCGAGAGCCATCCGCACCGACGGCACGACCTCGGGGCGCCCGCCCTCCGTGGCGGTGACCTCGGACCCCGGGGCCGGCGTCGACCGGCCGACAACGGTGCGGCCGGTCCCGGACCCGGTCATACCGAGGTCGACGGGTGCCTCGGGCCCTCGACGAGCTCGATCTCCGGTGGAAGTCCCGTCACCTCGACGTCGTCACCTTCGACCTCGACGGTCACCCGCGCACCGGCCAGCGGGATGCCCTGCACCTTCAGGTAGTTCATCCCCGCCGGTAGCCGGGGGGCCAGCCATGTCTGGCCGTAGGGCACCCACGGGTCCAGACGCAGGATCGTCCGCAGGCAGAGCAGCGGAGATGCCGCCGACCAGGCCTGGGGCGAGCACGACGTCGGATAGCCGACCGGGGCCGAGAGCTCGTGGCGGTCCAGCCCGCTGAAGAGCTCGGGCAGCCGACCGCCGAGCTTGGCGGCGGCGTCGAAGAGGGCGTTGATCAGACGCTCGGAGTGGTCGAAATACCCGTAGCGGGACAATCCGGCGGCCACGATGGCCGTGTCGTGGGGCCAGACCGATCCGCAGTGGTAGCTGATCGGGTTGTAGCCGCCCATGGACGTGGCCAGGGTGCGTACGCCCCACCCGCTGAACATCTCGGGCCCGAGCAGCTTGTCGGCGATGATCCGTGCCTTCTGGTCGTCGACGATGCCGGTCCACAGGCAGTGACCGATGTTGGACGTGAGGGAGTCGATGGGGCGCTTGTCGTGATCGAGCCCCACGGCGAACCAACCGCTCTCCTCCAGCCAGAAATCACGGTTGAAGTCCGTCTTGAGCTGTGTCGCCTTGGCCCGGAAACGGTCGTACGTGGCCTGGTCGCCGGCTTCCTGGGCAAAGTGCGCCCGGGCCAGATAGGCGCTGTAGACGTACGCCTGCACCTCGCACAGAGCGATCGGAGCGGTGGCGACCGTCCCGTCGGCGTAGCGGATGCCGTCCCACGAGTCCTTCCACCCCTGGTTCACCAGCCCCCGGTCGGTGGCCCGGTGGTACTCCACGTAGCCGTCTCCGTCCACGTCACCGAATCGCTCGATCCATTCGAGCGCCCGTTCGGCGTTCGGGAGCAGCTCCTCGACCGCCTCGCGTGCGAGGCCCCAACGCCTGAGCTCGCCGAGCAACATGACGAACAGGGGCGTGGCGTCGGCCGTCCCGTAGTAGATGCTCCCACCCCCGAGCGAGAGTGAGGGTGCCTCGCCGAAGCGCATCTCGTGCAGGATCCTGCCCGGCTGCTCGTCGCTGCGGGGGTCGATGTCCTTGCCCTGGAATCGGGCCAGCGTCTGGAGCACACCGAGGGCGAGGTCGGGGTCGACGAGAAGCGCCATCCACGACGTGATGAGCGAGTCCCGCCCGAAGACGGTCATGAACCAGGGCGCGCCGGCGGCCAGGACGACCCGTTCGGGGAAGTCCGGATCGAAGATCCGCAGCGCCCCCAGGTCCTCGGCACTGCGCGTGAGGACATGGCCGAGGTCCTCGTGGTCCGTCTCGACCTGGGGCACCTGACGGCGCCACCGGGCCAGGCGCTCGGCCGGGGCGGCCCGGTCGACGGGCTGGCCGCACAGATAGCGGGGATCGATGGTCTTGCCCTCGATCACCGGGTGGACCTCGGTGCACGCCCGCCACTCGCCGTGGGCGGGCACGATGATCTCGAACGTCACCATGTCCTCGGCCACGGAGGACGGGGTGGGTGAGAACTCCAGAGCCATGCCCCTGTTCACCGTGCCCCGCCGGTACGACATCGACAGACCGGTGGCATGCTTCTCGCGGGTGATCTCACCGTCGGGATCGCCGGCGCGGCCCTCCTTCACGGCGAAGAGGTCGGCGAAGTCCGAGTCGACGAACAGTTCGACGGCGCAGTAGGTAGGCTCGTCGCCGAAGTTGCGGATGATGAGGTCCTCGCGCATGCCCTGGCCCACATAGCGGGCCCGGAAGACCATCAGGGTGGAGTCGGCCAGTCCGGGGCGCGGTCGGCACCGCGACACGAACGTGGCCGAGAAGGGATCGTCGGTGACCGCCGCCAATGCCTCGGGACGGGCCCCGTTCACCCGGAGCTCCATCCGCGACAGGATCCGGGTGTCCCGGACGAACAGGCCCTGGGCCGACCCGGCCACCACGTCCCCCGTCAACCCGCTGATGGCGAAGGTGGACTCGTCGACCAGAGTCACCACCCCGCTGGCCTGGTCGAGGACGGTGACCTTGCCCGAGTACGTCCACGGATCGCTCATCGGAGCAGGACGCTACCGGACGGCCATCGGCGGCCCGGACCACCGCCCGGACCGCCTGCCCGGATTCTCACTACGGCCGTAGTGCTAATCATCGCCCGGCGATAGACTCCGCCCATGACTCCGTTGCTCGAGGTCGAGGGCCTGCACGTGACGGTGGAGGACACCGAGATCCTTCGTGGTGTCGACCTGGCCGTGCCTGAGGGCCAGATCCACGCCCTCATGGGTCCCAACGGGTCGGGGAAGTCCACGCTGGCCAGCACCCTCCTGGGGAACCCGGCCTACCGGGTGACGGCGGGCGCCATCCGGTTCCGGGGCGAGGACGTCACCGCTTGGCCCACCGACGTCCGGGCCAAGGCCGGGATGTTCCTCGCTTTCCAGTACCCCGAGGAGATAGCCGGTGTCTCGGTGATCCAATTCCTGCGCCAGGCGGTGTCCGCCCGCGTGGGGGAGGACCGGTCCGTCCTCGAGGTGCGCCTGTCCATGCTCGAGTGGATGAAGCGTCTGGGTATGGACCCCGTGTTCGGCGAGCGGTACCTGAACGAGGGATTCTCCGGAGGGGAGAAGAAGCGAAACGAGATCCTCCAGATGGCGTTGCTCGACCCCGAGCTCGCCGTCCTCGACGAAACCGACTCCGGACTCGACATCGACGCGTTGCGCATCGTCGCCCAGGGTGTCCAGACCGTCAGGCGGGAGCGTCCCGGACTGGGGGTTCTGCTGGTGACGCACTACACCAAGATCCTCGAGCTCCTGCATCCCGACGCCGTCCATGTCCTCGTCGACGGCCGGGTGGTGGAGTCCGGTGGCTCCGAGCTGGCCGACCGGCTCGAGATCGACGGCTACGAGTCGTGGCGGAGGTGACCGTGGACATCGCATCGTGCAAGGGCGATTTTCCCCTGCTGGACCAGACCGTGCATGGGAAGAGGCTCGTCTACCTCGACTCGGCGTCCTCGTCCCAGCGCCCCCGTGTGGTGCTGGAGGCGATGGACGACTACTACGAGACGACGCACGCCAACGTCCATCGCGGCGTCTATTCCATCGCCGAGGAGGCCGACCGGCGCTACGACGCGGCCCGCGTCGCCGTGGGCCGCTTCATCGGCGCACCCGATCCCGAGCACGAGGTCATCTTCACCAAGAACGCCACCGAGAGCATCAACCTGGTCGCCGCCACGTGGGGCCGACGTCATCTGGGACCGGGCGACGTCGTGCTCCTCAACGACATGGAGCACCACTCCAACCTGGTGCCCTGGTTGATGCTGGCCGAAGAACGCGGCGTCGAGCTCCGGTGGATACCCCTGGGGGACGACTTCCGACTGGACCTGTCCGATCTGGACCGGCTTCTCGATGGGGTGAAGCTCGTCGCCTGCACCACGATGTCGAACGTCCTCGGGACCATCCCCCCGTTCGCCGCCATCGCCGAGGCCGCTCACCGCGTCGGTGCCCTCGTGCTGGCCGACGGGGCCCAGTCGGTCCCCCACCTCCCCACCGATGTCAGGTCGCTCGGGTGTGACTTCCTGGCCTTCAGCGCCCACAAGATGCTCGGCCCGACCGGGATCGGGGTGTTGTGGGCGCACCGGGAGCTGCTCGAGGAGATGCCCCCGTTCATGGGCGGAGGGAGCATGATCGGAGACGTCCGGCACGACGGATTCACCACCAACGAGCTGCCGATGAAGTTCGAGGCGGGCACGCCGCCGATCGCCGAGGCCGTCGGGCTGGGCGCCGCCGTCGCCTACCTCGACGCCCTCGGTATGGAGGCGATCCACAAGCACGAGGTGGCCCTGACCGCCTACGCCATGGGCACTCTGGGTGACCGCTTCGGTGCCGACCTGCGCTTCCTGGGGCCGGCGACCACCGAGGAGCGGGGCGGCGTCCTCTCCATCGCCTACCGGGACATCCATCCCCACGATCTGGCCCAGGTCCTCGACCAGATGGGGGTGTGCGTCCGGGCCGGACACCACTGCGCCAAGCCGCTCATGCGCCGTCTGGGCGTCACGGCCACGGCGAGGGCGTCCCTCTACGTCTACAACGACGAGTCCGATGTGGACACCCTGGCCGACGCACTGGCTGCGGCCGGTACCCTCTTCGGGTAGCGGCACGTCGGCCTTGTCGAAGACCCACGTCCGTTCACATCGGCGAGCGACACCCGAGGAGCCCATGCCCGGATTGGAAGACCTCTATCGCGAGATCATCCTCGATCACTATCGCAGCCCACGCAACAGAGGTGAGCTGCCGAGCCCGCCCGCCCGGCGCGCCGAGGGGTTCAATCCCCTGTGCGGGGACGAGGTGGTCGTCTACGTGGACGTGGACGACGACACGCTCCACGACATCCGGATATCCGGTCAGGGTTGTTCGATCAGCCAGTCCTCGGCGTCGCTCATGTCGGGAGCCGTGAAGGGTAAGTCGTTACCCGAGGTGCGCGATCTGATCCGCACGTTCAAGGCCATGATGTCGATCCACGAGGCCCGGCTCGGCGATGGCGAGGCGGACGATCCGGTGGCCCTGGACCCTGACTCGTTGGGTGAGCTGGCAGCCCTCCAGGGGGTCGTCAAGTTCCCGGTGCGCATCAAGTGCGCCACCTTGTCGTGGAACACGCTGGCTCAGAGCCTCGACCAGGACGACGCCGAGGCGCCCGCCTGAGGCGGCCCGGCCGCCTTCAACCTGTGAGGTGACCGAGGACCAGGTCGGCGACCGCACCGGGGCGCTCGAGGGTGGCCATGTGGGCGGCACCCTCGAGATCGACGAGCCGGGCGTCCGGGATACCCGCCGCGTAGGCCTCGGCGTGGGCTCGGGGAACGATACCGTCGTGCTCCCCGTGCACGACCAGCGCCGGTGCGCTGATCCGGTCCAGGCGCCTCCGGAGCTTGGGGTTGTGCAGATAGGGATTCCACCCGAGCTTGGCCGTGGCCGCCTGGGCCTGGATCACGGGGCGGAGGAGGTCGAACGGGATCTGGTCCACGCTCCCCTCCGACTGGGCCAGCGCTCTCATCATCTGCGCCACCGGATGGTCGGGATCGGCGTACAGGTCCACGGCCAGCTCGTCGAGGGGACGTCCGAAGATCTCCTTGATGGGCGCACCGTCGACGTAGAGCCCGACGGCGTTGACGAGCACGACGCGTCTGACCCGGTCGGGCCACCGGGTGGCCAGTTCGGCGGCCATCCAACCACCGAGGGACAGGCCGATGAGGTCCACCTGGGCGAAGTCGAGCCGGTCGAGGACATCGAGAACGTGGAAGCTGGCGTCCTCGATGTCGTCGATGGCCTCGAGGCCCTCCGACGCCCCGAACCCGGGGAACACCGGAGCCACGACCCGGCGCGTCTCCGCCAGCGCTTCGAGGAAGGCCATGGCGGCACCCTCCCCCTGGGCCGAGTGCAGGTAGACGACGGGCACCGGAGAATCGGTGCCACCGCGCCGGATCTCGACCACTCCCACCGCCGTCGGCAGGCTGGCGTCGTCGAGGACGGTCATGGACGGATCGGCCCCGTGGTGGCCACCGGGGCGGCGCCGAAGCGCTGGCGCAGTCGTGGCATCACCTCGGTGGCGAACAGGGTGAGGTTCCGGTGGGTGTCCTCGGCCGGCAGGGTGCCGAGTTGGAAGAGCCCGAGGAGGTTGCCCACCCCCAGGCGCTCGATGTTGGCACCGAGTAATTCGGCCACCGTGTCGGGCGACCCCACGATGGCGTACTGGCCGTCGACCACCTCCTGCCACGTCTTCAGGTTGAGGGCGAAGGTCGCCGCTCCCTTCAGGACGTTCTCGACCGATCTCACCGACGTGTAGCCCGGTGGTGAGATGTTGATGCCGGGGAGCAGCCGTCGGACGAAGTACCAGAAGTGGTCTTCGTACCGGCGCCGGGCCTCGGCGTCGGTGTCGGCCACGAAGATGGGTACTAGCCAACCCAGTTGAGAGGGTTGGGCTTCGTAGCCCTCGGCTCGACACGCCTCGCGCATGAGGGAGAACATCCGCTCGAACACGCTGATGTGGAAATACGGGATACCCATGTAGGCGTAGCGGTGCTTGGCCACGAATTCCAGGGTCTCGAGCGACCCGACCCCCGGGATCCAGATCTCCGGATGCGGCTCTTGCACGGGACGGGGCCAGGTGTTCACGTAGCGAAGCTTGTAGTGCTTCCCGATGTATTCGAAGGGGCCGGGCTCCGTCCACGCCTTGATGATCAGGTCGTGCGCCTCGGCGAACCGTTCACGGGCGTGGGCCGGGTTCAACGAGAAGGAGTAGTACTCGGGGCCGCCGCCGACGACCATCCCGGCGATGAGGCGTCCGCCGCTGATGCAGTCGATCATGGCGAACTCCTCCGCCACGCGGGTGGGAGGATCGTAGAGAGGCAGTGCATTTCCGACGACGGCGATGCGGATCCTCTTCGTCTGCCGGGCCAGGATGGAGGCGATCAGGTTGGGCGACGGCATGATGCCGTAGGCATTCTGATGGTGCTCGTTGACGCACACGCCGTCGAACCCGACTTCTTCGGCGTACAGCAGTTCGTCGATGTAGCGGTTGTAGATCTCGCCCCCGAGAACGGGGTCGAACAGCTCGTTCGGACAGGTGATCCACGCCGGTCCGTCGTAGTCCGCTGGGAGTCCCGGGTACGGCATGAGATGAAAGCTGAAGAAGCGCACGGTGGGCTCCGGTCGACCGACGGTGGCGGCCATGGTACCGCCACCCCGCCCCCGACGAAGGGCCGGTCAGACCGGATGGTGGACGGGATGGTGGACGGCGGACCCGGGCCACCCTTCCGGCACCGAAGGTGTCACGGTGCGTACTGCGCGTACCCTGTGCGCTCCAGCTCCTCGGCGATATCGGCATCGCCGCTGGCCACGATGCGCCCACCGACGAGCACGTGCACGACATCGGGACGCAGGACGGAGAGCAGACGTCGGTAGTGGGTGATGGCCAGGACGCCGAGATCCCACTCGTCCACGGCGGCGCGGATCCGGCGGGCGACGTCACGCAGACCATCGACATCGAGGCCCGAGTCGAGCTCGTCGAGGATGGCGATGTGCGGGCGCAGGACGGCCAGCTGCAACGTCTCGCTCCGCTTGCGCTCCCCACCGGAAAGGTCGACGTTGAGCGGTCGATCGAGGAGTTTGGTCTCCAGTCCGACCCGGACGGCCTCGGTGGCGGCTCTGTCCGTGGTCGATCCGGCCCCCGATCCGGCGTCCCGGCGACCCCGGTCCTCCGACCCGGTGGCGGATGCCTGCTCCGTGCCGGCCAGCGCCTCCGCCAGCATCTCCTGCAGGCCGACCCCGGGGATCTCGGTCGGGTACTGAGGGGCCAGGAAGAGCCCCAACCGTGCTCGCCGCCATGCCGGCAGAGTCAGAAGATCCACTCCGTCGAAGGTCACGCTGCCCCCGAGCACCTGGTACCCGGGCTTCCCCATGAGGACGTGCGCCAGCGTGCTCTTGCCCGAACCGTTCGGGCCCATCACGGCGTGAACCTCGCCGCTGCGTACCACCAGATCGACGCCGGCCAGCACCTCGCGGCTGGTCACGCCGGCGCGTAGGCCCCGCACCTCGAGCGTGTGACCGCCGCCGTTCGTCGACGTCACGGAAGCTCCACCATCACATCGTCACCTTCGAGTCGCACGCCGTACACCGGCACCGCCTTGGTGGCCGGAAGGGTCTGTGGCTCGCCGGTCCGCAGGTCGAACGTGGAACCGTGTTTCCAGCACTCGATCTCGCACTCCTCGGCGAGAACCTCGCCCTCCGACAACGAGTAGTCCTCGTGGCTGCACCTATCGCCGATGGCGTAGAAGTCGTCCGCGATACGCACCAGGGCGATCCGGTGTGGTCCGACGTCGAATCGTCGTGCCTTCCCGGGATCGATCTCGTGGCGATCGCAGATCCGCACGACGTCACCCATCGCCCCCACCTCGCTCTCCCGTCGCCGGACCGTCCGGCAGCGGGCGATCCGACGGCAGGCGACCCGACAGACGGGTACTGACGGCGGTGTCCACCCACGCACCCACACCGGTGAACGGGGCCCGGCTGGCGAGGTCCGAGAAGAAACCCAACACGATGAGCCGTTCGGCCACCGCCGGGTTGATTCCCCGGGACTCGAGGTAGTAACGCTGATCCTCGTCGATGGGGCCCACTGTCGACGCGTGGCTGCAACGGACGTCGTTCTCCTCGATGTCGAGATTCGGCACGGAGTCGGCGTGCGCTCCCTCGGACAGAACGAGGTTGTGGTTCGTCTGGAAGGCGTGCGCACCGTGGGCGCCGTTACGGATGTGGATGAGTCCGCTGTAGACGGACCGGGAATCATCGGCCACGGCCCCCTTGAACAGCAGCTCGCTCTCGGTGCGGGGGGCATGGTGGTCCTGCAACGTCCGAAAGTCGTGCACCTGCCGGTCGGTTCCCAGGTAGGCCGCCAGCAGCGACGTGTGGCCCCCCTGCCCGACCAGGTCAGAGTCCGTCCGCACGCGTGCGTAGCCCCCACCCAGGCTGACGGTGAACGATCGCAGTGTGGCGTCCCGGCCCACGCGACTGGACTGGACGGCCAGCTGGGTGCACGACTGATCGAGGACCTGCAGATTGGCGTAGGCCAGGTGGGCGTCGTCCTCGACCTCGAGCTCGGTGACCGGGATCACGAGCGCCGCCGCCGTCGGACCATCGGCGGTCTCCGCTGCGGCCTCACCCACCGGCACGGCCAAGGCGCCCCCGTGACCTCCGGGGCCATGCGTCAGGTCCACGCTGACGATCAGCTCGATGACGCCCGCTTCGGCGGAGGTGCCCACGTGCACCAGGCTGCGGGGGAACGCCGACGGGGAACGCGACGGCGCCACCCGGTCGACCAGGTGAACCACCACCACCGGATCGGACAGAACCGCCTTCCTGGCCACGACGATATGGACCACGTCGGCCAGAAAGGCATCGTGAAGCTCTCCGAACGCGTCATGTGCCGGTGCGAGGTCGCCCAACCCCGCCGGAGCCTCGCTGTCGGAGAGAGCAGAGACCACCGACAGCTGGTCCTCGGGCACCGCTGGCGCCATCTCCACCCCGACGACGGCACCGTTGCGCGTCACCACCAGAGCGGAGCGCCGCCCGAAGGGCTCGGCCAGTGCTCGCCCCACGTCGAGGCCCGACCGCCCGCCGAGGTCGGACGGCGGCGCCGGGGCAAAGGCCTCGAGATCGAAGCGGTCGATCCCGCTGTAGCGCCAGACCTCCTCGGCCTCGTGCGGCAACGAGCCGGCGGCGAAACGCTCCCACGCCCCGGCTCGCCGGGCGGCCAGCCAGGCGGGGCCGGCCAGGGCAGAAGATGCATCGGCGGTGAAGGCGGTCAGGGTCATACCTCGGTCGGATCGACGTGCGTGACGACGCAGGCCACGGGAGTGGTTCCCGGTCGCATGCTAGTGGCCGCGCCGTGACCCGTTGGTCGGGTGGATCGAGGTCGTAAGCTGGGCCGATGCCCGATCTCCAGGTCATCAGCATCGAACGCGACGGCCACGTCGCCACCGTCTGGCTCGATCGACCCGAGGCCCGCAACGCCATGGGTCCGGCGTTCTGGGACGACCTCACGGCGGCGATGACCGATGTCTCCACCGACGCCGACGTCCGCGCCGTGGTGATGGCGGCCCGCGGTCCTCACTTCAGCGTCGGCCTCGATCTCAAGGCGATGGCCGGTCTCCTCACCGGTAGCGACGGTCGCGGGCAGGACCGGGGCGTCGGCGACGGTCCCCCCTCCATGGCCGTCCGGGCCACCGCCGCCCGAGCCGGCGTCAAACGGCTCCAGAGGTCCATCTCGTCGGTGGCCGACTGTCCGAAGCCCGTCCTCGCCGCCATCCACGGTTACTGCATCGGCGGTGGGGTCGATCTGGTCAGCGCCTGCGACATCCGGATGGCGAGCGCCGACGCCGTGTTCTCGGTACGCGAGACCAAGGTGGCCATCGTGGCCGACCTGGGGAGCCTCCAGCGTCTCCCCCCGATCATCGGCAAGGGCCACCTGGCCGAGCTCGCCTACACGGGCAAGGACATCGGCGCCGCTCGGGCCAAGGAGATCGGGCTGGTGAACGAGGTGTTCGCCGATGCCGACGCCGTCGTCTCCGCCACACGGGCCATGGCCGCCGAGATCGCCTCCAACTCTCCCCTGGCCGTCGAGGGAACGAAGGCCGTCCTCACCGCCGGTGAGGGTCGGTCGGTGGCCGACGGTCTCGACTACGTGGCGGCGTGGAACGCCGGTTTTCTGCAGTCTGACGACCTCATCGAGGCCATGGCCGCCTTCATGGCCAAGCGCCCCCCCGAGTTCCGGGGGCGCTGAGCATCGGCTCTCACCGCCGGCGCCACGGCCACCGCCGACCGGACCGCGACGCCTTGCTCTCGTCGCGTCTGACCTCGGCCAAGGTCTCGGGCACGACGGCATCGACGATGTCCTCGGCCTCTTCGAGCAGATGGGCGACCTCGGGGCCACCGGGACCGGGCTCGTCCTCGATGGCCGGCTCCACCAGGCTGCCGTGGACCCAGCCGACGTCGGCCAGTCGACGGTCGTAGGAGCCGCAGTCGTCCGGGCAGCGCCACGGCGCTTCGGGCGCCAGTTCGAGCTCGCAGAAACGGACGACCTCACCGGTGGCATAGGTCCGGCTCTGAAAATGCTTGCAATCCTCGCGCATCGGCACGGCTGAACCCTATCTCCCCGGCGCCCGTCGTCAGCCGACCGAGCCCTCCATCTGCAGCTCGATCAGACGGCTCCACTCGACGGCGTACTCCATGGGAAGGGTACGGGTGATCGGCTCGATGAAGCCGTTGACGATCATGGACATGGCCTGGCTCTCCGACAGCCCGCGGCTCATCAGATAGAAGAGCTGGTCCTCTCCCACCTTGGAGACGGTGGCTTCGTGACCGATCTGCGCGTCGCGTTCCTCGACCTCCATGTAGGGCTTGGTCTCCGACGTCGACAGCTCGTCGAGGATCAGCGCGTCGCACCGCACGAAGCTCTTGGCGTGCTTTGCTCCTTCGTTGACGTGCACGAGACCGCGGTACGTCGACAGGCCACCGTCCTTCGAGATCGATTTCGACACGATGGTGGACGTCGTCTCCGGGGCCGCATGGACCATCTTGGCCCCCGCGTCCTGGTGTTGGCCGGCTCCGGCATAGGCCACCGACAGGACCTCGCCCGATGCCTTGGGACCCATCAGATAGACCGAGGGATACTTCATGGTGAGCCGCGATCCGATGTTGCCGTCGATCCACTCGACGCGCGCCTCGGCCTCGGCCCGAGCCCGCTTCGTGACGAGGTTGTAGACGTTGTTGGACCAGTTCTGGATGGTCGTGTAGGTGATGCGCGATCCCGGCAGGGCCACCAGCTCCACCACGGCCGAGTGGAGTGAGTCCGTCGAGTAGACCGGCGCCGAGCATCCCTCGACGTAGTGCACCTGAGATCCTTCGTCGGCGATGATCAATGTCCGCTCGAACTGGCCCATGTTCTCGGCATTGATACGGAAGTAGGCCTGAAGGGGCATCTCGACCTGCACCCCGGGAGGGACGTAGATGAACGACCCGCCCGACCACACCGCCGAATTCAGCGCCGCGAACTTGTTGTCGTTGGGCGGGATTATGGTCCCGAACCAACGACGGACCATATCGGAGTAGTCGCGCACGGCCGTGTCCATGTCGCAGAAGAGCACACCCTGAGCCTCGAGGTCGGCCCGGTTGCGGTGGAAGACGACCTCGGACTCGTACTGGGCGGTGACGCCCGACAGGTACTTGCGCTCAGCCTCGGGGATGCCGAGCTTCTCGTAGGTGTCCTTGATGGAGTCGGGAAGATCGTCCCAGGAGTTGACCTGACCCTCGGTGGGCTTGATGTAGTAGTAGATGTTGTCGAAATCGAGGTCGGGCATGTTGACCGCGAACCACGGTGCCATGGGCTTGGCGAAGAACCGTTCGAGAGCCTTCAGGCGGAACTTGAGCATCCACTCAGGCTCGTGCTTCATGGCCGACATCTCTCGGACGATCTCGACCGAGAGGCCCTTCTTCGGCTTGAAGACGTAGTCCTCGGCGTCGCTCCAACCGAGCTTGTACCTACCGAGGTCGAGGTCTGTGGTGGTCATCGGCTACCTCTGACCGTGGGACGGCGGGCGCTCGTGCAGCCGCCCCCACGATCGATCGGGGGATTTCTCCTACCTAGATAGTAACAACGGGGGGGACCAGGAGGGAGCGCCCGCAGCCGCCCGGGTCTGTGGGACCCTTCTACGGATGGTCCCCTCCCTTCCCGGCGCCTCGTCCAACGGCGCTTCCCGGGTCCCCCGGACCCTCTCCGTGCCGCCCCGGAGCCACCCCCAGGCACCGGACCCACCCCCCGACGCTCCGGGGGACGCGTCGGTCATGACCCCCCCGGTGGCCCCCCGCCGCCCGGCCGTTCTCGAGACCCACGGCGACCGCCGGGTCGACGATTGGTTGTGGTTGCGCGACAGGGACGATCCCGAGGTCCTCGCACTGCTCCGGTCCGAGAACGCCCATACGGCGGCGGCATCGGCGCACCTGGCCCGCTTCCAGGAGGATCTCTTCGGCGAGATCAGGGGCCGGATCGTCGAGACCGACCTGTCGGTCCCCGTGCGCAAGGACGCCTGGTGGTACTACACACGAACCGTCGAAGGGCGCGACTACGCCATCCACTGCCGCCTTCCGGTGAACGGGGAGGGACGCGATCCGGCCACTCCCCCCGGGACGGCGGCGGCCGACGCCGGGTCCGACGTCGGGACCTGGCCCGGCGAGGAGGTGCTCCTCGACGAGAACCTGCTCGCCGGTGACGGCACCTACCTCGACGTCGCGAACCTGTCGGTGAGTCCGGGACACACCCGCCTGGCGTACGCAGTGGACACCACCGGCGACGAGCGCTTCACGTTGCGGATACGGGACCTGGCCACCGGCGCCGACATCCCCGGTGAGATCGAAGGGACCTCGTACGGCGTGGCGTGGGCCAACGACAACGAGACCGTCTTCTATACGCGACCCGACGCCGCCAACCGCACCTACCAGCTCTGGCGTCACCGCTCGGGTGACCCTGAGACCCCGGACGTCCTCGTTCACGAGGAGCCCGACGAGCGTTTCCACCTCGGTGTGGAGCGGACGAAGGACGGGACGTTCGTCCTTCTCGAGTTGAGCTCCAAGATCACGAGCGAGGTCCGTGTCATCCCGGCCGACCGGCCCGATACCGCCCCGCGCGCCGTGGAGAGGCGGCGGCAGGGCGTCGAGTACCAGGTCGAGCACCACAGCGAGACGTTCCTTCTCCTCACCAACGACTCGGCGGAGAACTTCCGGGTGGTCGCCACGCCGGCGGCGGATCCCGGCCGGGACCGTTGGTCCGAGGTGATCCCGCACCGAGATGACGTCCGCCTCGAGGGGATCGACGTCTTCTCCCGCCATCTCGTCAGTTACGAGCGTGTCGACGGCAACCCGCGCGTTCGGGTCATCGCGCTTCTCGATGACCGGCCATGGGAGCGCCCCCTGTCCGGGGGCACGTTCGTTCCCATCGCCGAGACGCCGTCGGCTTCATGGGGAGGACCGAATCCGGAATTCGAGAGCGCCACCCTCCGTTACGACTACTCGTCGCTCGTCACGCCGCGGACGATCTACGACCTCGACATGGACGAGGGCCGTTCCGTGCTCCGCAAGCGGCAGCCCGTTCTCGGCGGATACGATCCCGCCGCCTACGTCACCGAACGCCTGTGGGCGACCGCCCCCGACGGGACACGGGTCCCCGTGTCCGTCGTGTACCGCCGTGACACCCCGCTCGACGGTTCGGCACCCTGTCTCCTCTACGGCTACGGCGCGTACGAGCACAGCATCGACCCCGTCTTCTCGACGTTTCGCCTGAGCCTCCTCGAACGGGGCTTCATCTTCGCCATCGCCCACGTCCGTGGCGGTGGCGAACTGGGGCGGAGGTGGTACGAAGGCGGCAAGCTCCTGGCCAAACCCAACACGTTCACCGACTTCGTCGCCTGTGCCCATCATCTGGTCGAGGCCGGGTGGACCAGCGCCGATCGCCTGGTGGCCCGGGGAGGCTCGGCCGGTGGTCTCCTCATCGGCGCTGTCGCCAACCTGGCGCCGGAGGCCTTCCGGGCCATGGTGTCCGAGGTGCCCTTCGTCGACTGCCTGACCACCATTCTCGACGACACCCTCCCTCTGACGGTCATCGAATGGGACGAGTGGGGCAACCCGGGAGCCGATCCCCAGGTCTACGCCGTGATGAAGTCATACAGCCCCTACGACAACGTGCGTCTCACCCACTACCCGGACATGTTGGTGACCGCCGGTCTCGAGGATCCCCGGGTCGGTTACTGGGAGCCGACCAAGTGGGTGCAGAAGCTCCGGGCCGCTGATCCTTCGAACCGCGTGCTGTTCAAGGTCGAGCTGAGCGCCGGCCACGCCGGGCCCTCGGGCCGTTACGACGCCTGGCGCGACGAGGCCTTCGTCCTGGCCTTCATCCTCGACGCCGTCGGCCTCGCCGGGTCGGCCTGATCCTGGACGCCGGTTCGGCCTGATCCTGGACCGGCTCAGGTCGAGCCGAAGCTCATATCGAACGGTGAATGGAACCCCACCGGGAGAAGCACCTGCTCGCCGTTCAGGGTGACGCTGACATCATTGGCCGCCCCCAGGCGCAGGACGAGGCTCCCGGTAGCGGGAATGGAGCGGTTCTGACCCGATGCCAGGGTGCCGGTCCACACGACGTTCCCCGTCGCCGTCTCGGTCGCTTCCACCCAGCACGGACCGGTGGCCTGGAGGTCGACGGTGTAGGCGTTCGACGGAGCGCTGTAGGCCGCCGTGTCGGCGGTGGACGTCGTCGGTTGCACCTGGGGCGGCACGGTGACCGTGGTGTGGGGATGCGTGGTCCGTGCCGACGTCTTCGGTCGCGTCGTGGACCGATGTTGCGCCGTGCGGGACGGGTGCGACGGGGCCAGGACCACGGCGACGGCCACCACGGCGGCGAGGACCACGACGGCGAGTGCCACCGGGACGATGCGGCTCCGGCTGCGACCCCGGGGGGCCCAACCCCGACGGTACCCTCGCCCCCCTCGCGGCAGGCCCCTCGACAAGGCCGATGTCGACCTTCGAGCCGACTCGTCGGGTCGAGGACCCGGCGCCCCGGCGCCATCGTCGACGAAAACCAACTCGTCGGGCCCGTTGCCGTTCGACGTGGCGGGCGTCGGCGCACGCACGGAACCAGAGCGCACCTGGCTCGCCCGCGCCGGACCCGAGGGTGTGGCATGAGCCGGGCCGGTCCGCGACCTCGGTGCCCGGGCGCCCGCACCCGGATCGGAGCCGGAGCCCGCCGCCCTGTCGCGCTGAGCGGGCGGACGACGGTCCGCCATCGAGCGCAACGTCTCCAGGGTCTGCTGGTGACTCTGGATGGAGTGACGCTCGTCGCCGGGCCGGCGCCAGGTCACCCGGGCGACGACGGCTCCGACCACGGCGATTGCTCCGACCACGAGGACGGCGGTCATCCCCACTATTCAAGTCAAAGCGGCGCCGGATGGGTATCGCGGGTGCGGGTGCCCCCGTCCCGGAGGCGCCGTCCTGGTCAAAACGCCGGGGTGGCGGGAAAGGCGTAGCCCGCCGGAACCGGTCGGACGGGCTTGCGGCGTGCCAGAGCGGCCTCGACGGCCGGAACCAGCCGTCGGGCCTTCCGGGCCTCGCCGGCCTCCGCCCGGTCCTGGAACTCGGGCATCACCTCGTGGGCGAAGAGCTCGAGCGACTCGCAGACGTCCTCGTGGCGATTCCTCCCCGCCTGGCTCACGAAGATCAGCTGGTCGACTCCGGCGTCTTCGTACGTCCGCACCAGCTCCCGGATCTGAGCGGGGGTACCGACCGCCCCGCGTAGAGAGCCGAGGCCCTGCTCCATCAGCTGGGCGCCGAGAGGCTGGCCGGTCCGGGAGGCGATGTCGCGGCTGAATCCGAAGCGATCGCGATTGGCCTGGAACTCCTCCCAGACGTTCGTCACACCCGGTTCGTGCATTCCGAAGACGTAGTAGTGAGCCAGCGAGTAACCGAAGAAATGGCTCCCGTCGATACCCCGGTCGATGGCGATGGCCTCGTCCGCGTGGCACATGAGCGGCAGGACGCAGGCCAGATTCCCGTTGACGGCGAAGCCGGCCGGAACGCACTCCGCCGAGTTGATGGTGGCGTAGTAATCGTCGACCCACGCTCTGGCCTCGGCCGCCTCGATGAACGAGAAAGTGAGTGCCCCGATACCCATGGTGGCCGCCAGGTGGATCGATTCACGGCGGCTGCAGGCGACCCACAAGGGAGGGTGGGGCCGCTGACGGGACTTGGGCACCAGGTTGCGTGGCGGCATGTGCACGAAGTCACCGTCGTAGCCGGCGAACGGCTCTTCGACCAGGAGCCGGGTGACGACATCGAGCGCCTCGTGCCACTGGGCCCGCTTGGTGGCCCGATCGACGCCGAATCCGGCGAGCTCCGCCTCCGAGCTCGATTCGCCGGTGCCGAACTCCACCCGACCGTCAGACACCAGGTCGAGCGTGGCGATCCTCTCCGCCACCCGGGCCGGATGATTGAAACCGACGGGCAGTTGGACGATGCCGTGGCCGAGGCGAATGCGACTGGTCCGCTGGCTGGCTGCAGCCAGGAACACCTCGGGCGCCGACGAGTGGGAATACTCCTCGAGAAAGTGGTGCTCGACGGCCCACACGAAATCGAAGCCCAGAGTGTCGGCCAGCTCCACCTGGTCGAGAGCATTCTTGAGCAGAGTGTGCTCGTCGTCCGGGCCCCACGGACGCGGTAACTGGTGCTCGTAGAAGATGCCAAACCGCACGGAGGACCCGCTACCGATCCTCGTGCTCGAGCATGGCGTCGACCAGACGCTCGATCAGGGTCCGGTCGCGGTCGGACAGTCGCCTCAGCTTGATCGAGAGCAGGGAGCCGTCGTCGTCCGGCTTGGGTGCGTCGGCGGTCGTCAGCCGACGGCGCGCCGACGTGGCCCTCCCCACCCGGGCGAGAACGTCCTCGACCGGCAGCTCCAGGGCGCTCGCCACCCGCTCGAGAACGTCCTGGCTGGGGTTGGGAAGCAGCCTGATGCCGCCGATGGCCTCCTTGCGACCGGTCTCGAGGTCGCGCCACAGGGCCTCGGAGATCTTGGCCCGGCGCGCCGCGTCACGCCGACGCAAGCCGCGTTCCTCGCGCTGCTCGACCAGCCATCGGCCGAACTCGACCCATTGCCGCGACTCGTCCACGTGGCCAGAGTGCCGGTTCCCGCCACCCGCGTCCAGCCGGGGTGCGCCGCCGGTCCGCGATCGCTCCACCGCCGCTCGCCGATTCAGGTCCGCAGGCCGTAGCGGGGCCGCAGGGCCGGATCGATCGCGCCACGGCGGGGATTCGCCTGGTCCCGGGCCGAGAGCACGGGGGCCGTCACTCCCCACTCGGCGCCCACAGCCGGATCGTCCCAGGCCACACCGAGCTCGTCGGCCGGGTTGTAGTAGCCGTCGACGAGGTACCACATGAGGAGATCGGTGTGGGAGGCGAACCCATGGGCCACGCCGGGCGGAATGAACACTCCCCGATCGACCTCGCCGTCGAGGTCGATCGCCAACGTGGCGCCGTCGGTGGGCGAGCCGGTCCTCAGGTCGTGCAGGACAACCCGGGCCCGACCCCGCAGGACGTACCAGTAGTCCGCCTGGTGCAGGTGGTAGTGGAGTCCGACCACGGCGCCGGCCTGCTTCTCGGTCCGGTTGCCCTGGATCATCTCCCGGCCCAGTCCGAACCATGACCGCCGGTACGTCTCGACGAAGCGTCCACGTTCGTCGCCGTGCGAGTCGGGCTCGACGATGACGACGTCGCTGATCACCTCGGAGCGCTTGATCTCGGGCACGGTACCTCAGGCTACTGCGGGGGTTCACCGGTGGGTTGCCGGTCCGGGCCCCGAGACGGCGCCTCCGACACCGTCGAGCGTCGGTCAGGCCTCGAACCGACCGAATCCTCCCCGGTAGTACACGAGAGGGCGGCCCCGGGTCACGCCCATGTCGTGCACGCTGCCGATGACGAGCTCGTGGTCCCCGGCGTCATGGGTCGCCACCAGGCCGCACTCCAACCAGGCGAGCACACCGTCCAGCAGGGGGGCGCCGTTGCCGGCGATCCGCCATCCGACCCCGGCGAACTTGTCCCCCCCGGAGACGGCGAAGTCCCGGCACAACGCCTCCTGGTCCTCGGCCAGGATGTTGACACAGAAGAATCCCGCCTGGGCGATCCGGGGCCAGCTGGTGGAGCTCCTCCCGGGGGCCAGGGCCACCAGGGGCGGGTCCAACGACAGCGAGGCGAAGGCCTGGCAGGTGAACCCCACGGGACCGTCGTCCTCCATGGCCGTGATGATGGTCACTCCGGTGGCGAAATGGCCCATGACCTCGCGGAAGCGACCGGTGTCGAAGACCCGCCCGTCGGACCGGGCCTGACCCCCGGGGGCCGTGTCGCCGAGACCCCCTCGGGCCGTGTCAGCCATGCCGGTCAGCGATGACCGAGATCGACCGTCGATCCTTCGGCGGCCGCCGTGACCATCTCGAGGCGCGACGCCCCGGGGGCCCTCCCCGCCTCCTCGACGATGCGATCGAGGACCTCGTCGGTGTGGTCGGGATCGTGGTGGAACAGAGACAGCCGGCGGGCCCCCGCCTCGGCCGCCACGTGGACGGCGTACCCGACGGTCGAGTGACCCCAGTTGGACTTGCCCTCGAATTCGGCGTCGGTGTACTGCGCGTCGTGGATGAGGAGATCGGCGCCGTCGCACAGCTCGAGCACGCTCGGGGCCACCGTCCGATGGTCGGCCGGGGTCTGGTGGTCGCTCACGAACGCCAGGCTGGCCCCGTCGGCCTCGATGCGGAATCCGAGAGTGGTTCCCACGTGGGGCACGCGCCGGACGCGGATCTTGGCCGACCCGATGGCGAAGTCGTCCTCCTCCACCTCCTGGAAATCGATGGATCCGTGCAACTCCTTCACCTGCACGGGGAAGAAGGGCGGGATCACGACGCGATCGATGACTTCGTGCAGGGTCCCGCCGATCTGTGGTGGTCCGTAGACCTCGATGTGGGTACCGGGCCTGAGAAGAGGGGCGCAGAAGGGAAGACCGATGATGTGGTCCCAGTGCAGGTGGGTCAGGAGTGCCGTCATGACGATCGGCACCCCGATGCCGTAACGGTCCTCGAGCTGGCGCCCGAGGGGCCGTAGGCCGGTGCCCAGGTCGAGGACGATCGGTGGCTCGTTCCCCACGGTGACGGCCACGCATGACGTGTTGCCTCCGTAGCGGAGGTATCCCGCCCCCGAGCACGGGCACGATCCCCGCACGCCGAAAAACGTGACTTGCAGCGTACGACCCCCTCCGGTCTCGCCTCCCCTTCGTCGTTCCCGCCGTCACCGACCACGGCGCCGGCTCGTGACGTGGACCGAGGAGGTCTCTCGTGTCTGTGACACTACTCTGCCTCCATGAAGGAACGAAGGGTGAAAGCCAACGACGTGGAGTTCTCCTACCTCGAAGCGGGGCCTGACGGAGGACCGCTCGCCCTGTGTCTCCACGGCTTCCCGGATTCGGCCCACACCTGGCGGCATCTTCTGCCGGCACTGGGCGACGCCGGGTATCACGCGGTGGCACCCTGGATGCGCGGTTACGCGCCCACCCAGGTCCCCGCCGACGGCCGCTACCAGACCGGGGCCCTCGCCGCCGACGCCGGTGCGCTGCACGAGACGCTGGGGGGCGACGGGAGGGCCGTGCTCATCGGACACGACTGGGGGGCGGCCGCCGCTACCGGTGCGGCCGTGCACGAGCCGACCCGATGGAGCCGGGTGGTGACGATGGCCGTGCCACCGTTGGCGGCGATGGCGTCATCGTTCTTCACCTATGCACAGCTCAAGCGGAGCTTCTACATCTTCGTCTTCCAGACTCCCCTGGCCGAGGCGGCGGTGTCCCTCGACGACCATGCCTTCATCGACGGCCTGTGGGCAGACTGGTCACCCGGATACGACGCCTCCTGGGACGTGGCCAGGGTGAAGGAGGCGATCGGAGGGCCCGACAACCTGACGGCGGCCATCGGCTACTACCGGGCCATGTTCGACCCCACCCTGCAGGACCCGGTCTACGCCGCCGCCCAGGCCGCCACGGCGGGGACCCCGCCCCAGCCCACGTTGTATCTGCACGGTGCCGACGACGGCTGCCTGGCCCGAGACGCCGTGGGTGACGTGCTGCCGTTCCTGTCACCGGGCTCGGAACAGGTGACCGTGGCGGACGCCGGTCACTTCCTCCAGGTGGAGCAACCCGGCGTCGTGAACGACCACATCCTGCGCTTCATCGGCTCGCCCTGAGGCGCCTCACGGGAGCGTCATGACGCCACCCGGTCCCCGCCGGGCGAGCCCGTCGGCGACGAGAGAATCCGCCACCCGTCGGGCGCGACGGGAATCGTCGGGCCACCCGCAGGCGGCGGCCAGACGTGGTGGTGGGACCGGTCCCGAACGCAGGGCGGCCACCAGCCGGCCCCGACCTTGCCGATCCGAGCCCTCGAACGGGCTCTGCCGGACGGGCGGCGGGGCGGGGTCGGGCGCCGGCCGCCCCGCCGCCGACCAGGCACAGGAGGGCGCCAACGGACAGCGGTCGCACGCCGGCACCCGTGCCCCGCACACGACGGCACCGATCTCCATGAGGGTCTGGTTCCACAACCAACCCCGGCCCGGTGGCACCAGGCCGTCGGCGACCGCCTGGGTCTGGGCCCGAGAGAGCCCGTCCCCGGCGACGGCACGGGCGATGACCCGGGCCACGTTCACGTCCACCACCGCGTGGTCGGTCTCGTAGGCGAAGGCGAGAACGGCGCGAGCCGTGTAGGGGCCGACGCCGGGAAGGGCGCGCAGGGCCCCGAGCTCGGCGGGGACACGTCCGCCGTGCCGATCGACCAAGACGGTGGCGGCGGCATGGAGGTTCCGGGCCCGGCGGTTGTATCCGAGACCGGCCCAGGCCCGCAGCACGTCTCCGGACGAAGCCGCGGCACAGGCACGCACCGTCGGGAAACGCTTCATGAACGCGCTGTACGGCTCGAGGACGCGTGCCGGCGACGTCTGTTGGAGCATGACCTCGCTCACCAGGATCGCCCAGGGGTCACGGGTGGCCCGCCAGGGGAACGTCCGCAGGCCGGACCGGCCGTAGCGGAGCACGAACCGACGCAGGGCGCCTTTCCGGTCGCCACACGACGTCACCGTGGAGAGGGCCCCGGAGCCGCTCAATCCCAGACGTCGTCCCCATAGGGACGCCGGCGGGCGGGGGCGGCGTCGCGCATCCACACCATGAGCTTGCGGCGGAAGTAACAGACTTCCTCGCCGCGTTGGTTGAAGCCTTTGGACTCGACGGTCACGATGCCACGGTCCGGTTTGGACGACGAAGCCGCCTTCTCCAGCACGCGGGTCTCGGCGTAGATGGTGTCCCCGTGGAACGTCGGGTGCCGGTGGACGAGGGACTCCACCTCCAGGTTGGCGATGCACGAGCCGCTCACGTCGGGAACGCTCATGCCGAGCACGAGGGAGTACACCAGGTTGCCGACGACCACGTTCTTGTGGTGGACGGTCTCGGTCTCGGCGAACCACTCGTTGATATGGAGCGGGTGATGATTCATCGTCAACAGGCAGAAGAGGTGGTCGTCGTACTCGGTGATCGTCTTCCCCGGCCAGTGCCGGTAGACGTCCCCGATCTCGAAGTCCTGGAAGGAGCGGCCGAAGGGACGCTCGTGGGTCGTCATGATGATCTCCGCGTCACTCAGCGGGCCGTGGCCGGGTAGTGAACCCGAGCGCCCAGTCCTCGTTGGACTCGCCGTCGATGGTGAGACGCCAGGTGTAGCGGTTGCCCGTCTCCAAGGGAAGAGGTCCCAGATTCACGGCCAGTGCCACATCGATCGGCGTACCGGCGGGGACCGTCTCGGGTCGCGCCACGTTGAACTCGCCGCGGACCTCGATCGGATGGGTCCCTTCGGGCGTGTCCACCAGGACGGGCCGACCGTCGGCATCCTCGAGGTACAGCTCCCAGTGGTGGGCCTGCTCCGCCTCGTGCCAACCCACGTCGATCTTCATGGCGATGGCGGAGGGCATCGGATCGGGTCCGGTGAGCGACCACCCGCCACCGAGCACGAAGAGCTTGCCGTCGGCTACCTGGGCCCCGTCGCACAGCAGCATCGTCACCTTCACCTCGGCGAGGCTACTGCGGCGGTGGGGGCGGTAGCGTCTGCCACCAGTGCCCCATGTCCTACGTGACGACGTCTACCGGCGCCCGCTCGCCACCGCCCTCGACCGGTTGGGGATCGGCCCCGGGTGGCGGTGCGTCGATGTCGGCGCCGGCGGGGGCGACGTGTCCGTGGCCCTGGCCGAGATCGTGGGCCGTGACGGACGGGTCTACGCCGTCGACAGCGACCCCGCCGCCCGTGACGTGGCGGCCGCCGGCGCGGCCGCCTTCAGTCAGGTGCTCGCCATCACCCAGGCGGGAGAGGACCTCCTTCTACCCGAGCCCGTCGACCTGGCGTTCTGCCGTTTCCTCCTCATGCACGTGGTCGATCCCGCCGTGGTCCTGGCCCGGATGAAGACGGCGGTTCGGCCCGGTGGATGGGTGGTGGCCCAGGAACCGGTCACGTCGGCCGGCCGCCTCGGTGGGCGGCCGCTGTCGATGCCCGACGCCCGCCATCCCGACGTCGGGGCTCTTCTGCCCGGCCTCGTCCGCAGTACCGGCCTGGACATCATCGACGCCTGGGCGGAGGCGCCCGCCGGTGTCGGACCGGGGCCGGTGGCCGACTACCTCGCCGACCTGACCGGGGTCTCCCCTGGCGACGATTCCATCGTCCTGCCCCCGCTGGTCACCGTGGTGGGTCGCGTGCACGATGAGGGATCCACCCCCGGGTAGCCTCCGGAACCGTGACCGAACCCCTGCCGGCAGACCTCGGTCGCGCCCACGACGCCGTCGAGCTCGCCGGATCGGTCGTCTCCGGCGCCGTGCGGCGCCTGGCGGGCGCCGGGGACATCGAGGCCGAGCAGGTCCTGGCGTACGACCTGGCCCACGCGGCGGCGGGGGTCAGGACGGCCCGGGCCGCGCTCGGGTACGGCCGCACCGGCGCCGACGAGGGCCGTATCGCCTGCGCCTTCGTGGCCGACGTGCTGGCCGACCTGACCACGCGGATCGTGGGGCGCGAAGCGGCGTGGGACACGTCGGGAGACTGGCTCGAGCCGTCGGCGTCCTTCGTGGCCGACTACCGCCATCCCGAGTACCTCGCCGGGCTCTGCGGGATCCCGGGCGATCGGCGCCTCGATGCCGACTTCGCCCTCGTCCGGGAGACCTTTCACCGGTTCGCCGAGGAGCAGCTGCGGCCCCGAGCCGAGAACATCCACCGGGGCAACAGCGACATTCCCGAGGAGATCATCGGCGGCCTGGCCGAGATGGGGGCTTTCGGGCTGTCCATCCCCGACGAGTACGGCGGCTTCGCCAGCGGCGGTGAGAGCGACTACATGGGCATGGTGGTGGCCACCGAGGAGTTGTCGTGGGGATCACTCGGCGCCGGGGGCTCACTCATCACGAGGCCCGAGATCCTGTCGCGTGCCCTGGTGGCCGGGGGGACCGAGGCGCAGAAGCAACGCTGGCTCCCGGCCTTGGCCTCGGGCGAGGTCATGAACGCCGTGGCCGTCACCGAACCGGACTTCGGCTCGGACGTGGCCAACGTCGTCAGCTCGGCCACACCGACGGCCGGGGGCTGGCTCGTCAACGGCACCAAGACGTGGTGCACGTTCGCGGCGCGTGCCGACGTGATCATGCTCCTGGCCCGTACCGACCCGGACCGGTCGAAGGCCCACCGCGGACTGTCCCTCTTCATCGTCGAGAAGCCCCGGGGCGACGGCCACGGTTTCACCTTCGCCCAGGAGCCCCGGGACGGAGGGCGCTCCGAGGCTCCGGGCCGCATGGAGGGCCGGCCCATCGACACCCTCGGCTACCGGGGGATGCACTCCTACGAGATCGCCTTCGAGAACTGGTTCGTCCCGGACGACAACCTCATCGGTGCGGAAGCCGGTGTGGGGCGCGGCTTCTACCTCCAGATGGCCGGCTTCGAAAACGGTCGCCTCCAGACGGCGGCGCGCGCCCTGGGCGTGATGCAGGCCGCCTACGAGGCGGCGTACGACTACGCCGCCGGCAGGGTGGTGTTCGGCCGGCCCATCCTCGACTATCAGCTCACCAGGGCGAAGCTCGCCCGCATGACCGTCCTCATCCAGTCGGCGCGACAATTCTCCTACGAGGTGGCACGGCTCATGGCCAAGGGCGAGGGCACGCTCGAGGCGTCGATGCTCAAGGCGTACGTGTGCCGGGCCGCCGAGTGGGTGACGCGTGAGGCCATGCAGATCCACGGCGGCATGGGGTATGCGGAGGAGTACCCCGTCAGCCGCTACTTCGTCGACGCCCGGGTCCTGTCGATCTTCGAAGGGGCCGACGAGACCCTGGCCCTGAAGGTGGTGGCCCGGCGGCTCGTCGAACAAGCGGGCTGACAGGATCGCCGAGGGTTGGCGGCGCTCGTCAACCCTTTGAACGGGTCAGACCGGCGCGCGTCCCCCGTGTCACGAACTTGGTGGCCATCTTGCGACTGGCCTCGTCGATCATCTCGTCGCCGAACATCACGGCACCCTTGCGGTCGTTCTCGGTGGCCTGCTGGTAGGCGTCGAGGATGTCCCAGGCCCGGTCGAACTGCTCCTGGGTGGGCGAGTACAACTCGTTGAGCGCGGTGACCTGGTCGGGCGTGAGAGCCCACTTTCCGTCGTAACCGAGGATCCTGGTGCGCTGGGAGAAGTCGCGCAGTCCTTCGATGTCCTTCACCTTGAGGTAGGGGCCGTCGATCACCTGCAACCCGTTGGCCCGGCCGGCCATCAGGATCCGCGAGAAGACATAGTTGAAGTGATCGCCGGGATAGTCAGGGATCTGGACGCCACCGGTCAGCACCGGCATCTCCATGGAGGCGGCGAAGTCGGCCGGTCCGAAGATGATCGTCTCGAGCCGGGGCGACGCCGCGCAGATCTCGTCGACATTGATAAGACCGCGCGTGGTCTCGATCTGCGCTTCGATCCCGATGTGCCCGACGGGCAATCCGCTGCGCTTCTCCACCTGGGTGAGCAGCAGGTCGAGGGCCACCACCTCGGCCGCCGACTGCACCTTGGGCAACATGAGCTCGTCGAGACGCTCGCCGGCGTTACCCACCACCTCGATCACGTCCCCGTAGGTCCACTCGCTGTCCCAGGCGTTGATCCGAACACACAGAACGCGGTCGTCCCAGGGCTGCTTGCGGATGGCCTCGACGACCTTGGCCCGGGCCGCATCCTTCTCGAGAGGTGCCACGGAGTCCTCGAGGTCGAGGAAGGACATGTCGGCGGGCACCGTCGGGGCCTTCTCCAGAAAGCGCTCGTTCGAGCCCGGAGTGGAGAAGCACGAACGGCGGGGCAGGTTCCGGCTGCGGTCGGACATACGACGATGCTAGGCGGCAACCAGGTCGGCGGGGACCAGTTGTTCGCTGAGAAGCCGGGCGAACCGGGTCGGGTCGCCGGCCACGAACCGCCGGCACAGCGGCAGGCCCTCCACGTAGCACGAGATGTAGGCGCGCCAGGTCGGGTGGAGGAGGAATTCCACGGCCTTGGCCGCCCTGGCGGGAGGCAACAGGGCCCACCGGGCCACCTCCCCCACCACCACGTCGGGATCGGCCCCGTCGACGTACAGACGCCACGCCGCGTTGCCCCGCACCGCCCCGAGCGCCTCGCCCGCCTCCGATACCGCCGCCACGACCTCGGCGTCGTATCGAATCCCGAGAGGGTGGAGGTGGGAGGCGACGACGCTCTCCGGCCGGGGACCGAGAACCGTCTCCAGACCGAGGTCGGCCAGGCCCTCGGCGAGCAGGCACTGGGGGGTGCCCACCAGGAAGATGGACTCCTCCATCCATCGTCGGCGCCGGACCAGCCCCACCTCCTTGCGGCTGTGCTCGGTGTGGTGTCCGGGATAGGCCTCGTGGGCCACGAGATGGGCGAGTGAGGTCGACAGAACGGGAAGGTCGGTGTTCACCGCCACCCGCGAATGGAGATCCCCCAGATAGGTGTTGAAGCCCGACCACGGCTTGTCCTCCACCAGCTCGAAATCGACGTGCTCGCCTTCGGGGAGTCCGAAGAGACGATCGGTCCGCTCGCGCAGCTCTTCGGCCAACGAGGCGATGGCGTCGGACAGTCGGTCGGGAGTCACGACGTGGGCCTCGCGCCAGGTGATCAACCGGTCGCCCACGGGGCCCGTTCCGGGCAGGGCCTCGGACAGACGGCGGTGGGCGGCGGCGAGCTCCTCGTCGGGGACCGGTGCCGGGCGGACGCCGTAGCAGGCCTCCACCTCCTCGACGTAGCCGATGGCCTCTCCGGCCAGACGTCGGGCCGTCGTCAACAACCCGACGACCTGGGCCCGAAGCCACCGCCGGCGGGCGGCGGTGACGAGATCGCCGGCGGTGGTGTCGGCGTCGTCAAGAGGAGCACCGGCGTCGAGTGAGGCGAGAAGAGCCCGAGCGTCGGCCACCAGCCTGTCGGGCGGGACGGGCGCCGACGCCGCTGCCCGGCGTGCCGGTGCCGGTGGACCGTAGTAGGCGTCGACCAGACCGTCGGCGTGGCGCCCGAGAGCCAGACCGAGCTCGATGTAACGCCCGACGTCCCCGGCCCCCCCTTCGGTGCCGATGCTCACCCGAGGTGCGCGTGGAGGAAGTCGATCGTGCGTTGCCAGGCCAGCGACGACGCCGCTTCGCTGTACACCTCGGGCCTGGTGTCGTTGAAAAAGGCGTGATCGACGCCCGGGTAGACGATGAATTGCACGTCCTTCCCCAGTCCTTTCAGTTGCGTCTCGAGGGCGGAGGCGGCATCGGGACCGAAGAAACCATCGAGCTCGGCGATGTGGCCGAGGACGGAGGCAGTCATCGGCGCGTAGTCCGGTTGCGCGTCGGGCCAGGGGATGACGCCGTAGAACGAGACGCAGGCGGAGACGGCGTCGGGCCGCTGGGTGGCCAGGACGAGGGCGAGTCCGCCCCCCATGCAGAACCCCACCACTCCGACGGATTCACCAGCGCCGTGCCGTCGCACCTCGTCGACCGCCCCGGACATGTCCCGGGCGGCCCGGTCGAGCTGGAGGGCCATCATCTCTTTTCCCGCCTCGTCCGGTTCGGTGACCTTCTTGCCCCGATAGAGATCGGGGGCCAGAGCCACGAAGCCGGCGGCGGCGAAGCGGTCGCAGACATCGACGATGTGGGGCACGAGACCCCACCATTCCTGGATGACGACGACGCCAGGGCCCGATCCGGACGTCGGCGTGGCCAGGTAGCCCTGACCGGCGGAACCATTGCTCGGGAATTCGATCATCTCGCCCATGAGCGCCGACGCTACTGGCGCGTCCGGAGCGCTACCAGTGCGCCAGCAGTTCCGGTGGTTCGGGGCAGTCGGTGCCGGCCAGGGCCAGGCGCGGCGGTTGCGCCCCCGACGGCCCGACGACACGTTCCACGCCGGCCAGATCGGCCACCACGCCGGCCCGAGCATCGACGGCCGACTCCAGCTTGCGCGCCAAGGCGTCCCACAGGCGCGGCGGCAGGATCCGGCCCACGCCCGCTTCGGCCCACACCGGCACCTCGACGGCCCGTGCCGCCTCGAGCAGGCCCAGGACGTCTGCGTCCACCACCATTCCACCGGCACCGAAGGCGTCCACCTGGACGACGACGATGTCGGCGCTGGCGACATCGCTCACACCGCCGCGCCGGACGACACGGGCACCCGGGGGAAGGGCTTCGTCGAGGAGCTCATCGGTCTGGTCGCACTCGAGGGCGTCGGCGCAACGCTCCCCCTCGGCGACCGGGTCGCCGGCCGTGAGGATGCGGGCGGCCACCCACCACATGGGGCCACAGCCCGGGTGCCGGTCGAGCAGCCGTCGACAGGCCGGGAGGACGGCCGAGGGCTCACGAACGGCGAGGTCGGCGAGCGCCCAGGCCGCTTCCGCCGCCAGCACGTCCGGAGCACCCCACCCGGCCCGGGCCACGTAGCGCAGACGCTCGATGGGATGCACCGCTGCGACGCTACCTGCCTGGCGGCACGCCCCCATGCGCCGGGATCCCCCCCGCCGCACCGGGGTGCAGCCAGGAACGGAAAACGGCCGAGCCCCGATAAACTCCCTGGTCAGGAGCCTAGAGTTCGGCAAGTGCTTGCTAAAGGAAGCTTCTCTTGCTAGACATAGCTTCCGTTGTGACTCGCCTCGGGCCCCCCTCGACGGCGCGACTTCGGCGGGGGACGCGTCGTCCCTTGGGTGTCGTGCTG
>Ga0209415_10001195_pt1 | contig 49548 bp, 40 predicted proteins | sample PeaSoiSIISIP2007_FD_187696 | JGI IMG/M metagenome (GOLD analysis project Ga0209415, IMG submission 187696) | Peat soil microbial communities from Weissenstadt, Germany - SII-SIP-2007 (SPAdes) (version 2) | ecosystem: Environmental > Terrestrial > Soil > Wetlands > Peat | place: Germany... | reverse complement strand
CCCGGCCGGCCGCCCGTGATGGCCGAATTCGTGGGTGTCGTGTCATTGACGCTATCCCCTCGGCCATGCAGGCTGACGAGATGCGGAAACGACGTGTGGTGATCGTCACCTTCCCCGGGCTTCAGTCGCTCGACGCCGTCGGCCCGTTCGAGGTCTTCGCCGGGGCCACCCGGGTCGCACACGGATTCGGTCGGTCGGACGGATACGAGGTGTCCCTCGTCTCCACCCGGGGCCTGCCGGTCCGGGCCGAGAGCGGGGTGGGCCTCTGCACGGAGACACTGCCCGACCCCACCGAGCGGATCGACACCCTGGTGCTCCCCGGCGGCGATCAGGCGCAGGCGGCTCGTCGTGACGACCGGTTGGTGTCGTGGATCGCGGCCGCGGCCCCCCGATGTCGGAGGGTGGCGTCGGTCTGCACCGGCGCCTTCCTGGCCGCCGAAGCGGGCCTCCTCGACGGCCGTCGCGTTACCACCCACTGGGCCAGCGCCGAGCAGCTGGCCGAGGAGTTCCCGGCGCTCGAGGTGGACGCCGATCCCATCTACATCCGGGACGGCAAGTTCTGGACGAGCGCCGGCGTCACGGCCGGGATCGACCTGGCCCTGGCTCTCGTGGCGGACGATCTCGGCGTCGACGTCGCCCAGACCCTGGCCCGCTGGCTGGTGATGTTCCTGCACCGGCCGGGCGGGCAGACCCAGTTCGCCTCGCCCGTGTGGGTGCCGCGCGCCGAGCGGTCCACCGTGCGTGCCGTGCAGACCCTGGTCGAAGCGGCCCCCGGTGGTGACCACCGCATCCCGGCGCTGGCCGCGGCGGCGGCCATGAGTGTGCGCCACTTCACCCGCGTCTTCACCGCCGAGGTGGGCGAAACACCGGGACGGTTCGTCGAGCGCGTCCGCCTCGAGGCGGCCCGGCGCGACCTGGAGACGACGAACGACACCCTCGACGTGGTCGCCACCCGGTGCGGTTTCGGCACGGGCGAAACGCTGCGTCGGGTCTTCCAGAGGCGACTCGGTGTCGCCCCCGATTCCTACCGACGGCGCTTTCGCGTCGTCGACGACGAGAGGAGACCGGCGTGATGCCACGACTCCAGGTCGCCATTCCGCTCTTCCCCCGGTTCACCGCCCTCGACGGCGTGGGCCCCTACGAGGTCCTGCAGCGGATCCCCCAGATCGACGTCACCTTCATCGGCCACCGCAGGGGCGAGGTCCGAAGCGAGAACGGGATGCTCGGGATCACGGTCGACGCCAGCTTCGACGAGATTCCCGAGCCCGACGTCATCGTGTTCCCCGGGGGTGTCGGCACCCGCCTCCTGGAGAAGGACGATCGGGTGCTCGAGTGGGTGCGCCACGCCCACGCCACTACCCGGCTCACCACCTCGGTGTGCACGGGATCCCTGGTGCTGGGCGCAGCCGGCCTTCTCCGGGGCCTCACCGCCACCACCCACTGGTCGTGCTACCCCGAGCTCGAGGCACACGGCGCCGTGCCCACCGCCGAGAGGGTGGTCGAGCATCTCGACCGGCGGATCATCACCGCGGCCGGGGTGTCGAGTGGGATCGATATGGCGCTGCGTCTGGTTGAACTGCTCGTCGATCGCACGGCGGCCGAGGCCGCGCAGCTCATGATCGAGTACGACCCCCAGCCGCCATTCGACTCCGGGGCCCTGTCCAAGACCGACGACACGGTCGTCTCCCGGGTCATCGAGTACGCCCAACTTCGCCAGTAGATCTCGTTCACGGCTGCTTTGAAAGGGGCCGGGCACGCGACGATCCCGTGGCGACGAGCGGGCCTGGTCGTTTCGCCCCGTCGTCCAAGGAGCGGAGGATGAACGCCGCCGCTTTCTGGATGCGGTCGCACGACGTCTTGATCCTGACGATGGCCTCGGCACCGCCGCCGGCCCACGTGGCCACGTAGCCGAAGCTGTAGTCGCCGGGATCCAATCCGACACTCCGGCAGACGACATAGGCGGTGGACTCGGCCTCCAGCTCGGCCAGGGCCCGGTCGTCGACGCGATTATGGAGCAGGGCGTGCGCGATCTCGTGGGCGAGGGTCTTGGCGCGTTGAGCCGGGGAGTTGCGGGATTCGACACGTATGCGACGACCGGAAGCAGAGCAGTCGCCGTTCGTCGTGTCACCGAACTCGTGATCCTCGACGGTGAAGCCGATGGAGCCGGCCACGGCGAGGAGCCGGTCGAAGAGGTTTGTCTGGTCTTCGCCGGAGAGCTTGGCGCAGACGGTCGGTGGTTCGTCCCCTTCGGTCTGGGAGATGTCGAACACCGGCACGTACTTGAATCCCCGGATGATCCGCCCCTCGTCGCCCTCCGCCGGTTCCGTCCGCTTGGCGACCATCGGGGCGAGAACCCAGATGGCCTTTTCCCCTCGCCGGACGGCGCGGTTGAGCCCCCGCCAGGTTGTGAACCCTGCGACATGGGTGGCCCGATGATTCTGAGCGGCGATGAGGAGAACATTGCTGTAGCTGTAACGATGGAACCGGCTCTGGAAGACGAGATGGTCCCGCCAGATGTCGGAGGACGCCAGCCTGGAGATACCTGCTTCCAGCTCGCTGAGAAGATCGGGGCGGTCTTTCGTGATGGTCATGGTGCAGTCCAAGTGACGGGCCCGCCTTTCGTGGACGAAGCGCGGGCGGGTTGGAGTCATGCAGAGGGCCGCAGGGGCGAGGACCGGCGATACCGGTCATGGACGAGACGCGAGGTCAGGCGGCGCGACACCGCGAGACGGTCCCTATGCATCTCGACCGTAGCCGGAGCCTGTGACGGTGCCCTATGGCAACGGCGCCAGGGCGGGCCGTGAGGACAACCGCGTCGACGGAGTCAACAGATGCGGATCTCGCCACCCGGGCAGGACATTGACAGAGCTCTCACTCCGGGTCGGCCTCCCGCCTCCACGACGACACCAGCCGGTACCCGCCCTCCGAGCCAGGCCCGTGCGGCCGCAATGTCGGGCGCCTCCACCTCCAGCCGTGCGAAGCCCGTCGCGGCGTTGGGGTGGGCCGTGCGGGAACGTGCGGGGTGGCTGTCAGGATCGTCGAAGGCCATGAAGGCGCAGCGCCACGGTTCACTCCAGGCCAGGTCCACGGCCACCGACCGCCATCTGACGGTGGTCCCGTCAGGAAAGTCACGCTGTCGCCGTTCGACGGGATAACCGACGCGCCGTGCGGTTGCTTCGATGTCATCGGGCTCCACCGACCATCGGGCCAGACCGGGACCTCTTGACGACAGTGCGGCCAGGACGGGCCGACCCTGCGGCGACGAGCGCGCCTCGGTCTCGTCCACGACGGCGAGAAGTTCCAGGTACTGCCGCCCGAACGCCGCGATCAGGTTGGCGGTACCCCGGCCCGGGTGGCGCCCCCCATCCATCACGGCGAGTCCGAGGTCCTCCATGCGGCGGCGGGCCTCTCCGAGGTCGGTGACGAGGATGATCGCCTGCACGAGCCGGTCGTTCACAAGGAGATTCTGGACCGAAAGGAGCCCCAACGCGGGCGGCCAGGCGAGTCGACTCATTCCGACCGGCACGGCCGGGCAACCGCACGCGGTGTGAGGAGAGTTGTCCGGGAGTTGGCCCGGTCAATGGTGGGCGTGGGCCTGGGGCCCGCACTGTGATGTGGGGGAGCTCAGCTCCGCCGCTTCCGTCTCGCGCCGGCGTATGCACATCGCAGATGACCGTCCGCGATTTCTTTGAAGAAGCCATTCCAACAAGAAGGAGCAACTTGCGTTTCAAACGAGCCACGGCCACCTTGGTGAGCACCTCGATCGTTGTGATGGCAGGACTCATGGTCCTGCCTGACCCGGCCTTCGCCTCCTCAGCCAACCAGCTCTGGGTCAATACGGCAGGAACGGTGCCGGCCCACGCCACCACAGGCACAAGTTGCACCATGCCCGGTTTCACCACGATCCAGTCTGCAGTCGATGCGGCACCGGCCGACGCCACCATCCATGTCTGCTCGGGCACCTACGCCGAGCAGCTCCAGATTGAGAGCCCGGTGTCGATCGTGAGCGCCGGTTCGTCGATCACGGTGGAGCTGCCGGCGGTACCGGTGACAGCGACGACACCGTGTGATCTCTCACCCGGAGGCGCCCAGGCCAACCAGGACGAGATCTCCATATGCACGACGGGTACGGTCAGCATCAAGGGCATCACGGTGCAGGCGCACTGGCCGTCGAGCGAATGCTACGACGACCTCTACGGCATCTTCGTCGGGGGAGGTGCTGATCTCAAGCTGAAGGACTCGGAAATGGACGGGGCCGGTGCATTCCCGTTGAACGGCTGCCAGGGTGGTGTGGGGATCCAGGTGGGACGGGCTGCCCAGACGCAGGTCGGACACGCCACTCTTACCAACGTGACGGTCCTCGACTACCAGAAGAACGGCGTCACAGTGGACGGCCCGGGATCGACGGCCACGATCGTGGGAAGCTCCGTCACCGGGGCGGGCCCAGCATCGATCGGCCAGAATGGCATCCAGATCAGCCGCGGTGCCAGAGGGTCGATCAGGAACACGACGGTCAGAGGCAATGAGTGCAATCTCGACGGCATCTGCGGGTCGGACGGGTTGTCGGACACGCAATCGACAGGGGTGCTTCTCTACGGCACCGCGAATGGTTCGAGTGTCAGCCGTTCCTCACTCGACGGCAATGACGTGGGGGTCTACGCGGGTGCCGTGACTCCCAACGAGTCAACCGTATCGATCACCCATGTCACCTTCGGAGCGGACCGCTGGGAGGCGGTGCAGATCGACGGGGCCACGGCGACGGTGTCGCACGACACGGTGTCGGGCGGCAACGTCGGCCTGCAATTGCTCCAGTACTCTGGTCAACCGTTCGCCTCGAAGGTCAGTGCCAAGAGTGACGCGTTCAGTGGATTGAGCGTGGCCGCCGCACAGATCTATTCGGACCAGTCCGCAGGGGATCTGCCGGGTTGGCTGTCGATCAGCAGCAGCAAGGTCAGCGGCAACCCCGGCAGCATCACATCCTCGGTGGAGGACAACAGTCCTGCCGGTGCCGCCTACGTCGTGACGCTCAAGAAGGACACTTAACCGACCGAGCGTCAACGGTGGGTGCTTGCCGTATGGCCATTGACGGGGCCGGACCTTCAGGTCCGGCCCCGTCGCCGTTCCTTCGACCCCGAGGGCGAAGGGTTTGCTACCTTCGGACCTCGTGGGGGGAGCTCTCAAGTGAGCCGCAGGCGGCTCCCCTCTGTTTCGGCCCTGACGGCAGTCGTGCTTCTCGTGGGTTGCCTGACCTGGATCGACGCGGGCAGCGCCCTCGGATCCACGATCGGGGCCGCCCCCAGGCTGACCGGTGATCCGGCCGGCCTGGTCAACCCGTTGGCCGGCACCGGTTCGGGGCCGGTCGCCCCGGGAAACGTCGGGGAGTTCCCCGGCGCCGACGTGCCCTTCGGAATGGTCCAGTGGAGCCCCGACACCACCCCGGACCGCGCCGACGGCAGCGGCTATTCGTACGCCGACTCGCACATCTCCGGGTTCAGTCTCACGCACATGAGTGGAACCGGCTGTGCCAGCTACGGCGATGTCCCCATCCTTCCCACGGTCGGATCCGCTGGCACCGATCCCGAAAACGCCAGCCTCGCCTTCTCACACACCCAGGAACAGGCATCCCCCGGGCGATACAAGGTCACACTGGGCCCATCCAAAGTCACCGCGGAGCTCAGCGTGACGACCAGAACGGGCCTGGCCCGCTTCACGTTCCCGCCGACCAACCGTGCCACCGTTCTGCTGAAGGTCTCGGGAAGCGCCAATGGAGCGACCCACTCCAGCTTCCGGGTCGTCGGTGGCGACGAGATCGGGGGCCAGGTGACGAGCGGCCAATTCTGCAGCACCGGAACGCCGTACACGTTGTACTTCACCGCTCGCTTCAACCGCCCCTTCTCCTCGGTCGGCTCCTGGGATGGGTCCGACGTCACGCCCGGGAGCAGGAATTGCGACGGAACCGCCTGCGGTGGGTTCGTGAGCTTTGACGCCGCGTCCGATCGGACCGTCCTGATGAAGATCGGCGTGTCGTTCGTGAGCGCCGGTGACGCCACCCAGAATCTGGATCGCGAGGACTCGGGGTGGTCTCTCGGGAAAGTCGAATCCGCGGCCCGGGGGCGGTGGAACGCCCTTCTCGGGCGCCTCAGGATCGGGGGCGGGTCCCGCTCGGCCCAGCGCACCTTCTACTCAGCTCTGTACCACTCCCTTCTCCATCCCAACGTGGTCAGCGATGACAACGGTCAGTACGTCGGCACCGACGGGCACGTGCATCGATCACGCGCCCGGGTGCAGTACGCCAACTTCTCGGAATGGGACATCTATCGCTCGGACATCCAACTTGTGGCCCTGCTGGCACCGCACCCAGCCGGTGACATGGTCCAGTCGCTGGTGAACGACGCGGAACAGGGGGGATGGCTCCCGAAGTGGGCCATCGTCGGCGGGGACGCCTCGCAGATGAACGGGGACTCGGCCGATCCAATCATCGCCGACGCCTATGCCTTCGGGGTCCGTGGGTTCGACGTGAAAGCGGCCTTGAAGGCCATGGTCAAAGGAGCGACGCAGCCCGAGCCCATTCACGGCCTGGAGATCGAGCGGCAGTACCTGGACCAGTACCTGACTCAGCACTATGTCGACGCGGGCTCCCTCGACCTCGATTCGATCGACTATTCCATCGGGGGTTCGGTGACCCTCGAGTACGCCATCGACGATTTCTCCATCGCCCAGCTGGCATCGGACATAGGAGACAGTTCGCTCTCCGCCGCGATGATGCAGAGGGCGCACAACTGGGAGTACCTGTTCAACCCCGCCACCGGCTACATACAGGCACGCAATCCGGACGGGAGCTTCCCCGAGGGACCGGCGTTCCAGACCTCCATGTTCGAGGATGGTGGCCAAGTCGGCTTCGAAGAGGGCAATGCCATCCAGTACACGTGGTCCATCCCTCAGGACCTCGCCGCTCTCGGCAGCCTCATGGGCGGGGATGCCGACACGGTGACCAGACTGAACACGTTCTTCACGCAGCTGAATGCCGGGAGATATCTCCCCTATGACTGGGCCGGGAACGAACCGAGCCTGTGGACACCGTGGGAGTACGACTACTTCGGCGCACCGTCGCGGACACAAGAAGTGGTGCGACGGATCGCCACCACGCTCTACTCCGATCAACCGGCCGACGAACCCGGCAATGACGATCTCGGAGCCATCTCATCGTGGTACGTGTGGGCTGCGATCGGCCTGTTTCCGGTGACTCCGGGCACGGCCAACCTGGCCCTGGCCAGCCCGCTGTTCCCCGTGATCGTGGTGACACTCCCCGACAACCGCACGCTCGTGCTTCGAGCGCCCAAGGCTTCCGCCGATTCGCCCTACATCCACTCCTTGTCTGTGAGCGGAGCGACGCTTCGGGCTCCCACGTCGTCGTGTACTTCCGGCGCAACGACGGGTACCTCGCACTCGGGGACGTGGAACCGCCCATGGCTCCCGGCGTCGATCATCAGGACGGGCGGTACGGTCACCTACGGGCTATCGACCTCGCCCGACACCTCGTGGGGAGCCTCGCCGGCCGACAGCCCACCGTCGTTCGGGACGGGCCGTCCGCCGGCGGTGGGCTTCTCCTTGCCGAGCGGTGGCATCACGATGCACGTCGGCCAGTCCTCGACACTCCAGCTCGGGATCAAGGCGATCACCGCCGGAGGGGAGGCCGTGCGATGGAGCGCCGTGCCGGTCCGGGGACTGGCACTGTCCGCCGGGAGCGGCGTCTTCCCACCGTCTCGATCCGCCACCTGCTCCAGTCCGGGTGCCGTGACGCAGTCGATCACCCTCGATGCTTCGGTGGCGGGATCGTTCAGCCTGGTCGTCCATATGCAGACAGTGAACGGCACGACACTCCCACCGGTCGTGGTGGATCTCGTCGTGGTGGGCTGATCCCGTCACCGACGTCACAACGGCTCGACCTCAGCTGCTGACACCGACCGGGCGCTCACCCTCGAGTGCCACCCGGTTCATGCGCCGGGGCCCGCTGAACTCGAGGAGCGCATAGTGCATCGTGCACCGGTTGTCCCAAAATGCGAGGTCTCCTTCGCGCCAGTGCCAGCGCACGAGGCGCTCGGGCTGGATGGCCGCCTGATGGATCACGCCGAGTAACGCGTCGCTCTCACTTCGGCGGAGTCCGTCGATCTTGTCGGTGAACAGAGGATTCACGAACACGCTGCGCCGTCCCGTCTCGGGGTGGACCCGTATGACCGGATGGTGCATGGGCTCGGCGGCAGCGGTCCGGCGGGCTTTGTCGCCACTCGAATCGCGCTGGGAGAAGTAGTTGCCCGCTTTGGCCGGTGAGTGGGACGCCGAGAGACCGTCGAGGAACCCCCGCAGTGTCGGCGACATGAAGTCGTAGGTCGCCGACATGTCGGACCAGATCGTGTCACCACCGACAACGGGCACGACCAGGGCATGCAAGAGCGCCCCCATGGGAGGACACGGCTGAAACGTCAGGTCGCTGTGCCAGACGTCGGCGCGGGCACCCTCCTCCGCATCGAGGGCCAGGACCTCGGGATGACCCTCGACGCTGGGTTCGACCGGGTGCGCCTCGGTCGGTTCACCGAAGTTCCTCGCCAGACCGGTGAGCGCGCCGGGATCCAGAGACTGTCGACGGAAGAACAGGACCTTGTGACGTAGAAGTGCCTCGCGTAGGGCGGCGACGACACCCTGTTCCAGATCGGGGGTCAATTCGACTCCGGTCACCTCTGCGCCCAGAACAGTCGTGAGGGGGACCACGTCGATGCCAGTCACGACTCCGAGGATAGAGCTCCGCCGGCGATCACAGCCCGTTCACAGGCGGAGCGCCATTCCCGTGACGACGAGAGGACGGGTGACCTCAGCTCCGCCCTTCGTCTCGGTATCCTCACGGTGTCCGTCCGTCCGTCCGTTGCGGACTCCGGCACGAGCATTCTGTACAAGGGAAAGAGTCGGGCACGATGCACAAGGGAAGGATCCGCTGACTCTCACCGACTCGTCCGGCCGAGGCGGCATACCCCCGGGCACCCCGGCCCGACTCGGGTCCGCGAGCTCGGCCGAGCGCCGCGGGGGATCCACGCCACGCCGTACCGGTGTGGTCAGCGCGGCCGCCATCGTGGCGGCCGTCCTCGTTCTGGGGTTCGCCCTTTCGGTGATCGGCGGCCCCACGGGCAAGGCGGGATCGGGTCAGAGTGGGTCGACGCCCGATCCCGTCTCGATGACCCCCCTTCAGGCCCGGATCGTCTCCATCGCAGAGAAGCAGATCGGCTATTCCACGGACCCTTCGAACACGTACTGCAACAAATTCAGCGCCTTCTGGGTGTCGGGGACCAATGACTGCGGCAATGACAACCTCGACGAGGAATGGTGCGCCGACTTCGCGGCCTGGGTGTGGAAGACGGCCGGGGCCACCGTGGACTACCAGTTCATCAACGGGGATCTCAACTCTTCGGCGGCCAGCTTCTACGAGTGGGGGGTGGCGCAGGGCACGTGGCATGCGGTCGGTTCGAGGTACACGCCACAGCCGGGGGATGTCGCCGTCTACGGACTCGACGTTCCCCTCCTCGTCGCTCAGCACGTCGCCATCGTGACGAGCGTCACGCCCGGCGACCTCGGCCCCAATGTGGTCAACGGTGACGGCGATCACCACGGGTTCAGCGTCGTCGAGACGGGCCAGGACCAACTCGTGGCCGACATACCCGACGGCTCGGCCGCCCACCTCTCCGGCTACGTATCCCCGGTGACGTCGTAGATCGCCCGCCCCCGACCGTGCGTTGCGCCTGACCTCCGCCCGGGGTCCGGCCAGGCCCGGAAGTCGGACCAGGTCACCGGTGAGGCCGGCGGCCGTGATGATGATGGTCCCCTCCTCGTATAGTGCGGCTCACAGGGGTACCGGTCCTCCGGGCCCCAGGGACCGTTGGGCCGCAGATCTGCCACAGCCGGTCCCGCTGTGTGCGCAGAACGCGGTGCCGATGCAACAAGAGGGTCAGAGATGACGAAGCGCGACGATGTGGTCAACCAGGTCCCGACCGAGGGCGATGCGACGGTATCGGCCGATGCCTATTCCGGCTCCGGTCAAACCGGCGCCTCGGGACGCCAGCGCGGCGGGATGAGAGAGGGGGACGCGGGGTCGACGCCGCACGGCGCGCAGGATCAGTCGACACCCGACGGCGCCCCCCGTTCCGAGGGCGACGTCGCACCCTCGGCGCGCTCCGGGGTTTTCGCCGCGGGTGCCACTGAGTGGGCGGCCCTGGCGGACCCGGGAGCTTCGGCCCCCGGGGGCCCGTACAGCACCGGAGTGAGCGGTTACGGCGCTGACATCGGGGTGCTCGGCACGGACAACGGAACCGGGACCGGGGTCGGCGTCCTCGGCACCGTCACCAACCCCGAGAACAGCCAGCCCGCTGTCTACGGATTCACCCAGGGCAGCGGACCGGGAGTCCAAGGCGAGAGCGACGGTCCGGGTCCCGGCGTTCTGGGAACAGACAACGGAACCGGCACCGGTCACGCCGTCTTCGGCGAGTTGACGAACCCCAGCAATACCAAGGCGGCTGTCTACGGTACGAGCGCCGGCAGTGGCGCTGCCGTGGAGGGCGACAGCAACGGTGCGGGCCCGGGCGTCTTCGGATTCAGCGAGGGCACCGGTCCCGGTGTCCGAGGGGCGAGTGTGGGATCGAACCCCGGTGTCGAGGGCCAGAGCTCGGGTACCGGTCCGGGGGTCCTGGCGCTCAATGACGGCAGCGGCTCCGCGCTTGAGGTCCAGGGGCCGGCCACGTTCTCCCGCAGCGGTCTGGCCACCATTGCGGCAAAGAAGACGAGTGTCAAGGTGTCGTTTCCGGGTGTGACCGCCACGAGCATGGTGCTGGCCACCCTGCAGACCGTGGCCAAGGGGGTGGCGGTGGCGGCGGCTGTGCCCGATGCCGACTCGTTCACACTCAAGCTGACCAAGAAGCCGAAGACCGACGTCGTGGTGGCCTGGTTCGTGATGGGTTCCTGAGGGCGGTGAACCGCGCCCGTTCTCAGACGTCGATGAGCGACGTCTGGTCGATGCCGAGGACGCGCAGGAGCCGGCCCACCCCGAGGAACGTGGCCATGCAGATGGTGAGGTCGAGGATCTCCGCGTCGGTGAAGAGGTTCCGGAGCCGGTCGAAGAAGGCGTCGTCGATCGACAGGTGGTCCAGGACGAACCGTTCGGCATACGTGATGGCCAGGCGTTCCTGGTCGGAGTACAGATGCGACGAGTCGTGCTCGCCCACGTGGACGTAGAACTCCTCGTCGACGCCCTTCTCCTTGACCGATGCCGCACGGAAGGAGAGGCAGACCGGACAATCGTTCAGCTGAGCGATGCGCATGCGGGCGGCCTCCCTCACTCTGACCGGGAGCATGCTCTTGTTATACGCGGCGTCCACCAGCCGGTTGACAGCGCTGCCCATCTCCGGTCGCAGCGTCCACATCTGGACGGCGTCGCCTCCTTCGCCCGACGGGATAGCGATGCGTGCCATCGAACCAGGGTAACGCTCGCGAAGGGCCTCGGTCCGGCGGCTGCGTGTCAGTCGGCCCGGACGGGGTACCACCCGACGACCGCGTCGCGGATGGTCCGCTCGCGCCACGCTCTGGCCCGGGCACCCTCGAGCAGATCAACGGGTTCGAATCGGACGGCGTCACCCGGTCGGAGCTGCCCCAGAGCCCCGAAATCAGCGCTCACGACGGTGGCGATCACCGGGTACCCGCCTACGGTGGCGTGGTCACAGAGCAGGACGATCGGTCGACCGTCGGGCGGAAGCTGGATCGCACCCGTGACCATTCCCCGCGACGCGATACCCGACGCCGGCAGGTCCGGGGGGTTTTCGGATCGCAGACGAATGCCGATCCGATCGCTCGAGGGGTCCACTTCCCAGGGGGTCGAGAAAAGGTGGTCCACGGAGGCAGTGGGGAAGACATCGGGCCCCACCATGACCCGAAGGACGTCCGCCGTTTCCGACCCACCGGTGGGCCGTATCCGGCCACCGGGGCGCAGGGGCAGGCCCAGGCCGAGGACATCGCCCCGCACCAGGGCGCCGGCCCCGAGTCCGCACAGGACATCCGACGAGCGACTGCCGAGCACGGGCGGAATCTCGATCCCCCCGCTGACGGCGATGTAACAGCGCAACCCCCGGCGACCGACACCCGTCGTCAACGTCTGGCCGGCCCCCACGGGCACGACGGAATGGCTCGGGACGGCGCGACCATCGATGCTCACCTCGTCGGTTCCCACCACGGCTACGTGGCCCGACACGGAGAACCGCAAGGTCGGTCCGAGCGCCGTGCACTCGATGGCGGCGGCGCCCTCGTCGTTTCCGACGAGCCGGTTGGCAATCCGGATCGCGTACGGGTCGGCCGCTCCCGCCCGCGGCACCCCGAAACCGGCGACGCCCACACGGCCCCGGTCCTGCACGAACGATAAGAAGCCCGGGTTCTCGACCACCAGGGTACGGTCAGCCCCCGAACGGAGGGACCCCCGCATTGCAGTCGGGGCCGCCACGGTTGCCACCTCGGGAACCTCGGCGGCGCGCAGACGAACCAGATCTCCGGCCTTGAGCGCGGAATACGGCGGCCTCTCGGGATCGAACAGCCGCTTGTCCGTGCGGCCGACCAGGTGCCATCCCCCGGGTGACGTCTGAGGGTAGATGCCGGCGAAGCCGCCGGCGAGAGCAACGGACCCGCCCGGCACCGACGGGCGCGGGGTCGGTCGTCTCGGCACCGAGGCCAGCTCGGACGGGAGTCCCACCAGATAGGCGAACCCCGGGGCGAACCCGACGAAGGCGACACAGAGGTCGGCCGCCATGAGGAGTTCGACGACTCGGGATGCAGACATGCGAGCCAGGTGGGCGACATCGTCGAGATCGGCCCCGTCAAAGGAGACGGGGATCTCGACGATGTCGGGGATCGACCGGAACCCGTCGGTGAGGGTCACCGAGGCCAGTGAGTCGCCCAGGGCGGCCGCCTCCGTCACCGTGGGATCGACGACGACAGTCACCGAGCGGAAGCCCACGATCACGTCCTCGATACCGGGTTCACCGCTGGTCTCGATGGTGGCGGCCAGGTGGTGTGCGTCGTCGACACTGTCCACGTCCACCACGACGGCGCTGTCACCGAAGGCACGCACCGGTCGCAGAGGTGTCATGCCACGAAGGGTTGAAGGTCGACCCCTGCCGCCGACAGGGAGCGGCGCACACCTTGCGCCAGCTCCATGGAACCGGGGGTGTCGCCGTGTACGCAGATCGACGAGGGGACGAGGGGGATCGACGTACCGTCGATCGCCTCCACCCGATGCTCCACCGCCAACATGACGGCGCGTACTTCGACCTCGTCGATGTCGGTCACGACGGCGCCCGCCTCCCCGCGCGGGACAAGGCGCCCGTCCGGAAGGTAGGCGCGGTCGGCGAACGCCTCGGTGGCGACGTCCAGCCCGGAGCGTTCCGCCATCACGACCACCAACGAGCCGCAAGGGGCGAGAAGTGTCAGGCCCCCATAGGCGCGCAGAGCGTCGCAGACGGCTTTGGCACAGGCTTCGTCCTCACCCATGCGGTGGTAGAGGGCACCATGGGGCTTCACGTAGCTGACCCGGGTGGCGTAGGCGCTCGCCAGACCGTCGAGGGCGCCGATCTGGTACAGCAGGTCGTCGGTCAGGCGGGCGGGCGAGAGATCCATCGCCCGTCGCCCGAACCCGGCACGGTCAGGGTACGAGGGGTGCGCGCCCACCACGACACGGCGCGCCACGGCGTCACCGAGGGTCCTGCGCATCACGCTCGGGTCGCCGGCATGGAAGCCGCACGCCACACTGGCACTCGTCACGACGTCGAGCAGGGCTCCGTCACCGTCGGGACCGCTCGCTTCCTCGCCCACGTCGGCATTGAGGTCCATCACCGGCACCCCACCAGTATCTCCGCCTTCAGGGGCGGCCGCATCGACGGATCGGTCGATCAGCGAAGGCCGACGACGCAGGATCGCGCGACTTTGTCGTGCCACGCCTGGCGTCGGCGGTCCCACAACGGAGAGAGTGCGTTGAGGACGAACAAAATGAGGCCAAAGTACAAGGCGAAGAAGACGAACCGTCTCAACAGAGCGCGTCCTGCGCCCACCGCGCCGCCGGTGTCGATGTCCCGAACAGCGATGCCCACTGCCATCTTCCCGACGGTCTGGCCGCCGCGACTTCCGTCAAGAAAGGAGAAGTAGCCGAGGATCACGACAAAGCTGACGCCGATTGCCTCCCAGACGCGGGGGCTGACACTGGTGGAGCTGATCACACCGGTTGGCACCGCACCCCTCGCGATGACCCCGATGATGATCGAGCTGGGCACGGCGAGGATAACCATGTCGAGAGCAAAGGCCACCAGGCGTTGCCACCACTCGGCCATCGGACGCCCGATGGAGTCGACTGGACCCGACGGGCGGGCAGGACGGTACCCGTTGACCAGTGGCAGCGGTCTTGAAGACGGCGGCGGGTAGGTCGGCGGCGGATGGGTCGGAGGTGGGTATGTGGGCGACGGGGCGTTCGACGGCGGATACGGGGGTGCGTCGGGGGGTGGCGGATACGGGGGTGGCAGATCCGGCGGCGGGGACACCTGAGGTGGTGACGGTGACCCTTCGTGGCCACGGTCCTCTCCGGTCGCTTCGTCGGCCATGAGCATGCTCCCGGTCAGGAAGGGGGTCCGTCGGCGCCCGCCTCCCAGGCCACCGAATCTTCCCACGGGACCAGTCCAAGTGCGGAAGGATCTCCGTCGATGAACTGGATCGACTACCTGCTGCTGGCACTGGTGGCAGTGTCGGGGTTTCGTGGCCTTCGACTGGGGGCCGCGTCGCAGGTTCTGTCGTTCGGCGGGTTCTGTCTGGGGCTGTTCCTGGGCGCTCTCGTCGTCCCGGTGCTGGTGGGATCCGTCAAGGGGAATGCCCGCAGCCTGATCGTCATGGGTGTGGTCTTCGGGGCGGCTTTTGTCCTCGGTGGAGCAGGTCGGCTCCTCGGCGCCCGCTTCTCGATGGCCCTTCGGCGCGTGCACCTGGGGGCCGTGGACTCGGTCGGTGGCGTCGCCGTGGCCGTGGTCGCCACCCTCGTGGCCGCGTGGCTGGTGGGCAGCTTCGTGGCGAACAGCCGCTTCACCACCCTCGATGCTGCCGTGGACCGGTCACACATCCTGCACGCCATGGACAAGATCCTTCCGCCGGTGCCGTCGGTCTTTTCCCGGGTCGAGTCATTCCTGGACTCCCAGGGCTTTCCCATCGTCTTCGCCGGCCTGCCCCCGGAGGCGGCCCCCCCGGTGTCGCTCCCCTCGAATCTGGCCGTGCGCGCCGCGGTGGTCAGGGCCGAGCGGTCCACGGTCCAGATCGTGGGGGCGGGCTGTGGCGTCATTCAGGAAGGATCGGGATTCGTGGTCGCACCCGGGCTCGTGGTCACCAACGCCCACGTTGTCGCTGGTGTCTCCCATCCCGTCGTCCTGGACGGGGTCGGTCGTCATGAGGCAACCGCCGTGCTCTTCGATCCGCGCCTCGACCTCGCCGTGTTGCGCGTTCCCGGTCTCGGTGACCCGGCTCTGCCGATCGACACCGCGACGGTGGACCGGGGGACGTCGGGTGTCGTCCTCGGCTACCCCGAGGGCGGACCCTTCGACTACAGACCGGCGGCGGTCGCCGCGTCCTTCACGGCAACCGGTCTGGACATCTACGGCAAGACCCAGACGATCCGCCTGGTGTACGAGATCGACGCCGTCGTCCAGCCGGGCAACTCGGGCGGACCGCTGATCTCCTCCGGGGACGCGGCCAGGCACATCCCCGACGGCACGGTGATCGGCGTCGTGTTCGCCCGGTCCACGATCAACCCCGGCGTCGGGTACGCGCTGGCCATGGCCGCTGTCAAGGACGATGTGAACCGGGTCGGTCCCTCGTCGCGACCGGTCGCCACCGGTGGCTGCGTCTCCGGCTGATCGAGGGCGCCCGGTGACCTGTGACGCACGTGGCCTGTGGACCTCCGGGTAAGAATGAGGGCCGTGGCGCTTCCCATCGAGGATTACGGGCTCATCGGCGACACCCATACGGCGGCCATCGTCGGCCGCGACGGTTCCATCGACTGGCTGTGCCTGCCCCGGTTCGACTCCGACGCGTGCTTCGCCCGGTTGCTCGGTGACGATAGCCACGGTTTCTGGCAGTTGGCGCCCTCGGCCGAGCAGGTCGAGACACGGCGAAGGTACCGGGGGGACACCCTGGTGCTGGAGACCGAATTCAAGACGCCCGAGGGCGTGGCGCGCCTCGTGGACTGCATGCCCATTCGCGAGGACCATCCCCAGGTGGTCCGCGTCGTCGAGGGGGTGAGCGGGCGGGTCGACTTCCGCATGCAGCTCGCCATGCGCTTCGGCTACGGCTCCGTCCTCCCCTGGGTGCGCCGCTCGGGCAGCCTCATCACCGCCATCGCCGGTCCCGACGCGCTGTCTCTCTGGACGCCGGTCCATACCCGCGGCGAAGGCATGACCACGGTGGCGGAATTCTCCGTCCGCGAGGGCGAACAGGTGCCGTTCGTCCTGACGTGGTTCCCCTCGCACGAGGAGGCCCCGCGCCCCGTCGACCCCCGGTTCGCCATCGAGGACACCCAGATGTGGTGGGAGGACTGGGCCTCCACGTTTCACTTCGACGGACCGTGGCGCGATGCCGTCCTGCGCTCCCTCATCACTCTGAAGGCTCTGACCTACAACCCCACGGGCGGAATCGTCGCCGCCGCCACGACCTCCCTCCCCGAAACGCTGGGCGGGGGACGCAACTGGGACTACCGGTTCTGCTGGTTGCGCGATGCCACCCTGACACTGGAATCGCTGATGCGGGGCGGTTACTTCGAGGAAGCGATGGCGTGGCGGAATTGGCTCCTCCGGGCCGTCGCCGGTGATCCTGCGGATCTCCAGATCATGTACGGGCCCGCCGGTGAGCGCCGACTCGACGAATGGGAGGTGCCCTGGCTCCCGGGCTACGAGGAGTCACCCCCCGTCCGGATAGGGAACGCCGCCGCGGGTCAATTCCAGCTCGACGTGTACGGCGAGGTGATGTCGGCGTTGTACGTGGCGAGCAGGGTGGGCGGAACACTGAGCGAAACGGCCTGGTCCCTCCAACGCGTCCTCATGGACTTCTTGAAGACCGGGTGGGCCGAGCCCGATGACGGCATCTGGGAGGTACGTGGTCCGCGGCGCCACTTCACACACTCGAAGGTCATGGCCTGGGTGGCGTTCGACCGCGCCATCAAGATGGTGGACGAATGTGGCGAGTCCGGGCCAGTAGACGAATGGCGTGCACTACGCGAGACCATCTTCCAACAGGTCTGCGAGCAGGGTTTCAACACCAAGGTCGGTGCCTTCACGCAGTACTACGGATCGGATGCCCTCGACGCCAGCCTCCTCATGATCCCCCTGATGGGATTCCTCCCCGCCACCGACGAGAGGGTCCGCTCCACCATCGAAGCGATCGAGCGGGACCTGACCGAGGACGGCTTCGTCCTGCGCTACCGGGCCGACGATGCGCACGCCGTGGACGGTCTGACCGGTCACGAGGGGGCCTTCCTGGCGTGCTCGTTCTGGTTGGCCGACTGCCTCCACATGATCGGGCGTCACGACGACGCCCTCGCCCTGTTCGAGCGGCTGGTGGGGCTGTCCAACGACCTCGGCCTCCTCTCAGAGGAGTACGACGCGGTGGCCAAACGCCAGGTCGGGAATTTCCCTCAGGCTTTCTCGCACGTGTCTCTCGTGAACGCCGCCTACAACCTGAGCGGCGATCCCGGAGTAGGCACCCACAACATCCCGGCGACGTTGGCCAGTCTGGCCCCGACCCACCTCCGGCAGTGGCGACGCGGGCGGGCCGAGAGCCACGGCGGAGCGGGATCCCACATTCGCAGGAGGCCAACACCATGAAGGCAGTGACGGTGCAACCGATGACGGCGGGGTCGGCCCGGTTGGACGATGTCGACGAACCGCCCCTCTCCGACGGTCCGGTCCTGGTCGAGACCCTGGCCGTCGGGGTGTGCGGTACCGACATCGAGATCACCACGGGCGCCTACGGCTGGGCACCACCGGGGCGCGACCGTCTGGTCCTTGGTCACGAGTCGCTCGGTCGCGTCCTCGAAGCGCCGCCCGGTGCCCCGGTGGCCGCCGGCGATCTGGTGGTGGGGATCGTCCGGCGCCCGGACCCGGTTCCCTGCCCCAATTGCGCCGTGGGCGAGTGGGACTTCTGTCACAACGGCCAGTACACCGAGCGCGGCATCAAGCAACGCGACGGGTACTGCTCGGAGCGCTACCGGATCGAGCCCGACTTCGTGGTCAAGCTCGACCCGTCTCTCGGTCGCTGCGGTGTGCTCCTCGAGCCGACCAGCGTCGTGGCCAAGGCGTGGGAGCAGGTGGACCGCATCGGGGGACGCGCCCACTGGGCCCCCACGCGTGCGGTGATCACGGGGGCCGGACCGATCGGGCTCCTCGCCGCGCTGATCGCCGTCCAGCGTGGCATGGAGGTGCACGTCCTCGACCAGGTGACCAGCGGCCTCAAGCCCGATCTGGTGGCCGCTCTGGGTGCCACCTACCACACGGGGACGATCGAGGACACCGGCGAGGCCCCCGACGTCGTTATCGAGTGCACCGGGGTGGGCTCCCTCGTGTTCGATGCCATGGAGCACATGGGGCCCAACGGCGTGGTCTGTCTCACGGGCGTCTCCTCGAGCGGCCGCAGCCTCGGTGTGGACGCGGGGACGCTCAACCGCTCCCTGGTGCTCGCCAACCAGTCGATCGTCGGCTCGGTGAACGCCAACCGGCGTCACTACGAAGCGGCCGCCGCCGCACTGGCCAAGGCGGACCACGCATGGCTGGAGCGGGTGGTGAGTCGGACGGTTCCCCTCGAGAACTTCTCCGAGGCGTTGGCCCGCCAGCCCGACGACGTCAAGGTGGTCATCGAGATCGGCCAGTGAGAGTGCGGGATCGGCGCTCGGGTGTGACCGAGGACGGGCGATGACGACCGAGATCGCTCCCGGGGTCATCGAGATCGACACCCTTCTCGGTGGGTGGGAAAGGGTGACCGCCGGCTATCTCCTGACCGGTCCCTCGCCGGTACTGGTCGAGACGGGGAGCCAGAGCTCGGTTCCCGCCCTCCTCGAGGCGCTGGACGGCCTCGGGCTCGGGGCCGACGATCTCGCCGGTGTGGCCGTCACCCACATCCATCTCGACCATGCCGGTGGAGTGGGTGACGTGGCCCGAGCGTTTCCGTCGGCCACCGTCTACGTCCACGGCAAGGGCGCCCGCCACCTCATCGACCCCACCCGCCTCGTCGATTCCGCCGCCCGCGTCTACGGAGGGCTGCTCGACTCGCTCTACGGGCGCCTCGACCCCACCCCGGCGGAGAGGATCCATGTGCTCGAGGACGGCGAGGAGATACGGGTGGGTCCGGACCGCGTCCTCGTGACCGTCGACTCGCCGGGCCACGCCAAGCACCACCTGGCGTTGCACGACTCGGCCAGCGGCGTCCTCTTCGCCGGTGACGCCGTCGGCGTCCGGCTGCCCGATGCGGGCGTGCTGCGACCGTCCACGCCACCGCCGGACTTTGACCTCGATCAGGCCATCCATTCGCTCGAGCGGTTCGCCGGACGCCGTCCAGCCGGCCTCGCCCTCGCTCACTACGGCCTCGTACCTGATCCGTCGGCCCTCCTCGACGAGGCCCAGGACACCCTCCGCCGATGGGCGGACGTGGCCGAGCGGGCGTGGCGTGAAGGCACCGACATCGCCGCCGCTCTCGACACGGCGTTCGCCGGAGACATCGGCCAGGTGGATCCCGCCCAGCGCGAGAAGCTCGAGACCCTGAACGGCGTCCACTCGAACGCGGCTGGCTTCCGTCGCTGGCTCGAGACGCGCGCCGGTGGCCGGGGGGAATCGGGGGGTCCGGGCCTGGCATGATGGCTCCGCCACACGGTTGCTGGCACACACGGGCACTCGAGCGGGGAGCTGATCGGCATGCAGGTCACCATCATCGGCGGTGGTAGCTACCAATGGTCCCCCAAGCTGATCACCGACCTCCTGGCCGTGGCGCCGTTGGCCGACATGCACCTCGTCCTCGAGGACATCGACCCGGCCCCGCTCGAGAAGATGGAGGCCTACGCCCGGCTGGCCAACGAGAAGATGGGCACCAAGATGACGGTGTCGACGACGACCGACCAACGGCGTGCCGTCGACGGTGCCGATTTCGTGATCGTGACCATCTCGACCGGCGGATTCGAATCCATGGCGATCGACATCGATGTCCCCGCCCGCTACGGGATCCGCCAGTCCGTCGGTGACAGCGTGGGTCCCGGAGGGATCAGCCGCTCGCTGCGCAACATTCCGATCCTGGTCGGTATCGGCCGCGACATGGAGGAGGGCTGCGCCGACGCCTGGATGCTCAACATCACCAACCCGATGACCTCCCTGACCCGGTCCGTCTGCCGTGAGACCTCGATCAAGACGGTTGGCCTCTGCCACGAGGTCGGCCATTTCTGCATGGATCTGGCTATCGCCTTCGGCAAACCCCACACGGCGATCCGGCCCACCGTCGTGGGAGTCAACCACTTCCCCCTCATCACCGCTCTCGACATCGAGGGCGCCGACGGCCTCTCCCTGATCCGGGAGATGCTCGAGGAGCTCGGTGGGCCCGACGCGCTGCGCCCCGATCCGTCGCGTCCCGCACCCGAACCCTTCACCCGGGAGGACTTCGCCCAGCGCCACGCGCTGAAGCTGACCCTGTTCGACCGCTACGGCGCCCTCCCCGGTGCCGGTGACCGCCACGTGGCCGAGTTCATCCCCTCGGCGTTGACCGAGGCGTCGGGTTGGGGGGAGACCTGGGGTGTCGAGCTCACCCCCATGGCCCGTCGTGAGGAGCACCAGGCCGAGTACATCGCCGAGGTCGACGGAGTCCTCGCCGGGTCGGCCGAGCTCCAGACGTGGGACTCGGGCGAGATCGTCGCCCCCGTGATCGACTCGCTCCTGACCGGGACCCACCGGGAGCTTCCGGTGAACCTGCCCAATGCCGGCCAGTGCCCGGACCTACCGCGCGACGTCGTCGTCGAATCGATCTGCGTGGTCGACGGTGACGGCATGCGCGGTCGCGATTCGGCCCGGGCGCCGGCGGCCATCGCCGAGTGGGTACGCCGCCAGGTGGCCGTCCAGGAGCTGACGGTCGAGGCGGCCGTGAGGGGCGACCGGCGCGTCGCGCTCCAGGCCTTCGCACTCGACCCCCTGGCCGGTCGCGGCGACCTCGACGCCATCGAAGCCATGGCGGAGGACCTCCTGGCGGGCACGGCCCGGTGGCTTCCCCAGTTCGCATCCGGTGCATCCTGATGCCGGACCACGACGCCCGATTCGCGACATCGCACGGAGGTCACCGCCAATGAAGATCGGCTTCGTCGGACTCGGAGCCATGGGACTGCCCATGACCAGGAACCTGCTCGGTGCTGGCCATGACGTGGCCGTGGCTTCGCGCAGCCGGGCGCCCGTCGACGCGGCGGTCTCCCTGGGCGCAACCGATGCAGGCACTGTCGCCGACGTCGCCGCCGCCAGCGAGGTCGTCATGCTCTGCGTCCCCAATTCCCCCGAGGTGGTGGAGGTCGTCGACGCCATGCTCCCGGCCCTCGGTCCGGGCACCGTGGTCATCGACTGCTCGACCATCGATCCCGACGTCGAGCGTGCCCAGCACGAGAAGGTGGGCGCCACCGGGGCGCGGTACCTCGACGCCCCCCTGTCGGGGGGGACGGTGGGGGCCGAGAAGGGCACCCTCACCGTGATGGTGGGGGGAGAGGGGTCCACCCTCGACGACGTCCGTGGCGCCTTCGACGCCGTGGCCGCACTGGTTGTCCACGTCGGCGGCCCTGGCATGGGCCAGGTGGTGAAGCTCTGCAACAACCTCATCTACGCAGCCCAGATGGTCGCCACCGCCGAAGCCACGGCCCTGGCCGTCCGATCCGGGGTCGACATGGCCAAACTGCTCGAGGTGCTCCTCCACTCCACCGGAGACTGCACGGCGGTCAGGACCCGACTGCCCGTTCCCGGGGTTCTGCCCGACAGCCCGGCGTCGAACGCGTGGAAGCCGGGCTTCATGACCGACCTCATGGCCAAGGACCTCGACCTCGCCCTCGCCTACGGGGCCCGGTCCGGGGTTCCCCTGACGACCACCGCCACCGCCCGGCAGGTCCTCACGGCGGCGTCCACCGCCGGTTACGGGCGCGAGGACTTCTCGGCGCTGGCCAAGATCGTCCTGCGCAACGCCGGCGTGGAGTGAAACAGCCTTCCGCTCGACCACTCCGGGGCCCGGCGCTCATCCTGGCCGCCGACCACCGCCCCCGCGGTGTCATGACCATCGAGGCGTACGCGCCCTACCTGGCCGCCCTCTCCGCCGCCCTGCCCGCCTGCGACGGCATCTTGGCCAGCCGCCAGCCGCTCCAGGACCTGGCCACCTCGGGCGCCATCGGTCCGGATCACCGCACCTACCTGTCCGTCAATCGCACCGGTCTGGCGGGGTCGGCATTCGAGCTCGACGACCGTCTGGTGACGAGCGTTTCCGCCGCCGCCACAGAGGGTTGGACAGGGATCAAGCACATGACACGCATCGACCTCGCCGATCCGGTCACCGCCGCCGCCCTGGAGCTGCTCGGCCAGGTCATCGACGACGCTCGGACCTCCGGTGTGGAGGCCCTCGTCGAATCGCTCTCGTGGACCGACGGTCGCATGGCCCGCGACACCGACGCCATCGTCCGGGCCGCCGTCATCGCCCACGATCTCGGCGCCCCGGTGCTCAAGGTGCCGGTTCCCGACGTCCCCCCCGGACGGGAGCGGATCGCGGCCGTGGCCCGAGTGGTCGACAGCGTCGGTGTCCCCGTGCTGTTCCTCGGTGGCCCCCGGGGCGAGGCCGGCCGGCGGGCCGTCATCGACGAGGTCGCCGACGCCATGGCCGGGGGGGCGGCGGGTATGGCCATCGGTCGCGTGGTCTTCGAAGATCCCGACCCGGGGGAGATGGCCCGGCTGGTCGCCGACGCGGTGCACGGCGGTTGATCCTCACCCTCGACCTCGGGACCACCACCACCAAGGCCGTCGTCTGGGACGGCGACGGGCCACGCGCCGAGGGCCGGGCATCCGTCGACACCACCTTCGCGGCCGGTGACCGTGCCGAACAGGACCCCGCCGCCTGGTGGCCCGCGGTGGTGGCCGCCTGCGCGCAGGCCCGGGCCGCCGCGCCCGCTCCCTTCGCCGCTGTCGAGGTCGTCGGCTTCGCCGCCGCCCGCCAGACGTTCGTTCCCGTCACCGCCGCCGGTGAGCCCCTCGGGCCCGCCGTTCTCTGGTCGGATCGACGGGCGGTGGAGCAGGGCGAGGCGTTGGCCGCCGCCCTGGGTGGAGCCGACGCCGTCCGCCGGCGGACGGGCGGTGTCCTCGACGGGGCTGCCGTGGCGGCCAAGGCGGCCTGGATGGCCGTCCACGACCCGGACCGGCTGCGCGCCAGCCGCTGGCTCCTCACACCGCGCGATCTCATCGTCTGGCGGATGACCGGGGAAGTGGTGACCGACACCACCATGATCTCGGCCGCCGGCCTCTCCGGTCCCACCGGGGAACCTCTGGCCGAGCTCATGGCCGCCATCAGTGACCGGATACCCCCCGTCCTCTCCCCCCACGCCGTGGCCGGGGAGGTCGCGTCCGGTCCGGCCCACGAATTGGGCGTCCCCACCGGTGTGCCGGTCGTCATCGGCGCCGGTGACCGCGCCTGCGAGGTCCTCGGGACGGCGGCCTCGCCCCGTCGGCCCATGGTCGCCTGGGGTACCACGGCCAACGTCTCGGTCCCGGCCGGCTCCTTCCCCGATCCCCCACCCCCGGGCGTGATCGTCACCGCCGCCGCATCCGACGGTTGGCTGCTCGAAGGCGGACTCTCGGCCGCCGGTTCGCTCATCACCTGGCTGTCGGCCATCGCCTCTCTCGACCCCGACGTCGTGATGCACGGGGCCGCGGCCTCACCGGTCGGCGCCCGTGGCCTCGTCAGCCTCCCCTGGTTCGGCGGGGCGAGGGCTCCGTGGTGGAGCGACCGGGCACGCGGCGCCTTTCTCGGCTTGAGCTTCGAGCATGGTGCCGGCGACCTGGCCCGGGCCGTGGTCGAATCGGTCGCCTGGGAGGTCCGGCGCTGCCTCGAGGCGACGGGCTCCCTCGCCCGCCCAGGGGCCGTCGTCGCTCCCAGAGCGGGCACGCCTTCCGACTCCCTCGCTCTCACCGGGTCCGACGTCGGGAGGGAGCCGTGGCCGCAGGTCGTGGCCGCCGTCACCGGGCTCCCGGCCGTTCGCCGCCGGTCCGGCCAGGCGGCGTCGGTCGGTGCCGCCCTCATCGCCGCCCGCGCCATCGGCGCCCGCTACGACCTCGACCTTCTGGACCCGGTGGTGGACACCCTGGAACCCGATCCGTCCGCCGTCGAGTGTTACGCCAACCTGCGCGACCGGGCCGACGCGGCTGCCGCCGCGGTGCTGGCCCTCGGAGAGGGTGGGCCAGTGAGGGGGACGGATCCGTGACGGAGGTCCTCCTCGCCTACGGACGCGAGGGTCTGGCCGTCAAGGTGCCCGACACCGCCGCGGTGATCACCCCGACCGCGCTTCCCGGACTTGCCGACGAGACGTCGGCCGTCCTCGCCGCCCTGCGGGCACCGTCGGTCGGGCCCCCTCTGGCCGACCTGGTCGGTGCCCGCGACCGGGTCGCCGTCGTCTTCCCCGACCTCACCCGTCCGATGCCCAATCGGACCGTCCTGCCCCCGCTTCTGGCCGAGCTCCGGCGCCTGGGCGCCGGCCCCGACCGGGTGGAGCTCTTGTGCGCCACCGGCACCCACCGCCGGGCCACGGCCGCGGAGATGGCCGAGCTCGTCGGTGACGACATCGTCGACCGGTACCGCATCCACGACCACCGCAGTGACGACCGGTCCCATGTCGAGGTCGGAACGGTGGACGGTGCTCCGGTCCTGATCGACCCCCGGTACGTCGAGGCCGACGTCCGGATCCTGACCGGCTTCGTGGAGCCGCACTTCTTCGCCGGATTCAGCGGCGGCCCCAAGGGCGTGTGCCCGGGCCTGGCCGCCACCGAGACGATCCTCGAGGCCCACAGCCCGACACGTATCGCCGACCGGCGCGCCACCTGGCTCGTGACCGTTGGGAATCCCGTCCACGACTTCGTGCGGTCGGCCACCGCGTTGGCGCCCCCCACCTTGTCGATCGACGTGGCCATCAACGACCGTCGCCAGCTCACCGCCGTCTTCGCCGGACCGCTCCCCGAGGGGCACCGGGCGGCCTGCGCCTTCGTCGAGGACACGGCCGTCCAACGTGTCGACGGACGGTTCGACGTCGTCGTGAGCACCAACGCCGGATACCCGCTCGACCGCAACCTCTATCAAGCGGTGAAGGGCATGGCCGCGGCCGAGCGCGTCGTGGCGGACGGCGGCACCATCGTGGTGGCCGCGGCCTGCGCCGACGGTCTCCCCGCGGGCGGGCCGTTCGCCCGGCTCTTGGCTGACGCGCGCCGACCCGAGGACCTCGTCTCCGACGAGGGTGCATCGGCGCCCGACCGGTGGCAGGCACAGGTGCTCGGACGCGTGCTGTCCCGCGCCGCGGTGTGGCTGCACACCGACGGGCTGAGCGACGACGAGGTCCGGGCCGCCCATCTGTCTCCGGTCGGCGACGTGTCCGAAGCGGTGGCCCGGGCCCTCGACCAGGCCGGTCCCGGGGCGCGCGTCTGCGTGCTGCCCCAGGGGCCGCTCACCGTCGTCACGGCCGTATGACGCGGGCCCGGCCCCGAGCCTGACACCTGCGTCAGGGATATAGAGTGCCCGCGATGTCCGAGGGGGCGCTCTTCGAGTTCACTGTTCCCGACGAGCTCCTGAAGGAGGCCGTCACCCGCCTGCCGGACCAGGAGACCGTCGCCGACATCCAGCTCATCCCCGGCACCGGGGAAGGGAAGCCACCGCCCCTCGTCGGGATCCTGCGCAAGAGCGGTTACGCCCCCCTGGTGTTGCTCACGGTGGCCGCCATCGTCCCGAGCACGTTCGGGGCCGGCATCAACCTGATCGGCAATAACCTCGAGAAGTCCTTCCACCTGAGCGACGCCGGGCTCGGCGCCGTTGCCTTCGCGGCGTCGGTCTCGCAATTCCTGTGGGCCGTCCCGCTGGCGCTGTGGGCGGACCGGGGTTCGCGCAAAGTGGTGGCGGCCGTCGCCCTCCTGGTCTTCTGCGTGTTCGGCACCCTGATGGGCCTGTCCCCCAACATCTGGTGGTTCGTGTTCCTCTACCTGCTCGCCTCGCTCGGTGTGAGCGTCAACCAGACCGTGCACAACTCCTTCCTGGCCGATGCCTACCCCACCGAGGGCCGCAGCCGGATATTCAGTTGGCACTACTTGGCCGATCCCATTGCTCAGACGGTCGGCATCCTCATCTTCGGGTCGATCGTGACGTACACGCACGACTGGCGATGGGGGCTGGTGGTGGCCGCAGCCGGCCTCCCCATCGCCTTCTCCCTCTTCAGCCTGCACGAGCCGGACAAGGGGGCCAACGAGTCGAGCCACATCCTGAAGGCCTCGGGCATGGACGTGCACGCCCAGCAGCAGCACGCTCCACGCGTCCTGTTGGGATCGGCCGTGACGCGGCTGTTGCGCATCCGCTCGCTGTACTACCAGTTGGTGGCCGTGGCTGTCCTCGGATTCGTGGGAATCAGCGCCGCACTCTTCGGAAACCTCTACTTCGTCCGCGTCTGGCACCAGAGCACAGCCCATCGCAGCGTCATCAACTCCATCATCGGGTTGGCCGCCTTCCTCGGGTTGCCGGTGGCCTACACGGTGGGGGACCGCCTCTTTCGCCGTGCCCCCCAGGCCCCGCTCGTGCTGGCCGGCGTCTGCATCGCTGTGTACGGATCCCTGTACAGCGTGTCGCTGTACATGCCCAACCTCTGGATGGTGGTGGTCCTGCAGTTCCTGGCCAACGCGGCGGTGGCACCCATCGCCATCTCCATCTTCCAGACGCTGGCGGCCACCGCACCGCCCGAGATGCGATCCATCTGCTTCGCCATGTTCGGCGTCTACTCCGCCATCCTGGGGGGATTCGCCGGCGGCATCGTCCTCGGGGCCGTGAGCGACTCCACCAACGTGACCACAGCGCTCACCCTGATCGGCCCCGTCTGCGTGATCGGCGGCGTCCTCCTCGCGGTGGGGTCACGCTATGTGCGCCGGGACATCACCCTCGTCATCGAGGACGTCCTCGAGCGCTACGCCGAAGGCAAACGACGCCAGTCCGGTGGCGAGATCCCCGCATTGCAGATCCACAACCTCGACTTCTTCTACGGGACCCAGCAGGTTCTGTTCGAGGTCAACCTCGAGGTGTCCGAGGGCGAGATCGTGGCGCTGCTGGGGACGAACGGGGCGGGCAAGAGCACGCTTCTGCGGGCCGTGGCCGGGCTCGACCACCCCCACCGCGGCGTCATCCGCATCTTCGGTACGAACTGCACCTACCTGGAGCCCGAGCAGATCATCGACCTGGGGTCCGCCCTCCTCGTCGGGGGGAAGATGACCTTCCCGGGCTTGACGGTCCGGGAAAACCTGCGCATCGGGGAGTACTCCTTCCGTCGCGAGGGCCCTCGTGCCCGGACCGCGTTCGACGAGGCCATCGCCACCTTCCCCGAGCTTGAGACGCGCCTCGACCAGCCGGCGGGGACCCTGTCAGGCGGCGAGCAGCAGATGCTGGCGCTGGCCCGGGTCATGATGACGACCCCGCGCCTGCTCATGATCGACGAGCTCGCCCTCGGGTTGGCGCCGATCACGGTCGAGCGCCTCATGGGAATCGTCCGCCGGCTGAACACCGACGGGTCCACCGTCATCCTCGTGGAGCAGAGCGTCAACCGGGCCATGAGCCTGGCCCAGCACGCTTTCTTCATCGAACGGGGGGAGATCCGTTTCGACGGTCCGACCGCCGAGCTCTTCGACCGTGCCGATCTCCTGCGGCCGGTGTTCCTGGCCAACGCCTCCCTGACGGCCGACTGAGGGAAGGCTGTGTCCCTACCCCCGTCGGTCGTGCTCGAGGGTGCCATCCTCGGCCTCGACTACGGGCTGCTGGCGGTGGGCCTGGTCCTGATCTACCGCACCAGCCGGATCGTGAACTTCGCCCAGGGCCAACTGGGTGTGGTCGCCGCCGTGTTCCTGGTCAAGCTCTACTACGACTTCGGCTTCAACTACTGGATCGCCCTCGTCATCGCCGTCGCCCTGGCGGCCGCCGTGGGCGCGTTGTCGGAACTCGTCCTGCGTCGTCTGTTCAACCGGCCCCGTGTCATCGTCATGGTGGCCACCATCGGGCTGTCGCAGGTGCTCTTCCTCTTCACCGTCTTCCCCTTCATCCGGCCGAAGAAGCTCTACCGCGCCTTTCCGGTGCCCATCGACTGGACGTTTCACATCGGCACCTTCCTCTTCTCTCCCGGTGAGGTCCTCACCCTGATCGTGGCCCCCGTGGTGGTCATCGCCCTGGCCGCCTTCATCCGGCTGTCGTCGTGGGGCCTGGCCATGCGGGCCACGGCCGAGAACGCGGAGTCGGCGCGGCTGTCGGGCGTGTGGGTGCGCCGGACCTCCACCGTGGCCTGGACCCTGGCCGGCGCCCTGTCCGCCGTCACCGCCGTGCTGGCCTCTCCCAGCCAGACGAGTGCGTTGACCCAGGTCCTCAGCCCCGACCTGCTCCTTCTGGCCCTCCTGGCCGCCCTGATCGGCGGAATGGTAAGCCTGCCCGTCGCCTTCGTCGCCGGGATCGGGGTCGGGGTGGTGCTCGACCTGTTGCAGTGGAACATCACCAATCCCTCCACGGGACCGGCCACCGTCGAGCTCATCCTCTTCCTCCTCCTGCTGGGGGCGCTGCTGGTCCGGGCCGCCTCACTCCAGAAAGGGGCCCGCGTGGGGGAGCGGTCGTCATGGGCCATGGGCACCGCCGCCTTCCGCACCACCGGCGACGCGCTGCGCAAGAGGGTGGGTTGGTCCGGGGTGATCCTCACCTTCACCGGGGTGGCGCTGCTGCCGTTCGTGGTGGGTGTCGGGCACTCCTTCCTCATGTCGCAGATCTGCATCTACGGCGTGATCGCCCTGTCGTTGACCGTGCTCACCGGATGGTCGGGTCAGGTGTCGCTGGGTCAGTTCGGTTTCGTGGCCGTCGGTGCCGACATCGCCGCCCACATCGGGTCCAGCCTCCCCATCGTTCTGCTCCTGCCCCTGGCCGGTGCGGCCACGGCAGTGGTGTCGGTGCTCGTGGGTCTGACGGCCCTGCGGATCCGTGGTCTGTACCTGGCGGTCAGCACACTGGGCTTCGCCCTGTTCATGCAGACGTCGGTTCTGGCCACACCGTGCTTCACCCTGCCCCTGATCCACCGGACGATCTGCTCGGGTCTGCCCAATCCCGAGTCCACTCTGATCAGCCGCCCCTCGCTGTTCGGACTCAATCTCTCGTCGGAACAGGCCTTCGCCTGGTTCTCGCTCGGTGTGCTCGTCCTCTCGGCGCTCATGGTGCGCGTCTGGCGCGACCGGGGGGTGGCCCGTCGCCTCATCGCCGTGCGCGACAACGAGATCGCCGCCGGCAGCGCCGGCATTCCCGTGGTGCGGACCAAGCTGCTGGCATTCGCCTTGTCCGGTTTCATGGCCGGCTATGCCGGTGTCTGCCTGGCCTTCGCCACCGAGCGCTTCAGCACCAACACCTTCGATCCCAGCTTCTCGATCCTGGTCGTCTCCATGGTGGTGATCGGCGGGCTCGACTCGATCCCCGGGGCCCTTCTCGGTGCGCTGTATCTCGAGGGTCTACCCGCCATCTTCGGCTCCACACCCACCGTCGAGTTTCTCACCAGCGGCGCCGGGCTGCTCGCCTTCATCCTCTACCTCCCCGGCGGGATGGCGCAGCTCCTTCACCAGTTCGGCGACCTGGTCACGGCAGGCGTGACGAACCTGCGGGCCCGGCGCAGCGGCGCTCCTCCGTCCGACACGTCCGGCGCGTCCGACCTGCCGTCGGCTGATCCGGCCTCCCCGCGTCAAGGGCAGCGCAGTGCTGCCGGGGCCGGGGCTCTCTCCGTCGCCGATCCGTGACCGACGTGGCGCCCACCGCCGTGGATCACGACCGATCGCACGACCCCGACGCGCCCCGGACCGGACCGGCCCGACTCGAGATCAAGGAGCTCGCGGTGGCCTTCGGAGGGCTGCGGGCGGTCGACGGCGTGAGTCTCGTCGTGGAGGCGGGTTCGATCGTCGGCCTCATCGGGGCCAACGGGTCGGGCAAGACGACCCTGCTCGACGCCGTGTCCGGTCTGGTCCCGCTGTCCGGGGGCAGGCTCTTCCTCGACGACGCCGACCTGGCTGACTACATCCCCGAGGAGCGCTCCCGTCTCGGCATCGTCCGCTCGTTCCAGGACTGCCGTCTGTACCCCGAACTGACGGTGGAGGACACCCTGATGTTGTGCGAGGACGCCCGGCGCCGCGTCGGCGTGCTGTCCACCACGCTGCAGATGCCCTGGGCGCGGCGCTCCGAGCGGGAGAAGCGCAAGGCGATCGACGGCGTGATCGCCTCGTTCGGGCTCGAGAGGTTCCGGCTCCATACGACGGCCCACCTGTCGACCGGGACCCGCCGGGTGGTGGACCTGGCATCCATCGTGCTGGCCAATCCCCGGCTCCTGTTGCTCGACGAGCCCACCGCCGGAATCGCCCAGCGCGAGGCCGAAGCCTTCATCCCCCTCCTGCGCCGGCTCCACGAAGTGACCGACTCCACCATCCTCCTCGTCGAGCACGACGTTCCGCTCGTCTTCGAGCTGTGCTCGAACGTGGTGGTCATGCAGACGGGTGAGGTGGTGGCGGCCGGGACACCCGATGAGGTCCGGCGCGACCCGCGGGCTCTCGCCGCCTACCTGGGAGCCAGTGACGAGGCCCTCAACGTGTCCGGTCCCCTGGCCGCGGCGTCCACCCCGGCGGTGCCCCGGGACGAGGCGTCGGGGGAGGCGGCGTCCGGGGAGGCGGCGTCCGGCGGCGCCCCGTCGGACGAGGGGGGTTGATGGCGGGCGCTCTCGACGGGATCAGGGTGCTCGATCTGTCCCAGGGAATCGCCGGGCCTCTCGGTGTCCTCCTCCTGGCCGAGCACGGCGCCGACGTGATCAAGGTGGAGCCGCCGGGCGGTGATCCCTTCCGGTCGTACGAGGGCTACCGCTGCTGGAACCGGAGCCGTCGTTCGGTCATCGTCGATCTCCGGTCCGAGAAGGGACAAGCGCAATTCCGGCGACTGGCGGCGAGTGCCGATGTCGTGGTCGAGAGCTTCCGTGCCGACGTGGCCGGACGTCTCGGACTGGGCTACGAGGGTCTGCGCGCCCTCGACGAACGGCTCATCGTCGTGTCGTGTCCGGCGTATCCGCCCGGCCACCCCCTCGCCACCCGCCCCTCCTACGACGCCCACGTGCAGGCGTCGAGCGGCCAGATGTGGGCCCAGCCGGGGTGGCGCGACGGGCCCATCTTCCTGCACATGCCCGTGCCCTCGATGGGGGCTGCGTTCCTGGTCAGCGCCGGTGCGCTGGCCGGGTTGTCGGCGCGTGAACGCACCGGACAGGGCCAGCACGTCCAGACGTCACTGTTCCAGGGGGCGCTTCTCTACACCACGCAGCTGTACCAGGACGTCGGGAACCCGTGCAGCGGCTACCACGAGCTCATGGCCAAGACCTATCCGCCGGGCATCCACCAGATGATGCTCTACGAGTGTGCCGGGGCCGACTGGGTCCACATCTCGGTCATGTCCGGCCTCCCTCCGCTCAAGACTCTCGACGAGGTCATCGAGCTCGACGACGCCCCCGACGTCCTCACCCTCATGGGGATGGCGCCGGCCGAGCGCGCCGCCCTCGATACCCGGCGCCGGGAGCGGATGCGGTCGTGGGACGCCCACGACCTGGTGGAGCAGTTGCGGCGATACAACCATGCGGCGGAGGTGGTGGTACCGGCCCACGAGGTCCTCAGCCATCCCCAGACCATCGCCAACGCCATGGTGGTGACGGTGGACGACCCCGACAGAGGGGCGACGCGGCAGATGGGAGTCCCTGTCCACCTGCTCGGCACCCCGGGCGCCGTGACCGGACCCCAGCCGCGCCCGGGTGAGCACACCGACGAGCTCCTGGGGTCCCCACCCGATCCGGCCCCGGCGCGGGCCTCCACCCCCCGTGGGCCGCTCCCCGATCCCGGCTTCGCTCTCGGTGACGTACGGGTCATCGATGTCGGCCAGTACCTGGCCGGACCCTTCGGTCCCATGATCCTGGCCGACCTGGGCGCCGACGTGGTGAAGATCGAACCGGTGAACGGCGACTCCATGCGCTTCTCGGCCAAGGCGTTCATCGGCTGCCAGCGCGGGAAGCGCTCGTTGGCCCTCGACCTGAAGCACCCATTGGGCCTGGAGGCGGCCAGACGACTGATCGGCGGCGCCGATGTGGTCCACCACAACATGACGCGGGGCGTGGCGTCACGGCTGGGCATCGACTACCCGGCATGCCGGGCGCTGCGCGCCGACATCATCTACTGCAACACCTATGCCTACGGCCTGGAGGACCCTCTGGGCCGTTTCGGCGGTCTCGACCCGCTCTACCAGGCATCATCGGGAATCGAGTACGAGGCCGGCGCCGTGCGCCACGGGAACGACCCCCTGTATCTGCGCTTCGGGATGTGCGACACGGCCAACGCCATGCTGTCTGTCGTCGGCGTCCTGCTGGCACTGGTCCACCGGGCGCGGACCGGTGAGGGCCAGGAACTGTGGACGTCGCTCCACGACGGCGGCATCGCCTTCACCTCGGACGCCTGGACCGGGCCCGACGGTGCCCCGTGGGACCGCCCGGAGCTCGATCAGGGTCTGCACGGCCTGGACGCGCTCCACCGGCTCTACCGCACCGGGGACGACGGTTGGATCTGCGTGGTGGCGGTGACCCAAGATCACTGGCACCGGCTGTGTGGGGCCCTGGGTCTCGACGGTCTCCCCGGCGACGACCGATTCTCGACGGTGCCGGCCAGGAAGCTCCACCGCCGCCAGTTGGAGGACGTGCTTGAGACGGCGTTCCTTACCCGGTCGGCGCACGAGTGGACCTCCGTCCTCGACACAGCCGGTGTTCCCAACCAGGTTCCCGTCGACACCGACGACGGACGGACGATCCTCCGGGACGCCGACAACGTGGCCCTGGGGCTCGTCGCCGACTACGAGCACGAGATCCTCGGACGGCTCCGCCAATTCGGGCAGCTGATCCAGATGTCGCACACCCCGGGCCGCATCGCCGGGCCACCCCCCCTCGTGGGACAGCACACCCGCCAGGTGCTGCGCGACGTCGGCTACCGCGACGGTGACATCGATACGCTCATCTCGGATGGGGTGGCCTACGAGCCCGACGAGGCCTATGGCGAGCGTTTCGTCACCTGAGGGCCCGTCTCCCCGTCGTCCGTCGATGATCCCGCCGCCGGGCGCCGGCGGAGCGACGGGTCAGGCCGACGTGTCGGGGGGCCGGGCCGGACCGTAGGGACGGGGTCCCCGCAGCGTCACCCGGTGGGCGACTCGCAGCGCGTCGCCGTAGTCGTCGAGGGCGTAGTGCAAGGTGGCCCGGTTGTCCCAGAAGGCGACGGCGCCCACCTTCCAACGGAAGCGGCAGCTGAATTCGGGACGTTGGCAGTGGCGGTAGAGCAGGTCGAGCAGCGCCGTGCTCTCGAGAGGGGAGAAGCCCTCGATGAAGCGCGTGAACTGCGAGTTGACGAAGAGACCGTTGCGCCCCGTCTCAGGATGGGTGCGCACGACCGGGTGCGAGGTGGGCAGCAACTTGTCGTGGCGCTTGCCGTCCCACTCGTAGCCGCCGTTGGCCTCGACGTCGGCGGCGAAGAAGGGATCGTGGTGCCAGGCGATGAGCCCGTCGCAGAAGGCGCGCATGGGAGCGGAGAGCGCGTCATAGGCGGCCTGGAGGTTCACCCACATGGTGTCCCCGCCGACGGTCGGAGCCTGGCGCATGTGGAGGATCGACCCGAGCGGCGGTGTGGCCAGGAAGGTCACGTCGGTGTGCCACCACGAGGCCCTGTCCTCGCGTCCGTCGATCGGGAGCACCTCGGGGTGACCTTCGAGCGAGGCGATCACCGGATGCGCCGGGGTGACCTCCCCGAATTGACGGGCGAAGGCCGTCTGGACCTCGGGGCTCAGGTCCTGATCGGGGAAGAAGAGCACCAGATGGTGACTCAGGGCGGCCCGCACCTGGGCCACCACGGCCTCGCCCAACGGCCGCGCCAGATCGAGGCCGTGGACCTCGGCCCCGATGACGGGAGAGATGGGCCTGACGTCGAGATCGGTTGCGATGACCACCTCGACCATGGTGCCTCAGCGGCACGGTTACCACAACCTGCCAGGTACGTCGGGGCCGCGCCGCCTATCGTGTGCGACCGGCGAAGCACCGGGTGCGTCCTCATGTTCGGACGCTCGGCGACGAGGAGGGTGTGCGCGATGGCGAGGTCAGGCCCCGGGGGGTTGACAAGGTCGTGGCGGCGTCTGCGCCGCCGGTCGGTGGGCGCGCAGGTGGGCGCCCTGGTGGTGGTCGTCGTCCTCGTGGTGGCCCTGGTCTTCGCCGTCACGGCAGGGTCGTCCAAGAAGACGCCGGGCACCCAACCCGGGACGTCCACGCCAACCGGCGGCCTCGCCGCCGCCGTCAAGGTGTTGGACAACGCCAGCACCAGCAGCCGCGGTGTCACGGCCACGTCGATCAATGTGGTGTTCCCGGTGTCGAACCTCACCACTCTGGCGTCGAACTTCGGTTTCGCCGGCGACGCCGAATTCGCGCAGCAAAAGAACGCCATCACCACGTTCGTCGATGCCGTCAACGCCAACGGAGGGATCAACGGGCGCAAGATCAACCCCATGATCGAAGATTTCGATCCCACCAACGAGGCGACGATGCGGGCCCAGTGCCTGCAGTGGACCGAGGGCAATCCGCCTGTGTTCGCCGTGATCGACGGGCTCGGCTCCTGGACGGGGGACAACCAGCTGTGCATCACCCAGGAAGGCCACACCCCCTTCATCAGCCAGTGGTCGACGACCACCAACTGGACCAATCAAGGCGCCCCGTACCTGTGGTGGACCGGGCCTGACCAGGCGTCGATCCTGAGCACTCTGGTGACGTGGGCCAAGGGTGCGGGTCTCATCGGGGGCAGCCAGAAGCTGGGCATCGTTGCCGGCGATCGCACGAGCGACCAGGTGGCGTTGAACAGCTACCTCCTCCCCGATCTCGAGCGCGCCGGGATTCCCACACCGATGATCGAGACCATCCCCGCCAACGCCTCCGACTCGGCGTCGACGGGAGCGGAGGCACCCCTGATCGTGCAGCGCCTCCAGGCGGCCGGGGTCACGGCGGTGGTCCCCCTGATTCCGTTCAACGCCATGTTCCCCTTCCTCCAGGCGGAGGCACAGCAGAAGTACACCCCCAAGCTGCTGCTGTCGGACTACGAGGGCTCCATCGCATCGGCGCTCGGGCTCATCCCCACGCCCTATGAAGCGGAGCTCAACGGCCAGCAGGGCATCACGGCGGAGACACTGGGCGGTGTCGACGGACCTCCATCGTTGGTGGGCAAGGGCGGCTACGACACCGGCGTGGCGAACTGTTACAAGATCTGGCACACGGCGCATCCCAAGCCCATCCCCGGACAGAGCCTCATCCACGGAGAGGTCGCGTCGCCCTACATCGAGGAACAGGGCCCCATCGCCGGGTGGTGCCAGGGGGTCGAACTCTTCGCCACAGCGGCCAAGAAGGCCGGGCGCGACCTGACTCGGCGCAGCTTCGTCGAGGCCATGGCGAACATCAAGAACTACCAGGGCACGTATTCACCGACCTTGAGCTACGGACCGGACAAGTTCGCCGGGCCGGACCAGTACCAGGTGGTCGAGATCCACAACAACGTCCCGCCCTCCTCGGCCTGCGCGCTCACGTACCAGAAGATCACGCAGGGAACCTGTTGGAAGGTCATCCAGAGCTGGAAACCCCTTGGCACGGGGTGAGGCCTCACCGCCGGCGGACACCGAGCGCCGGCAGCGCAACTTCTCGCCGTGGTTCTCCTGGATGGTCCGCCTCCAGGACCAGGAACTTGTCGATCCCATCCCCACCGAGGGGGGCCGCCCTCTCCAAGAGTGGCGAGGACGCTGCCGAGTCCGCCTGGGAGAGCTCCTCGGCCCGTTCCCTGATCCCGTTCCGCTCGAGCTCGAGACGCTCGAGAGCGTCGCATGCGAGGGGTACCGGCGCGACAAGGTCGTCTTCGACACCGAGGCGACGATGTCGGTCCCGGCCTACCTCCTCGTCCCTGACGACCGCGTCGCCCCCGGACCCGCCGTCCTCGCCGCCCACGGCCACGGGCCCGGGAAGTCGCTCGTGTGCGGGCTGGCGGAGACCGAGGCGCCCAACGGTGACTACGCCGTCCAGCTGGTCCGTCGGGGGCACGTGGTCCTCGCTCCCGATCTCCGCTGTTTCGGCGAGCGCGCCGACTGGAACCCCCCGGACCACTACGCCTGTGACACCAACCTCGTCCACGCCGTCATGGCCGGGGAGAACCCCCTGACGCAGAACCTCTGGGACCTGGCGCGGTGTCTCGACGTCCTCGAGACCCACCCGCTGGTCGATCCCGGGCGCATCGGCATGGTGGGGCTCTCCTACGGCGCCACCGTGACCCTGTTCCTGGCCGCCTGGGACGAGCGGGTGGCCGCCTGCGTGGTGAGCGGCTACTTCTCCTCGTGGGCCGAATCGCACAAGATGCCGTGGAACATGTGTGGCTCGCAGGTCCTCCCCGGGATGTTGGGCCGGCTCGAACATGTGGATGTCGGTGCCCTGGTCGCGCCAAGACCCATGCTCGTCGAGAGTGGTCTCCACGACGACCTGTTCCCCGCCGGGGTGGCAACCGCCGGGTGCGAGGAGCTCCGTCGGGTGTACGACGCTCTCGGCGTGGACGGGGACCGCCTCGTCCACCGGGTCTACGACGGCGGTCACCAGTGGTACGGGGTGGACGCCTATCCATTCCTGGAGCGCTGGTTGGGGGGCGCCGAGGGCTGAGGACCCGGCGGCGGACCGTTCGTCGTCGGCCTACCCCGGAACCTGCCAGTGGACGAGGTCGGTGCTGCGGGCGATCCCGATCTCGGCGTGGCCCCACCCGTCGAAAGCGGTGAGCTCATCGCTTCCCGCATAGGTGGCGTAGTAGTAGCCGTCGGTGGCGCGGGCGTCGCAGAGGAAGACCGAATTGGCGTGCTCGTAGTCCACACTGGACAGGCCCGGCCCGGAGTCCCAGGACTGCGACGGGATCTCCAGCTCGGTCCCCGCCGTCCAACGCAGCCACGAGGCCGGCACCCCGGGGTCGCCGACCAGAGTGAACATCCACGGCTGGTCGAACGTGTTCGACGTCGCCACCAGGCGCCACACACCGCCGACGGTGAGGAACTCGAGGTTCTCCACCGTGTCCCCGTAGAGGGAGATGTCCGGTCTCCCTACGAAGACCCACGGACCGCCGAGGGACCCGCTGCGCGACCAGGCGATCTCGAAGTGCTGGGCGCCGGAGGTGGTCGGTGGCCCGTACTTGTACCCGAGGATGAGGCCGTGGCCCGTCCACGCCAGCGACGGGTCGATCATCCGGCCGGTCGGGCCGGGGTGGAGGCTCCTCGCCAGAGGGCGGGGGGCCGACCACGTCTCGAGGTCGCTCGACGTCCGGTCATAGAGCTTCGGTTGCCCACCGCCGACCTCGCCGGGACCCGAGTCGTAGGTGACGACATAGCGTCCGGTCGGGCTCCTGACGATGTCGGGCGACGCCACCCCGACGACCCCGGCCTGGGCCGGCCATGACACGGGCGACGACCAGTGCACCAGGTCCCTGCTGGTCGCGGTGGCGACATCCCACCGCACACCGCCGGCGAGCGGCGGGTCATCGGTCACGTCGCTGAACAGCATGTGCCACCGGCCGTCCGCCCAGATGAGGGCCTGGTCCTTCACCCCCGCGTCGGGCTCGCTCAGGATGGGATCGGCGAGCCGGGTCCACGCCACCGTGGGTGTCCCGGAGCCGGGGACGATGCAGGCGTGGTCGGCGCCGGTGGGGACGACCACCGGGGATGGGGACGAGGCCGGCGCGGTCGAGGAGCATCCGGCCGCACCCAGGACGAACACTCCGAGGATGAGTCCACCCCGGGCGGTCAGACCCATCCGAGGCCGCCGGCCGACCCGGCGTCGAGGTGGAGGGCGACGTGGGGCTGTGTCCGCAGGACCGACGCCGGGCACGAGGTCGACACGGGACCGTCGAGGGCGAGCCGGACAGGCTCCGCCTTCCGGGCTTCGGGCACGATGGCGAGAACGGTGGTGGCGCTGAGCAGGGCGGGGATGGTGACGGTGACCGCCTCGGTCGGGACCTCGGCCAACGAGGCGAAGTGTCCCTCGTTCACCTGTTGCCGGCGACAGGCGGCTTCGAGCTCGACGGGCTTGACCACCAGGGGGTCGTCGAAGTCGGCGACGGGGGGGTCGTTGAACGCGAGATGACCGTTCTCGCCGATCCCGAGGCAGCAGAGATCGAGGGGATGGCTCCGGAGCAGGCCGGCATACCGCTCGCACTCGGATCGGGGCTCGGCCAGGCCGTCGAGGTAGTAAGCCGACCGGGGCCGGACGCGGTCGACGATGCGCTCCCGGATCCAGCGCTGGAAACCGGCCGGATGGTCCGGACCCACCCCCACGTACTCGTCCATGTGGAAGACCACGACATCGGCCCACGGGACGTCCGGGGTGTCGTGGACGAGGGCGTCGATGAACGCCAGCTGGGAATTGCCAGTGGCGAACATGGCGTGGGCCACCCCCTGCTCGGCCACGGCGCGACGCAGAGCACCGGTGGCGGCGTCGGCCGCGGCGCGCCCGAGGGCGCCGTCATCGGGGTGGACGTACACCCTCATCTTGTCGACCATCCGGTACGGCGTCGTGTCTGGCATCGGCGCACTGTAGGCCCCGGCCCCCCCGGGCCCGTCGCCATCGGAGCCGGCGGGGTCTCCGCGTGACCGTGGAACCGGTTCTACCGGACGTTGACAGAGCCCCGGGCACGATCCCCAACTAGGGTGTCGTCGTCTCGCCGGCGGACCCGGCAACCAGGGGAACAGGGGAAGGGGAGTCCACATGACCCACAAGGGTGCGTTGATCCGCATCGGGGCGGTCCTGATGATGTCAGGGCTTCTGCTGACGGCGTGCAGCTCGAGCAACAACCCGGGCTCGCCGTCGGGGAATACGACCCGGACCACCACGGGCAGCGCCTCCACGGCGCTCGCGGCCGCCGTCGCCGCCACCACCTCGGGATACACGGGCACGAGCACCAACGTCGATCCGACATCCCGCCCGGCGGCCAAGAACAAGACGATCGTGATCATCTCGGCCGGTCAGGCGGCGGACAGCAACGCCGTGCCGGTGAAGGGCGCCCAGGAAGCGGCCCAGGCCATCGGCTGGAATGTGTCCGTCTACGACGCCAAGCTGATGCCGTCCAACTACGCCGACCTCGTGCGCCAGGCCATCGCCGCGCACGCGAATGGCATCATCCTCGACGCCATCGACTGCGACACGGTCAAGGCGCCGCTCGAGCAAGCCAAGGCGGCCGGCATCGCGGTGACCGCCATGTACGCCTTCGACTGCAACGATCCCCACGCCGGTGGCGGTACGACCAGCCTCTTCGGCGGGATCACCAACTACGGGGCCAAGAACTCCAACCTCGACGCCTTCACCGAGTCCTACGGATCCGACCAGGCCAACTACGTCATCGACAAGTCCAACAACACGGCGAAGATCATCGCCATCCAGGACCCGGAATTCACGGTGCTCTATTACACTCTGGCCGGCTTCGCCAAGACCATCGCCGCCTCACACGGGTCCCAGATCATCGCCACCCTGGACATCACCCAGCAGGACATCCTGGACGGCAACATCGTGACGAAGATCCAGGCCGAGCTGCAGCGGTATCCCCAGGCCAACTGGATCAAGAGCCCGTTCACCTACGCCACGACGATCGGCATCGTCCCGGCTCTCGGATCCAACCCCAACCACATCCAAGTGATGGGTGGCGAGGGATTCCACGACGAGCTTGACGACATCCGGTCGGGCAAGATCACCGCCACGAACGCCATCTCGTCCGACTGGACGGGCTGGGCCGCGGTCGACACCCTGAACAGCATCTTCAACCACACGAAGCCGGTGGACAGCGGTATCGGGTGGACGCTCGTGGACGCCACCCACAACCTGCCGACGGACCCGGCGAGCGACTACATCCCGCCGGTCGACTACAAGACCGAGTACAAGAAGGCGTGGGGAGTCGCGGGCTGATGGCCGAGCCCGGCCAGCCGGGTGATCCACAGACCGCTCCTCAGCCCGCACCGGCCCACGATGGTCCACCGACCGCAGGGTCGCCCTCGGGGGCGGCCCTGCGGATCGACCATCTGTCCAAGACCTTCCCCGGGACCCGGGCGCTCAACGACGTCTCCTTCGAGATCCGGCCGGGTGAGATCCACGCCCTCGTCGGTGGCAACGGGTCGGGCAAGTCGACCCTCATCAAGATCCTGGCCGGCGTGTACCACGGCGATCCGGGGGGCACCATCACCGTGGGGGACACGACGGTGCCCGCCGATCACACCACCCCGGCCAAAGCCAGGGCCATGGGTCTGCACTTCGTCCACCAGAACCCGGCGGTCTTCCCCGACCTGTCCGTGGCCGAGAACATGGTCATCGGTCACGGATTCGACACCACCCCCGTCGGATCCATCCGGTGGCGGGGACTGCGTCGCCAGACCCAGGCCCTGCTCGACCGGTTCGAGATCAACGTGCGTCCCGAGGCGCTCGTGCGGTCCCTGCGCCCGGCGGAGCGCTCGATGGTTGCCATCGCCCGTGCCCTGCAGGACCAGGAGGGACAGCACACCGGGGTCCTGGTCCTCGACGAGCCGACCGCCTCGCTGCCGCGTGCCGAGGTGGTCCGCCTCATGGGGGCCCTCGACCGCTTCGCCGCCGCCGGCCAGACCATCTTGTTCGTAAGCCACCGGCTCGACGAGGTGATCGACACCGCCGCCCGGGCGACGGTCTTGCGCGACGGGCAACTGGCGGGCACCCTCGTCGGCGACGAGATCACCGAGCCGCGTCTCATCGAGCTGATCGCTGGTCGCACCCTCGACCGGATGTACCCGGTCATGCCGCCGGTCGCCGGCGACGAGGTGGCCCTCGAGGCCAAAGGTCTCACCGGAGGACCGCTGCGCGGCGTCGACTTCCAGCTGCGGCGCGGCGAGGTGCTCGGTATCGCCGGGCTCCTCGGATCAGGCCGATCAGAATTGCTGAAGATGATCTTCGGCGCCTACCCGATCCGGTCAGGGACCCTCGTCGTCGAGGGGAGACCGGTACGGTTCCACGACATTGGTGACGCCATGGCCGCCGGCATCGCCTACGTCCCGGAAGATCGCGGGAGCGAGGCCGCCTTTCTCGACCAGACCCTCTCGGACAACGTGGTGGCCTCCTCCATCCGCCGCTACTGGCGGGGTATGAAGCTGCGCAACCGAGCCATCGACCACGATGCCCGTGACATCATCCAGAGGTATTTCATCCGGGCGTCGTCGGAGCAGCAGAAGATGGGCACCTTGTCGGGTGGCAACCAGCAGAAGGTGGTGCTGGCCCGCTGGCTCAGTCGCGGCCCACGCGTGCTCCTGCTCGACGAGCCGACCCAGGGCGTGGACGTGAACGCCCGGGCCGAGATCTACTCGCTCATAAGCAAGGCGGTCGGAGAAGGGTGTTCCGTCCTTCTCGTCACGAGCGACTTCGAAGAACTCTCCCGGGTGGCCGACCGTGCCATCGTCCTGGCCGGCGGCAGGATCGCCGCCGAGTTGCGGGGAGCCGAGATCGAGCCCGTTCGTCTGACCGAGTTGGCCTTCAGTACCCAGGAGGTGGCCTCATGAGCGTCGTCGCCGACGCCACGGCTGGTGAGAGCGCGCCCATCGGCGGCTCCCCCGGTTCTGATTCACCACATCATGTCGGGCGCAGCCGCGGTCGTGCATTGATGCTCGAATTCACTGAACGCTACGCGTTGGTGGCGCTGTTCATCGCCACTTTCGTCTTCTTCTGTCTGTGGTCGAAAACGCCAGGGTTCCACAACGCCTCCAACATCAAGAACGTCCTCGGCGACGAGTCCGTCATCGGCATCTTGGCCCTCGCGGTCATGATCCCCCTCGTCTGCGGCGAGTTCGACTTCTCGGTGGGTAACAACGCCGGACTCATCCAGGTCCTCTGTGCCGGATTCATGGCCCGACTCGGGTGGCCCGTCGTGCCGGTCGTGCTCCTGACTATCGCCATCGGCGGATTCGTCGGCCTGCTCAACGGCAACACCGTGGCCCGCGTGGGGGTGAACTCCCTCATCGTCACCCTGGGGATCTCGTCGGTGCTTCTGGGCATCGTCGAGTGGTATACCAACGGCCAGTCGATCATCAACGGGATCTCGACGGGGTTGGTCAACCTCGGGACAGGGGAGTGGTTGGGCCTGCCAACCACCCTCTACTTCCTCGTCATCGCCGCCATCGGCGTCTACTACATGCTCGAACACACCCCCTACGGACGCTATCTGTACAGCATCGGCTCCAACCGGGAGGCGGCCCGTCTGGTCGGATTGCGGGTGGAGCGCCTGGTGCTCTTGGCGTTCGTGCTGTCGGGGACGCTCGCCGGCGTGGCCGGCGTCCTCCTGGTGGCCCGCAACGGCAGCGGAAGCCCCCAGGCGGCGACGATCCTGAACACCCTCCAGGCGCTGGCTGCCGCCTATCTGGGGGCGACGGCCATCAAACCCGGCCGTTTCAACGTGGTGGGGACGATGATCGCCATCTTCTTCCTGGCCTTCACCGTCAACGGCTTGTCCCTGGCCGGCGTGGCCGACTGGATCAACGACGCGTTCAACGGCGGCGCCCTCTTCCTCGCCGTTCTCGTGTCCACCATCATCGGCCGACGCCGGGCCGGAACCGGCTGACGGACCGCCTGCCTCCACCGAACCCACCGAGAGGGATCGCATCATGGCTCGCAATACCAAGACCGAGCAGCTGCGGGGTGTCCATCTGTTCTCCGCCTGTACCGACAAGGAACTGGCGCAGATCGGCCGGGCCTGCGACGAGGTGGCCGTCGACGCCCGTGCCGTCGTGGTGGAGGAGGGGACCGCCGGCGAGGACTTCTACCTCATCGTGAGTGGCGAAGCCGAGGTCTCACGGGGTGGGCGCCCCGTGGCGACCGTCGGTCCTGGCCAGTATTTCGGCGAGCTTTCCCTACTCGACGAGGCGCCCCGCAACGCCACCGTCACCGCCCGTACCCCGATGACACTCATCACGTTGCGACGACGCGAGTTCTCGGCCGTCCTGGACTCGTGGCCCGGCGTGGCCCACAAGTTGCTCCGGCAGATGGCGCGACGCCTGCGCCAGGCGGACGAGCAGTCCGTCACCAATTGATCCGTCATCGATCGGTCCGTCATCGATCAGTCCGTCACCCATAGATCCCTCACCTGTCGGTAGGCGCCACCGTCACCTCCGACGAGAGGGTTCCCGGCCGTCAGGGAGCGTCCTCACCGCTTCGCATCGACCGTCGAAGTGACGGTGAGCCAGCTCGTGGCCGGTTGCGTTTCGACGAGTCGGTGCGGAATTCCCGCCGGGAGCAGGACCCAGTCTCCGGGTCCGAGGTGGATCGGATCGCCCCCCACCTCGAGTGTTGCCCCGCCGTGCAGAACGACGACCCATTCGTCGACGTCCTGGCGGTAGTCGATGGGCCGGTCGAGGCGACCGCTCAGGATCTGATCGACCACGGCATGGCCGATGTCCGCCAGCCGGACGACGTCCTCACCCGTCGAGGGAGCGGTGTCGGGAGCCTGTAGCCGGCCGTGGGCGAAGGGCATCGTCGGACGTTATCGCCGACCACGCGTGTCCACCCGGGAGGCGGCCGTGCCCGGGCCCCCAACCGTCGTCGGTGGAAGCGCACCCGGGGTACCCGAGGACCATTCGCTAGCGTCGGCGTATGGGTTGGGTGCGGACATGGAGGTGGAAGGCCGGTTACCCGGTGGTGGCGGCGGTAGCGGTGGCGGTGGCTCTGGTTCTGGTTCTGGTTCTGGTTCTGGGCATCCTCCCCCCTTCGACGACCGCGACGGCGGCGACGCGGCGGGGTGCTACGCCGGCCCGTCCCGCTCCGACGGAGCGGACCGCGGACGCGACCAGCGTCTCACTGGCCTACCGGTTCCTCGACCTCATGATGGACAGGTACGCCACGGGGACGACGTTGCGGCTCGTCCAGAGCTTCACCGGCGGTGTGCTCGGACAGGAGCACTTCACCGATTCGGAGACCTACGACGACGCCCTCGTCATCGACGCCTACCTGGCGGAAGGCACCACCGACGGCTTGGCCCGGGCGGAGGTGGTGGGCGATGCGCTGCTGGACATCCAGGCGCACGACCCCATGCACGACGGAAGGATCCGGGAGGCCTACTCCCCGAGGCCGCTGACGCATCCCCAGAAGGTGAGGATCACGGACCGGACGAGTGATGTCGGGAACATGGCGTGGGTGGGCCAGTCTCTCGTCGACCTGTACGCCGCGACGGGCACGCCGTCGTATCTGACCGGAGCCGTGGCGATCGGGAACTGGGTCCAGGCACACGCCCACGACACCCGGGGCTCCGGTGGCTACACGGGTGGAATCACGCCGAGGGGGGCCCGGATCAAGTGGAAATCGACCGAGCACAACATCGATCTCTCCACCCTCTTCGCCAGCCTGGCCACCGAGACGGGTGACTCGACGTGGTCGACGCGCGCGGCCTGGGCCCGGGGCTTCGTCGAGTCGATGTGGGACCCGTCGGCGGGGACGTTCTACGTGGGGACGACCGACGACGGTGTCACGCCCAACGACAGCGAACATCCCGAAGATATCGACAGTTGGTCGTACCTGGCCTTCGGGGACCCCGCATACGCGGCGTCGCTCAACTGGGACGTCACCAACCTGGCCGTGACCGCCGGCGGATTCAGTGGCGTGAGCTTCTGTAGCGGCGACCGCAGCGGCGTCTGGTTCGAAGGGACATCCCACCTGGCCGATGCCCTCGAGCAGCGCGCCGGGCCCGGTGACACCGCTCAGGCGGACCAGTACCTGTCCGATGTCACCCACGCCCAGGCGAGTGGTCCGAACACCGACGGGATGGGCATCATCGCCGCTTCGAAGGACAGGCTGAGCGACTGCGACGGTGACTTCTACGACGCGTCGCTCCACACCGGGGCCACCGCCTGGTACATCCTGGCGGCGCTGCGCGTGAACCCGTTGTCGCTGTTCGCGGCGGCGTGATCCCGTGGTCGATCGACGCGACGTCGAGGGAGGTGGGCGAGGCCGCCTATCGTGAGGCTCATGGGATGCCTCGTCGCCGTCTTCCTCCTGCTCGCTCTGGTCTTCGCCGGCGTCGGGTTCGCCGTCCATCTCCTGTGGATCATCGCCGCCGTCTTCTTCGTGTTCTGGCTGGCCGGGTTCGCGTTCGGGAGAGGTCAGCGGCGTGCCGGACGCCGACGCTAGGGCGCGCCCGACTCCGGACTCCGGCGCGACCTGTCTCCCGGGCGATGCCGTGAACAGCGGGCCCGACCGCTCCGTCACATCAGATCGAGCTGATCCTGCAGGGACGCCCATTGCAGTCGAAGGGCCGGCAGTGCGAGCATCCCTGCGGTGGCGTCGGCGTCGTCGGCGAGCTGGGTCGCCCATGCGGTCTCGCCCCGCTCGACCCATGTCTGGGCCCACTCGAGCTGGCAGCGCGCCACCCAGACCGGGCTCATCAGTCCGCGGCTGAAGGCGATGGCCTCGTCGAAGTGCCGGTCCGCGTCGGCGGGGTGCCCGAGCAGGTTCTCCAAGACGGCCAGCAGGCGCGCCGCGGGTCCGCAGGCGACCTCTCCGGCACACATCTGAGTTCCGTCATGAGGTCGGAGAACCTCGTAGAGCTCGGCCGCCGCATGGCGGTCACCGATCTGGGTGGCGACCTCGGACCACAGGGCCAACGCCACCGGCCAATCGACATCGTCGGGGATGTCGTGAAACCCGGCGTGATCGGCCCGGTGGAGCAGGATGGCCGCGTCGTCACGGTGTCCGGACTCAACCAGCGCGAAGGCCGTCGCCGCCACCGCCACGGCCGCCGGGGGGCGCGAAGTCTCGTCGGAGGTCAGGGCGGGGATGAGATCCGCCAGCCGGCTCTGTTCGCGCCGGAGGGCGATCTGGCCGATCGCCCGGCGCGCGTCCGTCTCGGCCAGCCCGGTCACCCGCCAGACGTCGGAAGCCTCTTTCGACAGAGCCTCGGCGTCGGCCAGTCGACCTTCGAGGGTGGCGAGCGACCGGCCGAGGACGAGGTGAGAGCGCAACGCGATCTGGTTCTGGCCGCCCGCGGACGTCTCGGCCAGAGCTGTGGTGTGCCTGCGGAGCTGCTCACCGTCGCCGGCGATCAGAGCGCCCAGAGCGACATGGCTCCGCGTGGTCGCCACCCAGATGGGGTCGCCGAGGGTCTCGGCCGCGCCCAGGGCGTCGTCGAACAAGGGACGGTCGAGGGTGAACTGGGCCGCCGACCAGGTCGACCGCGGCATGCTCAGGAACCGGCTGGCCGAGACCTCGATCAGAGCGCGCGGGTCTCCCGATCGGCGCGCCAGCTCGAGCGCCTCGTCGAGCATCGGACCACGGCGCGCCGGCTCCCCACCGAAGATCGATTCGACGGCGAGAGCGCCGAGCAGACGAGCTCGGCGTGGGGGTGTGGCACCGGGCAGCGTCAACGCGTACTCCAGAAGCTCGATCTTCTCCGGGTCGCTCTCCTGCTCCATGTCGAAGGACGTGCGCACGTTGACGAGGAGCGCCTCGATCATGGCCTCGTCGAGTTCTGCCTTCCTGGCCAAGGTGACAGCCTCGCGGAGGTGTGCGCCGGCGTCACCGACGCCGGAGACCCATTCCGCCTTGGCCAAGCAGGTGAGCACGTCCACCTCGTCGGCGATCCTGGCCGTGTCCTCGTCGGCCGGGGAGGGCATCGACCGCAACCGGCGCCGGGTGCTCCGCACGGGAGGGTCGTCGGCCCGGGCTGCGATCACCTCGACCGGGGTGGCCGCGGCGACAGGTGCACATCGGTCGGGATCGTCAACGGGCACGAGCACCGGGTCGGCGCACTCGACCCCGGAACGGTAGAGCGTGGTGCCCGATTCGACGTAATAGGCATGCCCGCCGACGTGGGCGTGCTCGAGGATCACGCACTCGTAGCGGCGGGCCAGGCGGGCCAGCTCGTCGAATGTCTCCACGTCGACCACGAGCGGGGCCTTCACCGCCGGGCTGGTGGACACGGCCACCAGATCGCGGCCGTAGTCGGCATGGATGCGGGTCGTCTCGTCCATGCGCCGGCGTCGCCTCCACCAGGCCCACGCCCCCACGGCGCCGAGGATCGAGAGGACGAGGCCACCGAGGGCGACGCGTCTGACCGCGGACACGGCCACGGAATGTCCGAGGATCGACATGTGTGCCGGCACCCTGGTCCGGTGGTCAACCGACCCGACCCGATCGGCGACCAACCGGGTCGAGCCGGATCCGGCTCCACCGGCGGAGCTCGACACCACGTCGAGAACCCGGCCCTCGACCTGGAATGTCAGCGCCGGCGCGAAGCTGTCGACCAACGAGCTTCCGCCCATCGTTCCGTCGACGTGCACGACGGGTGTCACCAGGATCTGCGGGTCCTCGAGCGGCACCCCCGTTTCAGCCGTGAACTCCTCTTCCAGCGCGGGGATCCGCGACAGGTCGATCGGGAGGTCGAGACCCGCCGTCGTACCGGAGAAATGTGCGGGCGCCACTGCCGCCAATTGCCCGGTCCATCCCCCAGGACCCTGCATGGTGGCTGTGGCGCCGATCGTGCCACTGACGGCGGCGGCGGCGGTCCCCGCTCCCGCCGTCGATGAGGTCGGTCTCAGCGTGTAGTGGACTCCGACCTCGAGCGCATCGACAAGATGCAGGAAGACCGGGTCGCCGGTCGTCACCGAGCCTGTCGGGTAGATGATGCCGGCGGGGGCGGAGCCCTTGTAGGAGAAGCTGACGTGCTGGTCGTAGGGCAGCGCCCTCTCGCTCGGACGCGTGGTCGGCCGGGTCCAGGTCGCCAGGGTCATGAGACCGAACGCACCGACCAATGTGAGCGCCACCGCGATCGGCCCCCATCCCGTTCCCGCCGTGGTGGCGGAGGCGGTGTGCTCGGAGCCTGATTCCGAGGTCCCCGGTCGGGCCCCCGGCCGCCGGTTCCGGCGCCGACGGGACGCGCCACCGAGGCCGAGAGCGACCACCAGGAAGGCCAGGAGGCCGAGGACGGCGGGCGACCGGAACCAACCGAGGACGGTGCCGCCCTGGGGGATGTGGAGCCATAACCGACCCTCGATGGCGGACCCAGTCAGCCGGACCGGATCGAGGAACGAGTTGTTGTCACCCTTGAAGGTGAAGAGACCGGCGTGTTCGGCCACGATCCGGTGAAGCACGACGATGTGCAGCAGCGGGCTGTGGTAGCCGACGACGTCACCCACGTGGTACTGGGCAGCCGGCACGATGACGGCCAGGTCCCCTGTGTGGAACCTCGGCTCCATGCTGATCCCGTGCGTGGTGACGAGAGCCACCTCGCCGGTCGCCAAGGTCGCGATGACCGTGAGACCCACCACCATGACGAAGATGGCGCCGATGCGTCGAATTCGTCGGCCCGCCATGCGTGCCCCCTTCCGAAGTCGGGACGGTGCAGGCCGTGTTCGGCCTGCACCGTCCCGGTTCGGATGCCGTTATGCCCCTGGCGCCACCACGACGTCGGTTTCGGTGATCGCAGAAACCAACTCGGGAGTGGTCAAGGTGCAGGCATAGGTCGTGTGGCTGGTCCCGTTGTACGTGCCCGTGCAGCCCGTCGAGTCCATCGTGCCCGTGCCGTTGAAGCCCACCTGGGCCGTGGAACCGGAGGTGTCACCGGTGGCCACGAAGGTGACCACCGTGGCGTGCGACGGGTTGTTGCCGTCGAGCGTGTAGGTGATCGACGTGACGGCGGCACCCGATGCGTGCAGCGACCCGTAGGCGGCCGGCGCATTCGTCGGTGTGCTGTCGGTGATGCTGTTGGTGAACGCCGCCGAGCCGGCGAGCACGAGTGCTCCGACTCCAATAGCAGCGATAAGCGTCCTCTTGTTTCGTCGCACGACTACTCCTCTCGTCCATGAGATGGCCCGGTGGGCCTGGTGCGGCGGAACCCCCCCACACCGTCCTTAGTACGCACTTCCTTGCGCGCAAGCACTCCAATCGGCAGGTGGAGCGAAAAACTGAAACGGCGTCCTCGGTGTTCTGGTCAGGGCATGGACAGACGGCCCGGACGACCACAGATCCCAACGGGTGGCCCCGGACCGCGCAGGGCCCGGGGACGGTCCGGGACCGTCCACGGTGGTACATGACAAGCATGGAAAGACCATGAAAAGGGCAGGAAGGAT
>Ga0209415_10001194_pt1 | contig 49573 bp, 42 predicted proteins | sample PeaSoiSIISIP2007_FD_187696 | JGI IMG/M metagenome (GOLD analysis project Ga0209415, IMG submission 187696) | Peat soil microbial communities from Weissenstadt, Germany - SII-SIP-2007 (SPAdes) (version 2) | ecosystem: Environmental > Terrestrial > Soil > Wetlands > Peat | place: Germany... | reverse complement strand
GAGCCACCATACCCACTGATAGCTTCCGGTCAACGTCAGAACAAGGCCACCGAGCCAGGCGCCAAAGAAAGCTCCAGTCTGATGCGACAGCAGTGTGAGACCGAACAGCGTCGAGAGGTGTCGAGCGCCAAACAGCTTACCGACGACCCCTGCCGTCAGCGGTACCGTCGCTAGCCAAGTGAGACCGAGAACGGCAGAGAACACGTACAGGGTCACTAGTGTCTTCGGGGCGAGCAGATAGATCGCTATTGCGGCCACGCGCGCGCTGTAGATGCCGGCGAGCAGCATCTTCATCCGGCACCGACTGGCGGTCCAGCCGATGGCAATTGTGCCGACGACGTTCGCAAGGCCAATGATGCCGATCGCGAATCCGGCCGCAGAGGAGGCGAGCCCGCAAAGAGCCACTTCACCTGGCAGGTGCGTGACAAGAAACGCTATGTGGAAGCCGCAGGTGAAGAAGCCGACATGAAGGTACCAGTAGCTGCGATTCCGGATTGCCGGCCGGAGCAGGTCGATGATTGGCAGGTGCGGCTCACGTTCGCTTGCGACCGAGAGGGAAGCTTCGTTACACACCGCCTTCCGCGCGAGCACAATGGTAAAGAGTGCCGATCCCGCCAACGCCCACATTGCAACCGGCCAGCCGGCAAAGGCAATAATTGCTTGCGTCAGCGGCGCGAAGATGAATTGCCCGAGCGATGCGCCCGCGTTGATAAATGACGACGCCATCGCGTGGTGCGCCACCGGCATGCGCCGCGCGACTGCTCCGATCAGGATTGCAAAGCTCGCGGCTCCGCCCCCGATCGCCGACACGATCCCAAGCGAAACGAAAAGTCCGCCGGCCGTGGCAACCAGCGGGACCGAGGCGAGGCCGGCAGCGAGCAGGAGCGCGCCCAGCACAATGACTCGGTAGCTTCCGATCCGGTCCGCCAGGACGCCGAACGCGGGTTGCGATGCGCCCCAGCAGAACTGGCCCACCGCGAGAACGAGGCTTACCGTCGCAACCCCGACTCCGGTGGCGGCGAGTGGCCTGACGAATAGTCCGAGCGACTGTCGGCTGCCAGTTGTGATCGCGATCAGGGCAGCACTCGCAATGATTGCCGCCCACGGCATCTTTTCCTCGCGGTCCGCAGAGGCACTCATGCGGGAGCGACGGCGCGCTGCCCGCGACAAGGCGCGATGACGGGCCGGGCAGAACGATCGCCAGGCCCGCGGCGGTCGACGGTCAGCCAATCACCGTGATTCATCGTGTCCTGTTACGTGCGTGCGCACTCAGCCGCAGCTTCGTGAGAGTATGCCGGTAGGTCGCGGGGGCGGTCTATGCGCGTTGACTGGTACTTCGATTTCATCTCGCCGTTTGCCTACCTGCAATTTGCGAAGCTCGCCACGATTCCGAGCAACGTGGACCTTCATTTTGAGCCCGTGCTGCTCGCGGGCATCCTGGCCCACTCGGGCCAGCTCGGGCCCGCCGAGATAGGATCCAAGCGCCGCTTCACCTACCGTCACGTGACCTGGCTCGCCGATCGGGCGGAGCTGCCGTTCCGGATGCCGAGCGGCCATCCGTTCAACTCGCTTCCGCTGCTGCGCCTCGCCTGGCGGTTGGGGCGGTCGCGTGATCTCATCGGGCGGCTGTTCCGGTTTGTCTGGGCTGACGGCCACATCCCGCAGGACCGGGACGCATGGCGGGCGCTGCTCGCTGAGCTCGGAGTTCCAGAGGCGCCCGAGGCGAGTGAGGTCAAGGAACGACTCCGGCAGGCTACCGAGGCGGCGACGGCGCGCGGCGTATTTGGAGTGCCAACCTCAATTGTCGACGGGCAACTCTTCTGGGGTAATGACGCCACAGACTTCCTGATCGCGTACTGCCGCAATCCCGAGATCCTCGCCAGCCCCGCGATGCGTCACGCCGACACACTGCCCGTCGCTGCGGCGCGGCCCGGGAAGTCGGCGACTGCGCCGTGACCATTGCCTGGCCTGGCTGGAAACCCGAGATCGATCGTCATCAGATCGCCACGGACTGGCGTCGGCCGGTGAACAAGTTCCCATGCGCGTAATCCGCTCCGCCGACTACCGTCGCATGCCATGGAAGAACGGCGGTGGCGAAACGGCCGAGGTCGCGATATGCCCGGACAGCGCCGCCCTTGATGCCTTCGACTGGCGGGTCAGCATGGCGCAGGTGGCAACCGACGGGCCTTTTTCCGCATTCGCCGGAGTTGATCGGACGCTCGCCGTCCTGACCGGCGAAGGATTGCAGCTTCGCGTCGCCGGGGGTCCGATCGTTGAGCTGACGCCGCTCTCGGCCCCATACCCTTTTCCGGGCGATGCGACGACGACGGCCACGTTAATCGCCGGTGCCATCACCGACCTGAATGTCATGACTCGCCGCGGGCGAGTCTCGCACCGCGTAGGCCGCCTCGACGTCATTGCGCCCAGGAGTCTGCCCCTTGCGGCATCGGTGACGCTGATCGTCTGTGCTGCTGGGCGCCTGCTCGCCAAGTCGGGTCCGGCATCCCTGCAGATCGGGCCTCTCGACACGCTGTTGCTGAAGGCATCCGATGCACCGATATCACTGGTGGCGGAGCCGCGGGCATCTGTCCTGATCGTGGAGCTTGAAACAAACTGAATGCCCGTCTGGGTTGTGGCCGGTCGCGCGCTGGCGCCGCAGGAATCATTGCCGTCCGATTCGGCCGGCCAGGCACCGCTGGATCCGCTACCTTGATATTCGTTCCGACCTCGCTCAAGGTCAGCTCATGTGCGGCATGTGGCAAGGAGTGGTGCGATGAACGGCCGAAGTGCGGCGCTGGCTGCCTGGCAAAGACTGTGCCGGGTGCCGGGCGGCAAGTGGCTATTCTCGAGGATCGTGTGCCGGAAGGCGCCTTACTTTGCAAGCATCCGGCCGCGAATCATTGAGTTGCGGCCCGGCCGCGCTGAGGTGCGGATTCGCAAGCGCCACGCGGTCCTCAATCACCTCGGTGGCATGCACGCGATCGCCATGTGCAACATGGCGGAACTGGCGGGCGGGATGGTCACGGACGTGACGATTCCGGACACGCACCGGTGGATCCCGAAGGGGATGACCGTCCGCTACCTGCAGAAGGCAAGCACCGACTTGCGGGCAGTTGCGGAACTCGAGTTCCTGCCAGCGGTCGGGGATTCGGCCGAGATTCCGGTGACCGTCGACGTATTTGATGCGGACGGCGAAGCAGTGTGTCGCGCCGTGATTCGAATGTGGCTGTCACGCAAACCTGGCAAGCCTGCGGCATAAGACCGGCGGACTGGCGAGACCGACCCTCGGCTTGTGCGCGCGCCGCGCGCCGCGCGCTGCGGCGGCGGCGCATTCACGCAGCGCCATCACTAGCCGGTGCCACTGCCGCAGCCGGCTCCTCGATGTTCACCGCGCGGCGGCGTGCAAGCCACGAATAGACCGGCCAACATGCGCCGATCAATAGAGCCGCTGTGAGCCCCGAGCGTAAATCGTCGACGATCGCGCTAATCAGGAACAACACAGATCCTACGAGGACCACGGCGGTCGTGGCGGGAAAACCGAACGCCCGGTACGGCCGTGGCTCGGCCGGCTGTCGCCGCCGCAGCACGAAGACGGCCAAGTAAGCCGAAAGGTAGTTGAGCAAGAAGAGTACGGCTGCGAGCGCGATCAGCTGTTCGAAGCTACCACTTACGATCAGGAGCGTCGCGATGGCGCTTGTCACACCGAGTGCAACCCGCGGCGTACCGCCCGTGCTGACCAGAGTGGCCTTTTTTGTGAACAAACCGGCCCGGCCGATTGCGAACAGGATGCGCGGTGCGATCAGAAGATTCGCATTGATGAGGCTCAGCACCGTTACCAGCGCGATTAGCGTCACGAGAACCCCGCCACCGTGTGGCAGCACGACACGCGCTGCGTCGGCGGCCGGAAGTTCCGAAGCCGCGAGCACAGGCAATGGCAGCACGCGCAGGAAGGCGAGGTTGATTACGAGGTACAGAACCGCGATCAGCAGCGTACCGCCAACAATCGCCCGCGGCAGCGTGCGCGCCGGATGGGTGTTCTCTTCCGCGAAATAGATCGGCGAGTACCAGCCGTCGAAGCTGACAAGCACCGGGCGCAGCGCGGCTACGACCGCGGCGAACATCGCCGTCGAGAGCAGCGGCACCGAGGCAGCCGACGTTGACTGGGGTGGCGCGATCGCAGCCGCGGTCGGCGTGACGACGAAGCAGGCGACGATCAGGACCAGCAGCATGATCCCGACAGTGACACTGATGAGGCCGGCGAGCGCGCGGCCGGTTCTGAGTCCCGTCCACTGCAGTCCCGCCAGCGCAGCAACGATCGCGACCGCGATGATCTGCGGGTGGGGCGTCGTCGCGGGCCACAGCACGCCCAGAAACGCCGTCGCGGTGATGGCTGCATAGGCGATTGAGGCCGCGCCGCACAGTCAATCACTCCAGCCGACGACGAATCCGGGGCCGTTGCCAAATGCCCGTCGTGCGTAGACGTAGAACCCACCGGCGGCCGGAAACATAGTGGCGAGTTCGGCGACGGCGACCGCACCGAGCAGCGCGTACAGCCCGCCAAGAACCCAGAACAGCGCGATCAGCCGGGAATCCCCGAGCGCCGCCGCTACGGTCCCGGGTAAGCGCAGGATGCCGACACCAACGGTGCCACCGAACGCCATCGCGAGGCCGAAGCCAAGTCCCAGAATCCGCAGCAGCGGCCGCGTGCGCGCCGTCTCGACCGTCATCGCCGCTCCGGCTGCATGATGGGAATCGCCAGCATGCACGCCCAGACACAGCGCGGCAAGCGCCGATGCTTCCGCCCAGCGATGCGCGGTGCCGCGGAGCGCCGCACACTAAGCGGTGCGCGCGCGGTGATCCTCTATCCACGTCCCGGCGCGGCGCGCCTCGGCCTCGTGAGCCGGCTCGCGCCAGGGCTCGGCGAGCGCAGCGGCGTACCAGGCCTGCATTGCGGGGAGTTCCAGCAGCCGTCTTGCGTAGTCCATTGAAGGCGCACCGAGCGTAAAGCCGTAGGTCTGCCAGCGGAACGCAACGGGTGCGTAGAAAGCGTCGGCGGCAGTGAACGCGCGCCCGGCCAGGAATGGGCCGCCGAAAGTCGCCAGCCCGCCGCTCCATAGCTCATCAATGCGCGCGATGTCGCTGGCGACGGCCTGCGGAACATCTACCAGCCCGACGCGAAGTCCGCAGCTCATCGGGCACAACTCGCGCAGGGCCCCGAACCCGGAGTGCATCTCTGCCGCGGCGCTCCGCGCCCACGCACGTGCAACGGCCTCGCGCGGCCATACCGGGGGGTGGCGCTCCGCCAGGTACTCGGTGATCGCAAGCGAGTCCCAGACGACCGTCGCCCCGTCCCTCAGGCACGGCACTCTGCCGCTCGGCGAGAACTGTCGGAACAGCGCCCAGTTGGAGCCAGCAGCGAGCTGCTGCAGGCGCTCCGCGAAGGGTATGCCGAGCTCACGCATCAGCACCCACGGTCGTAACGACCAGGAAGAGTAGTTCTTGTTGGTGATGAACAGTTCGTACATAGCGAGCCAGCGCGTGACCGGGACGGTAGCCTAGCACCCCGACGACGACGTTTAGAGCTCCTCGCTCAGCAGGTTCACGCCCGCCCGTCGAAACCGGTGCGCAAGCTCAGCGATCATCGCCCGTTCCGATCCCGACGCGAGGGCGGCGTGTTCGGCGAGGAGGGCGAGCTCGGTCGCCCGGCCAAGGGTGAGTGCGAAGCGCCGAGCCCCCGCCTGGCGATGCTCACCGTCGCGGTCGGCTTGCAGCCAGGCGCGCGCGGCGGACAGCGCATCCCTCGCCGTATCCGCTACGTCTCCGAGACCCGCCGTTCTCGCGGCTTCGCACGCCACCCCAACACGCTGCTCGAGTGCAGCGACTCCGCGCGCCACGTCGGCACGCAGCAGCAGATCGAGCGACAGCACGTTGGTCGTCCCTTCCCAGATTGGCAGCACCTGAGTGTCGCGCAGCAGGACGGGTAGACCCGTATCCTCGACGTAGCCTGCGCCGCCAAACGCCTCGATAGCCTCGCTGACCGCCTGCACCGACTGCTTGCCAGTCGTGAGTTTCGTCAGAGGCGTCAGCAGCCTCAATAGTACGGCTTGGTCTTCCGTCGCGACGCCGGCTTCCGCCCGGCCCAGGAGTTCGACCAGCAGAAAGGTCAAGAGAAACGCTCCGGCACATTCCGCCTCCACGTCAGCCAGCGTTTCGCGATGCAGCGGAAGCGCGGCAAGCGGTGCGCCGAAGGCGACCCGCCGCTTCGCATAGTCAGCAGCGAGACGATGCGCGTGGCGCATGAAGGAGGCTGCGCAGACGCTGTTCCAGGTGCGGGTGATCCGCAGCATCGGCTCGATGGCCCGCGTACCACCCGTAGTGCCTGCCACGAGCTGGGCGGGCGTGCCGTCGAGCAGCAACTCGGCGGTCGGAACCTTGCGCGTGCCAAGCTTGTCCTTGAGGCGCTCGACACGAATGCCGCTCAGGCGGCCGGACTCATCGCGGCATTCGACATAGAACATCGCCAGACCGTTGCCACCAGCTCCGTTGCCGACCGGGCGCGCCAGTGTCAGCGCCATCTGCGACGTCGCGGCCGAGGTGAACCATTTCTTGCCGTGCAGACGCCAGCGCCCGTCGGCGCCGAGCTCGGCAATCGTCGCTGACGATCCGACATCGGACCCGCCCGACGACTCGGTCATCCACTGGCCGCTCGTCCAGGAAGCGGCCGGATCCCGCCCTGTCAGACGCGGGACTGCACGCGCGATCAGTGCACGGTTCCCGGATTCAATCAAGGTCCGCGCCGCCCCGTCAGTCATCGCGAGCGGGCAGGTGTAGACGTCGGTGACCGGATGGAACAGGTACACGAGCACGAATTGCCGCAGGCGCGACCACTCGGCCTCGCAACGCTCGTACGGTACGGCAGTCAGCCCGTAGTGAACGGCACGACGCTCTGCCTCGCGCCACAGGGGCGTGAGTTCGATAGCGTCTACGCGTTTGCCCCATGCATCCCACTGGGTCAGAACGGGCTCATTGAGCCGGTCGGCGTGCTGCAGCGAGGCGAGGGGACCGGCGGCCTCGGCGCCAAGTTCAATGAACTCGGGCTCTATGGCCGCCAGCATCTCGTGCGGCAGCTTGCGGCGCAGAAATCCGACCAGCAGCCTATCGGACGTATACAGGTTGTCGAGCGCGGGCGGACTTTGAACGAATGGTTCTATCACGGCGTCGCCGCCCGGTGTGTCAGCGGACGGCGCGATAACCGCCGGCGACACCATCGGGCGACAGTACGATTTGCCACAGCTGGCAGTGGCGCGCGCGGAACGCGGCTGCCGAAACCATCAGCCAGTAGTGCCACATGCGGTGAAATCTCTCGCCGTACTTAGACGCGATGTCCGACCAGCCACGCTCGAAATTGTCGGACCACGCGAGCAGGGTCCGGTCGTAGTCGACGCCAAAGTCATGCCAGTCCTCCACCACCCACAGGCCCTCGGCCGCCGCATCGATTTGCGCCCGCGACGGGATCAGCGAGTTCGGGAAGATGTAACGCTCGATCCACGGGTCGTTGGCTTTCTGTGTGACTCGGTTGCCTATCGTGTGCAGCAGGAAGAGGCCGTTGGGAGCGAGCAGCTGCCGGACTTTGGCGAGATAGGTGCGGTGATTGCGGGCGCCAACGTGTTCGAACATCCCGAGCGAGTAAATCCGGTCGAACTGTCCGTCCAGGCTGCGATAGTCGTCGAACACGATGTTGACGGGTAGGTCCCGGCAGCGGGCGCGCGCCGCGGCGGCCTGATTCTTCGAGACCGTAATGCCGGTGATTTCAACACCATAGCGGCGGGCCGCAAACTCGGCCGCGCCTCCCCAGCCGCAGCCGATGTCGAGCACTCGCATGCCCGGGCTGAGGCCGAGCTTGCGGCACACGAGGTCGAGTTTTGCCTCCTGGGCGCTCACGAGGTCCTGAGCCGCCGGCCAGTAGCCGCAGCTGTAGATCATTCGCGAGTCGAGCATGCGTGTGTAAAGATCATCGCCGACGTCGTAGTGGTGTTCGCCGACCTTGAATGCGCGTCGCGGTGTCTGCAGATTCACCAGCCGCGCCTTAAGCGCCAGCCAGGCCGCCCGGACGGACGGCAGCCGCGCGTCGATCGCCGCGCGCATTGCGCGCGTCATCAACTCATCGATCCTCGGTGAGTCCCACCAACCGTCCATGTATGACTCACCGACACCGAGCGAGCCGTCGGCCAGGATCCGGGTAAAAAACCGCTCGTTGTGAACGGTGATGTCCCACGGCCGGCTGCCGTTGATCTCGATATCCGCGGTCGCGAGCCACTCGGCGATGAGCTCGCGGGCCGATGCACGGCGGCGCCGGACCGGGGACGACTCAGCGCGCGGGCGTCGAATCGAGGTCGTCGAATCCTGGGTGCGCAGTTCCATTGTTGTTCCTCTACGGGCGCAAGCGCGATCGTACTGGTCCCGTCCCCGGACGCAAAATCATAGCGGGGGGATAGCGCGAGCGGAATCCGGGGTTTCCCTTCCGCGGCGCAGCAAACGAGCGGCTATCGCGGCGCACTCCCTAGTTGGCGGTCGAGCCGCGACCTCGAGAAGATACCGCGCACGACGACCTCGCCCGGATGTCTGCCGTCCTCGACGACCAACAGGTGCGTGTCAGACCGGGCACGAAACAGCGCGGCTATCTCACCAGCCGTCGCCTCGCGTACCCAGCGATACCGAAGAGGGTGCGCGTCGTCAATCGTCGTCATGATGTCCTCGACGTGGACGTCGGCGTGCCGGTGCGGCTTGTCGCTGCGAAACGGATCCTGCAGGACCTGCAGCGGCCGCTCGCCCATGATGTCGTAGGAAGTGACGATTCCAACGACCTCGCTCTCGCGCACGACAAGTAGGAGCCGCACGCCGAACGCGATCATGTCCTGCAGTGCGGCGTCGATCGGCCGGTCCAGCGCCACGACGTGCGGCACCTCGCTCGCGAGGTCGGTCATCAGCGCGATGGCCGGCGCCGAGGCTGCGAGCGACAGCATGGCGGGCGTAGCCGGCGAAACGAGACGCGCCCGCGATATCGGCGATCGGTACACACTGGAGTCCGGCATGGCATCTTCCTTGCGTCGCTCGCGTGGCGACGGTGAGCATCCTAGACCAGCGTTGGGGCGGGGCGCCCGCCCGCATCGCATGGTCACGATTGAATACTTCGCGACCGAGCGACTCCACGGAAATGAGCTTTACGACCGGCGCCGCATCGTTAGGTTCCCGGACGCGGAGCCAGCACGGGGCCGCGATCGTAACCCCTCGAGAACCCGACGTGCCGCCGCCGTGGGGAGCGACGGACGCCGCCCGGGTTCCGTCCGCATCGGTGTAACCGCCAGCGCGCCTTACTTGCCGAGCGGTGGTATCGGGATCATTCCCGGGAACACATACGCCTGCAGCAGTGCGATCAGACCGATCGCTGCGGCGCCGGCAATCGAGTGCCAGAACACGGTGCGGAAGATCGGCCCGAGCGCATGTGTCCGTTCCTTCGGGTCCTCGTAGCAAGCCGCGCAGGCGACCATGATCGACTGGGCGTCGATCATCTTGCCCATGACACCGCCCGTAGAGTTGGTGGCGACGGTCAGAATCGGGTTTAGGTGCAGCTGCTCGGCCGTGATCCTCTGGAGGCTGCCGAACAACGCATTCGAGGCGGTATCGGAGCCGGTCAGGAACACGCCGAGCCAGCCAAGGTACGCCGCGAAGAATGGGTAGAGGACGCCGGCACTGGTGAACGCGAGGCCAAGGACCGCGTCCGTGCCTGCGTAGCGCGTCAGGTAGCCGAGGCCGAGCACCTGGCCGATGACGAGGACCGGGACCTTCATACGCCGCAACGTCTGGATGACCGACTCGCGCCATGCGGTCGCGCTGAGTCTCAGCGAGAGCCCCGACAGGATTGCTGCCGCGAACACGCCCGTGCCGGCGGCCGATAGCCAGTTAATCGTGAACCTCGCTGCCTCGGGCTTGGCGTTGGCCGCGACCACCGGTGGCATCCGCTGCACGAGGTTGTGCAACGCCGGCATGTCCCAGGCTGGCAGCGACAGCGTGCCCTTGAACGGCGAGCCCAGCAGCGTCGTTGAGAACGTGACGTCGGCGAACAGGTTGTTCAGGTACTTCTTGAACTCCGGCATCCCCCACAGGGCACAACACCCGATCAAGATCAGCCACGGCAGCCAGGCGTACAGTGTTTGCCCGGCCGTGTAGGAATACTTCCAGTCGCTGCGGTCGCTGGTGGCGGTCACGGTGCTCTTGCCGGCGCTTGCGAGCGCGTCGCGCTCGGACTTGAGCAGAAAGCGCGTCTTGGGGTGCCACACGAAGCGCAAGAATAACGCGGTGCAGATCACCGAGAAGACGCCCGCGAGCACGTCGGTCATCAGGTGGAATTCGCTCGTGCCGGACGCGAGGAACTGCATCGCCGCGAACGAGACCCCTGCGCACACCGCCGCCGGCCACACCTCGAAAACCTGTTTCCACGTTCCGCCTTCCATCTTGACGAACGTCGCGACCAGCCAGAACGGAACCAGCACCGAAATGAACGGCAGCTGCCGGCCGGCCATCGCGGACAGCGTGACCTGATCGAGGCCGCTCACCGAGGCGAGCGTGACGATCGGCGTACCGATAGCCCCCCATGCAACCGGGGCAGTGTTGGCTAGCAGGTTCAGCACCGCGGACTGGAACGGCTTGAACCCCAGTCCGACCATGACCGCACCGGCGATAGCCACCGGGGTACCAAAGCCAGAAGTGCCCTCAATGATCGCGCCGAACGAGAATGCGATCAGTACGCACTGCAGGCGCCGGTCGAACGAGATGTGGACGATCGATTCCTTGACGATCTCGAAGCGGCCGGTCACGACAGTCATCGTGTACAGGAACATCGCCGCCACGACGATCCAGATGATGCCGAGGAACCCCGACAGCGACCCGAGCGCGAAGGCCGAGACCGCTGATGGCAGCGGCATGCGGAAGACGAGACAAGAGACCAGGAACGCGGCGATCACGCCGTAGAAGGCCGCATAGGGCGCGGCGATACCAAGTCGCCGGGTGCCGACCGCGTCGCGGTGCGGATGGAGTGCGATGAAGTAGAGCAGAACGAGGATCGGCACTGCCGCCACCACGGTCGACAGTACGGCATTCCCTACCGGGTCATAGCTCTGCTGATACATGGGCTCCCCCGTCACACTGAAGCGTTGTTATCGACCGGCAGCTGCCGCTCGGCTGTGCCCCGAACGACTTTGTCACGCAGACGCCGCTGCCCGCAAGGCTGAATGCGGCTGAACACGCCACGGGAGCGGTCACCGGGCGACCGATCGCACGCCCGCCTACCGGATTGTAGTGCTGCAACGCGGCAGAGTCGTCCGCTTGCGGCGCGTATGAAGCTATCGGCAGTGCCCCAGCCGCGCGACGCGTCCGCCGTTACACTCATCCATCGTCACCGCGCGCGCAGCCTCGCGGAGCGGGCGTCGCATTCCGGCATAGCGCGCTGCGCCGCCCGTTGAAGGAGATCACATGCCGACAGACACGCCCCGCGCGCCGGTTCGCACACTGACGCTCAAAGAGGGGTTCGGCGACGCCGGCACGAGCTACGTTGGAGCCGAGATCAGCGCCGCGGGCGCGCTCGTGATCTCCGCATCGGACACGGGCCCGGTGTGCGAGGCCATGCGCGGGGACCTGGATGCCGAGAGCTGGCTGACGATCGCGCCCGCGTGGAAGGATGAGCTGTTGCTCAGGCTGCTTGCCGATCGGTTCTCCGCCCTGCACGAGCTCGTCCACTACCTCGAGGAGCGCGGTATTCCCGTTGCGGCGCGGACGGCGTAAGTCCGCGCGGCCGGCTACAGGTCAAATGCCTGTCCGATTGCGGGCTGGTCAATCGCCCCGGCGGGGAGGCGAGCCGCGAACGCGCGCATAGCGTCGGCCTCGCCATGCACAAGAAACGTTCGCCGTGGTCCGATCCGCGCGTGCCAGGCGAGCAGCTCGTCCCGGTCCGCGTGGGCCGAGAAACCGTTGATGGTGTGCACGCGGGCCCGGACCGGGACGCTTTCCCCGAGCAGGCGGACACTTCGCGCCCCGTCGATGATCTGGCGGGCCGGTGTAGCGCCTGCCGCGTAACCGACGAACACGATCGTCGAATTCGGCCGTGGCAGCTCGCGTCGGAGGGGATAAAGCACGCGCCCGCCGGTCGCCATCCCGGATCCGGCGAGGATCACGGCCCCGCCGCGCACATCGTTGATCGACCGCGAGGCAGTGCGATCCCGCGTGCACTGCAGACCAGGAGGCGCGAGCGGATCTTGGCCGTTCGAAAACTGGGCGGCGGCGTCACGAGACAAGGCTTCGCGATGCTTCCGGAAAAGCTCGGTTGCCGCGATCGCCTCCGGAGAGTCGAGAAACACGCGCAACGTTCGCGGCAGCTGGCCGCGGTCGGTCGCGGCCTTGAGGAAATAGAGAATTTCCTGGGCGCGTTCGAGGGCAAAAGTCGGGATCACAACATTGCCACCGTTTCCAAGTGCCTCGCTGATGGCTCCGATGAGTTCAGCGACGGAGGCACTGATCGAGCGGTGCAGTCGGTCGCCGTAGGTTGTCTCCATGACTACGATCTCGGAACCTGCCGGCGGCACGGGATCGCTGAGCAGAGGCCGGCCGGCGTTGCCGAGATCGCCGGAAAACGCGATGGTCCGCGTCCGGCCGGCTTCCGTGACCTCCAAACGGGGACTGGCCGACCCGAGGATATGCCCGGCATCGAAAAACGTGACGTTTACTCCGGGCGCAAGCTTTGTTTTGACCGAATAGTCGACGCTGCGCTTGAAACTCGCCAGCGTTCTGGTGCAGTCCTCGGGTGTATATAGCGGTGTCTCCGCGTTCCGCTCCGATTCCTCGGCCTGCAGATGCGCGGCATCGAGCAGCACGAGCGCCGCAAGATCGCGAGTCGCGGCGGTCGAGATGATCTCGCCGCGAAAGCCGCGCTTGACCAGCAGCGGCAGACGTCCGCAGTGATCGAGATGCGCATGTGTAAGGAGCACCAGATCGATCGCGGCAGGATCGAAGCCGAATTCGGCGCTGTTCTCCGCCGCCAGCGTCCGGCTTCCCTGGAACAAGCCGCAATCGATCAGGATCCGGAGGCCGGCCGTTTCAAGCAGGTGGCACGAACCGGTGACGTCCTGATCGGCGCCGTGGAACGACAGCCTCACGGGCGCGTCCGCGGCGCTGGGAAATGCGGCGTGCCGGCGGCAGCGTGCCAACGGCAGATGATGTCCCAGACCTCCTCACCGGACTCCGCGTATCCGAACAGCTCGTGATCCTCGGGATCGATTGTGCCTTCCGCGAGCAGGAAGTCGACGTCGAAGGCGCGCTCCCAGAAGTTGCGACCAACCAGTACGACTGGCACCGCCGGCATCTTGCGTGTCTGGATCAGCGCCAGCGTTTCGAACAACTCATCGAGCGTGCCGAAGCCGCCGGGAAAGGCGACAAGCGCGCGGGCACGTTGCAGGAAATGGAGCTTGCGGACCGCGAAGTAGTGAAACGAAAAACAGAGCTCCGGCGTCACGTACGGATTCGGGTATTGCTCGTGAGGCAGCGTAATATTGAGACCGACGGTCTTCGCGCCGACGTCGCACGCACCGCGGTTGGCGGCCTCCATGATCCCGGGTCCGCCGCCGGTCATCACCACGACGTGCCCGCCGGACGGAAGTGGCGGCGCCTGCCCAACGAGCCGCCCCAGGGCACGCGCCTCGTCGTAGTAGCGGCTGCTGGCCAGCTGGCGGCGCGCTACTGCGAGTCGTCGAGCGAGCTCCGCATCGACGGCCGCCCGGGCGCTGGCCTCCTCGAGCTCGCGCACGGCAGTCGCGGCTACCGCGGGTTCCGTCATGCGTGTACTGCCGAACACCACAATCGTGTGCTCGATGCGGTGTTGCCGCAGCAGCAGCTCCGCCTTCTGGTAGTCGATCTCGAGGCGCACGCCCCGAACGGCATCCCAGGCGAGAAAGTCGAGATCGCGATCGGCTTCACGGTAGCTTGGGCTCGCGAGGATCGCGGCGACCCGCTTGGGCGCCGTCGGGTCCTCGTGAGCCGGTTTAGGCGACCGTTCGGGCAGGGGCTTCGAACGAGGTTGCGTTGACGCCAGGGTCGGATGTTTCGGAGCGGGCGTGGCTCCGGGGTTCGGCTTGTTCATAAGTGCGCCTGGCATCAACCGGTGGAGGGCCATTCTAGCGAGCTAAGATGCGCCCATGGTCATTCTGTTCGACGTCGACAACACACTCCTCGACAATGATGGCGTGACGGCCGACCTGGCGGCGTATCTCGACCGCGAGGTCGGGGCAGACGAAGCTCGCGAGTATTTCCGGATTCTCGATGCCCTGCGCGCCGAACTTGGCTACGCCGATTATCTCGGCGCGCTGCAGCGCTACCGCGCGGCACACCCGCACGACTTCAAGCTGCTCCGCGCCTCACAATTCCTGGTGGACTACCCGTTTCGCGACCGACTCTATCCGGGGGCGCTCGAGCTGCTGGCGCAGTCGGCTACTCGCGGAACCACGGCGATCTTGTCGGATGGGGATGTCGTGTTCCAGCCGCTCAAGGTCGCCAAGGCGGGCTTGTGGGGCGCAGTTCGCGGCCGGGTCCTCATCTACGTGCACAAGGAGCAGGAACTCGCCGACGTCGAGCACCGCCTGCCGTCCGCTCACTATGTCGTCGTCGACGACAAGCGGCGGCTGCTCGCGGCTATCAAATCCATATGGGGCGCGCGGGTCACGACCGTCTGGGTGAAACAGGGCCACTATGCGACGGCCGCGGACGTCGAGCGGCACGCGAAGGTGGATCTCGTGCTCGACAGCATCGGCGAGTTCTCTCACCTTGGCGCGGTCGACCTGCTCGATGCGGGACGCGCATTAGCCGGAGGACCGCGCCGGTGACAGCGGCAGAACTCGCGGCCTATATGAACACGCACATTCCATTGACGCGCGCGATGGCCGTCGAGGTCGTCGAGGCCAATGAGAAGTGCGTGCGCCTCACAGCGCCGCTGGCCCCGAACCTAAATCACCGAAAAACCGCCTTCGGCGGCTCAGTTGCCTCGCTCGCGATGCTGTCCGGATGGGGCTGGCTGCACGTGCGGCTTGCAGAGTTGGCGCCGCGGGCCCGGGTGGTGATTCAGCGGCAGGAGACGAATTACCTCGCGCCAATCGATGACGTATTCGAATCTGTGTGTGGCGCGCCGTCCAATGTGGCTTGGCAGCGGTTCTCCCGGGCACTTGGCGAGCGCGGTCGGGGACGGCTGGAACTGAAGGCCGAGATTTATTCGCACGGCAGGGTGGCCGCGACATTCCGTGGTCTGTACGTTGCCGCAGTACACGAGCGGGCGACCCCCCCTTAGGCGTCTTATGTCATGTCCGCCCCGGCGGGGAGAGGGCGCTCGAGCCGATTCCAGCTGTCAGCGACCACAGGCGGTGGCGGTGTGATGCTGGGGACGGTCGCCGCTTGACCGCATCGTTTGGGTTCCTTCGGGCTCGTCGCATTCGCGGGTCTGAGGTGCGGCGTGGTGCTCACGCGCAGGCGAATTCGAAAGGCGGGCCCGCGGTGGACGGCGCGATGCCGCTGCCCGCCCTCGAGGATCGCACGGACCACCGTGCGGGCCTTAATCGCATCTTAATGTAGTAGCCGCTCCAGCGTGCGGCGTTGCCGTCAACGTTGCCCGGGCGGTAGCGTTACTGCAGGCAGGATCAGGGTCCCGCCTGCTCGGCCTTGCGCCGTGCGAGCCCGCCAGGAGCGTCAAGCCGCATGCGTCGAGTCGCACTTCTAGGATCCTGCATGCTTGCCATCGGCCTCGCTATTGCCGGTGGTGGCGGCGGGTCCCTCGTGTCTATCGCACCCACCGTACTCACAATGGGAACCGCGACCACTGCGCCCGCCTCTTCTGCGCCCTCGGCGTCCCTCCCGATGACCGGCATGACGGCCACGGATGCGGCACGCTTGCTGGAGCAGGCGACGTTTGGCCCGACCCCGGCCGAGGTGACCCGTGTAGCGGAACTCGGCCTTGACCGCTATTTGGTCCAGCAGCTGGCGACCCCGGCAACGGGGTATTGGGGCTTCACATATGTGCCGCACACTGCGCCGATCGACTGCAAGTACGACGCAGCCAATCCGTCCGGTACAGCCAGTATGTGCGCCCGCGACAACTACTCGCTGTTCCAGGTGCAACGTGAATTCTTCGAGAACGCCCTGACCGGCGCCGACCAGCTGCGCCAGCGGGTCGCATTCGCCTTGTCGCAGATCATGGTCGTATCAGGCGTCGAGATCTACGAGGCCTACGGGATGGCCGCCTACCAGAACATGCTGCTCCGCGATGCCTTCGGCAACTATCGGCAGCTCCTCGAGGATGTCACGCTCAGTCCCGTCATGGGCCACTACCTCGACATGGCCAACAACGACAAGTCCAACTCGGCGCGAGGCACCTCACCGAATGAGAACTACGCGCGCGAGGTGCTGCAGCTCTTTTCGATCGGCGTCAGCCAGCTGAATCCGGATGGCACGCTCGTGCTCGACTCGCAGAATCAACCGGTCCCGACGTATACGCAGGACGTCATCCTCGGATTCGCGAGCCTTTTCACCGGGTGGACCTATCCGCCGCGGCCCGGCGCGAGCTCCGGCTGGACCAATCCGATCAACTTCGAAGGGGCGATGATTGCATTCCCAAACCATCACGAAACCGGGACGAAGCTGCTGCTGAACGGTGTCGTAGCGCCGACCGGCCAGACGCCGGAGCAGGACCTCAAGCTTGCACTCGATACGGTGTTCAACCACCCGAACGTCGGCCCGTTCGTCGGCAAGCAGTTGATCCAGCACCTAGTCACGAGCAATCCGAGTCCCGGATATGTCAGTCGCGTGGCTGCGGTCTTTGCGGACAATGGGCAGGGCGTGCGCGGCGACCTCGCGGCAGTCGTCCGTGCGATCCTGAGCGACGCTGAGGCTCGCACGGGTGCACGGGCGAGCGCGGACGAGGGGCATCTGCGCGAGCCGGCTCTGTTCATCACGAGCGTGATGCGCGGGCTCGGCGGTAAGTCCGATGGCGTATACCTGCGCAGCCAGGCCGGCGCCATGGGCCAGCCCATCTTCACCGCTCCCACGGTCTTCAATTTCTATCCGCCGAGCTACCAGCTGCCGGGCGCTAGCACCGTTGCCCCGGAGTTCTACATCGACGACGCGGCTACGGTCCTTGCGCGCGCGAATTTCCTAAATACGCTGATCTATCGTGGCGGCGCGGCCCGCGATCCGACGGTGACCAGCAGCACCGGCACGACGCTCGACCTGACGCCGCTGACGGCGGCCGGCAGCCCCGACGCCCTCGTCAACCAGTTGGACGCGCAGCTGATGCACCGAAGCCTGTCAAACAGTGCCCACACGACGATCACTAGGGCGCTTGGGGCCCTCGACAGCGATGACGCCGTCGGGCGAGCGAAAGCGGCAGCCTACCTCGTGGCCTCCTCAGCCCAGTTCCAGGTGGAGCACTGATATGCATCGCAGGCACTTCCTGAGACACGCGGGGGCACTGGGCGGCAGCGTCGCCCTGGCGCAACTGGGCATGCTGGCGGCGCGCGCGCAGGCAGTCGCGTCCGACTACAAGGCACTTGTGTGCCTGTTCCTGTATGGCGGCAACGACGCCAACAATACGATCGTGCCGATCGACAGCGCGGGCTACACAAGCTACGCCGCGACCCGCGGACGCCTTGCCCTGGCGCAAGGCGCGCTGTTGCCGCTGGTGGAAAAGAGCGGTACTGCGGCCTTTGGACTGCATCCGGCACTCGGCGGGACGACGGGGTTGCAGGGCCTATGGGATGCCGGTCAGCTCGCGATCGTCCGCAACGTCGGAACGCTCGTCCAGCCGCTCACCAAGGCGCAGTACCTCGCTCCTAATACCGCGAAGCCCGCGAGCCTTTTCTCGCACATCGACCAGCAGCACCAGTGGCAGGCATCGCTGTCGGTCAGTCCATCGGATACCGGCTGGGGTGGGCGCCTCGCCGACCAGCTCGCAAGCCTCAATAGCGGCGGGAGCATTCCGGCGATGATCTCGACCGCGGGCAACAACCTGTTCGTCACGGGACGCGCGACCCAGGCGCTGACGATCCCGACGAGCGGTTCGTTCGCGCTTCAGGGGTTCGACAATTCCGCAGGCGGGATCGCGCGTCTGTCGGCGCTCAGGTCTCTGCTGGGCATCGATCGCGGTACGGATCTTCTGGATGCGGCGCAGGACGTCATGACTGGGGCTCTGGCGAGCAGCGCGGTGCTGAATCCGATTCTGACGAACACGGCCTCACCGGTGAGCGGCTACTTCACGGGCCTCACTTCGGATTTTGCCAAGCAGCTACTCGCTGTCGCCAAGGTCATCGAGGCACGGGCGAGCCTTGGCGTGCAGCGGCAGGTATTCCTGGTCTCGCTCGGCTCCTTCGATACGCACGTCGATGAGCTCAACACTCATGACACCCTGTTCGGCGACCTCGGCGCGGGGCTCAAGGCGTTCCACGATGCAATGACCGGCATCGGCGCCGCGCAGCAGGTTGCCTCGTTCACGCTGTCGGATTTTTCGCGAACGTATAAACCCAACAGCAATGGCGGAAGCGACCACGGCTGGGGCAGCCACCACATCGTGGCCGGCGGTGCCGTGAAGGGGCGCGCCTATTACGGCACTTGGCCGACGCTTGCGGTTGGCGGACCCGACGACGAGGGCGCCGAAGGACGGTGGATTCCGACAACGGCAGTCGACCAGTACGCAGCGACCCTGGCGAGCTGGCTCGGGGTGAACGCAGGCGCGCTCGCAAACGTGCTTCCCAATCTCGCATCGTTCAGTCCGGCGACCCTCGGTTTTGTCTGATGCGCCGAACCTCTGCAAGGGTCGAGTGTCCAATTTTAAGGCAGTCGCGACGCTCAGGTAGCATGTCGCGAAGCGTCGACCGGAAGGGTGGTGCCATGGGCGTAAAGCGAACGATGGCTGGCGCGCTGACCGCAGCGATTGTCGGGCTGGCCGGACTCGGCCTGTGTAGTGGCGCATTGGCCGAAGGCCATGGGAGCAGCGGTGGTCACGGTGGCGGTGGTCACGGTGGCGGTGGTCACGGTGCTGTCGGTCACGGTGGCGGCGGTCACTCGAGCGGTGCCGCCCGTTACGGGTCCGCCTCACATGTGCGTAGCTATGCAAGAGCAGGCGGCTACCGCGCTCCGTCGGGCGGATTCCATGGCCAAAGTCTCGCTCATCGCCAGTACGCCGCACCGCCTGCGGCGCGGGCCGGTTACGGCGCTTCGTCCGGCTGGTCCGGCTGGTCCGGTGGTCGCGGGGGCTATCCTGGCTATGGCCGCGGATATTCGGGTCGTCCGGGAGGATGGCGCGGTTACCACGGGCCCTATTTCGGCTTTGTCGCAGCCGTGCCGTGGTACGCGTACGCGTTCTGGTGGAACGGAATCCCTTATTACGTCGCCGACAACACGTACTACCTTTGGAACGATGCAGCCGACGCTTATCAAATCGTACCGCCGCCCGTGGACGGGAACGACGCGGCCGCTGCTGGCGTAGGAGGCGGACCAGATCTTTCGGTGTACCCGAGCGCCGACCAGAACCCGGAGCAGCAATCCAGCGACCGGTATGAGTGTTATCGCTGGGCGGTGGATCAGACCGGCTTCGATCCGACTCAGCCGGCGGGCGGAGTTCAGCCCGACGCCGCGAGCGACGCGCAAGGTGCATACCGGCGCGCCGAGGCCGCGTGCCTGCAGGGGCGCGGCTACACCGTGAGGTAATCGGCTGGACCGAGACTCAACGGCCCCGCCTCGCGGTTCCGGCTTCGGCGAGCGCATGGCTCCGTCGCACCAAAGCACGCATTCGACGCCAGTCGATCGACTCGAGGCGGCAGCAAAGCGCAGTCCGGCGGGGATCGTAGGGGGATTCGAACCGGCCGGGCGACGCTAGCAGGCCTGCACGTTCCATCGAATCCACCCGCAACCACAGACACTCGCTCCCGTGATACCGGTCGAGCACTGCGAAGGCCTTGCCCGCCACCTTGAATGTCGGGTGCGCGAACGTTAGGCCCTCCTCGCTGCCCGGGAGGCCGCCTGCAATGCGGCGCAGGCGCTCGAGCGCAAGGCCCTCCTGCGGACTTAGGATTCGACGTGGTCGCATCAAGATTCCCGATCGGCAGGTCCTGGGGTCGGCGTCCATGCGTGACCGGCCGCACTCGCATGCGCGCTTCGTCATTATGCAACAGTGTTTCGTCGCGCCTGCGTCAGACCGTCCGCGATATGCGGTGCCTTGCGATAACCCCCGCAAGCGTCTCATCGCCGAGCGACAGGTAGATATGATGGTCGGCGACCGCCAGGTCGAAGCTCATGCGGCGGCCAAGCCGCGCCGCGAGTGCGCTCAGCAGCGATCGGTCGACCTCGTAGATCTCAATGTCGTCGATACGGTGCACAGGCTCCGCCGCGAGCCGGGCAAGAAGCGCGGTGACATCGCGGTGTGCGTACACGACCACGCGCGGCGCGGCTTTGGCCGCCTTGTGTAGCCGGGCCGGGTCCGGAATGCCAATATCGATCCAGCTGAGCAGCGAGCCCGTCAGGTCGCGCACCGACAGCGCCGGCATCTCCGGCTCCGAGAGTCCCTTGGAAAACTGGATGCCATGCGTGTACTCGAGGCAATAGGCAACCACGCGAGTGAGAAGGTACTCCTCGGTCTCCGACGGGTGCCGTGCGATGCGGAATGAAAGCGACTCGTAAACGTTGCGGTCGGCGTCATTCAGCGTGACGTCGAAGGCGTAGATCGTTGCAGTCAGGGCCACGGGCGTTTGCTCTTGTCCAATCGCCGCCTGACGATACCGCAGACCCGGGTCGCGCCGGACCTCCACGCGAACGTACGGCATCCGGTGCTGACAATCGACGAGGCCTGACCGACGACAGCGACCCCATGGTCGGCCACGGGAAATGCGAAATTCCCCGCCACCAGCAAGCGCATTGGGCGCTGTCGAGCGCGCAAAATGAGGTCCATGCTGCGGCGCACGCACGGTCGGGGAGTTCAGAGTGCGGAGCGGTCGGCATTTCTACGCTGCGGCGCGCGCCTAACATATTTCAATGAGCCTGGCGCGCACATCCCCGACCATTGAATCAGGTCACGAACCTCCGGTGGGCCTGGTGTTGACCGGCGGTGGGGCCCGCTCGGCGTACCAGGTCGGAGTGCTAAGCGCAGTTGCGCGATTCCTGGCCCGCGAGGCACCAAGTCCGTTCCGCATCGTAACCGGAATGTCGGCAGGAGCCATCGTCGCGGCGGCGGTCGCGTGCCATTCGTCACGTTTCAGGGAAGGCGTCGTCGCACTTGAGCGCGTGTGGCGCAACTTCCACGTCGACCAGGTATTCAAGGCTGATCGCCGTAGCATGGTGAAGGCGCACATTCGATGGGCGCTGGCGCTCATCTCTGCGGGCCGTCTGATGCATCCGCCGGAATCCGTGTTCGACAGCACGCCGCTAAAGCGCCTGCTCGAACGGCATTACGATTTCCGCCGCATGCGCGACGCCATGGCGCGCGGACATCTCGACGGGCTGGCAATTGCCGCCTCGAGCTATCGGACAGCCCGATCGGTCGCCTTCATCGAAAGCCGTACCGGAAGTGCTCCGCGTGCCGAAGCCTGGGCTCGCGGCGTCCACACGCAGCTGACGATCGACCACCTGCTGGCGAGCAGCGCCGTGCCGTTTCTGTTCCCCGCACTCCAGATGGGCGGCGAATATTTCGGCGACGGCGCGATGCGCCAGATTGCGCCGCTGAGCCCGGCCATTCGCCTCGGAGCCGAACGGTTGTTCGTCGTCGGCGTGCGCGGCGTGCCCCAGGCAGCTCCGACACCCGCGATCGATCACCCGGCGGCACCGAGCGTCGGGCAGATTGTCGGCTTCATGCTTGACACCTTGTTCATCGACTCGCTCCATTCGAGCCTCGCGCAGCTCGAGCGCCTGAACCGCCTCATCGAGCAGTCTGCGGTCCCGAATCCGGAGGGCCTCCGGCGTATCCAGGCGCTCGTGATCGTGCCACGCGCAAACCTGAACGAAATCGCCGCACGGCACGCGCGCGCCATGCCCCGGGCCCTGCGGGCGTTATTCAGAACCATGGGAGCTGCGAACGTCAGCGGTTCGGAGCTCCTGAGCTATCTGCTGTTCGAAGCCAGCTACACGCGCGAGCTCATTGCCCTCGGCCATGAGGACGCGATGGCCCGGGAGGACGAAATTCGCGAGTTCATCGCCGCCAGGCGTGAGCGGTCAGCCGAAGGCCTTCCACTCGCCGACCCGATGGCCTTGACCGGCTGAGCGTCTCCTGATTCCCGATTCGCGGTCGATTTGCCCGCTTGCGCGATCGGCACGTCGGCGCGACCGTGTGGCGAATCCGCTGGTCATCGGTACAGGCCGTGGATGCGACCGAAGAGCCGCGTGAGGCCGAAAAGCGCGTCGATCGTAGGCGTCGCGACGCGGACGCGCTGCCCAATCTCGCGGACCACGCCGACGAGACCGTCCAATTCAATTGGCTTTCCCGCCTCGACGTCCTGCAGCATCGAGGTCTTGATGGCGCCGAGCTTGCGCGTGACCTGCTGGCGGTCTTCGGGGCTCTCCATGACGTCGCAGCCGATGCGTGCCCCGATCGTGGCGGCCTCGCGCATAGCGCTCGTGCACAGCGCGCGCACGAGTTCGTCGTCGAGAATCTGGTCCGTCAGCGCTCCGGTGAGAGCCGACAGCGGATTCATGGTCATGTTGCCCCAGAGTTTGTACCACACCTCGTAGCGAATTCGCCGCGAGCAGCTGACGTCGAATCCCGCGCGTCCTAGAAGCTGACCGACCTGCCTCACCCGGTCCGATTCCGCGCCATCCGGCTCGCCGATAATGAGGCCCTGCCCCGATCCGTGGGCGACGACCCCGGGCTGGGCCAGGGCGCTGCTGACGTGGACGACGCAGCCGAGCACGTGTCCACGGGGGATCGCGGCAGCGATGTGCCCTCCGGGATCAACGCTCTTGAGCGGCGCGGGCCCGAGCGCCGGCAAACCATCGCTGAACCACCAGGGCACGCCATTCATCGCGGGTAGCACGATTGTCCGGGGGCCGAGCAAAGGCGTGAGGGTCGGGGCGAGTTCCGGCAGCGCCGGCCCCTTGACCGCAATGATGATCAGGTCCTGTGGGCCGAGTTCGCGCGGGTCTTCCGCGGCGCGCGCGAGCGGCGCGCGAAGCAGTTGACCGCCCTGCTGCAGGCGCCAGCCCATCGAGCGCAGCGCGGCGAGAGTGTCGCCGCGTGCGAGCGCCGATACCGCGGCCTCGCCGGCCGCTGCGAGCCGGGTGCCGAGAAAACCGCCGACCGCTCCGGCGCCAACGATGCAGATCTTCATCGATACTCCTTACGCGCGCTCACCGGTCAAGGACTGCGCACAACCATCCGGACGCCCGAAGCGCCTGCAGGCACGCGGGACCGGTATGCAGCGTGCAAAAGCAAGCGTAACCTGAGGTCTGACTGGGAATCACCTGCAGGGGAATTTGGTACAGTCGGCGTACGGGGGCCAAGAACGGGAAAGCCGCTGGCGACAGGGTGCTTGTGGCGCACTCGGGCGCTCAGGGGTGTAGAGCCGGGGAATCGCGGGCGTGCAGGCCCACGGCACTGGTGTCAATTGGCGCGCGAACGCGCTCGTACGACTGCTCGACAGTCGCCTTGGGAGCCGCTCTTTCCGTCGATGGTTCGGCCTGGCGACTCAGACGGAGTCGTCTAGCGGGATACCGAGCCGTTGCATTTTGCGGCAGTCGGGCGACATGGCCAGAAGGGCTACGCGCATCGTCGCGGAACCGCGGAGTCCGGGGGACAGTGTGCCAGATCTATAATTTTGCTCTGCGGAGACACTTGGTGCGTGGGAGAGAGGATTCTGAAGAAGATACCGTACCGTCGCTTGGGTGACGCTCGACTGAGTATGGGGCGATGCGCGATATCCGTGGCCGCCGGGTTCGTTGGAGCGAGCCTTGCGATGGCGCCGCCCGCCCACGGCGACGTTACCGCAACCCGCGGCGATTCGACGGCTGGCGTCAACACGCTCGAGGAAGTAATCGTGCACGCGCGCCGCCGTGCCGAACCTCTCGCCGAGACGCCGCTCGCTGTCACGGTCGTTAGTGGCGAGGACCTGCGCCAACAGTCGGCGATGTTGTTTGAGGACGTCGGCCGGGACATTCCAAACGTGCGCATGGTGAGTTCGCCACAATCAGTCTCGGCGCTCGACGTCACGATGCGCGGTCAGACGGTCAACCGTTCGGCGATCGTTTTCGATTCGGCAGTCGGTCTCTACGTCGATGGAGTCTACGTCGCCAACGGCCAAGGCGCGATGGCAACGCTGCTCGACGTCGACTCGGTCGAGGTCGTGCGTGGATCGCAGGGCACGCTGTTCGGGCGCAACAATACCGGGGGATCGATCTCGTTTCGCACCCATCGACCGGAACTTGATTCGGCCGCCGTCGAAGTGGCTGCTTCGGGCGGTGACTATAGCGAGTTCATGGGTCGGGCGATCCTCAATCTGCCCGTCAGCGACACTGTTGCGGTCCGCTTCGCCTATCAGGACAACACCCGGAGCGGCTTCGGCTCCAGCGTCGCAAGCGGCCAGGACAATCTGGAAAATCAGCATCGGTATACGGCCCGCTTCGGCGCGCTGTGGAAGCCGGCCGACGCGACGGAGGCGTACTTCACGTATGAGCACTTCGAGGCGAACGAAAACGGCGCCATCCTGCATCCGCTCGCCGGGCCGGCCCCGGGTACGGTGATCGCGCAGCTCGGCGAGCTGTTTTCCCAAGTCCCGATTCCGGGCTTACCGACCATTCAGTTCCCGCCCAATCCGTTCCAGACCGATGGCAGCTATCAGGGTTCGGACAATGCGCAGACCGATGCGCTGCAGTTCACCGTGACGCAGCACTTCGCCGGCAGTCTCGCAGCCAAGCTCATCCTCGGCTTTCGGCGCCTCAATGCACAGACGGCGCTCGACGTCGACGCCTCGCCGCTACCCCTTGCGGACACGACGCTGACCAACACGTCGAACCAGAAAAGCGCCGAGCTGCAGTTGTCCGACGCGGCTTTCGGCGATCGCCTCGATTGGGTCGGAGGGCTTTACTGGTTCCGCGACAATGGTAGCGCGCCGTCGGTGCACGCCCCGGCATCGCCGGAATTTCTGGCGGCGCTCGGTGCGCTTGACCAGGCAACGGGACAAGGTCTCGCCGGAGAATTCAGTCCGTTGCCGATCTACGAGCAGAACGCGGTGGTCAACAACTCCGAGGCTGCATTCCTGCATGGCGAGTACCACCTCACGCGCGACTGGGCCGTAGCGGCCGGATTGCGGCGCACGGAAGACCGGCGCGAGTTGGAGGAGAATGACTATTTCGTCGTGCCCGGGTTCGGCCAGCAGTGCAACCTCCTCGACAATGGGCCAGTGAACGGCCCGTGCCCGGATATCAACAAGGTCGCGCGGTTTGGCTACTGGTCGTGGGAGCTGTCTAGCCATTACCGCGTGAGCGAGTCGTGGAACGCCTACGCGCGCATCGGTCGCAGCCAGCGCTCCGGCGGCTGGAACGCACCACTCGGGACGTACCAGGACCAGCCGTACAGACCTGAGCAGCTCACCGACTATGAAATTGGCGCCAAGGCAGAGCTGCTCGGCGGCGCACTCGCGCTGAACGTCGACGTGTTCTACGGCCAGTACAACGACATGCAGCGGCTGCTCGGTGTGCTCGAGGCAGGCACGCCCGATACTCTCGTGGTCAACGCCGGGCATGCGCGGGTGAGCGGGGCCGAGGCGGAGGCGGAGTGGCGATTCGGGGCTAACGCCGCGCTGCATGGTTCGTTCGGCTGGACCGACGCGCACTACCAGTCGTTCCTCTATGCCCCGGTTCCGGGACAGCCGCCCGAGAATCTCGCCGGCAACGCGTTCAACGAGACCCCGCGGCTGCAGGCCTCGCTCGGCGGCAGCTACGAGCTCGCTACGGCGGCCGGTTACCTGCGCGGCACCGTCGACTACGCGTGGCAAGACAAGATCGAGTTCAACGTCATCAACGACTTCAATTATCAAGGCGCGTACGGCACCGTCAACGCCCGCATATCGCTCGCCGGGCCGGCGCGGAACTGGGAACTCGCCCTGTATGGCACCAACCTCAGCAACCAGCACTTCGCCTACAACGGCGGCACGATCACCGTGCCACTAGCGCCTTCCCCGACGATCGCGTGGCAGATCCCCGGCGCGCCGCGCATGTTCGCGATCGAGGGCACATATCGGTGGCGCGCGCACCGCTGACGGCATTCTGGCTATTTCCTGCGCGCCGGCGCGGCTGCGCCCGACTCGGTGCTTGGATTCGTGAATGGCGGGGGCGGGGTGACCCCGGCTCCTTGGCGCCTGACCGGCTAACGCGCGCACCGTAAGCGCAGTTTGACGTCCAACGACATCCCGTCACCGATTCCGGGGTCGACGACGCATCGCGACAGAGGCACACTGACAGGCCCAGCTCGGCTGCCGTCACACACGCCATGCGCATTCCTCTCGAGGGTACCGGTCCGGTCGATCAGGAGTTGCAGAGCCGTGCTGCGGCAGCGCTGAAGGGCGTGCTTCCGGCCGGTGCGGTTCTCGTTGAAGACGAGGACACCCGGCCCTACGAGTGCGACGGGCTGGCCCTATACCGACAGTTGCCGATGATCGTGGTGCTTCCCGAAACCGAGGAGCAGGTCGCCACGGCCCTACGCGTCTGCAGCTCGCTGGCAGTGCCCGTCGTGCCGCGCGGCGCCGGCACTGGGCTGTCCGGTGGAGCGATGCCGCACCGAGCCGGGGTGCTGTTGTCACTGGCCAAGCTCAACGCAATCCTGGATATTGACCCGCAGGCCCGCACCGCGCGCGTGCAGCCGGGAGCGCGAAATCTGGCGATCTCCGAGGCCGCTGCCCCGCACGGACTCTTCTATGCGCCCGATCCCTCGAGCCAGATCGCCTGCACGATCGGCGGCAACGTTGCTGAGAACTCCGGCGGTGTGCACTGCCTCAAGTACGGACTTACCGGCAACAACGTTCTCCGAGTGCGCGGACTGACGATGGCGGGCGAGGCTGTCACGATCGGGTCTGCCGCGCTCGACAGCCCGGGACTCGATTTGCTTAGCGTCGTTCTTGGCAGCGAGGGGATGCTGCTTGTCGTCACCGAAGTGCTGGTCAGGCTCATGCCAAAGCCGGCGTGTGCACGCTGCATCATGGCAAGCTTCAGCAACGTCGAAGTCGCGGGCGAGGCGGTCGCGGCAGTGATCGCCGCAGGCATCATTCCGGCCGGACTCGAAATGATGGATCAGGCGGCGACGCGGATGGTCGAGCCGTTCGTCCAGGCCGGCTATGACCTGGACGCCGCCGCGATCCTGCTCTGCGAAGCGGACGGCACCGCCGAAGAGGTCGCGGAAGAGGTCGCGCGCATGAGCGAAATCCTGCACGCCGCGGGCGCTACGCGGATTTCCGTCTCTTCCAGTGAGGCCGAGCGTCTGCGCTTCTGGGCCGGGCGCAAGAATGCGTTCCCTGCCGCCGGCCGGGTATCGCCCGACTACTACTGCATGGACGGTACGATCCCGCGGCGGCAGTTGGGACCCGTGCTGCACGCCATTCGCGAGATGGAGCGGAAGTACGCGCTCGCCTGCCCCAACGTTTTTCATGCGGGTGACGGCAATCTGCATCCGCTCATACTCTTCGACGCCAACGATCCAGGTTCGGTCGAGCGGGCCGAGGCTTTCGGCGCCGATATCCTCGAGCTGTGTATCGCGGTCGGCGGTACCGTGACGGGCGAGCACGGCGTCGGCATCGAAAAGATCAACCAGCTGTGCATACAGTTCGACGCACCGACGCGGGAAGCGTTCTTCGGCGTACGCCGCGCATTCGACCCGCAACGCCTGCTGAATCCCGGGAAGGTAATTCCGACGCTGCATCGCTGCGCGGAATTCGGGCGCCTGCACGTGCATCAGGGCCAGATCCCGCATCCGACGCTGCCGCGCTTCTGATGACCTCGCCCGCAATTGCAGCCGCGGCGTTGTCGAAGCTGACGGAGCAGGTCCGGGCGGCGGCCGCCGGCCGGCGTCCGCTGCGCATTCGTGCCGGTGGAACCAAGGATTTCTATGGTAATCCCACCGTGGGCGAGCTCCTCGATCCGCGCGAGTACAGTGGCCTCGTCGCCTACGAGCCGACGGAGCTCGTGCTCACCGCGCGCTGCGGGACGCCGCTCGCGCTGATCGTGTCGGCCCTCGACGAGCGTAATCAGATGCTGGCCTTCGAGCCGCCGCACTTCGGTGCTGCAGCGACGGTGGGCGGCTGTGTCGCTGCGGGCCTCGCCGGACCGCGGCGCGGCGCCTTCGGACCGGGGGCGGGCGGAATCCGCGACTTCGTGCTCGGGGCCAAGCTGTTGAACGGCCGTGGCGAGGTACTGTCGTTCGGCGGGACGGTCATGAAGAACGTCGCGGGCTACGACGTGTCGCGCCTGCTCGCCGGATCGCTTGGTACGCTCGGCGTGTTGCTCGAGGTCTCCCTCAAGGTTGCGCCGAGACCGGTCGCGGAAGAGACGCGAAGTTTCGAACTGGACGAATCGGCCGCACTGAACCAGTGCACAGCGCGGGCCGGGAAGCCGTGGCCGGTGTCGGCCACGGCCTGGCACGCCGGGCGCTTGCACGTACGCCTATCCGGTGCAGCAAGCGCCGTCGCGCTCGCCTGCAAGGCGTTCGGCGGCGAGCGGATGACCGCCGCCGACGGTGCAGCATTCTGGGCGTGCATTCGGGAGCAGACGCAACCATTTTTCCGCCAGCAGCCACCCCTATGGCGAATGAGCCTTCCGGCGACCGCGGCGCCGCTCGCGCTGCCGGGCGAGCAGCTGATCGAGTGGGGCGGTGCGTTACGCTGGCTCGTGTCAGGCGCCGAGGCGGCGAGTGTCCGCGGGCGCGCGGCCGGTCTCGGCGGCCATGCGACACTGTTCCGCGGAAATCCGGGCTCAATAGCCGCGTTTACCCCGCTGCCATCGGCGTTGGCGCGAATTCACGCCCGCCTCACGGCCGAGTTCGACCCCATGGGTATCTTCAATCCTGGCCGGATGTATGCAAACGCACCTGGCTGACTGGATCAAGGACACGTCGCAAGGCCGCGAGGCGGACGCGATCCTGCGAGCGTGCGTTCATTGCGGCTACTGCACCGCGACCTGTCCGACGTATCTGCTGCTGGGCGACGAACTCGACGGGCCGCGCGGCCGAATCTATTTGATCAAGCAAGTACTCGAGGGCGGGCCGGCGACGGCAAAGACGCAGCTGCACCTCGATCGATGCCTGACGTGCCGCGCATGCGAAACGACCTGCCCATCGGGCGTGCGCTTCGGGCGGCTGCTCGACATCGGCCGCGAGGTGGTCGATCAACGAGTGGAGCGCCCAGTCGCATCGCAGGTGTTCCGCGCACTGCTTCGTTCCGGGCTCACGGGAGCGCTGTTCGCGCCGGCCTACCGGCTGGGCCAAGCGCTGCGTTCGCTTCTGCCGGGACGAGTGCGGCAGAACGTGATGCCGCGCCGGTCGCCTGCGGAGTGGCCCACCAGGCAGCATTCCCGACGGGTCGTGATGCCGGAGGGCTGCGTGCAGACCGCGATGTCACCGAATATCAACTCGGCGACGGCACGCGTGCTCGACCGGATCGGCATCGAGGTCATGCGGCCTCCGGGCCGCTCCGGCTGCTGCGGCGCCGTCCGCCAGCACCTCGGTGACGGCCCGGGCGCGCTCGAGGAGGTGCGGCGGAACATCGATAGGTGGTGGCCGGCGATCGAGCAAGGCGTCGAGGCGATCGTCCTGAATGCCAGCGGCTGCGGCGTAATGGTCAAGGATTACGGACATTTGCTGCGGGCCGACTCGCGGTACGCGGCCAAGGCAGCGCGCGTCAGCGCCCTCACCAGGGACCTGAGCGAAATACTGGCCCCGGCGGCCGCCGCGCTCGCGCCTCACATCACGCGCCGTGGTGCCGCCCGAGTCGTCTTTCATCCGCCGTGCACGCTGCAGCACGGCCAGAAGCTACCGGGCATCACTGAAGGCCTGCTGCGGGCCTTGGGGGCCGAGCTGCTGCCGTTCAACGAGCCGCACCTGTGCTGCGGATCGGCCGGGACGTATTCCGTGCTGCAACCGGCGCTCGCCGCCCGATTGCGCGACCGCAAGCTCGCAAACCTCCAGGCGCCCGGGCCCGATGCAATCCTGTCGGCGAACATAGGCTGCATCGCGCACCTCGCCGGCGGGACCGGGACGCCTGTGTGCCACTGGATCGAATGGCTCGACGCGAGTCTCGCCTGACCCATCCATCCTCAGAGGCGAGTCCGGCAGGTTCGGCGTGACCCAGTATGGCCCACCGGACGCCCGGCTCATAACCTGACGCGAGCGATCCCTGTGCTCGAGTCGCGGGACCCCGTCAGCTGCCGCCTACCGGTGATCGCGGGACCTTGGTCGCCGACCGGCGGTCCGGATCTACGAGTAGCCATGCACCGGCGGCTATCAGGGCGAAAACTGTGCCCGTCACGAATGCCGCGTTCCATGCGCCGGCACCTGAGAGGGCGCCAACGATCGGCTGCGTGATGACGCCGCCGAGGTTGCCGCCCGTGTTGAGGACGCCGGTCGCCGCTGCAGTGTCCTGGCGTGCGACGCGCATCGTCGCCGCCCAGTAGGCACCCTCGTTGACCTCGACCGCAGCGAACGCGCAGGCAAGCGCGACGACGGCCGCGTAAGGGGTGGTCACTGTAATCGTCACGAGCAGCAGCACGCCAGCGATCGGCAGCGTCACCAGCGGCACGAGCCGATAGCCCCAACGCGCGCCCAAGCGCTCCGCCAGCCAGTCGGATGCGTAGCCGCCGATGGCGGCGCCGATGCCGGCGCCGACCCATGGCGCGGCGCCGACGAGTCCGCTCTCGAGTCCGCTGAAGTGGCGTACCTGCACCAGGTACAGGAACGACCAGAAGCTGATCAGGTAGAACGCGTAGTTCATCGACAGGTAGGAAAACGCCAGCAACAGCACGTCGCGATCGCCCATGATTCCAAGCAGGCGCCGGAAGGTGAGCGGCGGGCTGACCGCGTTCCCTCCGCCGTCGAGTTCGGCGAGTTCGGCGGCCATGACCTTCGGGTGGTCGCGAGGCTTGTCGCGCCCGTACCAGGCCCAGCCCGCCGTCAGCAGTGCAACCGGCAGCCCGACCCACAGCAGCGCACCCTGCCAGCCGAACGATTCGGTGAGCACTACGATGAACACCGGTGTCACGGCGCCGCCGAGATTCATGCCTGCGGTCTGCAGGCCGTTGGCCATGGCCCAGCGATTCGCCGGAAACCACTCCTGCAACACGGCCGCGAACACCGGAAACAACGGTCCCTGCGACAGCCCGAGCGTTCCCTGCGCAATCAATAGCGCGAGAAAAAGCGCGCTGCCGGTCAGCACGACCGGCGCCAGCGGCGTCGCGAGCGTCGCGATCAGGCCGACGATGCCGATCCCGACGTAGACGATGCGAGCGCCGAAGCGCTCGCCGAGGATCCCGCCCGGCAGTTGAGCCACCGTATAGGCCGCGGTGAACGAGGCGTTCAGCCAACCGATCTGCATCTGGCTGAGATGCAGTGCCGGCATGATGTTTTCGGCGGCGACCGCGATGCTTTGACGCTGCATGTACGACAGCATCGCGAATGCAAACATGTACGCGAAGATCCACCAGCGGACCCGGATACGGGTACGAAAGAGCGTCATCACGGGTCCTTTGGGGTCGGAGCCGACATTGCGCTGCCGTCAGCCTCGCAGCTTAAGGCCGCGCGGATCGTACGGCGGCTCGGGAAGAATCGTCGCCGGACGAAGTTCGCCGACTACCTGGATCTCGAGCGGCACGGGGTTCTCGGCGATCGCGCGGTCCACGTAGGCAAGTGCAAGGCTCTGCCGGACGTGGTGGCCGTAGGCGCCGGAAGTTACAAAGCCGACTCGGCGGCTGTCCGCCCACACCGGCTCGAATCCCGTCGCGTCCGCATCGCTCGCCTCAACCGCGAGCAGGACGAGGCGCTGAGAGGGACCCGAATCGCGTTCCTTCAGCGCGGCGTCGCGGCCGATGAACGCGCCTTTGTCGAAGGCGATGAACCGTTCGAGTCCGGACATGGCGGGCGTGTACGACTGTGCGAACTCGAGCGACCAGACGCCGTAGCCTTTCTCGAGCCGGAGGCTGTCTTGGGCGCGCATGCCGATCGGCCGCATTCCGAGCTCGGCACCCTCGCGCGCGAGCGCATTCCACAGGGTACGCTGCTGCATCGCCGGGACCGTGATTTCATAGCCGAGTTCGCCAGTGAGCGACAGACGCGCGACGATTGCCTGCGTGAGGCCGACATCCAGGCGCCGAAGGCTGAGGAACGGCAGCGCCGCGTCTGCGACATCCTCGCGGGTGAGCCGCGCCAGCAGGTCGCGTGAGCGCGGCCCCGACAGCGAAAAGCCGAGCCAGCTCTCCGAGAGGTTCTCGATCTGGACGCCGGACCGGGGCAGATGGTCACGGAACCACCGCAGGTGCCACTCCTGCAGGTAATACGAACCCACCAGCCAGAACCGGGTGTCCTCGAGCCGGCTCACGGTGAGATCACCCATCAGCCTTCCGGCGGGGTTCAGCATCGGCGTAACGCGAATCCGTCCAATCGCAGGTATCCGGTTGGCGAGCAGGCGGTCGAGCCAGGTCTCGGCGCCCGGGCCCGACACCTCGTAGCGGGCATAGACACCGGCATCGAGCAGGCCAGCGTTCGAGCGGGTGGCGGCTACCTCGGCCGCGACGAAGTCGTCCGCGTCCGAACGCCGCGCCGAGGGCGTCTCGACGAAATCCGGCCGTCCGGGCGCGAAATACTGCGGGGTTTCCGTACCCCACACGACGCCGAAGCGAGCACCAGCGGCCGCCTGCAGATCGTAGACCGGCGCCGTCTTGAGCGGACGACCCGCCGGCAACTCCTCGTTTGGATAGGCGAGCACGAACCGCCGCGCGTAGAACTGCGCGGTGGTGTCGCGGAGGTACGCATCGTTGCTCGCAAAGGCACCATAGCGCGCGACGTCCATGCCGAAGACGTCGGCCCCGGGGTCGCCGTCGACGATCCAGTGCGCGAGCACGAGGCCAATGGCGCCGCCCTGTGAGAAGCCCGACATGCAGCCGCAGGCCGTCCAGTAATTGCGCAGCCCCGGCACCGGGCCGACGAGCGGGTTGCCGTCCGGTGTGAATGTAAACGCTCCGTTGACCCAGCGGCGGATTCCAGCAGCCGCGAGCGACGGGAAGCGCCGGAAACCTATGGCCAGTTCCTCGCTGATGCGATCAATCTCCTCCGGGATCAGATCCATCCCGTACTCCCAGTCGGCCCCCTCGGTCTTCCAGTGGCGGGGATTGCGTTCGTAGATGCCGAGCAACACGCCCTTGCGTTCCTGCTGCAGGTACGTGAAGCCCTCGAGGTCGGTCACGCACGGCATCTCATCCTTGCGCGCGACCAGCCCCGGCAGATCTTCCGTGACCAGGTAATGATGCTGCATCGGCGTCAGCGGCAGGTCGACGCCGGCCATCCGACCTACACGCCTCGCCCACAGACCGGCTGCATTGACAACGTGCTCTGTCGTGACGGCGCCATGCTCGGTCTCGAGTCGCCACCGTCCGTCGGGCTGCGCAGCGAGCGCCAGCACGCGGTTCCGCAGAATGACGTCCGCCCCGCGCTTTCTCGCCGCCGCGGCGAATGCATGCGTCGCGCCGTGCGGATCGACGGCACCTTCGTGCGGGTCGAACAGGCCGCCCAAAAGCCCCGTCGGATCAACAATCGGGCAGTCGGCGACGATTTCGTCGGGGCTGGCGAGCCGCGTGCCGATCCCCAAGGTCTGGTACAGCGCCCATTCGGCTTTGAGCCACTCCCACCGCGCGGGAGTCGTTGCGAGGCTGTAGCCGCCCGGCATATGCATGCCGACGCTCTGGCCGCTCTCCTGCTCGATCTCCTTGTACAGGTTGATCGTGTAGGCCTGGAGCGCGGCTATGTTGGGATCATCGTTGAGGGCGTGGAATCCACCTGCGGCGTGCCACGTCGAACCAACTGTCAGCTCCGCGCGCTCGATGAGCGCACTGTCCGACCAGCCGAGCCGGGCAAGCTGATAGAGCACGCTGGTGCCGACGATGCCGCCGCCGATCACGACGACCCTGTAGTGAGTCTTCACACGCCTTCCCCACGCCGCGAGCGGCTCATTATGCCCCGCGGCGGGTCGCGGCCGCCCAGGCCTGCCGCACCAGTGTGTTGGTAATCCGGCCCGCCTTCGGCCGGGCGCCGCGTGTATGCTTGGCCGTATCCATCAAGAACACGCTGGTCCGCCCGCGGCGCACGCGTCACTGGCGCCGCCAAGGCCGACCGCGAGGTGTGCCGGTGAAAGGGCCAGAACCGCGGTACTCTGCCTGGGCACTGCTGCGCGCACGTCTGGCGGGCACCGGCTACTGGCGGCCGCTTTGGAGCGGCCGACGGCTTCGGGAAGCCTACGACGTCGTCGTCGTCGGCGCTGGTGGACACGGACTGGCGACCGCATATCACTTGGCGCGCGACCATCACATCCGCCGGATGGCGGTGCTCGAAAAACGGCTGGTTGGCTACGGCAACGTCGGGCGCAACACGACGATCGTGCGCTCGAATTACCTGCTGCCGGAGAACCACTACTTCTACGAGGACTCGCTGCGGCGCTGGGAGCGTCTGTCGCACGACCTCAACTACAACGTGATGTACAGCCCGCGCGGGATCGTCGACCTAGCGCTGTCGGACGGTGAGATGGTCGGGCTCGCCCGGAGAGGCAATGCGATGCGCCTCGCCGCCATCGATGCGCAACTTCTCGATCGTCGCGGCGTGCTCAAGTTCGCGCCGGAGCTGGCCGCCTCCGGTCCCCGTCGTTTCGACATCGTCGGAGGGCTGTTGCAACGCCGTGGTGGTACGGTGCGACACGACGCGGTCGCATGGGCCTATGCGCGGGCAGCGACGGCGCTCGGCGTCGACATCATCGAGGACTGCGAGGTCACAGGGGTGCGCGCCGAAGGCGGAATCGCGACCGGTGTCGAGACGAGGCGCGGCTACGTCAAGGCCGATCGGATCGTGTTCGCGGTCGCGGGCCACACCGGGGCGATCGGCGAGATGCTGGGCGTGCACCTGCCGATCGAGACCCACTTACTGCAGGCGATGGTTACCGAGCCAGTGAAGCCGCTCGTGAGTTCGGTGTTCGTGTACGTCTACCCGCACGGAGAGTGCTACGTCACGCAGTCGGATCGCGGCGGCGTGCTGATGGGCGGGTTCATGGACGGGTTTCCGTCGTACACGCAGGAAGGCCAGTGGTTCCGGCTCGAGGATGTCGTCCAGAGCGCGGTGGCACTCCTGCCGCAGCTTGCTTCGCTGCGGATTCTGCGCCACTGGGCTGGCGTCCAGGACATGACGATGGACGGCAGCTTCATCATCGACCGTATCCGATACGACAACGTATTCGTGAACGGCGGCTGGTGCTATGGCGGATTCAAGACCATCCCTGCCTCGGGCGCCGCATGTGCCACGCTCGTCGCCACCGGCACGGCGCCCGACCTCATTCGGGCGCACGGGCTCGCGCGCTTCGCGACGGGCCACCTGCTCGACGAACGCGGCGGTGGCCCGTTTCCGGTGCGGCTGTGACGCGTCTGACGTGCCCGTTCTGCGGTCCGCGCGACCTCCAGGAGTTCGAATTCCGCAAGACGCTGCCCGAACCCGACAGCAACGCGTACGCGCAGGTCTACGAGCGGGCGAACCGGCTCGAGGACAGCCTCGAGCACTGGCAACACGTGCACGGCTGTCGCGCCTGGCTGCTGATCCGCCGCAATCCTTCGACGGGCCAGGTGCTGAAGCTCGAGCTGATGGGCGGGGGTGGACCATGAGCCCCGCGAAAGTCCGGGTCGGCTCGCGGCTCGCGTCCGCGCCGGTCCGCTTCTCGTTCGACGGCCGGCAGTACACCGGCCAGCGCGGCGATACCGCGGCTTCGGCGCTGCTCGCGCACGGCGTGCGATTCCTCGGCCGCAGCCTCAAGTATCGCCGCCCGCGTGGGCTGCTCACCGCGGGGCCGGAGGAGCCGAATGTGCTGCTGACGGTCGGTAGCAGGCCGACTGTCATTCCAAACGTTCCGGCGCCACTGCTCGTTCTCACCGACGGTCTCGAATTCCGCAGCCAGAACCGATGGCCGTCGCTGCACTGCGACGTAGCGTCGCTGTTGCAGGTCGGCGGCGGGTTCTTTGGCGCTGGTTTCTACTACAAGACTTTCATGTGGCCGTCGTGGCGGAGCTACGAGACGATCGTTCGCAACCTCGCCGGACTTGGCGAAGCGCCTGGCGTCTCGACGCTGCCGCCGCCCGCGATCGAGCATCTGTCGTGCGATGTGCTGGTCGGCGGCGCCGGGCCGGCGGGGCTTGCCGCGGCGCTGGCGGCGGCCCGTGCCGGCGCCCGGGTCGTCGTCTGTGAGCGCGAGCCGGAGTGCGGCGGAGAACTCGAGTTCGAAGGCGGTACGATCGACGGTCGCCCGGGCGGCCAGTGGGTTGCGGCGGTTGCCGAGGAGCTCGGGCGCCGTGGGGCACGGGTGCTGACCGATACAGCGATTGTCGGCGGCTCCGGTGGCCTGTTGATCGCGCACGCCGAGCCAGGCGGGCTCGCCGGGCGCAATAAGATCTACCAGATCCGGCCGCGGCATTTCGTGATCGCGATGGGCGCCGTCGAACGCCCGATTGCGTTCGTCGACAACGATCGCCCCGGGGTCATGCTGCTTGGCGCCGCCGAGCGATATCTCGCCCGCTACGGCGCCGCCGCCGGCAACAATCTGGTGCTGTTCGGCAACCACGATCGACTGTATGCCGCGGCCGGGCGCTTCGTCGCTGCTGGGCTCCGCGTTCGCGCGATCGTCGACTCGCGCACCGAAGCCGCCGTCGCGGATGGTGGGACGGCGGCAAACGATTTGCGCGCGAAACTGCAGCGCGGCGGCATCGAGTGCCTACTGGGCTATGCCGTGCTCGCGACGGAGGGCAGGGCCGCCGTACACGGTGCCCGTGTCGCGCCCCTTGCCTCGCCTCACGACGAGCGTCGCATCGCCTGCGACGCGATCCTGGTGAGCGGCGGCTGGTCGCCCGCGATCCACGCGGGCCTTCACGAGGGCGGCAAGCGCCGCTATGCCGATTGCAGTGCCGCGTTCATCGCCGCCGGTCAGCCAGAGTGGCGGACCGGCGCCGGCGCGAGCAACGGCGCGCTCGATCTCGCAGCTGTTGTCGCGGACGGTTTTGCGGCCGGCGAACGCGCGGCGCGCGCGGTTGGTACGGCTGGCAGTGCCGGACCGGCCCCGATTGCGTACGGGGATGGGCCGCCGCGACTCGCGCCATTCTGGAGCTCGCCGGCGTCGACGGATCAGGAGAAGCGGCAGTTCGTCGATTTCCAGAACGACGTCACAGTGGCCGACCTTCGCCAGGCGCTTGCGGAAGGCTTCATCGACATCGAGCACATCAAACGCTATACGACGCTCGGCGTCGGGACGGAGCAGGGCCGGACGAGCGGCGTTCTCGGCGCGGCGATCGTCGCAGAGCTGAAGCGCGAGACGCTGCTGGCAGTCGGCACGAGCCGCACGCGGCCACCGTACCATCCGGTCACGCTCGCCGCGCTCGCTGGCCATCGCAGCGGGCAGCAAATACGCGTGACCAGACGAACGCCACTGCACGAGTGGCAGGAGGGTCACGGCGGCGTGCTTGAACCCGCGGAATACTGGATGCGCACGCGCTACTACCGTGCGAACGGCGCCAACGCATTTGCCGCCGGGGTTGCGGAGGCGGCACGGGTGCGTGCGGTCGGTGGAATTCTTGACGGTTCGACGCTCGGCAAGATCGAAGTTGCGGGCCAGGACGCGGCGGCCTACCTCGACCGGATGTATCTCAATAGAGCGAGCACGATCAAGGTCGGGCGCAGCAAGTACATGGTCAACCTGCGCGAGGATGGGATGGTGCTCGATGACGGCATCGTGCTGCGGCTCGCCGATGACCGGTATTTCGCGACGACTAGCTCGGGGCATGCCGGGCACATGCTGGCGCACTTCGAGCATTACGCCGATACCGAGTGGGGCGGTCGCGACGTGGCGCTCACCGACGTTACCGAAGCCTGGGCAGTCATCGTGGTCGCAGGCCCGGCGAGTCGCGACACGTTGCGGGATGTGCTTGGCAGCGCATGGCACGCGGACCTCGGACGACTGACGCACATGGACTTTGCGACCGGTCGCTGGCACGGCCGAGAGCTTCGGGTGCTGCGCGCAGGCTTCTCCGGCGAGCTCGCGTTCGAGCTGCACTGCCGGCCGGCGATCGCCGTGCCGCTCTGGCAGGCGCTGGTCGATGGCGGTCTTGAGCCGTACGGCCTTGAGGCGCTCGACATCCTGCGGGTCGAGAAGGGGTACCTCGTGGGCGCTGAGTTGAACGGCCAGACCACGCCGCACGACCTCGGCATGGACGGCCTGGTCGAGCTCGGCAATCCCTGCATTGGGCGGCCGCTGCTCGACCGGCCGGCATTCCACGAGGCTTCGCGACCGCGGCTCGTAGGGCTCAGGACCGTCGACGGCAAGGCGACGATCCTGGGTGGCGCGCAGATCACGACGGTCGCCGTGCCGAACCGCTCGGTTGGCCACATCACCTCGGCCGTCTACAGCCCGGCGCTGCGCGAATGGATCGGCCTGGCGCTGGTCGCTCGCTCGCTCGCTGCCGAAGGCACCCAGCTCGTGGCCCGAGATCCGCTCCGCGGTGGCGACACCGCGGTGCGCGTGAGTCCGCTCGTACACTTTGATCCTAGCGGTGAGCGAATGAAGTCGTGAGCGCGATGCATGACGCCGACGCTGCAGGTGAGTGTCGGATCGACGGTCCGAGGGCCGAGGCCGTGCTCGAGTTCAAGACGTTCACATATCCGCTGGCCGGCGGACCGGGCGTGGATCTCGCCGTAGCGCCCGGCACAGTGCGCCGCGACTCGGCGGGCCGCGCGACGCTGTTGCATTTCGCGCCGGGGAGATTCCTATTGCCGGCACCGACCCCGGACCTCGCACGGCAGATCGATTCGCTCGGGCGCGCGGATGTAGGCGTTGCGTTCGACGTCGACGGGAAGTGGCGCGAACTGACAATTACCGGATCTGGAGCCGACCGACTGCTGTCATCGGGAACCGACGTGACCGCAATGCTCGCGCACCGGGACTGTGCCGCACTGCAGTTGTTCGATTGCCCGGTCGTGCTCGCGCGCCGGACCGATGGATTCGATCTTTGGGTTCAGGCGAGCTATGCGACGGATCTTCGGAAAGCGCTCGACCGGATTCACCGGCAGTGTTAGGCCCGAATGGCTGCGCGTCGCGCTAGCGGAAGAACCATAGAAAGCCGACGGAGCTGAAATTCAGATTGCCGCCCGAAGCCCGAAGCTGCTCGAAGTCGAGGCGCACGGCAAACGCCCCGGACTTGATCTGTGAACCGGCACCCCAGGCAAATTCGGATTCTGTCCGATTGAATCCGTCGCACCCCACACCGATCGCGCACGTTCCGAATCCCGACGCAAGTCTCACGGTTGCGCGCTGCTGAACATTCGAGAGGCCCGCCTTGCCGTAGATATCCAGGTACGGGAGCGGCAGCGGCAGATACCCGAGGCCGAATACAGCCGGCCCGCTTGCCTGCGTGTCGACACGACCGAAGCTGCTGACGCCGTGCGGGCTCCCGAAGTCGACGTATTCCACTTCCGCTCCGAACAGGCTGATTGGCCGCAGGCCGAACAGTGCCTTCCAGCCGGTGGCATGGGCACTGAAGTCGAGGGAGTCGACATTGATCTCGGACTGTCCGACACCGAAGCCGGCATAGGCCCCGAGTCCCTCGTCTGCGCAGGCCGAACTGACCGACCCGGCGCAGGCAAGCGTCGCGAACAAGAGACACCAGACTCGGTTGCGCAACACTGTGGCCTCCTTATCCGGCCCGTTAACGTTCCGGGGCACGGGCGGTTGACGTTCGGGCACGGCCTTCGCAGCGTGCCGCTTCCCGCCCGCGACCGTCGCCGGCGCGGCACCAATCGTAGCAGGGTGCCTGTCGTGGCAGGCTATCCGATCGCGATAGGCCGCAAGAGTTCCCGTCGCAAGTCCGCGGGGCGCGCGCTCGAACGAAATGGCCGTCAATCCCGGCGCGGCGCGGTCCTGCGCCCTGCGACAGCCCCGATCAATTCGAGCAGCGATCGCATTCCGTACCGCGTCATGGCCGAGGCGGGTTACGGCGCGCCCGCCACGGCTCGGTGCGTGACACGCGCCGGGATCAACGGCCGAACCCGGTCGCTGGCGCGTGGCCTCGCACAGCGACCGGTGCGCGTCGCTTTAGCTTTGGCCGCCGCCCGCACCGCTGCGAGCCGCGTGCAACGCACTCAACCCAGGCTGGTTGATCTTTCGCACGGTTGCCGCGACCGCCGTCTGGACACAGTGATCGTAGTTCGGCGACAGACGCGTGCCGGTGAGGACGCGGTCGGGCTCGCAGTATTGCTTTGCGGCTCCAAGGATGCGCTGGTACAGGATCGCTACGCCCGCGGGCGTGGCGAGGTTGAGGTCGCCGTACGCGATGCGAATTCCCGGTGCATCGACCGCGGCCTCGGGCGCGACGCACGGCAAGCACACGGCGGCTGTGACGGCCAGGGCCGGGAGGAGTTGGGAGAGACGGACTGACATACAGAGTTCCTCTTGGTCAGGGTTATTCGCGGCAATGTTCAGCATAGGCGCCGCGGCAGGCTGCAGATCACACTTCGTCTCGCGGCGAGCGCGTCTCGGCGCATCCGGGTCACGCCAATTGGACGCGGCCGGCGCCCGCACGGTTTGAATCATGGTTCAGCGCGAGCCGTATCGGGACCCCGCATGAGTTCGTTACACTCGGCGGGCAAAGTCGCTGGCGGGCGTGAGAGGTGAGGACATGGAGATCACCGGTGGGTGCTTTTGCAGGGCCGTGCGTTACCGGTGTACGTCGGAACCGATCACGACGCGAGTCTGCTGGTGCCGGTTGTGTCAGTACCTCGGCGCCGGGAGCGGTACAGTCAATGTCTGCTTCGCAGCGGACTCCGTGACGGTCGAGGGCGTGACGAAGGACTACTCGAATGTCGCCGACAGCGGCAACATCATGCACCGCCGCTTTTGCCCGACCTGCGGTACGCCGCTGTTCAGCAGCGCCGAGGCGCGCCCCCACCTCGTGTTCGTGCGCGCCGGCACGCTCGACGACCCCGAGATCGCGAAGCCCGCAATGACGATCTGGACCGCAGCGGCACCGAGCTGGGCCTGCTTCGATACGGGACTGCCGTCCGTTGCCGGCCAGGCGGCACCAGCAGCGCCCGCTGCGTCGCGCTAGGGAGCGCGGAAGCGTCGTAGAGGCCGGGTCAGTGTCCTCGATACGACTCCTCGCAGCGCTCCGGCTGGGCGCTCAGACGAGCCGCGACGCTGCCACTCGGCAGCTCGGTGCAGACGGTCCGCGTCGAGGCTCCCGGCATACCCGCGGACGGCGAATTGGCCAGCGGGCGTCCATGACGTATCGTGCGAGGCCTGCCACCGAAGAACCGGAGTCGCCGCCATGAAGCTCTACTGGTGCCCGAAGACGCGCGCTGTGCGCGCGGTGTGGATGCTCGAGGAATTGGGAGTTCGATACGACCGCGTCCTCATCGACATCCGGAATGCGGCTGACAAGGCGAATCCGGCGTTTCGCGCGGTCTCGCCGATGGGCAAGGTGCCTGCACTCGAGGACGGCGCGACACGACTGTGGGATTCGGGAGCGATCTGCGCCTACCTCGCCGACAAGTACCCGGAGACGGGCCTCGCCCCGCCGATCGGAAGTCCCGACCGCGGCGCGTACCTGCAGTGGCTGCTGTACACGAACTCGGTCATCGAACCGGCGATGGCCGAGAAGTTCACCAGCGCCCAGCCGAGCGCCGTCGCACACGGCTGGGGCAGCTTCCCGCTCATGCTTGAGGTGCTTCGTGACGGGCTCGCGCGCGGTCCGTGGGTGTTGGGCGAGCGCTTCTCGGCGGCCGACGTGCTGCTCGGCACCTCATGCAATTTCATGCGGCAATTCAAGATTCTCGAGAATGAGCCTGGCCTGTTCGCTTATGTTGATCGTTGTACGGCCCGCCCGGCATTCCAGCGCGCTACGGCACTCGATGTGTTGTGAGCGCTTCCCCTCAGTCGGGGGCGAGCGTGCGTTCGGCGGCCGCCACATGCTCGTCGGCCGCGTGTAACGCCGCCCGCCAGGTGGGAGGCGGCACACCGCGCCCGAGCTTCGCGAGTTCGCGGTGCAAATGACGGAGCAGCGGCACGAGCACCTCGCGCTCGATGCGCGTCATGCGTTCTGCGCCCGCACTCGCGGCGCGCGCCCCGAGATCGACCTCCAGCTCCACGGTGAGCTCATCCAGTGCCTGATGCGTCGCATCCAGCAGATACGCCGGCTTTCCCTGATCGAGCGACCGAATGAGCCCGTGCAGCTGCAGGCGGTAGTGTCCGAGGGCCTGGACGAGTTCCTGATGAGAGAGGCCTAGCGGCGTCACACGATTCTCGGGAGAGTTCCGTGCACGCTACGAAAGTCGTGCGGTGGAACCATCCGTAATTACCGGCGAACCGTGCAAAGAACGCGGGCCGACAGGACATCGAAGACGACTTGGTCGATCGTGGATCGGGCGATGCGGGCCCGGAACCCGAGGGCGCCATTACTGCGATTCGGGTCCCGGGCGTGCTTGGCAGCAGATGTGCATGAGGCTTGCTGCGCGGGCGGCCTCGCATTGCAGCAATCCGCCCGAGAGGACAGCCGCCGATCGCTACTGGTGGTACGCGCGAGGTGCGGATTCCTCGAGCAGCGTCGCCAGATAGGACTTCCAGACAGCAGCCCACGTGTGAGTCCCGTGCCCACGCGTCTGCCCACTCGTCGGAAGCAGCACGAACTGGCCATGCCGCAAGCGCTTGACCTGCGTCTCCGCGATTCCGAGCTCTGGCGGGTTGATGAAGTCATCGGCCGAGTTGATCCACATCACTAGCGCGCGAATCTCCTCGAGACGGGCCGACGGGTCATAGTCGCGCGAGGCGCTGACCTGGTAGAGAAGGTCGTTCGCATCCAGGTTGTTTAACATGGCCTTGGTAGTCTCCGCGACCCGCTGATCCGCGGCGTCGCGCGTCGGCAAGACAGCCTGCAGATAGAGCGGCGCGCTTCCGGCAATCGTCAGTAGGTCGACAGCCGTGCGCAACGAGGTCAGAGGCTCGTTCTTATACTCTCCGGCCATCCACGCCGGGTCCTCGCGGATCGCGTCGATGAGCATCCGCCGCCACATTCGGTTTCGGCCCGCGATCTGTACCGGCAGACACGCTAGAGGCATCAGCGCGTCCATGAAATCGGGGTAGGTCTCTCCCCACAGAAAGCTGTGCATGCAGCCCATAGACGTTCCGAGAATGAGCCGTAGGTGATCGACGCCAAGTCCCTGGGTCACGAGTTGGAACTGCGCCGCAACCATGTCCGCATAACCGTACGCCGGGAAGTGTGCGCGGGCGCCGTCGCTCGGCTTCGACGACCTGCCGTGTCCGATGCCGTCCGGAAGGATCACGTAGTACTTGGCAATGTCGAGAAGCTGACCTTTCCCGAACAACTCGTCGGCAAATTGCGGCCTCAGGAACTGATGCCCGTCGCCGCCGGTTCCGTGCAGGATCAGCACAGCATTCGTGACGTGACCCTTCGCATCCCGGACGGGCGCCCCCAGCGTCGTGTAATGCAGCCTCAGCTCCGGGAGCATCTCGCCCGACTGAAAGTGCACGTCGTGGAGTACGAAGTCTCCTTCGCGTGTGGGCCAAGCAGTCTCGGCCGCGACCGTTCCGATGCTGGCGACGGTCAGGAACAGGCACCCGAGCGCCCGCTGCCGCCGCACCCCGGACAATCCACGCCCAAGGGCGCCGAGACATCGGTCGAGTCCAATCGTCTGATGAGCCATGGTTGCCAGCCCTCGCCGCCCCGTGTCCGCGTGCCGTCGACTGTAGCGCGCTTGCCATTGAATGGCTGCACGATTTAACGCCGGCGCCCCGCCGCCACGATCAATGGCCGCAGGCGCCAGCGAACCCGCATCGACGCCGGTCGATTCTGGACTGTGCGGTCTGATAAGGGCTAGGATTCACGGCGAGCTGGCACTTGGGGGACTGGATGAGCGACATCGTCGATCTCGTCAGTTACGCGCTGCGGAGCAAGCTGCTGAATCACGGCGCACGCTCACTGAGCGACGCCGAATGGCACCTGCTGCGCGTCAGCCATCTGTTGAACGCGATCGAGGACTCGACGCTCGACCGGTTGCTTGCCGATTCTCCACTGACCGAGCTGCTCGCGCTGGCTGTCGCGCTCGACGCGATCGAAGCGCCCGAAGCGGCGCGCAGTATCCGCCGGGCGAAAACGGATTTGGCCGCGGCGAATGATCCCGGGCTCGGACTTGAACGCCCTGATAGTGTGGCGGCAATTGCCGGCACGCTTGATGAGCGACTGGGACGGATGCGCGCGGGCATCGAGCAGCAATTGCTGGATTATGCATTTCGCCAGCGGGAACCTGAGCCCGAAGAGCTGGTGTCACGGTGACGACGACGGCCCGGTTGCAGGCCGTTGCGGTCACAACTGTACGCGCCGGCACCTGCCACTAGGCCCTGCGGAATTCGCCCGACCACGGTTTAACCCGGAACGCCGGGCGCAGCGGTGCTGTCTCCGGCCTCGCAGCATGCCTCCGACAGTATGGATCGCCGGGCGCCTGCAGGTGGCGCCTGGCGCGGAACGTATTTTGGTTCCGGGAGCCGCTTGCGATGCAGTCGCACTGACCCGGCGGCTTGCGGAGCATCATCCAATCCGCGATTCGAGGCCCAGATGAACGGACGTCCTCAATTGCCCGCATCTTCCGCGTCGACGACCGAGGTACGGCCCGGCATGGAGCTCGACGAGCATCGGCTGGCCGCGTACCTGACAGAGCACGTGCCGGAGTTTGCCGGGCCGCTGAGCGTCCGGCAGTTCAAGGGCGGTCAGTCGAACCCGACCTATCTGCTTGCCACGCCCGCGCGGCGGTACGTACTGCGCCGCAAGCCGCCGGGGATACTGCTCGCGTCGGCCCACGCCGTCGATCGCGAGTATCGGGTCATCCGGGCACTCGGCGACGGCAGCGACGTGCCGGTCCCGCGCGCCTATACGCTGTGTACCGACAGTACCGTCATCGGCACGTGGTTCTATGTGATGGAGTACGTCGCGGGCCGGATCCTGTGGGATCCGGCCCTGCTCGAGGTCGAGATCGGTGCGCGCCGGGCGCATGCGCTCGCCCTCGCCGCGACGCTCGCCACCCTGCACCGTGTCGACCCGGTATCGGTCGGTCTGGGCGATTTCGGCAAGCCCGCCGGCTACATGGCGCGCCAGATCGCGCGCTGGTCGAAGCAATACATCGAGGATGCGGCCGCGGGCCGGTTCGACTCGATGGACCGGCTGATCGAATGGCTTCCGCAACATCTGCCGGCAGTAGAGCAGCCTGCGGCCATCGTGCATGGGGACTACCGCGTCGACAACGTGATATTCGATCCGCGGGAGCCGCGCGTGCTTGCGGTCCTCGACTGGGAGCTGGCGACGCTCGGTGACCCGCTCGCGGATTTTGCCTATCATCTGATGCTATACCGGCTGCCAGCGTTGTCTATTCCGGGGCTGCTCGGCCGGGACCTCGTGGCCCTCGGCCTGCCGACGGAGCAGGAATACGTCGCTCACTATTGCGAGCGCGCGGGACGCCCGCGGATCGACGACCTCGAGTTCTACCTTGCCTTCTCGATGTTCCGCCTGGCCGGGATCTTTCATGGGATCTGCGGCCGCGTCGCGCGCGGCACGGCCGTGAGCGAAAAGGCCCGTGACTATGCCCGTCACGTCAGGACGGTCGCCGACTGCGCCTGGCAGCAGGCGCAATCGGTCGGGTGAGCGACGGGCGGTCCCCCGCTGCATGGTAGGATTTTGTACCGGTCGGCGCCGCCCATGAGAGCCGGCGCTCGGCAGCTTTCGGTCTACAACCGCCGCTGGACGGGAACCCTATGAAATCGCGCTGGATTGATGTCCGCTCAGCCGACAACAGAGACTTCGGGGCGTTCGTGGCTTCGCCACCGACCGGAGCGGGGCCGGGGATCCTGTTGATCCAGGAGATCTTCGGAGTCAATGAGCACATCCGCGGGGTCGCCCAGCAGTACGCGCTTGATGGATTCACGGTCCTCGCGCCGGACCTGTTCTGGCGCACCGAACCGCGCGTCGATATTGGTTACAGCCAGGCCGACTTCGCCAAGGGCTTCGGCATCATGCAGAAGACCGACTTCACGAAGGCGGTGCAGGACCTCGGCGCCGCCGCGGGCGCGCTGCGAGCGCTGCCAGAGTGCAAGGGCAAGGTCGCTTCGCTCGGCTATTGCATGGGTGGGTTGCTCTCGTACTTGACGGCCGTGAGCGGCGCCGTCGACGGCGCTGTCTGCTACTACGGCGGCGGCATCGGAGACCATCTCGGCGTCGCCGGCAAAGTTCGAGTTCCGATCCTTTTCCACTTTGCCGCGAAGGATCAGTACATCCCGCTGACCGCTGTCGAGGCCGTGCGCAAGGCCTTCGCGGCGCATCGCTCGGCAACCGTGCATCTGTATCCGGACGTCGACCACGGATTCAACTGCTGGGGTCGGCCGATGTACAACCAGAAAGCGGCTGTGCTCGCCCACGGGCGCTCGCTCGAGTTCTTGTCCACGCTATGAACCCGCCTGCGAAGCGGATATCCCTGCGCGTGTTCAACGGCGCCTTCGGCTTCACTTGACGCCCCGATCGGCCGGCGGGGCGGCCCGGTGCCGGCGACCGGGGACCTGATTCGATCTAGGGTCCGAGGAAACCAGGACACAGCGGCCCCGGCGCCGCAGCCCGGCACCACAGGCGGTCGTCAGCCAGCCGAGGGGGTGAGCGCGGGCGCTGACACGCCCGGGGCCTATCGGCAGGACATTGGCGCTTACGGCGTGACCTTCCAGAGGTCGTTGAGATCCCCGACGTTATCATTCACGTCGAGGCCGTTTCCGCCGAACAGCCACAGGGTGCCGGAGCTGTCAGTCCAGGAGGCGGCACTATAGCGGCCTCCTGGCACATTGCTGACTGAGCCCGTGCCTTCCGTGCCGTACGCACCGGCGGCATTCACCGTCGCAGAACCACTGACCCATGTCCACAGACCCGAACTGGGGGTGAACTCCCACAGATCGTTGAGATAACCCACGCCGGCAGTCCCGGTCGCATCAAGACCTTCCCCTCCGAACAACCACAGGTTGCCCGCGTGATCGATCGATGAGATCGCTGCCGCGCGTGCGCCCGGCGTGTTGCCGTTCGCGGCCGTGCCTTGCGTGCCGTACAGGCCAAGTGTGTTTGAGGTCGTAGAACCGCTGATCCACGCCCACCCGGTACCAGGCGTGAACTTCCACAAATCGTTGAGATAGCCCTGGCTGGACCCGGTCGCGTCGAGCCCATACCCTCCGAACAACCACAGGTTGCCGGCGGTGTCGGCCCAGGAAATCGGCGCCGTCCGAGCCCCTGGAGTATTACCGGCCGCGGCTGTGCTTTGGTTGCCGTACACGCCCGTTGCTCCAGTCGTCGTGCTGCCGCTGATCCAGATCCACTGGCCGGTGGAAGCGCTGTATTCCCACAGATCATTGGCAGAGCTCTGATTCCCTGTCGAGTCGTAGGCCAGCCCTCCGAAAAGCCACAGGTTGCCAGACGCGTCGATCCAGCCAGTCGCCGATTCGCGAGCCCCCGGGGTATTGGTGGCCGCGGCCACGCCTTTCGTACCGTACACGCCGATGGCGTTTGTGGCAGTCGCGACTAACTTAGAACCGCTGATCCACGTCCACTGACCAGTACCGGGGCTGAACTTCCAAAGATCGTTGAGAGAGCCAACGGTCGTCCCGACGGAGTCGAAGCCGACTCCTCCGAACAGCCACAACTCACCCTTGGCATCGACCCACGAGACGGCGGATTCTCGACCGCCCGGCGTGGTGTTCGCCAAGGCTGTGCCTTGGGTGCCATACACTCCGATCGCGTCTTTCGTCTGCGAACCGCTGACCCAGGTCCAGCCATTGCCGGCGGTATATTTCCACAGATCGTTCAGATAACCGCCGTTGCCGGCCGAGTCATAGCCCAGCCCGCCGAAGAGCCACAGGTTGCCCGACGCGTCGGTCCACGTCACAGGGGCTTCGCGAGCTCCTGGCACGTTGCCGGAAGCTGTGGCTCCGAGGGTGCCGTAGGCGCCGCTAGCGCCACCGGTGTTAGCACCGCTGACCCAGCTCCACGGCGGACCGTTGCCGGCAGCGGGCACACCGCTTCCGTGCCCGCAAGCGGCGATGATGGCAACAAGAGCTGCTGCAGCGGCCAAGCTCAGGTGGCGGCAGGTGATCTTCATGAACGACATCCGGTGATTGACTGATGCGAAACGCGTAATTCTTTAAGAATAGCCCGGCGATCCAATGAGGTACGTCAAGTTATGCAATGTCAGGTACTGATGCAAGAACACATGAGGGGTCCATTTCAGGAGTTTAGCCGACGCTCCACTGCTAGCGGTGAAAGACAATTTCGATCTGTTGCGGCAGCGTCTGTTGAAGATTCCAGGGTGGTCGATCTGCCGGTTCCTTGATTCCGCTCTGCCGCCGGCCTCTAGAGAGATTCGCCAGTATCGCCGCGAGCGGCGAAGCAACGATGCTGCACGTCCACAACTCAAGCGTGACCGTCGAACCGATCATCCCCGGCACTGGCATCGTCCGTGTGATCGACAGCGTGCTGCGGTCGAAGTTCTATCGGCTGCGACAGGAGATGCGGCTGCCAAGACTCGACCGTCAGCCGAGCGGGACCGCGACGATCCTGCACTGCTGCATGATAGAGCATCCGCGGCAACCGGGTTCGATCTCCGAGCCTTCACTCTGGTCGCCGACAGTACGCGATGGAAAATCGCCTTGGCGGCACCTCCGGAGCGGAGGGCCCGCCGGCGTGCCCCCGTGGACTAACCCAATCGTTGAAATAAGGTGGGCTGGGAGCGCACCCGCGAGTAAGCGTAATGTGCCCGAGAGTTGTCGCGCGCGCTACTCCGCGCACACGCGGGTGGACTCGCCCGCCAGCCACTATCTCCTCAAGCGACACGCCTCGCGCAATCGCCATCATCCGAATTCCGTCCAGAGCCCGGCCGGGACCGATGGCAGTGCAGTGGAAAGCAAGGTCGGAGAGAACGATATTCCCCCGATACGCGTCGAGGTGACGCGAGTTGGCCGGTAGCTCCACCGGTGCACGGACCTCATCGCCGATGAGATGAACGGCATTGAAGTACTGAGCCAGCCGGATGAGATCGCAGTAATCCTGCATGTTGCCGGCGCGGCGGCCGCGCAGGCAATCGTGGACGTTGGGCGGTCCGGCGACGAGGCTGAAATTGGCATGCCTGCCGCCGAGCGTTACGCGCCTGCCGGCGTTGCGCGGTGTCAGC
>Ga0209415_10001193_pt1 | contig 49575 bp, 41 predicted proteins | sample PeaSoiSIISIP2007_FD_187696 | JGI IMG/M metagenome (GOLD analysis project Ga0209415, IMG submission 187696) | Peat soil microbial communities from Weissenstadt, Germany - SII-SIP-2007 (SPAdes) (version 2) | ecosystem: Environmental > Terrestrial > Soil > Wetlands > Peat | place: Germany... | reverse complement strand
GTGACCCGCGCCAGCCACCTGCGGTGGGGCCAGCGGCCTTCGGCGTGACCCGCGCCAGCCACCTGCGGTGGGGCCAGTGGCCTTCGGCGTGGCCCGCGCCAGAAAAAATGCGCGGGATGGTGTTTTACGCTGAACCGCTGGGTGCCCCAGGTCTCGATTTTGAGTTATGATGATGTTCCTTAGGAGACCTGGGAAACCTCACCCATCGCGCCTACAACTGAATCTTCACCGGCCAGGTCTTCCAGATATCCGCGCAGTAGTCGCGGATGGAGCGGTCGGAGGAGAATTTGCCCATGCGGGCCACGTTGAGAATGGACATACGCGTCCATTTATCGCGTTCCAGGTAGGCCTGGCTGACCAGATCCTGTGCGTCGATATAAGACTGGTAATCGGCCAGCAGCATATATTCGTCGCTGGTCAGCAGTGAGGTCACCAGCGGCTCAAAGAGTCCGCGGTCGCCGTGCGAGAACTCGCCGCTGGAAAGTGAATCGATCACCTCGCGCAGGTCGGCATTCGATTCGTAGATCGCGCGGGGATTGTAGCCCTCGCGCTTCTGCTGTTCAACCTCTGGGGTGGTCAAGCCAAAGAGGAAGAAGTTCTCCGCGCCCACCTCCTCGCGAATCTCGACGTTGGCCCCGTCCAGTGTGCCAATGGTGATTGCGCCATTCATCGCGAACTTCATATTGCCGGTACCCGATGCCTCCTTGCCGGCCAACGAGATCTGCTCGGAGAGGTCAGCGGCCGGATAAACGCGCTGGCCCAGCTTCACGCTGTAATCCGGCAGGAAAACTACCTTCAGCCGCCCTCGAACCAGCGGATCGGAGTTGACCGCCTCGCCCACCGAGTGAATCAGTTTGATAATCAACTTGGCCATGCGGTAGCCCGGTGCCGCCTTGCCGCCGAACAGGAAGGTACGAGGCACCACATCGGAGCTTGGATCGCGTTGCAGTCGCTTGTACAGCGTCAGAATGTGCAGCACCTGCAAGTGCTGGCGCTTGTACTCGTGCAAGCGCTTGACCAGCACATCGAAGATCGAGTCCGGATCGGTGGACAGACCCAGCCGGTCGTGAATGAAAGCGGAGAGTTGCAGCTTGTTGTGCCGCTTGATGACTCTCCACTCATCATTGAACTCGCGATCATCCACGAGCGATTCCAATCGGCGCAGCTTTTCCAGATCACGCACCCATGCCGGTCCCAGCCGCGTAGTCAGCAGATCGGCCAGCCGACGATTGGCCAGCGCCAGCCAGCGCCGTGGCGTCACGCCATTGGTCTTGTTGGAGAATTTCTCCGGACTCAGAGCGTAAAAATCGCTCAGCACGTTGGTCTTCAGCAGTTCCGTATGCAGCGCGGCCACGCCATTGATGGCATGACTGCCCAGCGAGGCCAGATGCGCCATGCGCACGAATTTTTCGCCGTCCTCATTGATGAGCGAAAGCCTCCGCACCCGCTCGATGTCGCCGGGAAACTTCATGCGCACATCGTCCAGGTGCCGCCGGTTGATCTCGTCGACAATCTCCAGATGCCGCGGCAGCAGCGATCCAAACAGCGCGCGCGGCCACTGTTCCAGCGCCTCGGGCAGCAGCGTGTGATTGGTGTAGGACATGGTATTGCGCGTCACATGCCAGGCCGCATCCCAATCCATGGAATGATCGTCAATGAGTAGCCGCATCAGTTCGGCCACCGCAATGGCCGGATGGGTATCGTTCATCTGAATCGCAAAGTTGCGATGCAACTCGGCCAGGGCGCGGTTCTGAAGCGTCTGAATGCGCACAATGTGCTGCAACGAGCAGGAGACAAAGAAGAACTGCTGCGCCAGCCGCAGTTGCTTGCCCTGACTGCCCTCGTCGTTGGGATACAGAATCTTCGAGATGTTTTCCGAAGAGACTTTATCGGCCACTGCGCCGAAGTAATCGCCGTGATTGAAGGTCTCAAAGTCAAAGCTCTCGATGGCCTGCGCCGACCACAGCCGCATGGTATTGGCGGTATTGGTGCGGTAGCCAAGAATCGGAGTATCGTAGGGAACCCCGCGCACCACCTTCTGCGGAATCCAGGTAACGCGCGAGTGACCCGCCGCATCCGTATGCGTCTCGGTGCGGCCGCCCATCTTCACCTCAAAGGAATCCTCCGGCCGCTCCAACGCCCAGGGATTGCCCAGGCGAAGCCATTTATCGGTGGACTCCACCTGCCAGCCATCGCGAATCTGCTGGTCGAAGATGCCGTATTCGTAGCGGATGCCGTAACCGATGGCGGGAATATCCAGCGTGGCCAGCGAATCCATGAAGCACGAAGCCAGACGCCCCAATCCGCCGTTGCCCAATCCCGGCTCCTCCTCCTGCTCAATCAGCACACTCAGATCCAGACCCAACTGGCGCATCGCCTGTTCGGTCTCGTCGTAAATGCCCAGGTTGATCAGATTGTTGCCCAAATGCGGGCCGGTCAGAAATTCAGCGGAGAGATAGCAGACCAGGCGCACATCCTGCGCCTGATAGTTCTTCACCGTGGATATCCAGCGCTCCACCAGCCGGTCGCGTACCGTGTGCGCCAGCGCCATATACAGGTCGTTGACCGTGGCGCGTTCAATCGAGCGGCCCTGCACAAAGAACAGATTATCCAGAAACGACTGGGCCAGGGCATCGACGCCAAAGGCGGTTCTCTGCCCCCGTATCTTGTCCTCCGCGCGGCGACCGCGTGACGGTCCCTGAAGCGCCACCAGATCCGAAACCGGATCTGTCCCCCCCGCGCCTCGTACCGGTAAACCCGAACCCTCTGTCTCTGCCATGATCGCCCTCGCTCGCGCCACGCTCATCCGCGCCGCGCCGAAATTTGCTCCCGCTGGTTGATGCTCCGAGCGGAAACACATCCCACATTACAGCGCAAAACGGCGAAATAGAGTGAAAATATAGGAAATATGAGGAAAAATGAAAGGTTGGAACCATTCTGAATTGCACCCAGCCCGTTTTGGTCAGCACCGTCTTTTCCATTTCAGTTCCCCGCCCCCTCCCCCTATGGAAATCGCTTTCAACCCTTGGAAAATCCAATAACGCGCAGGGAATCAATCATTTGTAAATTTTGCATAGTTACTAAAAAGTAAATACCCCCATTTTGGCCCCTTTTGACCCCAAAAACCACGATTTCCACCTCAAAACGCTTTTTTGCCAGATTTGTGGGCCTGAAAACGCTGCGCGAAGTCAATTGTCATTTTCAGATGAAGGGGAGAAGGGCGCAACCGCATCAGCTCTTCAAGGCGAATCTCGCTCTTGAATTGCCAGTTTCGGATCGCTTGGTGGCCAATGCGGCATCTCTCCGCATCCAATCGCACGTGTTCCATTTGGCTGTTATCAGGCAAGCCGCGCCCACAGAGGTATACTTTTAACATTCCATTCAATGCAATTGACTGAAAATCTCGTACGCGCGAAGAGCACATTGAATTCTTCCAAACGCTGGTTTTACGCCCTTTGGCTGGTGCTCATCGCCGCCTTTGCCGTCCTGCATGCGCTCAACCTATGCGCAGACTTCCCCAACCACACTCCCTGGTTCAGCGATTGGGCCAAGTACACCGACGAAGGCTGGTACGGCAACGCCGCCATTCGCGCCCATCTATTCGGCAACTGGTACGTCCGTGGCGACTTCAATCCCGCTCCAGCCGTCCCTGTGTGGCCCTTTCTCGAATGGATTCTCTTCTTCTTTACCGGCGTCAGCATTCAGGCCGCGCGTGGTCTGGCCGTCGGCTTCTTCTTCTGCAATCTCTTCCTGAGCTATCTGCTGCTGCGCACCCGCGGGCCGCGCTGGATGGCCCTGCTGGCGCTCACCCTGGTGGTCACCAGCCCCTTTGTTTACGCCTTCAGCCGCCTGGCCATCCTGGAACCGATGCTGATCGCTCTCACTTTGGCTGCGCTGAATCTGGCCGTGCGTCTGCCTCGCCTGCGCCGTCCCGTGATTGCTTCCGTTTGCATCGGCCTGCTCTATACGCTGATGATGCTGACCAAAACCACAGCCGTCTTTCTGCTGCCCACGCTGGGCTGGGCGATGATTCTTCCGCTCTGGACCAATCGCAAGCTGCTCTTTCGTTGTGTCGCCACCGCGGCCATTTCCTTCGTCGCTTCCTTCGGCCTGTGGATGGCCTTCATCATTCAGCGCGGCCTGTTGGCCGACTATCGCTATCTCTTCTTCATCAACAAATACGAGAAGCCCCCGCAATTCTACTGGCCGCTGCTCAGCTTCTGGTGGTCCTTTCACGGAGGACTCTGGGTCGATCACATCCTCATTCCTCTGGCTGGACTCGTCGTCCTGGCCGCGCTGCTCTGTTGGAAGACGCCCGCAGCCCGCAGCCTGCTGCTTGATCCCGTCTTTGGCTCCTCCATCGCAGCCGTCTCCGGCTATATCCTCTTCATGACCTACCAGAACCATCCCCAACCGCGCTACTTCGCGGTAGTCGCCTTCTTCAGCTTCTTCCTGGTCGCCATCGGCGCGCAGACCCTCTTCGATCTCTCCGGAAAATTCCGACAGCTCGGCTGGGCTGTCCTGGCGCTCTGCGTCTGCGCGGTTCTCTTCAACAGCGTCCAGACCCTCAACTTCGCCGCTCATCCCGAGTACACCTTCGTCAACGCCGCACGCCATCTGACGGAGTACGTTGACGCGCACCCCAACGGCAAGCGGCTTGTCGTCTCCATCAGCGGCGATCAGCTCACGCTCGTTACCCAGATCCCCACTCTCTGCGACGACTTCGGCACCCAGGAACTGGTCTCCAAACTCAACGTCTACCAACCCGGCTGGTATGCCGCCTGGAACGACCTGGACCCCGGCCAACTCGAGGATATTCACACCCACTTCTCCCTCGAACAGGTCGCCAGTTTCCGCGCCTTCGACGATCCCCAGCGCAACCTCCTCGTCCTCTTCAAGCTCCACCCCCTACCCAACGGCCGGGCACGCGACCCCCAGGCACAAAACCTGCAAGTCGTTCTGGCGGACGACAAGATCGAGATTCCGCTCCAGTAGGAGGGACCAAAGCTTGAAGACTATCGAGAACCAGAGGCTACGTATTTGTTTTTGTGGAAGGGGAGTAACCTCAGTCGTCGAAATCCTCCAAGTCAACCAGAACGCTTGAACTGGGAACAACATCTTCCGGCTTGAGGCCAAATCGGTCGCAAAAAACCCCGACAAGTCTCATCCAAACCAGATCCTGAGTCAATTCAGGTGCGTCTTTGGGGCAATGCAAGAACTGTTGTCATTGCCCTTCGGACTCTGTAGAAAGCTTTACTGGATTGACAGTCTGGAGTTGGTTTCAATTTGAGCAGAAGAAGATTGTAGAGGTTGCCGACTGTATAGATTTCCATGAGTTCATCATTGGGCAGATAGATCGAGAACTCTTCTTCAATGCTTCGAATTAGCAATAAGCCGTTCATTCCTGAAACGATCTCCTCAAGTCAGAATCTTATTTACCAAAACAATATCAGAATCCAAGCCGAGAATGCATGAGGCTGATTGCTGTAAACATCATCCGAACATGAGATCGATCTTCTTCATCAACAAAAACAGCCGCTCAGGCCGTGTGGCGAATGGAATGAATTCGTACTTGAGATAAAACTCCCGCGCGCCTTGCTTGGCATCCACCACCACCGCCCACGATGAAACCAGCTTTGATGCCTGCCATGCCTTGTGAAGCGCCTCAGTGAGCAGCAGTTCTCCCAGGCCACGTTTCTGCAACGTCACGTTGATCCCCATGCGTCTGATCAGCGTTGCGCCGATGGGTCGTTGCGGTAGTTTTTTCGCCAGATTAGCAGGAAGATCAACGCTGAGAATCGTGATTGGAGAGAGCGTGAAGAAGCCAGCCACGGTTCTCCCGTCCGGCGTCAGCACAAAGGCATTGGCTGTTCTCCGGCTTGCATCCTGTCGGACCGGATCGCCGCGAAAATAGCTGTCCAGCGCCGCAACTCCACACGAAAAGGCCGCCCGCTCATGCTTTTCGCTCAGCGGTTCCACTTGATCATGCGGATTTTTACTCACGGCTGTTGGCGTTCTCGAAAGCGTTCAGCAGCCCTCGTCAAACGCGCGCCCAGTTTGGGAGGATTCATCAGCGCCCGCGCAAAAACTTCCGCGTCGGGGCGCTCCAGGGTCCAAGTCTCATGTTCGCGAATCGTCTGCGTGGCCTTCTCGATCACCAACTGCACGATGAAATCCGTCAGCGTCAGCCCCTTGATCTGCGCGGCCTTCTCGATGAAATCCTTCTGTTGCGGCGCAAGCCGGATATCGATTCGTTCGCGCGCCTTGCGCGTTCTTTCTCCGGGTATCGATGCGGGTACAGTGGCCATCTTTCCTCCCGAGATCATTGTACGGACATTTTCCGTACGGCTTGATTCCATCTTAGCATTCAACCAGTTGCCGAAACCATACCATTCTGTTTTCGGTGCCCTCGTACGACTCTCTGATCTACCGTACTGCAATCGAAGGTGATCGCTCACTGCCTCGCCCTTGCGCGTCAACGCCGACTCCCGCGCTTTTCTCTGGCGCGGGCCGCGTCGAAGGCCATTGGCCGCACCGCAGGTGCATTTTCAGGCCCAAAAAGCTTCTCCTCGCACGGTGTGATTGCAGTCACTCGACAGTGTCATTTGCGAGTGGTAGCCTTCACGTGACTTTTTCCTTAGAAAATCTCAGTGTTCTATTTCTGGGGAAACACGCTGGACGTGTATCAAACCATCAAAATTGGAGGACTTGTGACTGCACAGTATTGGGTGTCTTTCTGTCTACTTGTGAGCGTGTTCTCGCTCATTGTGGCCTCTCTCTTCGCACGCCAGGTGAACGGCGCTGTGGCCTTTCTGAAGCGTCGCTACAAGACCGTGGCGGCCGTTCTGAGCCTGGTGCTGCTTCCCGCATTCGCCGGCGCGCAGGATGCTGGTGGCGGCGAAGCCAGCCTGGTGTTGCCCGATCTGACAAAAGTGTCTTTCGCGAACTTTTTTGGTTTGAACGGACATAACCTTCTGATGATTGGTTTGCTTTTCTGCCTGGGCGGCCTGTTGTTCGGCATGGCCATCTTCATGCATTTGAAGAACCTGCCGGTTCACAAATCGATGCGCGAGATGTCCGAGCTGATCTATGAAACCTGCAAGACCTATCTGGTCACGCAGGGCAAGTTCATCATGTTGCTCTGGATTTTCATTGCCGTCATTATCTCTCTCTACTTTGGCTGGCTTGCGCCGGTGGGAAATGTCGCCGTGACCCTGCCTATCATCCTGTTGTTCAGTTTGGTCGGCATTGCGGGCAGCTACGGTGTGGCGTGGTTCGGTATTCGCGTCAACACCTTTGCCAACTCTCGCGTGGCATTCGCAGGATTGAAGGGCAAGCCGTACCCGCTCTTTGCAATTCCGCTGCAAGCAGGCATGAGCGTCGGCATGATGCTGATCTCCGTCGAACTGCTCATCATGCTCTTCATTCTGCTCTTCATACCGGCTAATTACGCTGGTCCCTGCTTCATCGGCTTCGCGATTGGCGAATCCCTCGGCGCGGCCGCCCTGCGTATCGCTGGCGGCATCTTTACCAAAATCGCCGACATCGGCTCCGATCTGATGAAGATCGTCTTCAAAATCAAGGAAGACGATGCCCGCAACCCCGGCGTCATTGCCGACTGCACCGGTGACAATGCCGGCGACTCGGTTGGACCCTCGGCGGACGGCTTTGAAACCTACGGCGTCACCGGCGTTGCTCTGATCACCTTCATTCTGCTGGCCGTCAAGGACCCCTCGACGCAAGCAAATCTGCTGGTCTGGATCTTCGTCATGCGCGTCGCCATGCTGATCTCCAGCTCGGGTGCCTACTTCCTCAATGGCTTCATCGCCAAGATGAAGTACGAGGGCAAGGACGAGATGGACTTCGAGGCTCCGCTGACCTCGCTGGTCTGGATCACCTCCATCATCTCCATCATCCTTACCTACGTCGTTTCCTACGCGATGATTCCTGACCTTGCCGGTGACAGCACCCTGTGGTGGAAGCTGGCTTCCATCATCTCCTGCGGCACCTTGGCTGGCGCGCTTATCCCTGAATTGGTCAAGGTCTTCACCTCCACCAACTCGGCTCACGTGCAGGAAGTGGTCACCTCCGCCAAAGAAGGCGGCGCTTCGCTGGGCATCCTGTCGGGCCTTGTGGCCGGCAATATGTCCGCTTACTGGCTGGGCCTGAGCATGGTCGCCTTGATGGGACTCGGCTACTACTTCAGCATGATTGGCGGGTCGATGGATCTCATCATGCTCGCTCCCGCCGTCTTCGCCTTTGGTCTGGTGGCCTTCGGCTTCCTCGGCATGGGACCGGTGACCATCGCCGTCGATTCCTATGGCCCGGTGACCGACAATGCGCAATCCGTCTTCGAGCTGTCGTTGATTGAAACCCTTCCCGGCATCGAAGCTGAGTTGAAGAAGGACTTCGGCATCGACGCGAAGTTCGAGCGCGCCAAGTACCTGTTGGAAGCCAATGATGGCGCGGGCAATACCTTCAAGGCCACCGCTAAACCCGTGCTGATCGGCACCGCAGTTGTCGGTGCCACCACCATGACCTTCTCCATCATCATGGCTCTGACTCACGGACTCACCCAGGATGTGAACAAGCTCTCTCTGCTGCATGCGCCCTTCATGCTGGGGCTGATCTGCGGCGGCGCGGTGATCTTCTGGTTTGCCGGCGCTTCCATGCAGGCCGTTACCACCGGCGCATACCGCGCGGTCGAGTTCATCAAGGCCAACATCAAGCTGGAAAACGTCGAGAAGGCTTCGGTTGAAGACAGCAAGAAAGTGGTCGAGATCTGCACCAAGTACGCGCAGAAGGGTATGTTCAATATCTTCCTCGCCGTCTTCTTCGCAACCCTCTCCTTCGCGTTCATGGAGCCGTTCCTGTTCGTCGGCTACCTGTTCTCGATTGCCATCTTCGGCCTCTATCAGGCCATCTTCATGGCCAATGCCGGCGGCGCTTGGGACAATGCCAAGAAAGTCGTTGAAGTTGACCTGAAGATGAAGGGCACGCCTCTGCACGATGCAACCGTCATTGGCGACACGGTCGGCGATCCCTTCAAGGACACCTCGTCGGTGGCCATGAACCCCATCATCAAGTTCACCACTCTGTTCGGATTGCTGGCTGTCGAACTGGCCGTGAAGCTGACAGAGAGCAACGCGATGCTGGTCCACATCTTGACTGTCGCTTTCTTCCTGGTCTCCATGTTCTTCGTGCACCGGTCGTTCTACGGCATGAGAATTGAAACCAAGGAAGGCAAGTAACTGCTATTCGGTAACTAACGAAAAGCGCCGCCCGCAGCCGGGCGGCGCTTTTCTCGCATTCACTGCCCGCATTTTCACGCAAAACAATGCCATCAAGGCCGTTCTACCTCCGAACCTACCCAATTTCTTACAAAACCTCAACTCTCAACCACCCTTGCTCATAGCAAGCGCCCTGCCCCCATCCCATCACCTGTTATCACGGATGACCTGCCGCCGACGCACATGCTGCGCTTTCGGTACTCAACTTGCGTGCGTCCTCTTGATCCATACCAAATTAGACGCAAGAATGCATGAAAAATCGCAGTATTTATGGGCCGGATCTATAGGGAAGATCTGTAAGTCGTTTTTTCACTAGATCGAGATTCCCAGGTCTCGATTCTGAGACCTGGGAATCTCGACAGTTCACGTCCTGCCTTTCACTCTCCGCTTCCGAATCACTGCCCTGCCAATTCGCTGGCTCCATCGCGTACCTTTCGGCCTCAAACGTACCCACTCATCTGCACCGTTTGCCGCCCCGGTAACCGCCCTTCGGCCCCAGCGGAAATGCGCGCCACTTCTCCACATTCCTGTCTCAAAAGGCCCGGTTTTCCTCCTTGCGCGCGCGCCCCGCCCCGGATAGCCTTGGTACTGGGCGTTGTACGGCCCGCAACTCCAACTCCGCATGGTTTTTGAGGTCAATTTCCCCTTCAACTCCGCGATCCGCAGCCCCCTCCAACGCATTCCACAGACAACTTCCTTTATGTAGAAAGTAGATGCTGGGAATACAAACAAAACACAAGATATTGTGGTTTTTTGTTGACATGCACCACAGACAGCGGTATTTTTTCAACTGCGGCTGTAATCAAATCGTAACCAGAACCCCGGTGTGAAGCCCCGCCGGACAGCCGTTCAGCACACGAGAACTCGCGACTGCACGTTCCCCGTTTCCCGTTCGATTCCAACGATTTGCCCTTACCCTCCCAGGCTGCCCGAGCGCCGGAAGAGGCAAGGAGTTCCACCGAATTTTCCGATTGAGAGGACTATGATGAGCGAGGCCTACCCGCAAGCTTCCACTGCCACTTACCAGCCCCCCTATTCTCGTGGAGGCCTCACCTTCTCCCGCCGTTTCTCCTCTGAGGGCGTTTCCCCCTACGACGAGATCCAGTGGGAGCGCCGCACCGCTTCCATCACCGACCAGAAGGGCAACTCCATCTTTGAGCAGAAGGATGTCGAGACTCCCGTCGATTGGTCGATGACGGCTACGAACATCGTTGCTTCCAAGTACTTGCACGGTCAGATCGGCACACCTGAGCGCGAAACCGGCGTCCGCCAGTTGGTTGCCCGCGTCGCCGAGTCCATTCGCGGCTGGGGCCTGGCCAGCGGCTACTTTGCCACCGAGCGCGACGCCAACGTCTTCCACGACGAGCTGGCTCACATGCTGCTGACCCAGAAAGTGGCCTTTAACTCGCCCGTCTGGTTCAACGTAGGCTGCGACCGCCTGGAACCCGATGCGGCCGGTCTGAACTGGCACTGGGACCCGGCAACCGGCGGTGTGCAGTACTCCGCCACCGGCTACAAGAACCCCCAGTGCTCGGCCTGCTTCATCAACTCGGTGGACGATTCGCTGGACTCGATTCTGACGCTCGCCAAAACCGAGGGCATGCTCTTCAAGTGGGGTTCGGGCACGGGAACCAACCTCTCGTCGATCCGCGGCTCGCGCGAGACGCTCTCCGGCGGCGGCCAGGCCTCCGGCCCGCTGAGCTTCATGCGCGGCTTTGATGCTTTTGCTGGCGTGATCAAGTCCGGCGGCAAGACCCGCCGCGCCGCCAAGATGGTGATTCTAAACGTAGATCACCCGGATATCGTGGACTTCATCGACTGCAAAGCCAAGGAAGAAGCCAAGGCATTCGCGCTCATCAAGGCTGGTTACGATGGTTCCGGACCCGACTCCGAGGCCTATTCCTCGATCTTCTTCCAGAACGCCAACAACTCCGTCCGCGTCAGCGACGAGTTCATGCGCGCCTACGAGCGCGACAGCGATTTCACCACCCATTCCGTCAAGGACGGTACGCCGGTGGAGACCTACAAAGCGCGCGACATCATGAAGAAAATCGCCGAAGCCACCTGGCTCTGCGGCGATCCCGGTATGCAGTTTGATACCACCATCAACCGTTGGCACACCAGCAAGAATACGGCGCGCATCAATGCTTCCAATCCTTGCTCCGAGTATATGTTCCTGGATAACTCGGCTTGTAACCTGGCCAGCTTCAACCTGATGAAGTATGTAACTCCTTCGGGAACCTTCGATATTCCGGCCTATCGCCATTCCATCTCGGTGATTATTACCGCCATGGATATTCTGGTGGATCGCTCCGGCTATCCCACGGAAGCGATCGCGCGTAATTCCCACGACTATCGTCCGCTGGGTCTGGGTTATGCGAATCTGGGCGCGTTGCTGATGTCCTTCGGCCTGCCGTATGACTCGGCCGCCGGGCGCGACCTGGCCGCCACGCTGACCTCGATCATGTGCGGGCAGGCTTATCTTCAGTCGGCTATCGTCGCCGCCAACTGCCAGACCATCGCCTCCGCCACACCGCTTACCGCTTCGGTGGAGCGCCAGGGCGGCGCATGCCCCGGCTTCTACGTCAATCGTGAGCCTTTCCTGGACGTGATCCGTATGCACCGTGCCGAAGTGAACGAGATTGGCAAGTCGCGCCAGAGCGGCGAACCCTTCAATGTTCCGCAGCTCGACACGCTCATTGACGCCAGCCGCGAGTGCTGGGATATGGCCCTGGTCTACGGCGAGCGCTACGGCTATCGCAATGCCCAGACCACGGTCTTGGCTCCCACTGGCACCATTGGTTTCATGATGGATTGCGATACCACCGGCATTGAACCCGATCTGGCACTGGTCAAGTACAAGAAGCTGGTTGGCGGCGGCATGATCAAGATCGTCAATAACACCGTTCCCGCCGCTCTGTTCAAGCTTGGCTATAACAACGATCAGGTCGATGCTATCGTGAGTTACATCGATGCTACCGGCACCATTGAAGGCGCGCCCGGCATTCGTCCCGAGCATCTGGCCGTCTTTGATTGCAGCTTCAAACCAGCCAAGGGTACGCGCTCCATCAATTACATGGGGCACATCAAGATGATGGCCGCCACGCAGCCGTTTCTGTCTGGCGCAATCTCGAAGACCGTGAATCTGCCCCACGAAGCCACAGTGGAAGACGTGGCCGAGGCCTACGCCGAAAGCTGGCGTCAGGGCATCAAGGCCGTGGCCATCTATCGCGACGGATCCAAAGGAACCCAGCCGCTGAACGTCAGCATGGACGCCAAGCGCGAACCCTCGCCTCTGGACGCAGCGGGCGCACGCATTCTGGCCCAACTCGCCTCTGGCCGCGCTGCCGCCGCCGAGGACGTGAAGGCTCTGGAAGCCAAGCCCGAGGAAAAGATTGAAGTGCCCTCCAAGCAGGTTGTGCAGGCCTCAGCCGCCTTCCAGAAGGCCCTCGAAGAGATTGCAAAGGCCGCAGCAGTGCCCCTGCTGAAGCCCGCACAAAACGTCGTTCAGCCCGCAGCCGCCGCGCACGATTCCGCCAAGCAGGACCTCAACGGACCGCCCCGCGCCGTCCGTCATCGCCTGCCCGAGGAGCGCGCCAGCATTACCCACAAGTTCTCCATCGCCGGTCATGAGGGCTATATCACCGTCGGCCTTTATCCCACGGGGCAACCGGGCGAAATCTTCATCAAGATGGCCAAGGAGGGTTCTACCGTTTCCGGACTCATGGATGCCTTTGCCACCTCCATCTCACTCGCCCTGCAGCACGGCGTGCCGCTCAAGGTGCTCTGCGAAAAATTCGCTCACACCCGCTTCGAGCCTTCCGGCTGGACCGGCAACGAGCAGATTGGCTACGCCAAGAGCCTGATGGACTATATCTTCCGCTGGCTCAATCTGCGCTTCCTCAGCGGTACGCAGTTGGCGCTCTTCGCTGGCTTCGCGTCGCAGGCTCCGCAGTTGCCCTCCTCGCCCAGCATCAGCGACGATACAGATGCCGACGAGGATTCCTTCTCGCAAAACCACCTCGCCAGACTTGCCGAAGAGGTGGCCAAGCGACTCAATCAGGTCAGCCCCAGCGTACCCAATACTCCCGCCAGTGGTGGCGGCATTGCCCCGGAGGCTCAAGGCCACGCTCCCGCTGCTCCCAGCCCCACGCACGGACCCAGCTTGGCCGATCGCGGCATCTACCACGCCGCCGATGCCATGCGCGATATGTACGAGATGGGCGACGCGCCAAGTTGCTCGGTCTGCGGCGCTATCATGGTCCGCAACGGCAGTTGCTACCGCTGCATGAGCTGCGGCTCCACCAGCGGCTGCTCCTAACCACAACCCCGGAAGCTCGGTCTTTCTGTAGGTTGACACTTGAAATGCAAGTTTTGCCCCCAGCCATGCAAGTTGTGACCCGATTCTTGCAAGTTCACCTACTGAAATAAAAGGGGTTACGGACGCTCAGCAGCGGTTCGTAACCCCTCCAAGTCTGCTTTATGTGGATTATCCATATTGTTTGGTTTCTGCAAGAAGTTAGAAAAGCACTCTCGGCCATCTGTCCCGGTACTGTCGCCGCAATATCGGACTTGACCGTCCGGCGCAGAATCACCACCCGCCGCGACTTATCCCACCCGGCTAGCTTCAGCCTATCTTCTTGAAAAGTTAGGGCTGACCGCGCTTCTCCAGATCGGCGATAAACGGCTCGTTGCCGAAACCCCAGTCGCCACGCACCAAAGCTGGTAGTTGCTGCGAAGTCAAGCTATTGAGAATCTTGTTTAGTCCAGGACGCGCGTACGCCGCCACGTGCTGCTTGCCCGGGCAAACGAAAGCCCATTGATTTTGCTGCGCTTACGTACGGGCTAAAGCCCGTACCCTTCAAAGTTTGCCCTTCGCCAATGGAATTTTGCAAGAGGCTCCAAAGGCTGGATTTTTTGCAGAAGGTTTTTAGAAGTGCCCTATAGCGTCTATCTCTGGGTTGATATTTGTATTTAGACCCGGGAGACCACCGACTTCATTATTCTAGCTCGTTTTTGGCGCAAAAAATCACCCCCGAAGGATCACGTCGCTTCGGAGGCGCTTGTGGTACACAAGTTAGATAGGGACCAGTAGCCGGCACTGGAGGTCGGTAGTACTCGGCTACTGGCGATCCCTGCACAAAACGAAGCACGCTGCGGCTTCCCCTTTCCACGGCAGCTCCGTGTCGCCCGGCTCAAAGAGAGTCTTCTTACCAACCCTCCGAACCATGTTGACAACTGAAGTGTCTCCCAGACGGACTTCGCGTTCCGTGACGGCTGTCACACGGCGCTGTGCCATTTCTTAATGTGATACGTTTGCGCGAACCCCTGAATTTCAGGGTAGTTAAGCGTTTTCAATGCAAGCCTGAAAACCTCGGCAACTCACCCGCTTGTATCGAAATGCAACAATATCAGCAAGGAGCCAATTTTCATGAAAATTCTGCTGCGCAGTCTCCTTTATCTTTCCCTGGCCGTCTGGATTGGCGCAGAGGCATTCTTTCCCGTTGTCGCCGCCATCACCTTCCAAACCCTGCTCCCCGATCGGCACACCGCCGGTCGCATTGTCGGCCAGTTGCTCGGAATTCTGCACGGTATGGGACTGGTCGCCGGCATCGCCTCCCTGGCCCTGCTCGCACTGGCTTCAGCCTGGAACATCTACAAGCCCCACCTCGCGCTGGCTCCCATGCTCCTGCTCGGCCTGATGATCGCCGCAACCCTCTTCTCTCAGTTCGGCATCATCCCCGCCATGGAGCGCGACCGCCTCGCCGCAGGCGGCGTCATTGATTCGGCCAACACCGCCAACCCTAGCCGCATCCACTTCAATCGCCTCCACAACCGCAGCGAACAGGTCGAAGGTCTTATCCTCCTGCTCGGCATCGGCACCATTGTCTCCCTGGTCCGCGCAGAAGCCGCCACGAAGGCCTAAGCAGCAAAGGGGCTAGTCTTGCGGGGGCTGGTGAAGCCCGCCTTTATTTTCAGGCATTTGTGGCCCGGCTAAAGCCGTGCCCTTGTTACAAAACACAGACTTTCAGAGATTCCAAACTTGCCGTATGCGCTTCAGAAGGCTTTCAACTGCCGTTTTTAGGATGATTCGCTCCAAGTCTCTGTCTCGCAGAACAGCAATGCAAACCTCTTCAGTGGTCCATGGTTCTCGCTTTCTCCTTCGGGCGCGCCCTTGACGGGAGGGCAGAATGGAACGCTCTACGACAGCGGCTCCGTCACCATGACCGTCAAAGGGCACTCCGACTCCGCTGCTTTTGGTCAGGGGAGCACTCCGAACTCCATTGCCGCGTCCCTCGCCAGTGCCATCAATGCGGACAGCAGCGCGTCTTTGACGGCGGCGTCATTGGCTTATGGCGTTACATGCCCCGTGGGCCGGAAATACCGGTGGGGGATAGGGGAAATAGGGGGTGAAGAAGCTATTCTTGATGCGGGTGCATCAAACTGGCGGTGGTTAGAACTTCCGCGCTCTGATTTTCGTATTTTGTTCTATCGGGCCAGGCAGGGGAGTTCTGTGCCTGAGCCAGGTGCATGGAGGTCGTTTGGAAATCAAACTTTTGTGGCATATTCTGTTCTACGGATGGGGAGCCTCCGAGGTGCTGATCGGCATCAAGACCCGCACCCGGAGTGGTGGCGGCAAGGTGAAGGATCGTGGCTCTCTGGCCGTGCTGTGGGTGACCATCACGGTGGCCATCACCGCCGGAGAAGTGATTAGCCACATCATGCCCCACAACTTGTTCAACGGCGCGCACTGGTTGATTGCCGTGGCCATTGCGGTGCTGCTGGTCGGCGTTGCGATTCGCTGGACGGCGATCCTGTCGCTGGGCAAGTCCTTCAGCTCGAACGTGGCCATTCGCGATACGCAAAACCTCTACCAGGGCGGCCTCTACCGATTTCTGCGTCATCCCTCCTATACGGGCATGGTGCTGGTTTTTCTGGCCATCGGACTGGCCGAACGCAACTGGATCTCTTGCCTGGTGATCATGACCCTGACCACCTCGGCGCTGCTTTATCGCATTCATGTGGAAGAAGCCGCATTACGTGAGGCTTTTGGGGAGCAGTACTCCGTCTATAGTCTCAGGACCAAGCGGCTGATTCCGTGGATCTACTGAGGAGTTAAACCGCTCTAGTTGATCCATACGGCAAGAGGATTCCATGCGCATTGGCATTACGTGTTATCCCACTTATGGCGGTTCCGGCGTAGTGGCCACCGAACTGGGTATCGAGTTGGCCACCATGGGCCACGAGGTGCACTTCATCTCGTACTCCCAGCCCTTCCGTCTCAGCGGACGCGACGGTGGAATCTTCTATCACGAGGTTCCCGTCTCCAGTTATCCGCTCTTCGAGTTTCCGCCGTACGATTTGGCTCTGGCCTCGCGCATGGCTGAGGTGGCGGACTTCAACCAACTGGATCTGCTGCACGTTCACTATGCGATTCCGCACTCGGTCAGCGCTCTGCTGGCGCGGCAGATGCTGGCTGCGCGCGGACTCCGGCTGCCGTTTGTCACCACGCTGCACGGCACCGATATTACGCTTGTGGGACTGGACCGCAGTTATCTGCCCATCACGCGCTATGCGATTCAGGAGAGCGACGGCGTCACCAGCATCTCGCAATACCTGAAGGACAAAACAGTTGCGGACTTTGGCGTCACGCGCGGCATCGAGGTGGTGCCGAACTTTGTCAATTGCGACGTGTACCGCCCCATCTTCGATGAGGAAAAGCGCGCTGAAGCCCGCCTCAAGCTGGCCCAGCCGGATGAAGCGATTCTTATGCACTTGTCCAACTTCCGGCCCGTCAAGCGCGTTCTGGATGTGGTGCGCATCTTTGCCCGCGTGGCTCACGAGTTGCCCGCAAAACTGGTTCTGGTCGGCGACGGGCCGGATCGCTCCTCGGCCGAGTGGCTGGCGCACGACCTGGGAATTCACTGCCGCATTCACTTCATGGGCAAGCAGGAGCGCGTGAACGAGCTGCTGCCTCTGGCCGACCTGCTGCTGATGCCCAGTGAGCAGGAATCCTTTGGGTTGGCGGCGCTGGAGGCCATGGCCTGCAAGGTTCCCTCGATTGCCACGCGCGTTGGCGGCGTTCCTGAATTGATTGACGATGGACTGACCGGTTTGCTCTATGCCGTCGGCGATGTGGAGGGCATGGCCCAGGGTGCTTTGGAGTTGCTGCAGGACCGCGCGCGCCTGGAAGAGATGCGCAACGCCGGACGCAAGATCGCGCAGAAGCGCTTCTGCGCCTCGCTGGTGGTGCCGCAATACGTGCGTTACTACGAGTCCGTGCTGGGAGCCTGACGACCGCGCCCTCAAATGGCGATGCTGTTTTCCACCCTTGCGCGAGTAAAAAGCGCAAGGATGGGGCACCCATTGGTTCGATTTTACTGTCCGGATCAATGGCCTTCGCAATGCCTCTATTTACGGGCAAATAGTTAGTTGTTGCACCAAATATCTCCCTTCGCGCATCAGACTCCTTGTACGGTAAAGGAGCTTCCCTAATGTCCCTTCGTCCCGTTCGTCAAATCTCCGCAACCACCCCCACCCTGGAAGGCGCGGGAGTTCGCCTGCAGCGCGCTTTTGGCTTCGGAAAGACCGCGGAGTTCGATCCCTTTCTGTTGTTTGATGACTTCCGCAGCGACAATCCCGCCGACTATCTGGCAGGTTTTCCCTGGCACCCGCATCGCGGCATCGAGACCATCACCTACGTGCTGGCCGGCGAGGTGGCGCACGGCGACAGCCTCGGCAATCAAGGCCGCATGACCGCTGGCGATATTCAGTGGATGACCGCCGGCAGCGGCATCATGCACCAGGAGATGCCCAAAGGCGATGCGCAGGGCCGCATGCATGGCTTTCAGCTCTGGGCCAACCTGCCCGCCGCGCTCAAGATGACCGATCCGCGCTATCAGGACGTTCCCTCCAGCGCCGTCCCAGAGGTTACGGAGGACGATGGCACCCGCGCGCGCATTCTCTGCGGGGAGTTCTGGGGCCAGAAGGGACCGGTCGAGGGCATCGCCGCCGATCCGCGCTATCTGGATATTTCGGTTCCACCCCACAAGCTGAGGCGCATCCCGGTCGAGACCACGCACAACGCCTTCGCTTACGTTTTTGCTGGGTCAGGAGTCTTTCGCGATGCCTCCGCGCCCCGCGCCGTGCTCACCGAATCGGCCACGAACCCTGCTGCGCCCGCTGTTTATGATGCCGCCAATCACTCTCTGGTGCTCTTTGACCGTGGCGACGAGATTGTCGTTCAAGCTGGTCCCGAGGGCATCCGCTTTTTGCTTGTCTCCGGCAAGCCGCTCGAAGAACCGGTCGCTTGGCACGGACCGATTGTGATGAATACGCAGGAAGAAATTCGCCAGGCCATGGCCGATCTGCACACGGGCAACTTCATTCGGCACAGGTGAAGGTACGGATCATCGATTGTCACTGCAAAAGCTGGTGGAACTCCCCCTGGCCGCGTCTCGGTTTTGGCGGGCGGGGGGAAGTCCTTTTCCCGTCCGCTCCTGCCATAATTGAGAAGCGCACGTCTGCGCATGAGGCCAGGATGAACGGTTGGGATCGCAAGTTTATTGAGATGGCAATACTGGTCAGCTCGTGGTCGAAAGACCCCTCGACCAAGGTCGGCTGCGTCATCGCCGATGCGGACCACGCGCAGCTCTCCGAGGGCTTCAACGGCTTTCCGCGCGGCATCGCCGACGATGATCGCCTGCACCAGCGCGAGATCAAGTACCGGCTTATCGTTCACGCCGAGGCCAACGCCATCGCCGCCGCCGCCCGCAACGGCCACGGCCTGAAGGGCGCAACCGCCTACGTCACCTTCTGCCCCTGCCCGCAATGCGCGGCGCTGCTGATTCAGGCCGGCATCGTCCGCATCGTCACCATCGAAGGCGCAACTCCCGCTCACTGGAAGGCGGAATGCGAGATCGCGCAGGGAATGTTCAAGGAAGCGGGAATCGCCTACGAAGAAGCTGTGAGGCCGGTAACGCTGGTGGGGAAGTGAATATGAAGACAGAGTTGAGGGAATTGAAGGAGCTTTGCCGGAGGCTACTTACTCCCTCAGTCCCTGATCTCTGATCCCTGTTCCCTCGACTCTAGTAATCTGTTCACATCCCATGTCCGAAGCCGCCTCCAACCCGGAGTTCCCTGAAACGCTGACGTACGTCAACGACGGCCCGCCCGCCGAAGGCCTCTCGCAGCACATCATCTCCTTTCAGCACGTCTCGATCTCCTTCGACGGACGCTCCATCCTGGAAGATGTGAACTTCTTCATTGACCGCGGTCAGACCCTCTGCATCCTTGGGCGCAGCGGCGTCGGCAAATCCGTTGCTCTGCGCATGCTGATGGGGTTTCTCAAGCCCGATTCCGGCTCCATCCACGTTGAGGGGCAGGAGATCACGACCCTGGGCGAAGAGGGAATGCGCGCCATCCGCAAGCGCGTCACCATGGTCTTTCAGAACGGCGCGCTCTTTGACTCGCTCAGCGTCCGCGAGAACGTCGCCTTCCCGCTGCGCGAGCGCGGCGACCTCTCCGAAGAGGAGATTCAGGCGGAAGTTGACCGCCTGATCGCGCTGGTCGGCGCGGAAGATGCGGCTGACTCGCTGCCCGCCAGCCTCTCCACGGGCCGCCGCCGCGCTGTGGCCATTGCTCGCGCCCTTGCCTCCCACCCCGAGGTCGTTCTCTACGACGAGCCAACCACCATGGTCGATCCCCTCATCGCCCGCCGCCTCGGCGACCTCATTCAGCGACTCAAGCGCAAACTCGGCTTCACCAGCATCGTCGTCACCCACGATATGCGCTTTGCCGAGCGGCTGGCCGACAAGGTGCTCTTCCTCCATCAGGGCCGCGCCGCCTTCTTTGGGCCTGTCAGCGACTTCATCGCCTCCTCCAATCCCCATATCCGCCAATTCCTCACTCTCGACGATTACCGATTACCTCTGGTCTGAGGGGTAATCAAAGCGTAACTGCCCCAGGCTTCGATTTTTCTTGCGGAAATAGCCTGGATGAGGAGATGCTAATCCTATAGCGATTTCCGGATTGCTTGTGGAAAGCGCGTGATTTCAACTTTTTCCGCAGATGATCTGCGGTTGTTTGAAGGATTTTCCTGGTTCTTCTCGTTCTTCTTTATTAGAAGATGTTCATTTTTGGATGCGGCCCCCCAGCCGATCCTTTTTGCGGATTTCCCTGTCCGCGTGTGCCCCGTGAGTTCTGTGTGAGGTCCTCGTAGCGCCTATGGCAAGTTCTGAATTCTGGCAAAGAGTTTCTTCCTCTGGTGCCTTTGACCCGGATTGGGCCGCGGAGGCAAGTGCGGGAACGTCGCACGGCCCGCATGGCTCCGTTGGATTTTGGATGGTGCTCGATGGTGTGACCATCCTGGTTGCCGCGCTGGCAGCCACCTTTCTCCGTATGCACACCAATCCCCTGGCCAGTCTGTGGCGCGGAACCCTCTTTCAAGGCCGCTCGGCCGGGATTCTGCTTCTCTTCCTCTGCGGATTCGCCGCTACTCTCATCGTCATCAGCCTGCGCATGCGCCTCTATACTCCTCTGCGCATCAACAGCTTTCTGCACGAGCAGCGGCTCAGCGTCCAGGCCTGCTTTACCTCCGGACTCCTGCTAACCGGAACCCTCTACCTGCTCAAAGCCCAGGACATTTCCCGCGCCGTCGTCCTGATCACTCTTGTTTTGGTCACCGTTACACTCAGCCTGCGCCGCCTGGCCTATCGCATCTTTCTCTATCGCCGCTTTGATCGCGGCATCGGCACCCGCAACGCTTTCATCGTCGGCACCGGTCCCGAGGCCCGCGCTCTGCGCCACCATCTGGAAAGCATCCGCCACCTCGGCTACTCCTTCAAGGGCTTCATCGACCTGCCAGGTTCAGCTTCCAGCCAGGCAGTCGCTTCCGCCGAAGTCGTCGGCAACCTGGCCACGCTCTTTCACAACACCCGCAGGCACTTCATCGACGAGATCTTCTTCGCCACGCCGTGCGAACGCACCATCGTGCAGGGCGTACTCGATCAGGCCCGCATTCATGGCGTTGACCTGCGCGTCGTCCCCGATATTTACAGCGGCCAGGCCTGGCACAGCCCCATCGAGTACATCGGTCAGTTTCCCACCATTCCCCTGCATCGCGGCTATGCTCCCGAGAGCGGCCTGTTCCTGAAACGCTCCCTGGATGTGCTCTTCTCCACCGTCGCCCTCGTCTTTCTGGCTCCGCTGCTGGCGCTGATCGCCCTGGCCATCAAGCTTGATTCACCCGGCCCCGTCTTCTATCTCTCTGATCGCATCGGAAAGAAAGGCCGCGTCTTCCGCTGTATCAAATTCCGCAGCATGGTCCGCGACGCCGAAAAACTCCGCGCCAACGTTCTGCACATGAACGAGCGCGACGGCGTTCTGTTCAAAGCCACCAACGACCCCCGCATCACCCGGCTCGGACGCTTCCTCCGCAAGTTTTCCATCGACGAACTGCCCCAGTTCCTCAACGTCCTGAGCGGCAACATGAGCGTCGTCGGTCCCCGCCCGCCCATCGCCAGCGAGGTCCGCGAGTATAACCTCAGCCACCTGCGCCGCCTGGACGTCACCCCCGGCATCACCGGACTCTGGCAGGTCCAGGGCCGTCAGGATCCCTCCTTCGACAGCTACGTCTCGCTCGACGTCACCTACATCGAGAACTGGAGCCTCTGGCTCGACATGAAAATCATCGTTCGCACCGTCGGCGTGGTTCTGGCTGGGACTGGATCGTAAGGCTCGGATCGACTGATTTTGTAGCAATTTCCGGTGCCTCAGGTCCTGTTTTTGGACCTGGGAAAACTGATACTTCGAACTTGTTTTTTCGGTTGCTGAACAAGCGCCGCCACGCATCCAAAAAAAACACACAGTGCTATACAGTGCAGACTCCCGGTCGGGTGTGGCTCCTCCCGGGAGTTTGGCTACCTCATCAGCAGCGCAAGGACGAGGCTTACCAGTCACAACTTGACGAGGCAAGCCGACCTGCTGCTAACTGCCGTTTTTAGGGAATCTCTGAACAAGTAGAGGTGATCGAAGGATGCATTGCCTCAGGGGCTAAAGCCCCGATCAATCTACAAGGTTTATGTACGGGCTGAAACCCGCACCCTTCACAGTTCCGAGTTTTTCCGCAGCCTGTTCAGGCCCGGTCCTTTGTTCTATCCCAATTTGCTGAAATCTGATTTCCTTCGCTTTGAACGATGCTTTCAATCCAGATTATTGCTACAACACAAGCATCAAGATTGCGGCTGCTTCAACCACTCCGGAACAGGTGGAGGGGTTGGATTTTTGAATTGAATTACGTGTCCCGGCGAAGTCATCACTCTGAACTTTCCATCCCCTTTATCGTCGATGATGTCAATCGTTGACGAGCAGGCAACGTCGTGGGGTATGAGGAGATAGGAATATGCGTAAGTTTTACCGTTCATCTCCCATCGTAAAAGCTGGCTTAACCCGAACACTCTCGACAACATTTTCTTGTGGTCGCCACTATCTTCGAAAATTACCTCTGGAAATCTGACGTTGTAATTGTCCTGATACATCACCATCGAAACAGATATCCCATCGGGCCAAATGTAGTCTTTGTCGTTCACTGTCAGATGCAGTTCAACGATGGATTTGGCATCTGCAATTCCCGAGATGTGCCACCCCTCTGCTCGGTACCAATTGACAGACGCTGCCGGCACAATGCCAAAACCACACTGCGCCATGGAAGAAAGCGGCCAGTAACAGAAAACAAGCAATACAAATGCAATGCTGAACCGCTGCTTCATTCATCCTCCCAACTCTGAGCATCATTGTAATTCCGATGGTTCCAGATTCTGCGGCACAGATTTTCATCAACCCTCCCCCCGCCATTTAAACTATCCAAGTGAAGATAGCCCTAGCCCAGATCAATCCCACTGTCGGGGATTTCACCGGCAACATCGAGAAGATCCTTGCTGCCAGTCGTCGTGCCGCGCAGCAGGGCGCGCGCCTCACCGTCTTCTCCGAACTGGCCATCTGCGGCTATCCGCCCGCCGACTTTCTGGAAAAGCCCAGCTTCCGCGCCCGCTGCCGCGCCGCCGTTGACGAACTGGCCGCCGCCACGCGCGAGCTTTCTACCGCCATTTTGGTCGGCGTTGCGCTGCCCGCAGAGGGCAACAGCGGCCAATCGGCTCCTACCGCAACAGGTCTTGGTTGCTGGGGTGACAAGCCCGCCGTCAACGCGGCCGTCCTGCTGGATCGTGGTCAGGTGCTGCTGGAGCAGCACAAGCGGCTGCTGCCCTTTTACGACGTCTTCGACGAGCAGCGCTACTTCTCTCCCGCCAAGCCGCAGAAAGTTGTCGAACTGGACGGCCTGCGCCTGGCCATCACCATCTGCGAAGACGCCTGGAACGACAAGAATTTTTGGCCGCGCCCGCTGTACTCCGTCGATCCCATGCAGGAGCTGATGCGTCAGCAGCCGGCGCTGCACATCAACCTCTCTTCCTCGCCTTTTTGGCACGGCAAGCGCCAGGTGCGCCGTCAGATGCTGGCGGCCATCGCACGCCGCGACGGCATTCCCGTGCTGCTGTGCAATCAGGTCGGCGGCAACGACAGCCTCATCTTCGACGGCTCCTCGATGGCCATTGACGCCCACGGCGAACTGATCGCCCAAGCAGCATCCTTCGACGAAGATCTGATCGTTCTGGATCCCTTCAACGCCGCGCCCATCCCCGCGCCCGCCGACGACGAAAACGAGGCATCCTACCGCGCTCTGGTCCTGGGCACCCGCGATTACGTCCGCAAATGCGGTTTCAAAAAGGCTCTGATCGGTCTCAGTGGCGGCATTGACTCCGCGCTCGTCGCCTGCGTCGCCAAGGATGCTCTGGGCGCTGAAAACGTCATCGCCATCGGCATGCCCAGCCCTTATTCCTCTTCCGGCTCCATTGACGACAGCCGCCAGCTCGCCGCCCATCTCGGCATACGCTTTGAGCTGATCCCCATCAGCGGCCTCTTTGACCAGTACAATCAGGCGCTCGCGCCTCTGTTCGTCGATCTCAAGCCCGATACCACCGAGGAAAATATTCAGTCGCGCATCCGTGGCGCGCTGCTGATGGCTCTCTCGAACAAGTTTTCCGCGCTGGTCCTGACCACCGGCAACAAATCCGAGATGGCCGTCGGCTACTGTACGCTCTACGGCGACATGGTCGGCGCGCTGGCCGTCATCGGCGATCTGGTCAAGACGCGCGTCTACGCCGTCTGCCGCTGGATCAATCGCGACGTCGAAGTGATCCCCCATGCCATCATCGAAAAGCCGCCCTCGGCCGAACTCCGCCCCGACCAGAAAGATACCGATTCGCTGCCGCCTTACGAGGTCCTCGATCCCATCCTCGAAGCCTACGTGGAGCGCTACGAAACTCCGGAGGCCATCGCCACTGCCAACGGTTTCCCCCTCGACCTGGTCCAACAGGTGGTCCGCCTCGTCGAGCGTTCCGAATACAAACGGCAGCAGGCCGCCCCGGTCCTTAAAGTCACCTCCAAATCCTTTGGCATGGGCCGCAGATTTCCCATCGCCGTCAAAGTCCAGGTATGAGCCAATTTTCCGGTATAAGCTAGTACGTGGGAGCTTTCCCGCAGTTTAAGGAGATTCAATTGATCCATCAGTCCATTCGTCTTGCCAGCCTTACTCTGCTGGCCGCTCTTGCTGTGCCTGCCATGCAGGCCATTGCGCAGGAACAGGTTCCTGCCGCGCCCGCCGCCGATGCGCCAGCGCCAGCGCCCGCCACAGCGCCTGTCTTCCCGCCGCCCGATCCGGGCAACTTCACCGCGACCACTCCCACCAAGGAGACCGTCAACGCCTTCATCAACATCAATTTTGGCTATGACGAAAATCGCATCTGGCAGGTTCAGGCGATCCTCAAGACCCCCGTCGATGGCATCAGCAAGGTCGTCGTCTACATCGCAGACAAGACCGGCAAGCAGAAGCCCTACGCCCTGTCCTTCTTCACGCTGCCCGATGGAAAGCACCTCATCGCAGGCGAAGACATCATGGTCTTCAGCGAGCATCCCTTCGTCGAGAACCGCGCCCTTATTCAGAAAGAGGCGAACGGACCCTATCGCGGCGCGGTCTCCAAGGACCTCGAGCTGGTCGAATTCGCTGACTTCCAGTGCCCCCATTGCAAGGATGCTCAGGCCAATCTCGACAAGCTTGTCGCAGACTTTCCCAAGGCTCACGTCGTCTTCCAGAACTTCCCGCTGAATCAGCATCCCGCCGCTGCCGGCGCGGCTGCCTACGGCGTTTGCGTCTCCAAGATCGGTGGCAGCGATGCCTTCTTCACCTTCGCTACCGCGGTCTTTGAAGGCCAGGACGGCCTCAAGACTCCCGATGGCGCAACCCTTACGCTGAACGCCGCCGCCGTCAAGGCCGGTCTGGACCCCGTCAAGGTCGAAGCCTGCTCCAAGACCCCCGAAGCCAAGGCCGCCGTCGATGCCTCCGTCAAGCTGGCCAAGGATCTGAACGTCAATCAGACCCCCACCCTCATCGTCAACGGACGCAGCCTGCCCTTCTCCGGCATCCCCTACGAAACCATCAAGCAGATCATCCAGTTCCAAGCCAACCTCGACGGCGTAAAGTAACTCCGTCTGTCCGAATATTCTACAAATGCTGGCTATCCCAGGACTTGATTTTGAGACCCTGGATAGCCAGCACGAATCTCAATATTTATTGCTCTTGTCTGCTCTCAACATACGAACAAACTGCCTCCATCAGCGAACCCGGTCGAATAACTTATCACCAAGCAACAGGTAAATACTTTCCCAATTCAACGCAACGTTTTGCAGGAATCAATGCCCTTTTAACACACCCGAACCCGGCAGTATCATCTTGGACTCTGTCCTTGACCATAATAAATTTCGGCGCTCACCACCTTACGCAGAGAATGGTCCGCCAGCCTTAACTCCCATATCTGCCAGGGATCACCTGCGGCCTTCTTGCCTGAGAAGAGCACGGTCATGGCATCGAAGGATAGATCCGCGTCCGCCGTGGCAGCGAAGCCCTCTACCAGTGACTCGGTCTTGCCCTCATGCAACAACAGCAGTTGCGCGCCTTTCGGAAAACGCTCTTGCCCACGTAGAACTGCAAACGGCTGGTAGGCAGGCGCAGCCGTCACGATAACATCTGTGTCGAAATGCGGACCTTGGCTTTGCGTCGTATCAGAGGCAAAGCCACAGACCAACAGCAGCGCAATCGGTGCTACAATCCCAGCGGCAAGGACTCTCATTTAGCCGCCTTGGTAACTGGCGTTGCAGATCATTTCGGTCGACCCTTTCAGGGGGAGCATATTGACGCGTATCGTACACCTCCAAGCAAATGCTCGCCTATTCCTTCGAGATTCAAGATGATCGACCAGCATCCTTGCTCCCATAGTTGCGCGAAACCAAGCGAGCCACAAACGGAACTAAAACAAACCACTGAATATATCCAAGAACAAAGAACGGTGTCCACTCGAGGAAAATGAACCGCGGATCATTTTCTGGCCAGATGCACCAACTGCACCAGCCGAACGTGATCACTCTGTCCATCCAGAGGACTAGCATACTGGATGGGAATGCTAGATTTACCATTCCCAATCCCATTACCTCTTCGGCATCCCCGAACGCATGCGACGGGGCGTTCCGAAGAAGGATAGTATGAACAAAAAGCCAAACACACGTGACTGTCCATAGCACTGCAACTACTCGCCCGATTATCCCCGATGGGAACAGTTTAAGCATCGCAGTCTTGTCTCGCACATCGTTTGCCCCCTTGTTCCCAAACTTGCGCCTAGCCCAGCGGACTACCATCGGAACGAGAACAAACCACTGAATGTATCCGGCTATAAATGGGATAGACCAAAGAAATAATATCGTTCGAGGATCATTTCCTGGGTAGCCCAACCAGTTGAATAGTACCTCAGCATATGTCGAGTAGAATAACCAACTAGAAGGAAAGGATAGCATCGACATACATGCCCACTCTACTACCTGAGCATCTCCAAAGTTATAGGGTGAGGCATTTCGGAAAAGGATAGTATGAACTACAACCGAAACACAGGCAAGTATCCACATCACTGCAACGAATCGCCCGATTTTCCCCGATGGAAGAAGATTAATCATCTTAGTTACCCCCCCACACTCTGTTCGGTTCCGGTAGCCTAGCCTTGCTTAGCGCTATGCGTCGAAAAATTCTTCGCTATAAGGCGGTTGGTCCAGACCGGGAGAGGTGAGCACTACCACTGAAACCGGGTGGCCTTGGTGCTTTTCTGTTGCGTGGGCCACTTGGTCCAGGCTTGCGTCTTGCGCGTGCAATGGGAGCCTCGATCCTCAATCGGCCTCTGCCCCCATTGCTAGTCCCTCGTCCTTGGTCCCTAAATCACTACCCCAGCGACCGCATCCACCGCCGGAATTCGGCCGCGGGGTCTGGCTGACGGAAGATTGCTCCGGCCACGGCTACTGTCGTTGCGCCTGCAGCCAGAGCCTCGCCTGCGGTCTCCAGAGTGATGCCCCCGATGGCCACCAACGCCGGACCAGCGCCTGCCGCCTCACGCAGACGTTTGATTCCGGAAATTCCAATCGGCGGGGAAGTAACCTGCTTGGTCCGCGTGGGAAAGACGACCCCGATGGAGAAGTAATTCGCCGGCGTCTCCAGAATTCCTGGCACCAGCGCTTGGCCGCCGCCGAAGGTTCCGATGATCCGATCCGTCCCCAGCAGCTTCCGCGCATCGGCTGGCGAGAGGTCGCCATGGTCCACGTGCGCGCCGTCAAAACCAATCTGCTCAACCAAATCGGCGCGATCATCCAGGATCAGCTTGACCTGCCCTGCTGGCAAGGCCGCGCGCAGAACTGCTGCATCTGCCGTCAATTCAGCATCCGAGCCGCTCTTGTTGCGGTACTCCAAAAGCGTAACGCCAGCCTCAGCCAGCTCACCGCCCAGACGACGCAGAAACTCCGCGCGGCCAGTCGAGGGAAAAAACGACACATCCAGAATTGGGTAAACCTTGGGCATCGAAAAGTTCATGCAGATAGGCTAACAGCAAGGGGCGAAGGACTTGGGAGCATGGGCTGAATATTGTGACTCTCGACGATTCTCCACCAAAAGAGCCACTCGCGAAAATTGACTTGAACGGCGTTTTTAGACCGGAAAATCTGGCAAAAAAGGGCGTTTTTGAGGGTAAAATCGGGTTTTTGGGGGTCAAAAAGGGCCAAAAATAGGCCTCTCTATTTACTCTTCAGTAACTATGTAATATTTACAAATGGCTGATTCCTTGTGGGTTGGCGAGTTTTTCAGGGGGCAGAATGCGATTTCCACAGGGGGAGGGGGTGGGGGTACACGGTTCTGGTCGTTCCAATCCAGGGCAGATTGGGCCATCCGGAGGGATTTTCCTCATCTCTTCATTGTGCGCGTTGCTTGGGAAATCATGTGCACAATGGCGGATACTCGTTTTTGTCGAGGGGATTTTGCTTTGGGCTTTGGGGAGTGTGATCTCGGTTGGAGCGATGAGCTGGGTGGATTGGGTTCTGAGGTTTCCCAGGCACCCAAAAGCGAGGCACCTGGAGCACCCCGTTTCAGTGGTGATACGCACTTCTCTCTGCACCTGGGGCACACGGCACGATGGAATTTTTTGAGGGGGGCTACAGTAGAGCGTAAGTTATTGGTAAATATGAGTTTTTATGGTGCGCCCGGAAGGATTCGAACCTCCGGCCTACTGATTCGTAGTCAGTCGCTCTATCCAGCTGAGCTACGGGCGCACACGCTCAGCGATCAACCACTGAACTAAAGATAGATTATCAGGATTCCTGCCTGCGCGCAACGGAACCCCCTGCCCATGGTTCACAAAAAGACAGCGTGATCTCTGTGAATTGAAGGCAGGACGTGGTCAATCAAGAAGTGGTTTGATTCGAACTGGCGGGGTTGGGGCAGGTGGAACGAACTCCATCGACGTGCTCGTGAAGGGACCCGTGGATAACACTCCACAATGGATCGAGGATGAAATCGATGCCCTCGCGCCTTGCAAGTTTGGCAGCGGGAACAAAATCTGAATCGCCTGCGACTAACACAATTTGATCGACCTGGCGTTTGAAGCTCAACGATGCAATATCCAGGCCGATACGCATATCCACGCCCTTTTGAATCGTTGCAAACTCGAAATCTTCGTCGGCAAGTCGATTGAAATCGAGGCAGCCGTCCAGAAGTTGCTTGAGCCTCCCGGTCCGCAGTTTCCACTCGGTTTGATCCAGCAAATGACCGAGGCGCAGCGCCACTTTGCGCTGTTTTCTCAATTCATCATGGAGGGCCAGACGGAAAATCGATTGAGGCGTCTTGGAAAAATCGATCGCCCGACGAGTTTTTGGATAGTGAGCCTTCTTGGAGAGGGGAGGGCAATCATAGAAAAAGATCCGGTAAAGTTCATGGCTGACCGTTCGATGCAGGCTCTTCTCCTCAAGGTGGGAAAGCGCCATTTCAAAAGCTGTTTTAGCGACAGCTTTCGCGTCGGTTTTGTCTTTATTGGGATAGCAGGAGGGAAACCTACGAAGAAAAAATCCGCCGTCGATCAGGATGGCTGTTGGCATACAAAAAGATAGCCCTCGGGCTCGGCCCCCACTAGATCGAATGTGGATGGCGTACTGCCGGGGCTAATCGTCAAGATAGCACCAATCAAAAATGGAGTAAAGAAAAAACCGCCGCTGATCAGGCAGCGGGTACGGGCGCTGGGGCAGGCACCGGTTCGCTCAGTGGCAGCTCTTCCACAACTTCCAGCCCGGCCTGGCGGACAAGTTTGGCGACCACGGCCGCATTGAGGCGGGTCGAGTCGTACTCCACGCGCAGGGTATGCGCTGTGCGATCAAAGCTGAGGCGGCGAATGCCGTACACCTCACGAATGCCGGCCAATGCGCGGGTACCCAGCTCGGTCGGCTGCGTGGCATAGCGAAAGTGAATCTCCACGGTGGTCATAGGGGAATGATAGCAAGGATGGTGCGGATGGGCGGCTGGTTTTGTCGGCAACTCGTCCAGCATTCCTGTTTTCGCCGTCGTGGGGTGCAGATAGACTCAAGTGGAAATCTGCTTCGGCGATGTACTCGTGCAGGAGGCTTGCTTGCCTCTGTCTTTCCTGAAAGGGGGAGCCGATGAATCAAACTGCCGCAATCGAGAAGGGACAAGATAGAAGCCGTTGCCGCCGCCCCGTTAGAACCCCGCAACTCCTATCCTCTGCAGGAACAGACAAACGTTCAGCCCGTGTGGGTGGTTACCGGATTCTTTTTCTGATACTGGAAAACAAGTTATTGGTAGCCGATATTGAATCGCGTGGGCAGGTCTACCGTCGGATTTGATCTGCGACTGGCAGTTCCCCTCACAGCCCCTTCAAATAAGCCCGAATCTCTGGACTCGACCAGTCCTGCGATCCAATGAACTTACGGCGGATTACGCCCTTGCGGTCGATCACGTAGGTTTCTGGCCACATGTCGGTGTGATAGAGCTTGGCAGCCCGTTCGGCCGGGTCGCGCACGGTGATCAGGTCCACGTGCCGTCGGGTCAGAAAGCGGCGATAGGCGTCCTCGTCCTCGTCGATGCTGATGGCCAACACCGCCAGGTTGGGCTGATCGTGGTGCAGGGCCAGCAGTGAGGGCATCTCCTGGACGCAGGGGCCGCACCAGGTGGCCCAGAAGTTCAGCAGCACCACCTGGCCGCGATAACTGGCCAGATGCACGGACGAGGTGCCATCGGAGACGGTGAAATCCGGCGCTGGCTGGCCGGTCAGGCCCGGATGCACACCACGGTCGCAGCCGGGCACCAGCGCCAGCGCCGCCAAAATGATCGGAAAAAGTCGAGGAATCCGCACGTACTTATAATACGGAGCTAGGGTACAAAAACGAAAAAGGGGAGTGCGATGGAGAACGAATCCGCGTCCAAAGCCAGTTTCAAACCCGTATTGGGCCTGAGCGATTCGCCGGGTGGGACCATGGAGCGCACGCCCCTGCCGGCGCTTGCCGGAACGGTCTTCGATCAGCCGGAACCTGAGGCTTTGATTGAACTTACCGTTATCGTCCCGGCCCGCGACGAGGCCGACTGCCTGGGTCCGTGCCTGGCCTCGCTGGTTGCCCAGTCCGAGCCGATCTTTGCGCTGGGAACCGACTGGGAGCTGATTGTCGTCGATGACCACTCGACCGACCAGACCGCGCAGATTGCCCGGGGCTTTGCCGGAGTGGAGGTGATTGGTGCCGACGAGTTGAAAAACGGCTGGACAGGCAAGAACAACGCCCTGTGGACCGCCGCGCGGCGCGCCCGTGGCCGCTGGCTGCTGTTTACCGACGCCGATACCCTGCACGAATCCGGAGACCTGCGCCGCGCCCTGCACGAGGCAGAAAAGCATAAAGTCGGAGTCCTCAGCTACTCGCCACGCCAGATCGTTCACGGCGTCGCCCAGCGCGCGCTCATGCCGCTGGTCTTCTGCGAACTGGCTCTGGCATACCCGCCCGCCAAGGTCTCCGACCCGAACCAGCGCATTGCCGCGGCCAACGGCCAGTTTCTGCTGATCGAGCGCGAGGCCTATCGCCGCCTGGGCGGGCACACCGCAGTGGCCCACGAGGTGCTGGAAGACGTGGAGATCGCCTTCACCGCCAAGCGGCGCAACCTGGGCCTGCGCTTCCGCTACGCCGACGACGCCCTCGCCACCCGCATGTACCGCTCGAACGCCGCCATGATTGAAGGCTGGACCAAGAATCTGGCCCTGCTGTTTGACAATACCCTGGCCCTGGCCGCGTGGCGCGTGATCGACCTGGCGCTGCTGTTTGGCCTGCCTCTGCTGGCCGCATGGCTGTGGAATGCGCGCCTCATGGCCCACTCGGTGCAATGGCTGGGCGCGGGCTGGATTCTGGGCCTGCTATGGGTGCGCACACTGGTTCGCTTCTACGCTCGCGTCGCCAAATCCAACTTCTCCTTCGTCGATTGCCTGCTGACGCCGCTGGGTCTGCCGCTGTTCGTCGCCCTGCTGGTCCGCAGTTGGTATCAGCACAAGTTTCTCAAACAGGTGCGCTGGAAAGGGCGCAGTTACCCGGCGTAGTTCTGTTGCTGCGGATCACAGAATCTGATCCCTGCTTTCGGAATCTTTCGGGCGCGCGCCCCGTCAAATCAGCCTCTTCCGCAGCGAAAACGGTGCTAAAGTGTTCTTGTATGGCTACTATTTTACAAATCCCGCTCGAAGAATATCTCGGCCTCAGCTTCAGGCCAGACCGCGAGTTTGTGGATGGTGAAATCAAGGAGCGCAATGTGGGCAAGTGGGAGCACGCGCGGGTGCAGTGGCTTTTGGCGCATTGGTTTGGCAATCACGAGAAAGAGTGGGGCATCGTCGGAAGCACCGAACAACGAATGCTTGTTTCGCCCAACCGAATTCGCGTCCCCGATCTGGTCGTGCTTACAGTTGGCGCGCAGCCCGATATCATCTCCGATCCGCCGCTGCTGGTCATTGAAATTCTTTCGCCCGACGACAGTTATTCCGATACTCAGGAACGCGCACAGGACTACCGCGCCATGGGTGTGGAAACAGTCTGGATCATCGATCCCAAGACCCGCACTGGACGTATGTGCTGCGGTGCGGAATGGCGAGAGGCTGCGCGCCTTGAAGTCAAAGGAACGGCCCTGTTCGTCGATCTGCCTGAGATTTTCAGCCAGTTGACTGCGGCGTGAGAGCTGCGCAGCACTTGAAACTCTGATTGCTGGAATGAAGCAGACGTGGATCGGGAGGTCGGCGCTACTGATGCTGTTGTGGCTGCCGCGCTCGATTTTCAGCGACAAATCGAGCGCGATTTTGATCGCACGCACATCATCTGCGCATCCGGTGAAACCCAACCACACTCCGCCGCATCTTTAGTAACGGGAGCAAGGAATGATCTATCTGACCCGGCGGGCCACTTTTTCCGCCTCGCACTACTATTGGAACGACGCCTGGACCGCCGAGCGCAATGCAGAGGTCTTCGGCCGCTGCTCAAACCGCAACGGGCACGGCCACAATTACACGCTGGAGGTGACCGTCTGTGGCCAAACCGACCCGATCACCGGCTTTGTCGTCGATCTGAAGTGGCTGCGCGACCTGATTGATCGCGAGGTGGTCGAGTCCTGGGATCATCGCCACCTGAACCTGGAAGTTCCCGAGTTCGCCCACGCCATTCCTACCACGGAGAACCTCGCCATTGCGGCCTGGAACCGTCTCCAGCCGGGCATTGCTCAGGCCTCCGCGCAGCTCAGCCGCGTTCGCGTCTATGAGACGCCGGAGATTTTTGCCGAGTACCGGGGGGAAGCATGAGCCAAGCGAGCTTCGGCCGCCGTTACACCATCAGTGCCAGCCATCGCCTGCACACGGATGCGCTCTCTGCTGAGCAGAACCGCACCGTTTACGGGAAATGCAATAATCCCCACGGTCACGGCCACAATTACGTTCTGGAAGTGCTGGTCAGCGGTCAGGTCAACCCAGAAACCGGCATGGTTGTCGATATGGTCGTGCTGGATCATCTGGTCCGCGCCCGCATTCTGGACCGTTTTGATCATGCCAATCTCAACCTCGACCCCGCATTTGTGAATCTGGTCCCCACGACGGAGAATCTCTGTAGAGCGGTCTTTGATTTACTCGCCGCGCCGGGGGCCAGTTCGTGCCCAGACCCGCTCCGGCCTGCGAAACTGGAAAGAGTGCGCGTCGAAGAGACAGAGAACAATTTTTTCGAGTACGCGGGCAACTGATTTTGGCCACCGCGCCGACGCCCTGAGCGTCACCCGGCGCGAAACTGTTCAATCATAGAGAAGCGACGCCCTATTCCCCAGGGCGGGAGGGATGAGGATCATGGCACACCCGATGGCAGTTACCAAGCCCATTCGCAGGGCAATCGAGATCGAGGAAGGCCTGGGCGAGTTCAGCACCCAGGAGATTTACCGCGAGTTGCTCAGCCGCCTGGGCGAAGACCCCACCCGCGACGGCCTCCAGTCCACCCCCGCGCGCGTGGAAAAATCCATGACGTTCCTCACCAAAGGCTACGACGAGGACCCCGTCAAGATTCTGCGCGGTGCGCTGTTTGACGTGGATTACGACGAGATGGTCATCGTCAAGGACATCGAGATGTTCTCGCTCTGCGAGCATCACATGCTGCCCTTCTTCGGCAAGGTACACGTGGCTTACATTCCCAGCGGCAAGGTCATCGGACTCAGCAAGATTCCCCGTCTCGTCGAGATTTTCGCCCGCCGCTTGCAAGTGCAGGAGCGCCTGACCCGCCAGATTGCCGATACCATCCAGGAAGTGATTCAGCCGCAGGGCGTGGGCGTGGTCATTGAGGCCCGGCACCTGTGCATGATGATGCGCGGCATTGAGAAGCAGCACTCCTCGACAGTTACCTCGGCGATGGTCGGCTGCTTCCGCCAAAAGGAAACCCGCGCTGAGTTTCTGTCGCTGGTCCGCCAGCCGGGCAACGGCGGTCTATAGCGACTCCCAACCGGCTATGGCGTGGGCCTTCTGGTCTGCGCCCGCTTCTTGCAAGGAGGATGGAATGCCTTTTCCAAGACGCCACTAGTGTCTTCGCTTCGTTCAAGGTAACTGACCCGGTAAAGCTGGTCAGTCCGTTCGGCGCGGATCGTGACGAGAAAAACTATTGGGGCTTTTGGCCGCGCAGGAACTAAGGGCCATCACCGAGCAGCGGATCAAGATGCAGCGCGACGTTTGCAGCCATCAGGGGTCAAACTGCACGTTCTTCATCGGCGGAAACGTGACTCCGGTCAATCCGGTCCCCGAATACAAGGCGACCGGGGGCACCCTCATCGTAGTTTAAAAAAGTAACTCCGAGACCGTAGACACCCGCCCACTGTCACTTCTTCCGGCTCTCCCAGCAGCCCATCGGCTAAAGTAGAACAGTGAATGGACTTTTCGTAATCGACAAACCGGCTGGCATGACCAGCCACGATTTGGTCAACCGACTCCGCAAGATTGCTGGCGAGCGCTCCATTGGGCACCTGGGCACGCTGGACCCTATGGCCACAGGCGTTCTGCCGCTGCTGCTGGGCAAATATACCCGATTGGCTCAATATTTTTCCGCGGCGGAAAAAAGCTACAGCGGCTCCATCCGCTTTGGCTTTGCCACCGACACTTACGATGCCGAGGGGCAGCCTGTGGGGCCTGACTGCCAGCCTGCGCTGAACCTTGAGCAAATCCGCGCATCGGCAGCCCGCTTCAGCGGCGAGATGCAGCAGATGCCGCCTGCCTTCTCTGCCAAGAAGATTGCCGGAACCCCGGCGTACAAGCTGGCCCGCGAGGGCAAGCCCGTCGAACTGAAGACGGCCACGGTGAATATTCTGGACTTTCAGATCACAGCCCTGCGCGGTGCCGAGGCCGACTTCACCATAACCATCACCGCCGGAGGCTATGTTCGTTCCGTAGCCCACGAACTGGGCCAGGAACTGGGCTGCGGCGCGCATCTGAGCAGCCTGCGCCGCACACGGGCCGGCGTCTTTACTCTGGATCAGGCGCACACACTGGACGAACTTGCTCCCTACGCAGGCAACCCGGAGGCGCTCGAACTGCTCTGCATTCATCCCCGCAACCTGCTGCCGGAGATGCCCTCGGTGACTGGCGATCCTGTCGCCCTGGGCCGCCTGCGCAACGGCGCACAGGCCAACCTGCCGGAGTTCTCCGCAGCTCCACTGGTCAAAGTCTTCGCAGACCAGCGTGAACTGGTCGGCATCGCAAAGCGCATTGCTGGAACGCTGTTTCAGCCGGTGGCGGTGCTGGGGTGAGGTCAGTGGTCAGTTTCATCCCCTCGCGGGTCGGCGAAGCCGGTGGGGGACTTAAAGGAAACTACGAACGCCCGCCCCTGCGAAAATCAAACGGCCCCCAGCTTTACCACAGCCCCGAGCAGCGTCCGGGCAATGATCTCCGAGCCTTTGGCGGTGGGGTGAATGCCGTCGGGTTGAATGACGCCTGGCACACCCATCAGATCCTTGTAGATCATGGGCACGAAGGTCGCGTGCGGATGATGGGCGGCCACGTCGCGAAAGGCCTGCTCGAATTGCTGAATATATTCGCGGCCATAGTTGGGCGGCAGAGTGATTCCGGCCAGCACCACGCGGATATGCGCAGCCTCCAGCCCGCTGACCACAGCGTCCAGGTTGCGGCGGGTCAGTTCTGGGGCAATGCCGCGGAGGCCGTCGTTGCCCCCGAACTCGACGACGACTACGGAGGGATGCAACTGCAGGATGGTATGCAGCGCGCCCACTGCGTCCTTGGTGGTTGCGCCGCTGGTGCCCTGGTTGACCACTTTGTAGTGGAAACCGCGCGCGTCCAGATCGCGCTGCAACGCATCGGGGTACGACTGGCCCGTTTGCAGGCCATAGCCGGCTGTGATGCTGTCTCCAAAGCAGACCAGCAGCGGACGCTCCTGCGCCCCGACAGCGCATGGGAGCAGCGCAAGCATGAGAGAAAGCAGAATGGAGCGGCGCAGGTTCATCTGGGCAGTGTATCAATACTGGACCGGCGATGCGCCCGGATCGGCGCTTCCGCGTCTGTATAATTTGAAGGAACGAATTCTGGCTACGAAAAAAGAGCCAAATCAAAGCAGTGTGGATTGGGAAAGATCAGCAGGGGCTGAAGCCCATCTCTTGTTTTGTTGCGTTCTTGGCCCGACTAAAGTCGTGCCCTTGTTACAAAGCCCGTAAAAGAGCGAGTTTTGCGGCCCATCGTGAGTTTTCCCGCAGCCTGTTTAACCCATGAAGGAAGTTCTTCAGCAATTCTTACTTTCAACGCGAGCTGCCATGCACCTTCTAGTTTTGGGCAAGGGAAAGACCGGGGCGCTGGCGGCGGAGATTGCCGTCGAACGCGGGCACACCGTGCAGCATGTGGGGCGTATTTCAAAGGAGCAACTGATGCAAATTCTGGTACTGGGCAAGGGAAAGACCGGCAGTTTGGTGGCGGAGATTGCCGCCGAGCGCGACCATGCCGTGCGCGCGCTGGACATTGACGAAAACCACAACGCCTCGGCGCTGACCGCTGCCAGTCTGGCCGGCATTGACGTGGTGATCGACTTCACAACCCCCGAGGCCGCAGCCCAGAACATCGCCGCAGTGCTCTCTCACGGAGGCCGCATCGTTGTGGGCACTACGGGCTGGTACGCGCACTTGGAGGAACTGAAGGCCAAGGCGCAGAAGGGCGGCGCGTTGCTGTACGGCACCAACTTCTCCATCGGCGTACAGAAGCTCTTCCGCCTCACCGCTGAACTGGCCAAGCTGGACGGCTACACCTTCACCATTGACGAGACCCACCACACCTCCAAGCTCGACGCGCCCAGCGGCACAGCCATCACGCTGCGCCAGATTGTGGAAGCCGCACAGCCCGGCGCACAGGTCGAGGTCACCTCGCACCGCATCGGCGACGCCATGGGCGAACACATTGTCACAGCCACCAGCGACGTGGATACGCTGCAACTGCGCCACGAAATCACCAGCCGCCGCTGCCTCGCTGAAGGCGCAGTCCGCGCCGCCGAGTGGGTCGCTGGCAAGTCCGGGGCTTGGGAATTCAGAGAGATCTTCGAGCAACTATAACCACCTGCGGTGGGGCAAACGCAGTCAGCTCATTCCCGCGCGCCAGCGCAGAAGGTATTGCTGAGCCTGCACGAAGACCGCCAGCACGGCCACCAGCGCAAGAATCGCAATCCCGGCGACGCGCAGCATTCTGCCCCAACGCAATGGAAAGGTCATACAGTGGTAGACACCAACGGAAGGCAATTTGTTCCCGCCGCGCGTGGGGTTGTTTCAATTGACAATCCATACATTGCCTCTGCATCCACGCTGACTATTTATAAATAGTCAGCGTGGATTGATCATGGCGCTTTGGTATGCAATCCACAGTGGTGCAAGAAACTCACGAACTGACGCTGGCTAGGTTCTTCTTCCGTTGCGACTGCTTCCGCTTCAGAATTCCGGTCACCAATCCAGCGACAAAGACAAAGCCTCCGCCGCCTGGCAGGCCGTAGTGAATCCAGTAGTCGGGGTCGCCTTCGATCAGCCGCTTCAGGCACTCGCCGACGCCCGGAATATGCACATCGATATTGGCCGAGTAGGCGGGGAGTTGGCGCAGGTATTTGTCATCCTGCCCCGGATACAGCACCCAGGCCGCAATCTCCAGACGCTGCTTTTTCCCGGTATAAACCGGGGTCACGCTCCAGTTCCAGGTGGCGCTGCCGTTCACAGGAACGTATTGAATCTCTTCGGTTCCCGGCTCGCGTTGAAAGCTGAATTCATCGGGATGATCGGGGCTGGTAATCACTACCTTCATACGGTCGGAGACCTTCAAAGTGCCTGAGCCGGAGGCACCTGCAAGCGCGCTTCCACTGTCGGCCTTGTGCCCCTGAATGATCACTGTCACCGTCGAGGCTTCTTTCCAATACATCGTCGCGGGAATCTTGTATTCGATGGCACCCTTCGGCAGGTGATCGAACCACTGCGCTGCTTCTTCTCCGGATGAAGCGCTCGCGGATTTTGTGCTCATGACCGGCTTCGCGGCGGCTTTGCGTTGAGCCAGTGATTTCATGGGAAGGGCGTGATGGCCCGAAGACTCCGCAATCGCTATTTTTTGGCCGGAAGGAGCCGCCCCGGTCTCAGCCGGAGGTTGCGCTGCCTTCGGCTGTGGTGTACGTGGCGCGGTAACCGTTTGTTTTGCGGAATTTGGAGACGATTGTTCAGTTGGCGCGGCACTCTTTGGCGCAGGAGCCTCTTTAAGAGCGCACCCTGCGCACAGCGCGAGCCAGCCGACCCAAGCGCCCAATACCAAGCCTGAGAAAGTCCTCTTCCATTTCACGTTCCAAATCATCGCCAGCCCTCCCGTGCGAGGAATTCTCTCACTCTTTTTCTGGGATGGCCAGCAATTTCTGTGGTTTGGACGCTCGACCGCCCGCGCGCGGCAGCGGGGAAACCCTCTCAAATGCAGCCTACCGGCCTTTCGGTATAAACTTTTTGAGTGATGGATACAACAGGTTGCGGTACAGCGATCGTCACGCCTTTCCGGGCGGACGGATCAATTGACGATGCGGCGCTGATTGCGCTGGTAAACTGGCAGATCAACTCCGGCATTGACTTCCTGGTGGCATGCGGCTCGACGGGCGAAGCGGCCACGCTGGACGAGGACGAGTGGCTGCACGTGATCAGCCTGGTGGCCGAGACGGCTGCGGGCCGTGTGCCGGTGTGGGCTGGCTGCACGCACAACTCGACACGCGCGCTGCTACGTCAGGCGGCTCTGCTGCGCCAGGTGCGCGGCATCAGCGCGGTGCTCAGCGCCAACCCCTATTACAACAAGCCTTCGCAGGAAGGCCAGTATCAGCATTTTCTGGCTCTGGCCAAGGCCGTTGATCCGCTCCCCGTGGTGCTGTACAACGTGCCCGGTCGCACAGCAGCCAACCTGGAGCCCGCAACGGTGGTTCGTCTGGTGGAGGCGGCGCGCAACATTCAGGGCATCAAGGAGGCCAGCGGCCGGTTGCCGCAGATTGCCGAGCTGGTGCATTGCCTGCCGCGCAGCTTCAAGATTTTCTCCGGCGACGACAATCTGGCTCTGGCCGCCATCGGCATTGGCGCGCACGGCCTGATCAGTGTGGCCGCCAACGAGATTCCCTTCGAGACGGGCCGCATGATCCGCGCCGCGCTGAACAATAACTGGCCCGAGGCGCGCGACCTGGAACGCAAGTATGCGCGGCTGTTCGAGGCCAACTTCTGGGAGTCCAATCCCGCGCCGGTCAAGACGGTGCTCAACCTGATGGGCCGCACCACAGACGTTCTGCGCCTGCCGCTGGTGCCGCCGACCGCAGCCACGCGCACCCGCCTGGAACGGCTGGTGGGCGAGTTGGGGATGCTCAAACACGTTCCTCCGCCGGAGGGGGTCTCTGAGGTTTTTTAAGGGGATTCGCTCGGGCAGGACTGGAAATTGAGGGCTTGAAGATGGGGGCTTTGCGGGCTGGATGAATCGGCGTGCAAGGCCCCGATCTTTTTGTTGCGGATTGTGCCGGGGGCAGCAATGAAACAGAAGGATTCGACAGTCTCCGAGCCGCACCCGCCCGCCGCGCGGCTGCGCCAGATGCATGACTGGCTCGCCGCCGCTTACGGGCCGCAGCATTGGTGGCCGGCGCAAACTCCCTTTGAGGTGATTCTGGGCGCGTATCTGACGCAGAATACCGCTTGGAAGGCCGTCGAGCGCTCGCTGGAAAATCTGCGCGGTGCCAGGGCGCTGACGGTGGAGGGGCTGCGCGGGATCAGTCTTGAGGAATTGCAACTTCTGGTCCGGCCCAGCGGCTTTCATCGTCGCAAGGCACCGGCGCTGAAGGCCTTTGTTGCGCTGCTGGACGAGCAGTTTTCCGGTTCGCTGGCACAGATGGCTGCCGAGCCGACTGAGGCGCTCAGAGACCGCCTGCTGGGCCTGCCGGGGGTGGGCCCGGAGACCGCCGACGCCATTCTGCTCTACGCGCTGGGCCACGCCGTGCCGGTTGCCGACGAGTACCTGCGCCGCATTGCCGAGCGCCACCGGCTGGTTCCCTTCCCCGCCCGACGCGACCGCAAAGGCTATGATGCGCTGACCCAACTGACCCGCGCAGCCTTTGCCGCCGATCCGCCAGGCCGGCAAGCGCGGCTCTTCAACGAATTCCACGCGCTGACCGTCGCCGTTGGCAAGGCCCACTGCGGCAGAACCGCGGATTGCGTCGGCTGCCCGCTGCGGGATGATCTTTGAGATCGGGGTGTGGGCGGCGTTGAAATTGTCTTACCTGGAGGTAAGGCGTTATGGCTCAGATGGCGACGGTCAGTTCCAAGGGGCAAATCGTGATTCCTGTTGAACTTCGAAAGAAATTCCAGCTTAAGACTGGAGCCCGGCTTTCAATCGGTGAACGCAACGGGTAGATCACTCTCACTCCCAACCCCTATGACGAACTTCTGGCTCTTCGTGGCTGCTTGAGTCATGTGGATGAAGATATTGAGGCGTGGTGGATGGAAGAAAAGCGCAAAGAGCGTGAGCGCGAGGACGCCAGGATTCCCTGTGAAGGAATATGTGCTGGATGCAAATGCGTTGGTGCGCCTATTTCGCGATGTGCCTGGAGCGGATACCGTTGATCATTTGATCAGGCAGGCCAAGTTGGGACGAGCGCATTTGAGCATTTCCGTGGTGAATCTGACCAAAGTGGTTTATGTTCTTGCTCGTAATTTCGGCCATGAAAAATCTCTTCTATGTGTAGATAAAGCCCGTCAAGTAGTTGAGGCCATTCCAGTGGAAGAACAAATGGCTCTGGATACCGCCGCTTTACGCATCCGCTACAAATTGGAACTTGCCGACTGCTTTGCCGCCGAACTGGCCCTGCGCACCCGAGCCACGCTGGTCACGGCCAATCCAGAGTCTGTCAAACTGGGCAAGCAACTCAAAGTTCTGGCCCTGCCGCGTCATTCCGTAGAACTTCGCGACAAGGCCAGAGTTATCCCTTCGAGTTAGCGCCGAGTTACTCCGCCAGCAGGCGTACTACGTGGTTGACGATGACCAGATCCTCGGCCGGAGGAATCACGCGCACGGTAACTGGCGAGTGGGCCGCGGAGATGGTCGCTTCGCCGCGCACGTTGTTGCGCTCCGGGTCCAGAATGATGCCCAACGCGCCCAAACCGGCGCAGATTTCCGCGCGCGAGACAATATCGTTTTCGCCGATGCCGCCGGTGAAGACCAGCATATCCAGGCCATTCAACTCGGCCACATAGCTGCCGATCCACTTGGCGATAGACCAAACGAACTTATCCACGGCCAGCCGCGCCTTGGGGTTGCCTGCGGTGATGGCTTCGCGCAGATCGCGCATATCGTTGGACAGATCGCTGACGCCCAGCAGTCCAGCCTTTTTGCTGGCCACCACTTCCAGTTGATCGGCGGCGTCCTGCGCGCTGGTGGCCGTCTCGGCAATCTTGCGCAGAATAAACAACAGCACGCCGGGATCGATGTCACCAGTGCGCGTGCCGCTGATGATGCCGCCGGTGGGCGTGAGGCCCATCGAGGTATCCAGGCACTGCCCAGACAGAATCGCGGAGATCGATGCGCCGTTGCCGAGGTGCGCCACAATCAGCTTCTCCGGCACCTTGGGCTGTAACTGAAGAATGATTGACTCGTACGAAATGCCATGCGCGCCGTAGCGGCGAACGCCCATCGCCGAATACTCCTCGGGGATCGGCATATGAGTAACCACTTCCGGCATGGTGCGATGAAAGTAGGAGTCCAGGCAGACGAAGTTCGACACGCTCGGGAAGAGCCGCAGCGACTCGCGCATGATGTAACAGGCAATGGGCGTATGCAGCGGCGCAAAGGCCGTGTAGCGCTCCATCTCGTCGATCAACTCGGGCGTGATGAGCTGATTGTTCTGCACCGTCGGTCCGCCGCAGACCATGCGATGGCCGATGGCCGCGGGCGCGGGAAAATCGCCCGAGTGCAGCGCGTCGGAGACCAGCTTGAAGGCCACCGCGCGATTGGGCAGCGCCGGGGTCTGATCGACCAGCTTCTTGCCGGCCGCATCCTTGATCCAGAACTTGCCCAGATCGGTGCCGATGCCGTCGACCGCGCCCTCGAAGAGCTTGACGCGCTGGCCGTCGCCGGCCTCGTAAACGGAAAACTTGATGGAAGACGAACCACTGTTCAATACCAGTACAGGCAATGACGACATGTGCAGAATCCTTTGCGGTTGGGGCTGAACGGGTCAGCGGAGTTAGCGTTGTTTGCCGCGCTGCGCGCGTGTTAGCGGAGTTAGTTCTCCCACTCTGGCTGCTATACCAAGTATGCTCCCAGAGTGGGGAACCCAAGATTTGTGGATTTCCAGGTCCGAAAATCCGGCCCCGGGGCACCCAGTTCGTTAACTTTGTGCCCAGCGCCAATCTTTGATCTCGGGCAGATCATCGCCGATTTCGGCTACGTACAGCTTATGGCGCTGAATCTGTTCGGAGTACCATTGTTCGGCTGCGGGCACCTGCGCGGCCAGTCGCGGTACGCGCTTGATGGCATCCAGCGTCAACTGAAAGCGGTCGATATTGTTGAGCACGCACATATCGAAGGGAGTGGTGGTTGTTCCCTCTTCCTTGTAGCCGCGCACGTGCAGATGGTTGTGATTGTGACGGCGATAGGTGAGCCGGTGAATCAGCCACGGATAGCCGTGGAAGGCAAAGACTACGGGCGTATCGGCGGGGAAGATGCGGTCGTAATCCTCGTCGGAAAGCCCATGCGGGTGCTCACTGGCCGGTTCCAGCGCCATCAGGTCCACCACGTTCACCACGCGAACGCGCAGATCCGGTGCTTGCGCGCGCAGCAGGGTCACAGCGGCCAGCGTTTCCAGCGTGGGCACGTCGCCTGAGCAGGCCATCACCACATCCGGCTGGCCCCCGTCGTCAGAGGCCCAGGGCCAGATGCCCAATCCCACCGAGCAATGCGCAACCGCCTCTTCCATCGTCAACCACTGCGGCGCGGGCTGCTTGCCGGCCACAATCAGGTTGATGTAATGCTTGCTGCGCAGGCAGTGATCGGCAACCGTCAGCAGCGTATTCGCATCCGGCGGAAGATAGATGCGCACCACCTCCGCCTTCTTATTGACAAGATGATCGATGAACCCCGGGTCCTGATGGCTGAAACCGTTATGATCCTGCCGCCAGACCAGCGAACTGAGCAGATAGTTGAGGCTGGCAATCGGTTTGCGCCACGGAATGGAGCGCGTGGTTTTGAGCCACTTGGCGTGCTGATTCACCATCGAATCGATGATGTGAATGAAGGCCTCGTAGCAGGAGAAGAAGCCGTGGCGACCAGTGAGCAGATAGCCCTCCAGCCAGCCCTGGCAACTGTGTTCGCTGAGGATTTCCATCACTCGCCCGGTCTGCGAAAGGTCTTCGTCCACCGGCAGCGTCTCGCCCATCCACGCCTTGCCGGTACCGATGATGGTGTCGCCGATGCGGTTGGACGCGGTCTCGTCCGGCCCAAAAACGCGGAAGTTCTTCTCTTCCTTGTTGGCCTCCATCACCGCGTGCAGCAGGCGGCCAAGCACCCGCGTGGATTCCACGTCCTTGGCGCCGCGCCCTTCAATCTTCACCGCGAAATCACGGAAGTTCGGCACCTTCAGCGGCTTCAGCAGCAGACCGCCGTTGGCATGTTCGTTCATGCCCATGCGCTGTCGGCCCTTGGGCGCAATCTCCGCCAAATCCGCGCGGAAATGCCCCTTCTCGTCGAACAGTTCCTCGGGCTTGTAACTGCGCATCCACTCTTCCAGCAGCTTCAGATGCTCCGGCTTCTCGAAGATCTCGGAAAGCGGAACCTGGTGCGCTCTCCAGGTATTCTCCACCGGCTTGCCGTCCACAAACTTCGGCCCCGTCCATCCCTTCGGCGTGCGCAGAATCAGCATCGGCCACGCCGGACGCTCGAAGTGCTCGCCCTTGGCCGCCGCCGCGCGCGCCGCTGTTTGGATGGCCTGGATACGGTCCATCATGGTGTCGAAGATCGCCGCCGCCTGCTGATGCAGCACCGCCGGATCGCTGCCTGAGAGCGTAAACGGCTCATAGCCGTAGCCGCGCATCAGGCTCTCCAACTCCGCCTGCGGAATGCGTGACAGAATCGTCGGATTGGCGATCTTGTATCCGTTCAAATGCAGGATCGGCAGCACCGCGCCGTCCGTCGCCGGATTCAGAAACTTGTTGCCGTGCCAGCTTGTCGCCAGCGGTCCCGTCTCCGCCTCGCCGTCGCCCACCACGCAGGCCACAATCAGATCGGGATTGTCGAAGGCCGCGCCAAAGGCATGAACCAGCGAGTAGCCCAGTTCGCCGCCCTCGTGAATCGATCCCGGCGTCTCCGGCGCAACGTGGCTGGGAATGCCGTACGGCCAACTGAACTGCCGGAAGAGCCGCTTGATGCCGTCGCGGTTCTGCTCGATGTGCGGATACACCTCGCTGTACGAGCCTTCCAGATAGGTATTTGCCACCAGGCCCGGCCCGCCGTGCCCCGGACCGATGATGTACAGCATATTCAGATTCCGCTCGCGGATCAGCCGGTTCCAGTGCACGTACAGAAAATTCAGTCCCGGCGTAGTGCCCCAGTGGCCCAGCAGACGCGGCTTCACGTCCTCCAGCGTCAACGGGCGATCCAGCAGCGGATTGTCTTTCAAATAGATTTGGCCGACAGAGAGATAGTTGGCGGCGCGCCAGTAAGCATCCATTTTGCTCAACAGTTCAGGGCTAAGGGGGCCCGTAGACGGTGTTTCGCTCATGTACTTCCTCCCAGAATTCGACAGCTAAAGCCTATCAGCCGAGGCTTCGGCCCAGAGTGATTCGAGTCACATTTTCAGCAAGATACGGACTTACCGTCCCACAGCGTGAGGCTGATAACTCCGCACTACGTGCCATGCCGCGTGACCGAAAAACCGGGCAGAACCCTGGCTCTGCTTACTATTCTCCAGCAGCCAACCCAAGTTTCACCCGAAACTCGGCGCGGATTCATGAAATCTTTGTGCGCAAGTTGATTCCATTCTGTCCCTGCGAGACGTGGCGAAAATGGTGGCATCTGAACCCCGGATTTCCCTGCGCTTCAGCGTGGGGTCCGATATCCGAATTTGCAAACAAGTCCGGTTGGGCATCGCAAAAAATTGCAAATTGGTTACCAATCTCAGTTCGTTTGATTGCTCTGGCCCCATCGGCTGTAAGCTGTAAACTGTAAGCTGTTTACTGATCGCAGTTCGCTGGGAAAACCATGATTGAAGAAGTACAAGGCCGGCAAGGAAAGCGCAAGCGGCTATGGCTGGCTGTGGCGCTGGTTGCGGCCCTCCTGATTGCCCTGATTGTCCCCCCTCTCGTCAGCATGAGCCGCTACAAGAGCCGCATCACGCAGTTGATCTCCACCTCGTTGGGCCGTCCCGTGCGGCTCTCGTCCGTGGAGGCGCGCCTGCTGCCTCTTCCCGGCTTTGTGCTCACCGATCTGACCGTCGATGAAGATCCGGCCTACGGCACTGAACCGGTGCTCCACGCCAATACCGTGACCACCTCGATCCGCCTGTTTTCTCTCTGGCGCGGCCGTCTAGTGATTGACTCGATCAGCGTCGATGAAGCCAGCCTCAATCTGGTGCGCACGGATGAAGGCCGCTGGAATCTGGACCCGCTCTTCCGCACAGCAGCCGCCAAGACTCAGGCCGCCGCAGGCACACCCGCGCCGCCGCCGCTTCCCTTTCTGGAAGCCACCAACTCCCGCATCAATATCAAAAACGGCAGCGAGAAGCTGCCCTTTTCCCTGCTCAATACTGACGCCTCACTGCGCCAGCAGAACTCCGGCGAGTGGCGCATTCAGTTGCGCGGCCAGCCCGTCCGCACCGATCTTGCGCATGGCCAGACCGATTCCGGCGAAGTCCGCCTCAGCGCCGTTGTTCACCACGCCGCCCAATTGCGTGATATGCCCGTCCACCTGGACCTGGAGTGGAAGGAAGGCCAGCTCGGCCAGTTGACTCGCCTTATTCTTGGCTCCGATGCCGGTTGGCGCGGCGATCTGACCGGTCAGCTTTCCCTGGACGGCACCGCCGAGGATGCCCACATCAAGACGCGCCTGCGCGCCGAGGGCGTACATCGCGCCGAGTTTGCACCTGCGGCGCCGCTGGATTTCGACGCCAATTGCAGCTTCGTCTATCACCATGCCAACCGCGCCGTGCAGAATCTGCTTTGCGACTCACCGCTCGGCAATGGCCGCATTCGCGTTGCAGGCGAGCTGCCCGGTGGCGATGCTTCTCCGCGCCTCTCGGTCGAACTTGACCGCATCCCCGTCCAGGCGGGACTCGATGCCCTGCGCACTGTACGCAGCAACCTCGGCCCAGGGCTTGAAGCCAAGGGTTCCATCAGCGGCAAAATCAGTTACGCCGAAATCACCGCCGAGCCTGCCGCGCCGGTCAAGCCGCTGACTGCCGCGAAGGCCCGCGCCCCCAAAGCGCCCGCGCCTCCGCCCAACCCGCTCACCGGCAGCCTCATCGTCGATGGTTTTCAACTCACAGGCGACGGTCTGAGCGCGCCGATTCAATTCCCAAAAATCACCATTGAGCCAGCCGCCACCGACCAGTCTCCGGATCAGTCGCACGCCCTGAGTGCAACCGTCGCCGTTCCCGTCGGTGCTCCCGCGCCGCTTGATCTCAGTGTGCGCATCGCATCACACGGCTACCAGCTTGCCGTGCGAGGCCAGGCCTCCATCCAGCGGGGCCGGGAACTGGCGCATATCGCCGGCCTGCCCAATGCTTCCGCCTTCGATGCTCTGGCCGGTGATCCGATCAGCGTTGAACTGGCCGCGCAAGGGCCGTGGATTCCCGCCGAAAAAGCAACTGAAAGCGCCGCCGTTGCTGCGACTCCAGCCGCTCCCGCAGCTTCACCCGTTCCCGCTCCGCCCGCAGCCGACAGCCTCACTGGGACCGTCACGCTGCGCAACGCCAATTGGAAGGCTGATTATCTGGCCAACCATCTGCTTATCTCCCAGGCCACGCTGCGCCTGAGCGACGCAGAGACCCGCCTCGACCCCGTTGTATTTGCCTACGGCCCCATCAAGGGAACCGGCAGCCTTGCCCTGGCCAATCACTGCGAAGGCTCCGACCCCTGCCTGCCCGTCTTCGAAGTGAATTTTGGCGCGCTCGATGCCAGCGCACTACAGGCCGCGATTCTCGGCGCACAGGAGAAGGGCACACTGCTTTCCTCGCTGTTGCAGCGCCTCCGCCCCGCAGCCGCGCCCGTCTGGCCGCAGTTGCAGGGCACCGTCAAGGCAGACTCGCTCGTCCTTGGCCCGCTCACGCTCCGCCAGGCCACGGCCACCGTGCGTATGCTGAGCAACGGCGCGCATATCACCGCGCTGGATGCCAGCCTACTGGGTGGGCACGTTCATGCCGCTGGCTCCTTGTATACCCCCGCCAATGAGCAGAGCAAGCCCGCTTATATGTTCGAGGTGCAGCTTCAGAAGCTCAATCCCGCCGCGCTTGGCCAGTTGGTCGGGCAGCACTGGGGTGGCGCGGGCTTTGATGCCGACGGCAAGGTGGAACTGTCCGGCTACTCGGAATCCGACCTGACCGCTACCGCCAAAGGCCGTATGCACTTCGACTGGCAGAAGGGTTCCGTCAGTGGCGTAGCCCCCGCCGCCCTGGCTCATTTCGACCACTGGACCGCCGATGCCGCAATTGCCAACGGCGCAATCACCCTCCAGCAGAATCAAGTGCAAAAAGCCACGCAGAGCGCCGCAGTGGAAGCCTCCGCAACCTTCGGCTCCCCCGCCAAAGTTGCCTTTGCCGCACCTAAAGAGGCTCCCGCCAAGCACTGAATTGATTGATCTACCGATGGGCGTTGGGTTCGCTTGACCGCATCCCCAACTCCCGCGCCTTTTTATTTGGCGCGGGCCACGCCGAAGGCCGCTAGCCCCACCGCAGGTGGCCGAAGGCCGCTGGCCCGCCGCAGGTGGCGCGGGTGGTGGGTACAATTGAGCTATGGCTTCTTCCTACTCTTCTTCGCCTGTGCAGATTCGCTGCAAGGGCATTCTCTTCGATATGGACGGCGTTCTCATCTCTTCGCTGGACTCGGTGGAGCGCAGTTGGACCAAGTGGGCGCTTTTGCGCGGCGTGGACCCGGCGTATGCGATTCAACTCACCCACGGCTGTCGCAGCATTGAGACCGTCGCCAAACTCCGCCCCGATCTGGACGCCGAGAGCGAGAACAAGATCATTGAAAATCTGGAGGTCGAGGATACGGAGGGGATTTTAGCGCTGAACGGTGTGCGGGAATTCATGGCCGCGCTCCCAGCCGGCCGCTGGACGGTGGTCACCAGTGCAACCGAGCGCTTGGCCCGTGTGCGTCTGGCTGCTGGTGGCATTCCCGTCCCCGCGCGGCTCATCACCGCTGAAAGCGTTGCGCAGGGCAAACCCAATCCCGAGCCTTATCTGGCCGGAGCCGCACTGCTGGGCCTTTCGCCCGTTGACTGCGTGGTCTTGGAGGATGCAGCCTCCGGCTCCCAGGCCGGGCGTGCCGCCGGTTGCACGGTGATCGCGACGACCTTCTCCCACTCCATCGACTCGCTGGCCTCCGCCCACTATCTGGTCGAAGATTTGACCGGAGTCCGCGCGGAAGTCCTGCCGGGGGAGGAAGGGATTCTGCTTACTTTTACGCCGTTGGCCCGGTAAGGGTTTCTACCTATCAACAAAATGGAGAGTCGAGGGAGCCTCTTGCAAAATTGACTTTTGTTAGCCGATAAGCGTCAGGGCATGACTTCAGTCGTGCCGCTTAGGTCTC
>Ga0209415_10001192_pt1 | contig 49585 bp, 53 predicted proteins | sample PeaSoiSIISIP2007_FD_187696 | JGI IMG/M metagenome (GOLD analysis project Ga0209415, IMG submission 187696) | Peat soil microbial communities from Weissenstadt, Germany - SII-SIP-2007 (SPAdes) (version 2) | ecosystem: Environmental > Terrestrial > Soil > Wetlands > Peat | place: Germany... | reverse complement strand
CTAGAGCCGTGGAACACGTCCTTGCCCATCAGGCGTCGACGTAGAGCTCGCCGCCGGGACCGAGCGTGATCGGGATCCTCTGCAACGGCGAGGGCGCCGGTCCCTGGATCACCGCACCGGTCGATGCGTTGAAGACCGACCCGTGGCACGGGCAGACGAACGCGTCGTTCTGCCCGTCGAACTGCACAGGACAGCCGGCATGGGTGCAGACCGCGGAGAAGGCACGGAACGTCCCGCGGGTCGGCTGCACGACGAACGCAGGCACGCCCTGAGCGGGGTCGGTGAACGAAGCCGCTCCTCCGACCGGCACGGCGCTCGCGAGCCCGAGCCGCGTCCCCTTCTGCGCACCGCTCGACATGGTCGACGCCGGCGTCGATGACGAGCCCGGGGTCGAGGACGAGGTGCGTCCGGGCGTGTTGGAAGTCGTCGTGCCGAGCCCTGCGGGGTTCGAGCCCCCTTGCGCGGTCGTCGCGAACACGCGTCCAAGGCCAGCCACGATTCCCCCGAGGAGGGCGCCGGCGCCGGCGACTGCGCCGATCGTCGCCAAGCGCTGGAGCACGACGCGCCGTTCGAGCTCGGCCGCCCGTCGCCGTACGAGCGAGGAGTTGCGCGCCGCAGCGAGGACCATCGCCGCTTTGGCGGCTCGCTGACGCCTCAGGAACAGTGCGTCGAGCGACCAGGCGCCGGAGCCACCGAGCAGCAGCGGCGTCCAGGCGAAGAAGAACACGATGTCCGCTCCGTAGTAATAGGGGTTGTCGTTGAAGCTCACCGTGAGGAAGAACGAGAGCGACAACAACATGCCGCCGAACGCCGCGGCGCGACCGACTAGCCCGAACAGCGTGCCGAGTCCGACGCTGACCTCGCCCAGCGAGATGAGGAGGGCGATGAGCGTCGGAGCGTGCAGGGCCGGGTCGAGGAGATGGTGCAACGGGCTCGTGACGATCGCGCCGCGCAGCTGCTCGCCGAACGAGCCGGGCGCGGTCGCACTGAAGAAGTTGGCGTTGGCGAGCTTCTGCAGGCCCGCGAAGGTGAACGTCACGCCGAGGAACGCGCGCAGGAGCAGCAGTGAGCCCCCCGGCGCAGCGATGATCCTCTCGATCCGCGAGGAGGCGCGCTCCTCGCCGTCGATCGTCGTGTCGAGCCCCATCGTCTCCTCGGGGGGTGCGGATCGTGCGCGAAACCGCCGGCGCGACCTTCTCGCTCGCTGCCCCTGCCTGCCTGCCATGTCTCCCTCCCGAGTTGAGGGTAGAGAGCCGACCTGACGAAGAGATGAATGCGGAACGGGCATAGTCGCTATAAGGGAGAAGCGACCGCGGTCGGTCCGGTGCCCGTCAGTACACCTCTCCAGCACCCTGCACCACCAGGCCGTCCGCCTCCCCTCATTGCTTGTGACGATCGGTGGGACGGGCGTCCGTTCACTCGAATGGCTCCCGGGCGATGGCCGGCGGCTCGCGCCCGGCGAGGAGCCGGCCGGCAACGGTGGCAATGAGCGGCGTGCCGACAAGGATGAGAAGGAGGTCGAAGGCCGGTGGGTGGCTGAGTTGGCCGAGCTTGCTTTCGAAAGAGGCAACGCAGGCCAGGTAGGCCACGGCCGTGCTCAGACTGCCGAGGTGCACTTTGGTTCACGCTTCTGGAACCACGGATCGAGTGTGGCGACTGGCTTGCATCCAGGTAAAGAGCTCGTAGTATACGAAGTATGCTAACTTCGGATATGCGATCATGAGCGTCCGTCATGCACTCCTCGCTGCTCGCAGGACGTGAACCACCCGCCATGGCCCACCAGCCGATCGAGTGAATCAGCACCGCCGCGTCGTCGCAGCTCGCTAGCTGAAGTTCCACGGACCGGGCGCTGCAATCCTCGACGCGTCGTCGGCTGCGCACGGCAGGGGCCTCGTTGACCGGCGGCCGCCCTGCGGGTGTGAGGTAGGCCCTCCAGGCGACCGAGGTGCCTCAGGCCGAGACCCGCCCCACCCGGACGGGCTCGGCGCGTGGCGCGGCGATCTCGGCGCCTTCAATCCACGAGTCGGGATCTTCCTCCGGCAGCGGGAGGGCGGCCGAGCCGGAACCCGCCATCGGGATCGGCCGGCGCGGCCGTCGGGTGCCCGAGCTTCCCCCGCGCCCCCGGTGGATGAGCAGCCCGTTGACGCGGTCGGGGACGGCGTCGAGCGCGGCCTCCACTACGGGAAGGTTTCGGAAGCGTTCGAAATCCGCCTCGTCGGCGAACTCGATCTCTAGGAGGCTGCCCCACCGGTGGTGGTGCCACTGCCAGTCGACGGCGCCTTCGCTGATCCCCGCCTGCGCGAGGATGTCGGCGTAGGCGTCAGCCCAGGCCATCGCCGAGGACGCGCCGTTCAGCACCTCGATCGAGAACCACTCGGCCATGGCCCGGACATTACGCCTTGCAGCGCTTGTCGTCTCGCGCGGCGCAGGAGCGGGCGCCCGGACGCCCCGGCCGGCGACCTCGCCGGCGAGCTGGGCCAATTGGCCCCTGAGCCGAGGTGACCATTTCCCTCACCGAGGTGGTCGATCTCCTCGTCTTGCCCTCCGTGCCGCGTCGATCCCCTGCAGGAACCAGCCCCCGCGGATGGGTGACGTTCGCCGGATGCGCAGGCGGGCGGACGGGATGTGGACCGCAGCGCCGTGCGCTTCGGCAAGACCCGAGCGTTCGGGGGATATCAGCTCTATGAGGGCGCGTTCTCGTTCTATGGCCAGGCGAGCAACGTGGTCGTGCCGACCTCGGCCGACGAGGACGGGCGCCTGCTCGTGGCGCTGGTCGGTGGCGGTGGCGGCGCACCCTACCGGAGCCGTCGCTGGGTGAACACCTCGGCGCAGTGGGGCCCGACCGCGTTCCACGGCGGCGGGATGGTCGTCGGCGGGGGCGGCGCGCGCCGACGTCGTTCGCCGGGTGGTCGGCGAAGGCCGAGCGGTCTCCCGCTGCAGGGGTCCGAGACGACGAGAACGCTCAGGCCGTCCGCGGTCGGTTGCTCGCGAACCACTGGTCTCTCGTCGTGCGCCAGACCCACTCGGTACCGGTCTCGCCGGGCGCTTGGACCGTGGACGAGAGCTCGCCGATCTTCGTGAACCCGAGCTTCTCGGCGACGCGTCCGCTGGCGGGATTCGCGGCGTCGTGGTGGATCTCGATGCGATTGATGCTCCCCACCTCGAACCCCAGCTCAGTGAGGACGCGCGCGGCATCGGTCGCGTAGCCCGTCCCCGTGCAGCTGGTGCGGATCCAGTAGCCGATCTCGAGGCCGCCCCGGCCGACCCGAGGGTGGAGACCGCAGGCGCCGATGAGCCGGTCCTGGCCGAAGATGCCGAAGCCGTAGGTCGTGCCGGCGTCCCACTGTCGCTGCGAGCCGAGAATGAACAGTCGCCGCTCCTCGACCGTGAGCGGTTCGTGCGTCGCCCAGGGAAGCCAGGCAAGCAGCTCCGTCCGGCTCTCGACGACCGCCTCGTGCAGCGCCGCGGCGTCGTCCGTGCCCCACCGACGCAGCACGAAGCGGTCGTGGAGCACCTCGGTCCGCAGCGGCAGGGGTGTCGCCACCCGGTCACGGTACCCAACGTCGCGTTACGCCGCCGTCGTGAGGGCGCCGTAGGACTCAGGTGCTGACCGAGGGGCGCCCTCCCGTCGTCACGACGAACCAGTCCCACATCCCGTCGGCCTCGTGGGCGGTGACGAAGCAGACGATCCGGTACCGACCGGCCCTCGTCGCCACGAAGCTGAAGTGCGCCGTCGCTCCGAACGGGAGGCCGGTGGTCGGATCGGGAGTGGTCGCGCCGAACACGACGGGGCCGGCGTTCGTCGAGATCGGCGCGTCCTGTGCGACCCCGCAGCTGTGGGTGAACGTCGTCGACTCGTTCTTGAACGTGACGTCGACGGTCCAGCCGGCCGGCACGCGCACCGTCATGCCGCCGTCGCCGTAGCCGTCGAAGTTGAAGCCTCCGTACGCGTCGTTCTCTCCCCCGTCGAGGAGGAGATGGACGGTCCTCGTCGCGGCGTCGCTCGAGAGGATCGCCGGTCCCTCAAGGGCGGCGACCGGCCCTGACGAGGTGCACCCGGCGAGCACCAGCGCGGCACCGATCGCCGCTCCGATTCCCCCGACGCATCCCACGAGCCGCCGTAGCCGAGACCGTGCCCCGTGCTCCACGTCTATGGTCTATCCGGACGCTAGCACCGGGGCGAGCCGGTCCCACCCCGGAGCGGGGGCGCCGCGCCGCTTACGTCCGCTCCGCGGCCAGGCGCCGGAGGGCCTCGATCGCATCCGTGAGGCTCCGCTGGATCGAGCCTCCGTTACGGACGATGAACCACTCCACCTGGAGGTTCACGACGGTCGCCTCGTTGTCGCCGGCCTGGCGCGAGTCGGTGCGCAGCCCGACGACGGGTCTGCCGAGCGCCGCAGCGAATCCGATCTCGCTGGCGGTGCCCGAGTCGACGTCCGGACCGTCGAGACTCGCCAGCACGAGCAGCGAGCGCGCGATCAGCTCCTCGTTCAGGCGGCCGGCGAACCGATTCGCCTCAGCGAGCGCCGTGCGCCGCTCTTCGCCGGGAGGCGAACGGCGCGTCGCAGCGAACAGGGCGGCGGCCTCGGATTCCCACGGGTCGAGTGGCTCGAAACCGGCGCGGCGCAGCGCCGCACAGACTCTTCGCTGCTCGTCGAGGCCGTAGGGGGTGAACCCGAGCGGACCGGCCACGTAGACGGCGGGCGGCCCGACGCCCGCGCCCCCGGTGGAGCCGTGCGCCTCCGTGATCATGGCCGCGATCCTGGCAGAAGCCGGCGGTCGGTGGGCTCCCTCGGATGGTGCGAGGCTCGGGGGCAGCTGTCGGTCGGGACCACCGGGTCGGGAACGCCTCGATCAGCTCGCAACGTGCGTGCGTCAGTGGACCGGCCCTCCGCCGTGCGCGCTGACCGGTGGAAGCGCCTGGCGCTGCTCGGCGCGGGAGCGTGGAGCATCGCGCTCGTCGTCGCGCCTACCGCCGTAGCGACGGGGCGGTTCGACGGCGACCTCCTCGTCCGGCCTCGTCGTCGACCAGTCGACCACGCTCGTGCACGAGGACGGGTTGGCGGTGCTCGTGCGCGTCGGCCTACCGCTCCTCGCCGTGCTCCTCGTGGTCGTCGCCATGACGTGGCGCCGCGAGCGGGCGGAGCGCTCGACGGGAGGCCTCGCATGGACGGCCGCGGCAGTGGCGAGTGGGGTCTTCCTGCACGGGATCCTCCCCTGGGGCCGTTCCTGCTGCCTGTCGCCGCGCTGGTCGTGCTCGCCCCGCGCGAGGGCGTGACACGGCCCGGGCGCGGTCGTGCCGAGCGGCCGCCCTCGGGCGGCAGCTGTCGTCGCGCGACGTTCCCTAGGGGGCCCGCTCGGGATCCGGCGCCGCCGACGCCGCGGCTGGATGCCAGACCTTGAGCGTCACGACGCTGTTGCGCCGGACGCGGCTCCCGGCCGCCGGGCTCTGGTCGACGATCACGCCGTCCACCGGCGCCGGATGCGCCGTCAGCCGCACGATGCGCGGGTGCAGCCCGGTGTCCGCGAGCATGTAGAAGCACTCGCTCACGTGGTGCCTGCGGAACTCGGGAACGATGACGTGACGCGAGGGACGCGGATGCGGGCCGAGCCAGTCGGCGACGACCTCCAGCGAAGCGAGGAGCGCGGCGACCAGCGTCGGCCCGCCGTGCTCGGACGCGACGGAGCGCGACCCGGACGGCCCCGCGGTCGGCGGTCGCAAGCCCGGGTAGGCGGACCGCCGGTCGTCGGCTTGGGCCCGGGCGGCGGGGGAGCGCGAGTGCCGATCGGCGGGGCGCGACGGCGCCGTCATCGGCGGGGCGGGCGCCACCGAGGCGCCGGCACCCGCCGCGTCGTAACGCGCCCTCACAGCCCGGTCCTCGAGGACGCGCCGCGCTTCGTTGAGGAGCGCCATCGCCGCGTTGGCGGCGTCGGCCACCTCGGGAGGTGCGCCGGCGAGGCGGTCGGGGTGCAGCAGCTTCGCCTTGGCGAGATAGGCGTGCCTGATCTCGTCGGAGGCGTCCGCGGGAACCCCGAGCACGTCGTACCAGCTCATGGCGGAGGCACGCCCTTCCCGTCACCGATCACCGAGGCGAACCGGTCGCCGAGGCGACCGCCGTGGTCACGGTACCTGGCGAAGCGACGGGATTCACCCGACGCTGCCCGCCCCGCCCTGCCGAGCGATCCGTTCTCCGGCGGGATCATCCTGGCATCGGGCCTGGCGAGCAGGCTGCTGCCACGGTTCGGTCCGCGTACGCTCATGGCGATCGGGCTCCTGCTCGGGGCCCTCGGGCTCGCCTGGTTCACCCGGATCGGGGTGGACACGGGGTACGTCGCGCACGTCCTGCCGGCCGAGCTCATCGCGAGCTTCGGGCTGGGGCTCGCCTTCGTGCCGCTGTCCAGCACGGCGCTCATCGGCGTCGCCCCCCACGACGCCGGGGTCGCGAGCGTGGTCGTGAACGCCACCCAGCAGATCGGCGGCTCCCTCGGCACGGCGCTCCTCGACACCGTCGCCGCCTCGGCGACGGCGACCTACCTGGTCCACCGGTCCCACACGGCCGCGGTCGCCGCAACCGGCCTCGTGCACGGGTACACCTCGGCCTTCGTGTGGAGCGCTACGTTCCTCGCGATCGCCGTCGTCTCGACGACGGGGCTCGTGCGGGCGACCCGGCGCGACCTCCCTGCCGGCGACGCGGGCGGCCTCGCGCTCTGAGCCGCCGGGCGCACGGCCGCCCGCGCCGGGCATGCTCTGTGGACCCGGCGACGATGAGGAGCGTGACGATGACCGACCAGGCGGGGATGGGGACGCAGCGCCTGCAGACCATGGTGGTCGGCAGCCTGCCCCGGCCGAGCTGGCTCGCCGAGCCCGGCGTGATCTTCACGTCCTGGCAGCGCGAGGGCGCGGCGCTCGAGGAGGCGATGGACGACGCGGTGCGCCTGGCCTTGGCGGATCAGGTGGAGGCGGGCCTCGACATCGTCACCGACGGCGAGCAGCGCCGGCGACACTACATCTGGGGGTTCTGCGAGGGGCTCTCCGGGATCGACTACTCCCAGCTCGTGAAGATCCGCACGCGCGGCGGCCGCTACGGCTCGCTCGTGGCGGCGCCGCGGGTCGTCGGGCCCGTGCGGCGCCCCGGCCCGGTCATGCTCGACGCGCTGAGGTTCGTCCTCGGCCGGACGGATCACCCGGTGAAGGTCACGCTGCCGGGGCCGATGACGATCGCGGACTCCGTGGCCGACGAGCACTACGGGGATCGCCGCACGCTCGCCTTCGAGCTGGCGCGGCTGCTGAACGAGGAGGCGTCCGAGCTTGCCGCGGCGGGCTGCGCGGTCGTCCAGTTCGACGAGCCGTGCTTCAACGTCTACCTCGACGACGTCGAGGAGTGGGGCATCGAGGCGCTCGAGCTCGCCGCCGCCGGCGTGCAGGCGACGTCGGCCGTGCACATCTGCTACGGCTACGGCATCCCGAACGTGCTGGCCTGGAAGCGGCAGAACACGGACTGGACGCACTATCACCGGACGCTGCCGCTGCTCAGGACGAGCACGATCGACCAGATCTCCGTCGAGTGCGCGGCATCGGGTGTCGATCCGTCCGTGCTCGCCCTCGCCGAGGGCAAGGACCTCGTCGTCGGGACGATCGACGTCGGCACCGAGGAGGTCGAGAGCCCCGAGGTCGTCGCCGGGCGCATCCGCGAGGCGCTCCGCTACGTGGCGCCGGAGCACCTGTTCCCCTCGACCGACTGCGGCCTGATGCCGCGCTCGAGGGGCGCGGCGCGCGCCAAGCTGTCGGCGCTCGCCGGCGGGGCGGCCATCGTGCGCGCGGAGCTGGCGGGCGGCTGAGCGCGCCCGAGCGCTCCCCCCGCCCGGGGTGCCTTCCTGCCGCGCCGCCCGCTTCGCGTCCGCCTACGGCGCGGGCTTCTGCCCGCGAGATCCCGTGATCGCGCCGAGCAGGCGCTGCAGCCCGCGCAGCAGCGCCCGGCTGAGGGCCCAGATGCCGAGCCGGATGCCGCCCACCTCGCGGGGCGCGATCGGCGGCGGGGGAGCGGCGGCGACCTCGGGCGCTCCGGACGGGGGTGCTCCGGCCTCCTCGGGCAGCTCGGTCACGACGAAGAGCTGCTCCAGGCAGTTGGCGAACTCCCGGGTCAGGCGCTGGGAGACATCGGCGATCATCCCCCGGCCGTACTGGGCCGCCGCGCCGGTGATGGTGAGGTCCATCTGGATCGCGACGGTCGTCCCGCCGCCCTCGCGCGGCGAGACCGTCGAGGTGACGTTCGCCGACGCCGTGCCCTTGCCCCGGGCCTCGGTGCCCTTCGCGCCGAGCACGACCCGGTGGACCGCCTCGTCACGCTCCTCCAGCACCACGGTGCCGCTGTAGGAGAGGCTGACGGGGCCGATCTTGATCGTGACCTTCCCCTTCCACGTCCGTTCGTCGACGACCTCGGTGAGCTGGGCGCCCGGCATGCAGGGCGCGACCCGTTCGACGTCGAGGAGCGTCATCCAGACGCGCTCCGGCGGGGCGCTCGACTCGAAGGAGCTCTCGATCAGCATGGCGTCCTGCCTCCTCGGGCGTCGTCGATCAGCTGGGTGCGCCGGCGAACTGCTCGGGGTCCGCGGCGAAGCGGCGCTCGCAACCCGCCGAGCAGAAGAAGAACATCCGTCCGCCGTACCCGGCGCGGTAACGGGCGGACGCGACGTCGACGAGCATCTGGCACACCGGATCGGTCGCCTCCTCGGGGAGGCTGACGGCGCCGAGCGACCGGCCGAGCCGCCCGTCGGCGCGCAGCCCGACGAGCCGGGCGAGGATCGCCACCGCGATCTCCTCGTGCTGGATCTGGCCGAGATCGAGGCCGGCCGGGACCTCGACGCGTGCGAGGGCGTCCTCGGCGACGCCCTCCTCGCGCAGCAGCCGGAGCACCTCGGAGCCCCGGCGCTTCGAGGCGACGAGGCCGACGTAGCCGGCCGGGGTCTCGAGCGCCGCCGCGAGCGCCCGCTCGTCGTAGTGGCCTTGGGTCGCGACGACGACCGCCGTCGACCCACCGACGCCGACCGCGGCGAGGTCGAGCGAGGTCACCACGGACGCGCCCTCGGGGTGCGACTCGGCGTTCCCGCCGTCGTCGACGATCGTGGCGCGCCAGCCGAGCGCCGCCGCCAGGGACGCGAGGGTGTCGACCGCCGGCGAACGACCGATGACGACGATGCTCGGGCTCGGCAGGACCGGTTCGAGGTACACCTCCAGCGCCCCCTCGCTCGCGCAGGTCATCGGCACGACGCTCACGCCCTCCCGCTCCCGGGCGCCCTTCTCGCCGGTCGGCCCGATGAGCAGCAGCCGCGGCCGGCCGTCGCCGAGCGCGAGCAGCGACTCCCGCACGACCGTCGGCTCGGCGCAGGCCCCGCCGAGCCAGCCGTGGACGCTGCCGTCGGGGCGGATCACCGCTTTCGCGCCCTGCTTGCCCGAGGTCGGGCGGCGGCGCCAGAGGACCGAGGCGAGGACGAACGGCTCCCCGCGCCTCGCGAGGCCGGCGGCCAGCTCGAGCACGTCCGTCATGTGGCGGAGCGCGCCCCCGCCTCGTTGATCGCCGCCCACACCTTGTGCGGCAGCACCGGCATGTCGAGGTTGCGCACGCCGAGGTGGGCCAGGGCGTCCACCACGGCGTTCACGTAGGCGGCCGGCGAGCCGACCGTCGCGGACTCGCCCACGCCCTTCGCCCCGATCGGGTGGTGCGGCGAGGGGGTGACCGTCTCGCCGAGCTCGAAGCGGGGCGTCTCCCAGGCCGTCGGGATGAGGTAGTCCATGAAGTTCGAGCCGATGCAGTTGCCGTCCTCGTCGAAGGTGATGAACTGCATGTTCGCCATGGCGAAGCCTTCGGTGAGGCCGCCGTGGATCTGGCCCTCGACGATCATCGGGTTGATCCGGACCCCGCAGTCGTCGACCGCGATCATCCGCAGCACCTTCCACTGCCCGGTGCCCGCGTCGACCTCGACGACGACGACGTAGCTGCCGAACGGGTAGGTCATGTTCGGCGGGTCGTAGTAGTGCACGCCCTCGAGGCCGGGCTCCATGCCCTCGGGGAAGTTCGTGTACGCCGCGAAGGCGACGTCCTGGATCGTGACGCCGCGGTCGTGGGCGCCCTTGACGAAGAAGCGGCCGGGCTCCCACTCGAGGTCCTCCTCGGCCGCCTCGAGCAGGTGCGCGGCGAGCTTGCGGGCCTTGTCGCGGAGTTGGCGGGCGACCACCGCCGTGGCGGCGCCGCCGACGGGGGTGGAGCGCGAGGCGTAGGTGCCGAGCCCGTAGGGCGTGTTGTCGGTGTCGCCCTCCATCACCAAGATGTCGTTCGCCGGGATGCCGAGCTCGTTCGCGACGATCTGGGCGAAGGTCGTCTCGTGCCCCTGGCCCTGGGCCTTCACCCCGAGCTTCAGGATCGCCTTGCCGGTCGGGTGGACCCGCAGCTCGGCGGAGTCGAACATCTTCAGCCCGAGGATGTCGTAGTCCGTGCTGTGGCCGGCGCCGACCACCTCCGTGAAGCTCGCGATGCCGATGCCGATCAGCCGGCCCTCGGCCCGCGCGGCCTCCTGCTCGCGGCGGAGGTCGTCGTAGCCGACCATCTCGAGCGCGAGCTTCAGCGCGGCGGGGTAGTTGCCCGAGTCGTAGACGAAGCCCGTCGGCGAGTGGTACGGGAACTGCTCGGGCTGGATGAAGTTGCGCATCCGGATCTCTGCCGGGTCGATGCCGAGCTCGTAGGCGGCGTTCTGCACGAGGCGCTCGATGAGGTACGACGCCTCGGTGACGCGGAACGAGCAGCGGTAGGCGACCCCGCCCGGCGCCTTGTTCGTGTACGCGCCGTCGGTGACGATGTGCGCGGCCGGGAAGTCGTACGAGCCCGTGACGATGTGGAACAGGCCCGCCTTGAACTTCGTCGGCTGGGCGTCGGCGTAGAAGGCGCCGTTGTCCGAGACCATGCTCACGCGAAGCGCGAGGATCTTGCCGTCGCGCTTCAGGGCGAGCGCGCCGTGCATGTAATAGTCGCGGGCGAAGCCCGTCGAGATCAGGTTCTCGCTCCGGCTCTCGACCCACTTCACGGGCCGGCCGATCAGCAGCGAGGCGGCGGTGGCGACGACGTAGCCGGGGTAGACGGGGACCTTGTTCCCGAACCCGCCGCCGATGTCCGGCGAGATGATCCGGATGTTCTCCTCCGGCAGGCCGGCGACGAGCGCGAACACCGTCCGGTGGGCGTGCGGGGCTTGGGAGGTCATGTAGATCGTCACGTGCTTGGTCGCCGGGCTCACGTCGGCGACGCATCCGCAGGTTTCGAGCGGCGCGGGGTGCGAGCGCGGATAGTGGGTGTCGAGCGCGACGACGGTGTCCGCCTCGGCGAAGGCGCGGTCGGTCGCCTCCTTCTCGCCGGCCTCCCAGTGATAGCAGCGGTTGTCGGACTGGCCCTCTTTGTCGTCGCGGATGAGCGGCGCGTCGGGAGCCATCGCCTGTCGCGGGTCGACGACGGGGGGGAGCTGGTCGTAGTCGACCTCGATCAGCTCGAGCGCGTCCCAGGCGATGTACGGGCTCTCGGCGATGACGGCGGCGACCTCTTGGCCCTGGAACCGGACCTTGTCGGTCGCGAGGACGGCCTGGGTGTCCCCGGACAACGTGGGCATCCACGCCAGACCGTGCGCGGCGAGGTCGGCGCCGGTGACGACGGCGACCACGCCGGCGAGCGCCTGGGCCGCGGAGGTGTCGATCGAGTTGATGCGGGCGTGGGGAACCGGGCTGCGCAGGATCGCCATGTGGAGCATGTGCGGCAGCGTGATGTCGTCGAGGTAGTTGCCCGCCCCCTGGATGAAGCGGGCGTCCTCCTTGCGCTTCAGCGAGTGGCCGATTCCTCCGATCTCCGGCGGCGTCGACAGCTCCTTCGGGACCTCCGTGGTCGTCATGGCCCCCCCTTCCTCAACCGACCGTGGATCCCTCGGCCGCGTGGCGCATCTCGCTCGCGGCTCGCTGGATCGCCTTCACGATGTTCATGTAGCCGGTGCACCGGCAGAGGTTGCCCGAGATGGCCCAGCGGACCTCCTCGTCGCTCGGGTCGGGATTGCGCTCGATGAGCGCCGTGCCGACGAGCATCATCGCCGGCGTGCAGTAACCGCACTGCAGGCCGTGCTCCTCCTTGAAGGCGGCCTGGATCGGGTGGAGCTCGCCGTTCTTGACGAGCCCCTCGACCGTGGTGACCTCGCGCCCGCCCGCCTGGACGGCGAAGACCGTGCAGGACTTCACCGGCCTGCCGTCGAGCAGGACCGTGCACACGCCGCAGCTCGTCGTGTCGCAGCCGATGTGGGTCCCGGTGAGCCCGGCGCGCGTCCGCAGCAGGTCGACGAGGAGCACCCTCGGCTCGACGTCGAAGGTGCGCGCGACGCCGTTGATCGTGATCGTCGTCTCCATCTCCGCCTCCTCAGGCAACGCTGGCGAGCTCGGCGGCCTTGGCGAGACCGCGCCGCACGAAGACACGGACCACGTCCCGCTTGTACTCGGCCGGGCCCCGCACGTCCGTCTTCGGGTCTGACGCTCGTGCGGCGAGCTCGGCCGCCTCGGCGAACAGCTCGTCGCTCGGCGCCTGACCGACGAGGAGCTGCTCCGCGTCGACGGCCTTCGTGTTCTTCGGCGCGACCGAGGTCAGCGCGATCCCGGCGGTGGCGATCCGCCCGTCGCCGCCGAGCTCCAGGTGCGTCGCCACCGCGGCCGTCGCGTAGTCGCCGATCTTGCGCTCGAGCTTGAGGTAGGCGCCACCGGCGCGCCCGTGGTACTTCGGGACGCGCACCTCGGTGAGCAGCTCGTCGGGCCGGAGCATCGTCGTGAACATGTCGACGATGAACTCCGTGACCGGTAGGACACGTTGTCCCGAGGTGCTCGTCGCGACGATCTCGCCCCCGCAGGCCAGCATCACCGACGCCCAGTCGCCCTCGGGATCGGCGTGGGCGAGCGATCCGCCGATCGTGCCGAGGTTGCGGACGACCGGGTCGGCGATCCACGGTGCCGCCGCGGACATCGTGTGGTTGGTGCGGCGCACGAGATCGGAATCGACCACGTCGTTGTGGCGGACCAGCGCGCCGAGGCGGAGGTAGCCGTCCGTCTCGTCGATCTGGCTGAGGCCCGGGAGGCGGCCGATGTCCACCAGGGTCGACGGGCTGGCGAACCTGAGCTTCATCATGGGGATGAGGCTCTGCCCGCCAGCGAGCACCTTCACCTCGTCGCCGCGCTCGGCGAGGATCGAGAGCGTCTCTTCCACCGAGGTCGGGGCAAGGTAATCGAACATCGCCGGGTACACCGACCCACCCCCTCTTGAGACGGTGTGCGCTTCCGTCCCGTCGCGGCCCCGTCCGGGGCAGACCAGTTCTACTGCGCGAAGCGCCCTCGCGCTAGGGCCAGGTCGCGATCTCCCCGGCGGGCGCTCCGGCTCGTCTCACGCGAGCGCGTCGACGAGCGCGGCGAGCTCCTCCAAGCTTGCAAGGTTGTGACCGGAGACCAGGAAGTGCACGGAGGGCAACGCCGCCTTCATTCCACGGGTGATCGGCTCGAAGCTTGCGTCGCCCTTCAGAGGATTGACCCACACGACGCGGTGCGCGAGCCGGCCGAGGCGGACCATCTCCCGGGCGAGCAGCTCGGGATCCCCGCGCTCGAGACCGTCGGAGCAGACGATCACGATCGCCCCGCGCAGCCCCGCGCGCCGGCCGATGCCCCGCACGTACTGGTGCACCGACTCGCCGATCCTCGTGCCACCGTCCCAGTCGACCACCGTCTCTGCGGCACGCCGGAGCGCTTCGTCGGGGGTGCGCCGGGCGAGGGCGCTGGACACTCTCGTGAGGCGGGTGCCGAAGCAGAACACCTCGACACGGCTCGGCCCGCTCGCGATCGAGTAGGCGAACTGCAGCAACGCACGCGAGTAGCCGCTCATCGAGCCCGAGACGTCGAGGAGCAGGACGATGCTGCGTGGACGGACGCGCCGGCGCCGCCATCGCCGCGGGATCGCCGACGCGTCCTGGCGGAGCAGCTCGCGCAGCAGGCGCCTCAGGTCAGGCCGGATGCCGCTTCGCGCCGGGCGCGTCCGGCGCACCAGCCGGAGCGGCGGCACCGCCGAGACGCGTGCGAGCAGGCGGGCGATGTCCGCCAGCTCCTCCTCGCTGCAGCTGGCGAAGTCCTTCTCGCGCAGCACATCGACGTCGGAGGCCAGCCTGCCGGTCTCGGCGTCGGAAGGTCGCGCCCGCTCGGCCGGCGAGGGTGCCTTCGACCGGCCCTTCGGTGCGCCGGCGACGGCGGGGAGGTCGCCCACCACGCGGACCGCGAGCCGTCGGCCCTCCCCGAACAGCTCGGCGAACACTGCGTCGTAGGTGGCGATGTCCTCCTGGCGCGAGACGAGGCAGGCGCGCCCGGCCCAGTAGAGGTCGTGACGGTCGGCGGGGTCGAGGCGCGACATGGCGCGCGCGAAGGCGATCGCCTGGCCCGCGCCGACCGGGACCCCGGCCCGGTGGAGCTCGTCGCCGAAGCCGGTCAGCGCCGCGACGAGCGCGTGGCCCTCAGGGTGCGGCACCGAGGATCTCGTCGAGCCGCTCCTCCACCTCGAGCTGGTCGTCGTGGTCCTTGATCACCGCGCCGAGCGTCGCAGCGGCGTCGTCGCGCTCGAGCGTCGTCGCTCCGAGCAGGGTGAGGGCACGGACCCATGCGATCGTCTCGGCGACGCCGGGCTTCTTCACGAGGTCGAGCTCGCGAAGGCGCGCCACGGACGCGGCCGCCCTCGCCGCGAGCTCGCCCGCCACCTCCGGGGCGCGGGCGAGGACGATCTCGACCTCCCGACGGGGGTCCGGGTAGTCGATCCAGTGGTAGAGGCAGCGTCGCCGGAGCGCGTCGTGGAGCTCGCGGGTGCGGTTCGAGGTCAGCACGACGAGCGGCGGCTGCTCGGCGTGGATCGTCCCGATCTCGGGGATCGTGACCTGGAAGTCGGACAGGACCTCGAGGAGGAACGCCTCGAACTCGTCGTCGGCCCGGTCGATCTCGTCGATGAGCAGTACCGCCCGCTCCCCGGCCCGCAGCGCCTTCAGCAGCGGCCGCTCGATCAGAAAGCGAGAAGAGAAGATCTCCTCGGCGGCGTCGTCTCCGGCCGAGCCGCGCTCGTGCAGCGCCCGCGCGTAGAGCAGCTGGCGCGCGTAGTCCCATTCGTAGAGCGCCTGGCTCGCGTCGATGCCCTCGTAGCACTGCAGCCGGATGAGCTCGACGCCGTACGCGGCGGCGAGCGCCTTCGCCACCTCCGTCTTGCCGACGCCGGCCTCGCCCTCGAGCAGCAGCGGCTGGCCGAGCGAGAGCGCGAGGAACACCGCGGTCGCGAGCCCGCGATCCGCGAGGTAGGACTGCGTGCCGAGGAGCTCCTGGAGCTGCTCGATCGACTCCGGCCCCGACACCCTGCCCGCCCCGCCCCCGATCAGCGGGGACGATGCGCCGGCGCGGGGCGCGGCGGCAGCGGCCGGCACGTGGCTCGCTTCTCGCTCGGGCTGCTCATCCATCGTCGTCCCCAGAGCATACGAACGACCCGACCGGCTCCCTCGCCCGCCGCATGCCGCCGGGTCGCCTCACCTCATCCCCACCGGGCGAGGTCCTCGACGGTGTCGACGTCCACCGCCTCGCCGTCACAGGGGACCTCGAGCACCAGCTCTGGCCGGGAGTCCATGAGTGCCCGGGCGCCGACGTCGCCGTCGTGCGGCAGGAGCGGCCAGACCTCGGCGCTGAGGCGCACCGGGGGCCGACGCTCACCGGCGAAGGTCGCGACGGCGATCGGGCTCGGGGAGGCGGCGACGGCCCGCCAGGCGGACGCGGGGACGAGGGGCTGGTCGCCGAGGCCGACGACGACGTCGCCGTGGCCGGCGCTCGTGGCCCAGTCGAGCCCGGCCCTGATCGAGGTGGCCATCCCCCGGGGCCACTCGGGATTGGGGACGACGATGACGCCGGCGGGCAGGACGGCGCTCACGTCGACGGAGCCGGTCACGACGAGCGTCGGCCCGATGCCGGCTCCGAGCGCGTGCTCGACGGCCCACGCGAGCAGCGGCCGCCCGCGGAAGGGGGCGAGGAGCTTGTGCCCGCCCCCCGCGTACCGGCTGGCGCGGCCGGCGGCGAGCACGATCGCGGCGGTCACTGCCGACCGACGTGGATGGGTCCCGCGAGATCCCGGAGCGACGCTGCGCTGGCGCGCCCGGCGCGCACGGCGATGATCTCGGCACAGATCGAGACGGCGGTCTCCTCGGGGGTTCGCGAGCCGATGTCGATGCCGATCGGCGCCATCACGCGCGCCAGCTCCTCGGCGGCGACGCCGGCCTGCGACAAGCGCGCGTTGCGCTCGGCGACGGTCCGGCGCGAGCCCATCGCGCCGATGTAGCCGACCTCGGTCCGTAGCGCCCCGATGATGGCCGGCACGTCGAACTTCGGGTCGTGGGTGAGGACGCACAGCGCATCGCGGGCTCCGAGGGTGCCGCCGACCTTGGCGAGGTAGCGATCGGGCCAGTCGACGACGACCTCGTCGGCCATCGGGAACCGGGACCGGGTCGCGAACACCGGCCGCGGGTCGCAGACGGTGACCCGGTAGCCGAGGAGCTTGGCGAGCCGGGCCAGCGCGCCGGTGAAGTCCATGGCGCCGAAGACGACCATGCGCGGCGGCGCGGCGAAGCTCTCCAGGAAGACCGACACTTCGTTCGCCCGCGCCTCGCCGTGGCGCCCGTAGTGGCGCGTCGCGGTGCGGCCGAGCTCCAGGGCGGCTCCGAGGTCGCGTGCCACCGCACGGTCGAGCCCGGCGTCGCCGAGGGATCCGAGCGGGGGCTCCCCCGGGCGGACGAGCAGCTTCGCGCCGAGCGGCGGGAGCTCTGCTCCGGGGACGGAGTCGACCGCCACGACGGTCGCGAGCCCGACGGGCAGCTCGCGCACGAGGCACTCGCGCAGCGACTCGAAGATGGCGGTCACCAGTCGAGCGGCTCGACGAAGACGTGGACCGTCCCGCCACAGGTGAGGCCCACGGCGAAGGCTTCCTCGTCGCTGTACCCGAAGGTGCACATGCGCGCGCGCCCACTGCTGAGCGCGTCGAGCGCCTCGGTCACGACGGCCCCTTCGACGCAGCCACCGGAGACCGAGCCGGCGACCTCGCCGTCCTCGGAGACCGCCATCGCCGCGCCCTCCTCTCGCGGCCCTGACCCCTCGACGCCGACGACGCGTGCGAGCGCGACCCGCTTGCCGGCCGTCCTCCACCGGTCGATCTCGCCGAGCAGCTCCTTCATCGGCGCCGAGGCCGGTGGCCCGCCGGCGACGAAGATCCCTGTGCCCTCCGAGCGATCACGCCCCGACCCCCTCCCGCTGCGGCGAAGCTCCCGCAACAGGATCGCACGGCTGAGGCGCCCGTCAAGTGCGAGCGGGGGCGGCCAACCTGCCGATGGCACGCCCGAGCCGACGGGCGGCCCGCCTGCGGCGGGTGACGGTCGTCTGCTCGCGCGGTCAGAAGTCGAGCTCGAACCAGACCGTCTTCGTGACGGCCGAGCGCTGGACGCCCCAGCGGCTCGCCAGGGCCTCCACGATCACGAGCCCGCGGCCGTGCTCGTCCTGGAGCTCGCGCGGCACCGGCGCCACGTTCGCCGCTCGGTTCAGGTCCGCCACCTCGACGGCCAGGCGCTCCTCTGCGATCCGCACGCGCAGCCAGACGGACGAGCGCGTGTGCAACAGAGCGTTCGTGACGAGTTCGGAGGTGAGCAGCTCGGCCACCTGGCGGAAGCCGTCAGGGCGGTCGGCGAGCACCCCACCGACGACCTGGCGAGACCGGCGCGCCACTTCCGGCCCGGGATGCATGAGGTGGACGATGAGCCCCTCGTCGCTCCGGGCCTTGTTGAAGGCGGTGTCCGGGGAGGTCACGGACGCACCGCTGCTCGCGCCCCGCCACAGGCGCGAGCCGGCTGGCAAGCTGGCACGAGGACATTCTGCACGCCAGCGTCGGCTAGTGCATGGGATCGGCCCTCGCGACGCAGCACCTGGCACGAGCGGTGGGGAGCTCAACGCCCGGGTGTTGCGCCCCGTGGGTCGAGTTCGACGCGACGCACCCGTGTCGGGACGGCCACTACCAGCTCGTTGAGCACCCGTTCGAGGTCGGCCGCCAGCTCCGCGCCGAGGGCGTCGGTCAGCGCCTGGTACTGGGCTTCGATGAGCGGCGCCAGCGAGGCGATGGCCGCGCGGCCCCGCGGCGCGAGGGTCACCAGCATCCGTCGCTGGTCGCTCGCCACGCGCGAGCGCTCGACGAGCCCGTCGCGCTCCATCCTCGACAGGACGCCCGTCAGGCTCGGCGGGACGATCTGGCACGCGCGCGCGAGCTCGTGCTGCTCGGCCCCGCCCTGTTCGCCGAGCACCCGCAGGATCCTCCACTGCTGCTCCGTCAGCCCGAAGTGGCTGATGATCGGCCGGAAGAGGGAGAGCAGGGACTCGAGCGCCTCCCGGACGAGGCGCGGCAGGTCGGCATGCTCGAGCGCGTGGCGCTCCTCGCCGTCCCTCGCCGCCACCACGCCTCCCTCTCCGCCGTGCACGAGCGTTTCCCTTCGCGCACCGGAACAGTTAAAATATTAATTAATTGACTGGTCTGCGACGCGCGGGGGCCCGTACGGTCCCGCGGAGGTGGGGGAGGCATGGGGGAGCTCGTCCTTGCGGCAAAGGTCACGCACGTTCCGTCGATGCTGATCTGCGAGATGCCCGGCAGGTACTACGGCCTGCGTGACGAAGCGATCGCGGGCCACCGTGAGATCGGGCGGCGGCTGCGCGAGCAGGAGGTCGACACGCTCGTGGTCTTCGACACGCACTGGCTCGTCAACACCGGCTACCACGTCAACAGCTGCGAACGGTACTCGGGCGTCTACAGCAGCAACGAGTTCCCGCACCTCATCCAGGACATGGCGTACGACATCCCGGGCAATCCCGAGCTCGGCGACGCGATCGCCGAGCTCGCCACCGCAGCCGGGGTCACGGTCCGCTCGCACCACGTGCAGAGCTTGGACCTGGAGTACGGCACCCTCGTCCCGGTCCACTACATGGACCCCGAGAACCGGCTGCGCGTCGTCTCGGTCGCGGCCTGGTGCCCGTGGCACCTCTACGAGGACAGCCGGGTCGTCGGCAACGCGGTGCGCGAAGCCATCGAGGCGAGCGACTGCCGCGCCGCAGTCGTCGCCAGCGGCTCGCTGTCGCACCGGATCCACGACAACCGTGATGCCGAGGCGGGGCTGTTCACGATCAGCGCCGAGTTCTACCGCCAGGTCGACCTGCGGGTGCTCGAGCTCTGGCAGGCCGGCCAGTTCAAGGAGTTCGTCGCGATGCTCCCCGAGTACGCCCAGCACTGCTACGGCGAGGGGATGATGCACGACACGGCGATGCTACTGGGCGCGCTCGGCTGGGACGGGTACGTCGGGGCCGCCGAGATCGTCACGCCCTGGTTCGCGAGCTCGGGCACCGGGCAGGTGAACGCCGTCTTCCCCGTCGTCTAGCCGACCTCGCGCCGCGCCCTCGCGGCCGGCCGTTGATCGCGTCGCCTGTGGGGTGCGATCGTCAGCGCTTCTGGCGCCTCGAGCGGATGGCGGGCAGCCCGAGCGGGGCGGCGGCGATGATTGCGGCGATCAGCGCCACGAAGGCGCCGTAGCGCCAGCCGACGTGATACCCGAATCCGCCCCCGGGCTTGTCGATGAAGCCGATGACGACGAGCAGAAGGTTCAGCGCGGTCGCCCCGAGCAGCAGCACCGTGTCGGGGACGGGCAGCTTGAACGGCAGCTGCTCCCAACCGGCGCGGGCGATCAGGTAGAAGAGCAGCGCCAGGCTGACGATCAGGACGATGTACTCGTAGCCGTGCCAGAGCCCGTCAACCTCGCCGGACCCGAGCGCACCGAGACTGACGCCGAACCACGGCAGGAACAGCGAGATGAACAGCACCAGCGTGGCGCCGCCGATGATCCGGTCGAGCTGGCTCCACCTGGAGGCGCTGAAGCGGAACGGCGGAAGGGATCCGGCCGGGCGGGCGGCCGAAACGCCCGGGGGCGGCGCGCTGCTCGGCGCACCGGGAGGCGGCTCCGCGCCCGACGCGCTCGCGAAGGCGAGGGAGATCTCCGCCCCGCAGGCCGCGCAGGAGGTCGCCCCGTCCTGCAGCTCGGCTCCGCACTGGGAACAGTTCATCTGGCACGCCCTTTCCTGGCGACCGAGCACGCCGGCTCATCGCGTTGTTCTCCACAGCGATGGCCAGCATGTTGACACAACACGTGCCACAGGTCGAGGAATTTTGTGACGCGTTGCGTGCAATTGCACTGGATGAGCGGAATTGACGACGCCGGGCGCGCGCGACGGCACGCTCCGCGCGCCCCCCGGGCGCCAGCGACCGGCCTTCGGGCGCTACAGCGGGCGGTTGGCACCCGAGCGGCGCAGCTCGAGGCGGTACGCGTAGCGCTCGGGGTTGAACCAGCTCGTCGTCGACTCGACGGCGGTCGAGCCCTCGTCGAGGTAGCAGCGATCGATCCTCAGCGCCGGGTGGCCGGCGACCATGTCGATCTGCCTCGCCACCGACGGCGGGAGGCGATCGACGGTCACCTCCTGCTGGGCGCGGACGATCTGGCTGTCGAGCACCGGCTCGATCAGCTGGAGCACGGTCGTGCGCCGCCGGGCGCCCGCGCGCGACAGGAACGTCCTGCGCAACCTGACGCCGAACGCCCTCGGCAGCGAGATCTCCGTGTACACGAACGGGGCGTCACCGCTGAGCCGGCGGACCGCGACGCGCAGCACGACGTCGGCTCCGAGGTCGGCGCTCGCCCGCGCGGTCGCGGGGGCGAGCGCGAGGGGCTCGACGACCTCCATCACCGTGTCTCGCGAGAGGGCCATCAGGTCCTCGATCGAGCCGAACGAGCGCATGTACGGGCTCCGTGGCGCCGGGAAGGAGCCCCGCCCGGGCACCCGCTCGACCAGGCCCTCGGCGACGAGCTCTTGGTAGGCGCGACGGGCGGTCTGGCGGCTGATGCCGTACGCCCGGCAGAGGTCGGCGTCCGTCGGCAGCTTGGTCTCCGGGCCCGCGGGATCGGCGAGCAGGGCGCGCAGCTCGTCGGCGACGCGGCGGTAGGCGGGAGGGCTCCCCGGGTTCGTGGGCATCGTCGAGGCGAACGGTACCAATCCGCTGCTCGATCCGAACGGGTGGCAGCGCCGTGCACAGAGGACGCCGCCCGTCGCGCCGACCGCCGGAGGCGCCCCGATTTGTACGGCCAAATCTGGTAGCGTGAGGGTCCCCACGCTCCCCGCCGTCGCGTACGGTGGCGACGGCGGGAGGCCCGCGACGCGCCGGCGCCGTGCAGCCGACCCGCCGGAACAGCAACGTCGCAGCAACCGCTCGCAGACCGTCGACGCACCGAGGAGCAATGAGCCCGCTGGCCCTGGAGCTCGCCCGTTGGGCGGGCGAGCTGACGCCGTCGGAGGACGACCTCGTACTGGCACAGCGCTCCCTGCTCGACACGCTGGCCGTCGCCCTCGCGGCGCGCCGGCACCCCGTGCGCGGGCTCGTCGCGGAGCTCCCCGAGGCGTCCCGGTGGGCCACGGTCGGCCACGTGCTCGACTTCGACGACCTGCACATGGAGTCGACGACCCACGTGAGCGTGGTGTGCGGCACGGCGACGCTCGCCTGCGGGGGCGACGCCCGCGCCTATCTCGCGGGTGCCGGCGTCATGGCCCGGCTCGGGACGGCGCTCGGCTGGGCCCACTACGCGAGCGGCTGGCATGCCACGTGCACCGCCGGCGCCCCCGGCGCGGCGGCCGCCGCGGCGGTGGCCCTCGGCCTCGACGCCGAGACGACGGCCAGGGCGATCGTCCTCGCGCTGCCCGCGGCGGGTGGTGTCCAGCGCGCCTTCGGGACGGACGCCAAGTCGTTGCAGGTCGGCTTCGCGGCCGAGGCCGGGGTGCGGGCGGCCAGGCTGGCCGCGGCCGGCGCGTCGGCCGACCTGGCCGCGCTCGACCAGTGGTTCGCGCTCGTCGGCGGGGACCGGGCCCGGGTGGACCTCGGCGGCCCCGCGGTGCCGGGTGGGCTCGCGGTGAAGCTCTTCCCCTGCTGCTACGCGATGCAGCGGCCGATCTTCGCCATGCGCGAGCTGGTCGCGCCGGGGATCCGACCCGGCGAGGTCGAGCGGGTGAGGCTGCGAACGCCGGCGGCCACCATCCAGCCGTTGATCCACCACCGGCCGGCGACGGCGCTCGAGGGCAAGTTCAGCCTGGAGTACGCCGTCGCCGCCGTGGTCCTCGACGCCTACCCGGGGTTCGCGAGCTTCACCGACGCCGCGGTCCGCCGCGACGACGCCCGCATGCTCGTCCGGCGGGTGGAGGTCGACGCCGTTCCCGGCGGGGACTCCCTTCTCGCCGGCGACGTCGAGATCGAGTGCACGCTCGCGGGCGGCCGGGTCGCCACGACGACCCTCGCCGTCCCACCCGGCGCCCCGGGCCGGCCGCCGAGCGCCACCGAGCTCGCCGCCAAGCTCGCCGACTGCGGCGACGACGTGCCTGCGCTGCTCGCCGGCGTCACCTGGGAGGCCGCTCCGGAGCTGCTCCGCGAGCAGCTCGGCCCCGTCGCATCCACACGGGCGCCACGCCGCGCCGGCGAGGTCGCTTGACCGTGCTGCCGCTCGAGGGGCTCACCGTCGTCAGCCTGGAGCAGGCCGTGGCGGCGCCGTTCGCCACCCGCCAGCTGGCCGATCTCGGGGCGCGGGTCGTGAAGGTCGAGCGCCCAGGTACCGGCGACTTCGCCCGCGGCTACGACGAGACGGTCCTCGGCCAGTCGAGCTACTTCGTGTGGCTCAACCGCTCGAAGGAGTCGCTCGCGCTCGACCTGAAGGACCCCCGCGGGCGCGCCATCCTGGCGCGGCTCGTCGCCGGCGCCGACGTGTTCGTGCAGAACCTCGCGCCGGGCGCCTGCGAGCGCCTCGGCCTCGGTGCCGAGGCGCTCCGCGGCGAGCACCCGGGGCTGATCGTGTGCGAGATCTCCGGGTATGGCCAGGACGGCCCGTGGGCCGACCGGAAGGCCTACGACCTGCTCGTCCAGAGCGAGACCGGCGTCGTGTCGCTGACGGGGACGGCCGGCGAGGTCGCCAAGGTCGGGATCTCGATCGCCGACATCGCGGCCGGGATGTACGCCTTCAGCGGCATCCTCGCGGCCCTCTACCAGCGGAAGGCGACCGGGGAGGGAACCCGCATCGACGTGTCGATGTTCGAGGCGCTCTCGGAGTGGATGGGCGCTCCCGCCTACTACACGATGTACTCGGGCACCCAGCCCGCCCGCACCGGCGCCGAGCACGCGACGATCGCGCCCTACGGACCCTTCCCGACGGCGGACGGCGGCAGCGTCGTCGTCGCCGTGCAGAACGAGCGCGAGTGGGCCTCGTTCTGCGAGCTCGTCCTCGGCGACGAGTCGCTCGCCGGCGACGAGCGCTTCGCCGGCAACCCGGCGCGCGTCCGCAACCGGGAGGCCCTGCGCGAGCTCGTCGGGAGGCGCATCGCCCGCCTGGACACGGGCGCCGCCGAGGAGCTGTTGCACAGCGCGGGCATCGCGACCGCGGCGCTCAACTCGGTCGCGGCCTACCTCGACCATCCGGTCCTCGCCGGCCGCGACCGCTGGCGGGAGGTCGCGACGCCCCGGGGCGCCGTCCGCGCGCTCCTCCCGCCGGCGGTGCCGGGCGGTGCGGAGCCACGGATGGGCGCGGTGCCGTCCGTCGGGGAGCACACCGCGCAGATCCTCGCGTCGCTCGGGATCGGCGCGGGTGGGCTCCGGGCGCTCGAGGCCGACGGGGTCGTCTCGTGCGCGGCCGCGGCGGCAGCCGGCGCCCGGGCCGGGGCCGCCGGGGGCGCGACACCGGATCCGGAGGTGTGAGCGGTGGACTTCTCGCTCAGCGAGGACCAGCGGGCCATCCGCGACGCCGTGCGCGACGTCTGCGCGATGTTCCCCGGCGAGTACTGGCGGGGGTTGGAGGCGACCGGCGCCTACCCCGACGAGTTCGTCGGCACGCTCACGCGCCTCGGCTGGCTGTCGATCCTCGTCCCCGAGGAGTACGGCGGGGGCGGCCTCGGCATCACCGAGGCGGCGATCGTCCTCGAGGAGATCCACCGGTCCGGCGCCAACGCGAACGCCTGCCACGCCCAGATGTACACGATGGGGGCGCTCCTCCGGCACGGCAGCGACGAGCAGAAGCGGCGCTTCTTGCCGGAGATCGCCGCTGGCGCGCTGCGGCTCCAGGCGTTCGCGGTCACCGAGCCCGACGCCGGCTCGGACAGCACGCAGATCTCGACCCGGGCGGTGCGTGACGGGGACCGCTACGTCGTGAACGGCCAGAAGATCTACATCTCGAGGGTGGAGCACTCCGACCTCATGCTGCTGCTCGCGAGGACCACCCCGGTGGGGGAGGCCCGGGATCGCACGGACGGGCTCTCGCTGTTCCTGGTGGACCTGCGCGAGGCGGGCGGTACGGTCGAGGCGCGGCGGATCCCGATGATGTTCAACCATCACACGTACCAGGTGTTCATCAGCGACCTCGTCGTCCCGGCCGAGAACCTCGTCGGCGAGGAAGGGCGCGGCTTCCGCCACGTCATCGACGGCTGGAACGCCGAGCGTTGCCTGATCGCCTCCGAGGCGATCGGCGACGCGCGGTTCTTCCTCGACCGGTCCTCCGCGTACGCCCGCGAGCGGGTCGTCTTCGGTCGGCCGATCGGCGCCAACCAGGGGGTGCAGTTCCCGCTCGCGCAGGCCTACGCGGCGACCGAGGCGGCCTCACTGGTCCGCTTCCACGCGACCACCCGTTTCGACGCCGGCGAGGCCTGCGGGGCGGAGGCGAACACCGCCAAGCTCCTCGCCTCCCAGGCGGCGTCGCAAGCGGGCAACGCCGCCCTGCAGACGTTCGGGGGCAACGGATTGGCGGTCGAGTACGACGTCGAGCGCAAGTTCCGCGAGACGAGGCTCTTCGAGATCGCGCCCGTCAACAACAACCTGGTGCTCGCCTACCTCGGCCAGCGGGTCCTCGGACTCCCGCGGTCGTACTGAGCGCGACGGACAAGGCTGCTCGATGCCGGCACGCCCGGGCCGTTCGTGGCTGTTCGTCCCCGGCGACCGGGAGCGCTTCCTCGAGAAGGCCGCCACCAGCGCCGCCGACTGCGTCTTCCTCGACCTCGAAGACGCCGTGCTGCCCGCGGCGAAGGCGGCGGCGCGCCGCCTCGTCGCCGACGCGCTGGCCGCGCCGTTCGGGCCGCGCCGCTACGTCCGGGTGAACCCGTCGTCGTCGCCGTGGCACGAGGACGACCTGCGCGCCGTCGTCCCGGGCGCACCCGAGGGCGTCTGCCTCCCGAAGTGCGGGCGACCCGAGGACGTGGTCGCCCTGGCCGGTCGGCTCGACGAGCTCGAGTCGGCCGCAGGCCTGGAGCCGGGCTCGACGCGGATCGTGGCGGCGATCGAGAGCCCCGGCGCGGTGCTGGCGTCGGCGGCGATCGCCGCCGCGCACCCCCGCGTCGCCGCGCTCGCGCTCGGTGCCGAGGACCTGGCGCTCGAGCTCGGGCTCGGCTCGGCGCGCGGGGCCGGGGCGAGCGAGCTCGTCTTCGCCCGCTCGATGGTCGTCTACGGGGCCGGCGCGGCGGGGGTGGCGAGCATCGACGGGGTCTTCCCCGACCTTGAGGACGCCGACGGGCTGGCGCGCGACGCCCTGGCCGCCCGCCGGCTCGGCTTCTCGGCGAAGTCGACGATCAGCCCCCGCCAGGTCGAGGTGGTGAACCGGGTCTTCAGCCCCGGTCCGGACGAGGTCGCCTGGGCGCGCCGCGTCGTCGCCTCGTGGCACGAGGCCGGTGGCCGCGGCGACGGCTCGGCCGCCGCCGGGGGCGAGCTCGTCGACCGGCCGGTCGTGCTGCGGGCGATGCGTCTGTTGGAGCTGGCGGACGCGGAGTCGTCCGGAGAGGAGCAGTGATGGGAACGGTGCAGCCCGGCTGGCAGGGCCGGTTCTTCGAGGACTTCACGGTCGGCGCCGTCTACCGGTGCCGCTACGGGCGGACGATCACCGAGTACGACAACATCTCCTTCAGTCTGCTCACGAACAACTCGAACCAGATCCACTTCAACAGCGACTACGCCAGCCGGACGGAGTGGGGGCGCTGCCTCGTGAACTCGATGCTGACCCTTGCCGTCGTGACCGGCATGGGCACCGAGGACGTGAGCGAGAACGGCTTCGCGCTCGGCTGGGACGAGATCGTGCTCCCGAACCCCGTCTTCGCCGGCGACTCGCTCTACTCCGAGTCCGAGGTGCTCGAAGTGCGCGAGTCCGCCAGCCGCCCGACCCAGGGGATCGTGAAGGTGGAGACCCGTGGCTACAACCAGGACGGCACCCTCGTCATCCGCTACCGGCGCTCCGTGATGGTCTGGAAGCGCGCGCACGCCCCCGCCCGGTCGCTCTTCCCCGCCGCCGACGGCGACGGCGACGGCGCGGCGCGCTCCTGAGCGGTGGAGCTGTCCGACTCGCTCGAGGGGGTGCGCGTCGCCGCGCTCGAGCAGGCCGCGGCGATGCCGTTCTGCTCGTTCATCCTCGCCGAGCTCGGCGCCGACGTCGTGAAGGTGGAGCGCCCCGGCGAGGGCGACGTCATCCGCGGGTGGGACCGGGTGGTGCGCGGCCTGTCGAGCGGCTTCGTCTGGCTGAACGCCAACAAGCGCGACGTCGTCGTCGACCTCCGCCAGCCCGAGGGGTGCGAGGTGCTGCGGCGCCTGGCCGGGCGCAGCGACGTGTTCCTGGAGAACTTCGCCCCCGGCGTGGCCGAGCGGCTCGGCCTCGGCTACGAAGCGCTGTCGGAGGCCAACCCGCGCCTCGTCTACTGCTCGCTCTCCGGCTACGGGCACGACGGTCCGTACCGGGACGCGAAGGCGTACGACATCCTGGTGCAGGGCGAGTCGGGGATCCTCCTGACGAGCGGGACGCCCGAGGCACCCGCCAAGGTCGGCCTGCCGGTGACCGACCTCATTGGCGGCGTGACGGCGGCGCTCGCCGTCGTCTCGGCGCTTCGCGTACGCGACGCGACGGGCCGGGGCCAGTTCCTCGACGTGTCGATGCTCGATGCGGCCGCCTCCTGGCTCGGCTACTTCCCCCAGCACTCGTGGCACAGCGGCGCCGAGCCCCCGCGGACCGGCATGCGCCACCAGTACATCTGCCCCTACGGCCCGTTCCTCGCCGCCGACGGCGCCTACGTGAACATCGCCGTCGGCTCGGCACGCGACTGGGAGCGCTTCGTGCGCGACGTCGTCCGCCGTCCCGAGTGGCTCGACGACGAGCGCTTCGCCGACTTCGAAGCCCGCCGGATCAATCGCGACCTCGTCGAGGGGGAGGTCGAACGGGCGATCGCGGCCGAGCCGAGCGCCGTTTGGCTCGGGCGGCTGCGCGAGGCCGGGCTCGCCTTCGGCGAGGTGCGCTCGATGCGCTCGGTGCTCGAGCACCCGCAGCTCCTGCACCGGCGGATGTTCGTCGAGGCGGACTCGCCCGTCGGCGAGCTCCCCCTCGTCCGCTTCCCGCTCGGCAGGCCCGACCGGGCCCGCCGCGTGCCGGGGCTCGGCGAGCACACCGACGAGGTCCTGACCGAGCTCGGCTACGACGCCGACGCGCGCGCCCGGCTGCGCGCCGCCGGCGTGATCTGACCCCCGCCGAGGATCACCCGCGGGAGGCGGCCGCGCCCGGCGAGGACGCCGCCGCGCTCACACGGGCAGCTGCAACGCCTCGGGCACCGGGCGCCCGAGCGGCGCGATCTGGGCGATGACGTCGGCGAGGAGCTCGTAGACGGAGTCGCCGAGGGGGTCGGGGAGGTCGAGCATCGCGAGGTCGACGCCGAGCTCCGCCAGGGTCCCGAAGCGGTCGACGGCCTCGGCGACCGACGGCGAGCCGAGCGGGCCGAGCGTCGTCCTCACGATCTCGTCGTAGGGGCGCCCCACGTCCTCGCAGTGGCCGCGGAGCACCTCCAGCTTGTGCCGGAGCACGTCGAGACCGAGCGTGTCGAAGAGGTTGCACGCGTCGGCGTGCTCGGCGACGAGGCGGAGCGTGCGCTTCTCGCCGGAGCCGCCGACGAGGATCGGCACCCTCCGGACCGGGGCCGGCGAGCTCAGCGGCCGCTCCAGCCGGTAGTGCCGGCCCTCGAAGGGCGTCTCGTCGCCGTCGAACATGCGACGGGCGATCACGAGCACCTCCTCCAGACGCTCGAATCGCTCGGCGAGCCCGGGGAACGGGATCCCGAGGCCCCGGGCCTCCTCCTCGTTCCAGGCCGCGCCGATCCCGAGCCACGCCCGACCACCCGACAGCACGTCGAGGGTCGTGACCTCCTTCACGAGCACGCCGGGGTGGCGGTACACGACGCCGGTCACGAGACCGCCGAGCTGCATGCGCCGCGTGCGCCCAGCCACCCAGGCCATCTGGGCGTAGGCCTCGAGCATCGGCTCCTCGGGCGGCCCGATGAAGCTGATCTGGAAGAAGTGGTCCATCGGCCAGAAGCTGTGGACCCCGATCTCCTCGGAGCGGGAGACGATCCGCTCCATCACCGGAGCGATCCCGGCGGGCCCGCCTGGCCAGGAGAAATCGGCGACGTGGAGGCCGATCAGCACGGAGGGGCTCCTCTCTCGGGCCCGGCGGGGAGCCGGATGCCACCGACGACACCGTAGGCGAGCCCGGCCGTCGGCCACCGGGGGCGCGCCGCGACCCCCCCACCGGGGTGGGGGACGCCCCGGTGGGGGGAGGCCGGAGGCCTAGCGCTGGCCCCGGCGCCGACCCGACGGCGCCGGAGCCGCGCACCTCGCCTTAGCGGCGAGGCCCTGCCTGTCGGTTGGCCTAACGGTCGGGTCCGGCGGGAATTCCAGTGCGTCGGGGCGCCGGCGGCCCGCTGCGGCCGCCCAGCGCGGGGTCCCGCGCGAATCGGCGAGAAAGGACTCAAGTCCTCGCTCTCCGTGGTCGTATGAATACACATGCGAGCTGCCCGTGACGTGCTGACGGTCGAGAGGATCCTCACCAGGCCGGAGACGCGCCGGCGCCGCCGGGCATTGCCGGCCCTCGGCTACCGGGCGCCCAGGGAGGACGTCGAGCGCACGCTCGTCGGCCGCGACGCCCGCACGGGTGAGCTCATCGTCGTGAAGCCCGAGTGGACCGAGGTCGTCCGCTACGACCAGGCGCCCCCCACGCCGATCGGCGCCTTCCGCAGCCACGACGACGCCGTCGCCTACGCAGAGCTCTGCCGCCAGCTCGACGGCGAGATGGCGGCGACCGTGGTCGACCGCTTCGACGCCGCGCCTTCGGACGTCTTCTAGCAGGCGTGCTCCCGGGCGGCCCTGACCCGGACCGGGGCGCGCGCCAGCGCCGGCCCCGTCCAGCGAGCCCTCACGGGCGGAGGTTGACCACCCCGCCGTCGTCGGTGCGCTGCCAGGTCCCCGACCGGCCCCCCGACTTCTCCCAGACGCAGAGCTCCTCGACGCTCATCGAGCGGTCGAGCGACTTGCACGCCTCGTAGACGCTGAGCGCCGCCACGGCGGCCGCCATCAGGGCTTCCATCTCGACGCCCGTGCGGTCCACCGACTCCACCTCGGCCTCGACCCCGACATGGTCGGCGCCGACGGAGAAGCGGACCTGCACGTCACCGAGGAGCAGGGGGTGGCACAGTGGGATGAGCTGCGAGGTGCGCTTCGCCGCCTGGATCCCCGCGATCCGCGCCATCTCGAGCACGTCCCCGCCGCCGACGTTGCGGCTGGCCAGGCCGAGCACCGTCGAGCGTGCCATCAGGACGCGGCACGAGGCGCGGGCCCGCCGCCGGGTGACGGGCTTGCCGGTGACGTCCACCATGTGGACGTGCCCGTGTCGGTCGAGATGGGTCAGCTCCTCGGGTGCCATCGCTAGCGAGCTTCCCCGGCGCTGTCCCGCCCGGCGTGCGCGAGCCGCGGCGCGGGAGGCAACGTGATCCTCAGTGGTCGAGCTCGGCGGCGAGCCGCTCGGCGGTGGCGCGGCCCTCGGCGGGGTCGGTCCCGGCGACGCCGACGAGCCAGCACGTGAGCGGGGCCGCCGTGCGCTCGGAGGCGTGGGCCGCGGTGCCGGCGAGTGCGAGCAGCGACTGGATCTCGTCCTCCGTCGGCTCGCGCACGCCGAGCTCGGCCGCGAAGCGGCGCAGCCAGTCCCGGTCGGTCAGCGTCATCGTCGGGCATGATAGCGACGTGGCCACCCTTAGAGCCAAGGTGATCACCGCATCGGATGCGGCGTTCGCCGGTGGGCGCGAGGACCGTTCCGGCGCGGCGCTCGCCGAGCGTCTCCAGCGTGCCGGCTTCGAGGTCGTCGCCCGCGTCGTCACCCCCGACGGGGTGGAGCCGGTCGGGGCAGCCCTGCGGGAGGCCGTCGCCGGCTTCGCCGGCCTGGTCGTCACGACCGGGGGGACCGGCTTCGGTCCCCGGGACCTCACCCCCGAGGCGACCCTGACGGTGCTGGAGCGACAGGCCCCCGGTCTCGCCGAGGCGACGCGGCTCGTCAACCCGCTCGGTCGGCTGTCGCGCGCCGTCGCCGGCACCGTCGGCCAGGCCCTCGTCCTCAACGTGCCGGGGTCGCCCGGCGGGGCGGTCGAGTGCCTCGAGGCCGTGCTCGACGTGCTGCCCCACGCGCTGGCGCTGCTGGCAGGCGAGCGGGACCGCCATCCCGACGAAGCGGCCGCGCACGCGCCCAACCGCCCGGCCCGCTAGCCGCCCGAGACGGGTGGGAGCACGGCGACCTCGTCGGCGTCGCCGACCGGGTCCTCGGCCGAGGCCGGAGCGCCGTTCACCCACACCCGGCTCTGCCCGAGCACGTCGGCGAAGGACGAGCCGTAGCGGTCGCAGGCCTCGCCGAGCACGTCGGCCACGGTCGCACCGCCGATGGTGGAGCGGTCCGTGCCGGCGGCGAGGCGGGCCGGCCCGAACAGGCGGAGCACCGCCACGGATCAGCCGCCGGTCCTCGGCACCGGCGGCTCAGCCGCCGATCATCGACATCGAGCGCGCCGGGCGCAGGAACGACGGGTCGTTGATCCCGTGCCCGGGCAGCTTCGCCCACACCGAGCGGCGGATCATCAGCGCGATCTCCTCCGTCGTGCCACCGCGGCGCACCAGGTCGCGCACCGACAGCTCCTCGTTGGCGAAGAGGCAGTTACGCAGCGAGCCGTCGGCGGTCAGCCGCAGGCGGTCGCACGTCCCGCAGAAGGGTCTGGTCACGCTGGCGATCACGCCGATCTCGCCCTTGCCGTCGACGAAGCGGTAGCGCTCGGCCGGGGCGGCGGCGTCGGCGTCCGGCGCCGGCACGGGCTCGAGCGGCCAGCGGGCGTCAATCCGGGCGAGCACCTCCTCGGCGGGCACGACGAGCTCCCGGCTCCAGGCCTCGTCCCCGTCGAGCGGCATGAACTCGATGAAGCGGACGGTGCGCCCCGTCGTCCGGGCGAACTCGGCGAAGGATTCGACCTCGTCGTCGTTGGACCCCGCGCTCAGCACGACGTTGACCTTCACCGGGCCGAGCCCCGCCGCCTCGGCGGCGTCCATCGCGGCGAGGACCGGTGCGAGCTCGCCCCGGCGGCGGATGGCGGCGAAGCGCTCGGGCAGGAGCGAGTCGCAGCTCACGTTGACCCGGTGGAGCCCTGCGGCGACGAGCTCGGGCGCGAGCCGGGCGAGCTCGGTGCCGTTCGTCGTGAGCGAGAGGTCCTCGAAGCCGACCGCGGCGACCTGGCGGACCAGCTCGACGACGCCCCGGCGCACGAGCGGCTCCCCGCCGGTGATCCGTACCGACTCGATCCCGAGGCTGCGCGCGGCCTCGGCGACCCGGGTGATCTCCTCGAAGCTCAGCAGCTGCTCGCGCGGCAGGAACGTCACCCCGTGCTCGGGCAGGCAGTGCACGCAGCGCAGGTTGCACCGGTCGGTGATCGAGAGCCTGAGGTCCCGGTGGACGCGGCCGTAGACGTCGAGGAGCGGCCCGTCGACGGGCATCTCGCGCGCCGCCGCCCCCGGCGCGCCCTTGGCCCTCCCGGCGCCGTTCGGTGCGCCGATCGTGACCGGGACCGCAACGGGCGGGCGGGGCGGGACGGCGGGCGCCGCCCTCACGGCGTCACCTCGCCGGCCATGAGCTCCTCGGCGTCGAGCAGCAGCACCCGCACCTCCTCGTCCGCGCCGACGCCCTCGCCGTCGGGCACGAGGGCGAGGGCGTTCGCGAGCGCCATCATGTGCAGCAGGTGCGACCCCTCGCCGCCGGACGGGCGCACGTGGAGCCGGCCCTCGGCGTCGGCGCGTGCGACGACCCGCACCAGGTGGAGCTTCCCGTCGCTCCGCCGCAGCAGCGGCTCCTCGGTGCGGGCGAGCAGGGCCGGCCGCTCCAGGACCGCGTGGCCCCCCATCAGGCGCAGCGCCGGGCGCGCCAGCAGCTCGAAGCTGACCATCGCCGAGACGGGGTTCCCCGGCATGCACAGCACGGGAAGGCCCGAGCCCGTCAGTATGGCGAAGCCGAACGGCTTGGCGGGGCGGATCAGGACCTCCATCCAGTGCACCGAGCCCCCGGCGAGCCGGCCGAGGACGGTCTTCATGTGGTCGGCGACGCCGACGCTGACGCCGCCCGAGGTCAAGATGGCGTCGCAGCGGCCGGCGCCACGCTCCACCGCCTGGGCGATGGAGCCCTCGTCGTCGGCGACGAGGCCGAGGTCGACGACCTCGCAGCCCGCCGAGCGCGCCAGCGCGAGCAGGCTGTGCCGGTTCGAGTCGTGGATCTGGCCCGGCCGGAGCGGGCCGCCGCCCTCCACGAGCTCGCTGCCCGTCGACAGCACCCCGACGCGCGGCCTCGGGAACACGCTGACCTCGGTGACGCCGACGCTCGCGAGGACGCCGACGTGCGCGGGCCCGACGACGGTGCGCTTCTCGAACAGGAGGCTCCCGCGCGCGACGTCCTCGCCCGGCCAGCGGATGTTCTCGCCGGGGGCGACGGCCTCCTCGATGACGACTCCGTCGCCCTCGGCGCGGGTGCACTCGACCATGCAGACCGCGTCCGCCCCCTTCGGCAGGGGCGCGCCGGTCGTGATCGCGATCGCCTCGCCCGCCTGCAGCGCCACGTCGGCGACGGTGCCCGCGGTGACGGCCCCCGCGAGGCGCAGGCGCGCCGGCGCCACCGCCGCGTCCTCGGCGCGCAGCGCGTAGCCGTCCATCGCCGCGTTGGCGAAGGGCGGGACGTCCTCCGCCGCCACGACCGGCGAGGCCAGCACGCACCCGAGCGCCTCGTCGAGCGGGACGGCACGTGGCGCGAGGGGCCGCAGAGCGGCCAGGAGCTGGGTCCGCGCCTGATCCAGGGTGACGGTCGGTCCCGGGCGCTCGCGGGCGGCCACGGGATCAGCGCTCGCCGGCGAGGTCGGCGACCTCATCCACGTCGTGGCTGCACAGTCCCCAGTCGGACCCGCCCTCCCAGACCTCGCGCTTCCAGATCGGCACGGTCGCCTTCAGGGTGTCGATGCACCAGCGGGAGGCCTCGAACGCCTCGGCGCGGTGCGGGGTGGAGACGGCGACGATGACCGAGGTCTCACCGACGACGAGGGTGCCGACCCGGTGGAGCAGCGCGATCCGCCCGACGTCGGGCCAGCGCTCGCGCGCGGCCGCGGCGATGGCGGCGAGGCGCGGCTCGACCTCCTCGGCGTACGCCTCGTACTCCAGGCGCTCGACTCCCGGGCGCTCTGCGGAGTGGTCGCGGACGGTGCCGCAGAAGACGTTCAGCGCGCCGCAGGACGGCTGGACCGCCCAGGCGAGGACGTCGGCGATCGGGAGCTGGTCACCGCGAACCTCGACCCAGTCGCCGGTAGCGCTGAGCTGAGTCACCGAACCATGGTAACTGGCGGCCTCCCGGCCTCGGCCCGCCGCCCCGGTGCCGGCCGCTTAGGCCAGGCCGAGGCGCTCCAGGTCGGCGGGCGTGTCGACGTCGGCGAAGACGCTGGGAGGAGCGACCGCTCCCCACGTCGCCTCGTCGAGGAAGCGCACGTCGGGGCCGAAGAACCCCTGCAGCGAGCGCGCCCCGCCGGCCGCGCCCGCCGCGGCGCGCTCGAGGTCGGCGCGCGCCCAGCGGGCGCAGAGGGGCTGGCGGGCGCCGCCGACGACCGGGACCACCGAGCCGGGCCCGGGCCACGCGGCGAGGAGCCGCAGGACCTCCACGGTCACGAGCGGCAGGTCGCACGCCACGACGAGGACGGGCCCGTTGTGGCCGAGGCCGACGAGCGCCCGCCACCCCGCGACGAGCGCCACGAGCGGCCCCTCCCCCGGGGGCTCCTCCGCGATCGACGGCAGGCCCGAGCGCCCCGGCCCGACCTCGAGGGCGGGTGCCACCACGGCGCCGAGGCGCTCGCCGACGAGCTCGGCCAGCCGGCGCCCGCCGACGTCGAGGGAGGCCTTGTCGGTGCCCATCCGCCGGCTCCGCCCGCCAGTGAGGAGCAGCCCGGCGACCGCGGCGACCGGAGCGGCACCGCCGCCTGGCTCGCCGGCGCCTCCCATCAGTCCAGCACCGCGACGATCTCGCCGAGCGCGGCGGGCGCGTAGCCGGGGAGCGCGCCGAGCTGGGCGCGCAGCCACGACGAGCCGAGCACCCGGAGCAGGGCGTGGACCTCGGCGGTGTCGGCGACCGCTCGGGGCACGACCAGGTCGTAGCGCTCGTCGGCGAGGGGGACGAAGCCGAGCCCGTACGCGCGGGCGGCCGGCTCGCTCGCGATCCCCACGTCGGCGAGGCGCGCCGCGACCGCCGAGGCGACCTGGAGGTGCCCCCGGGCCTCCGTCTCGTAGCCGGCCAGCTCGGCGGCGCGAAGTCCCAGCTCCTCGCAGGTGCGATCGAGCAGCGCTCGCGCCTCGGAGCCCGGCTCGCGGTTGACGATGCGCAGCGCGAGCCGGGCAACGTCCGCGAGGCCCCCGACCTGGTCGCCGAGCCCGGGGCGCACGACGAGCCCCTCGCGCCAGGCGGCGAAGCCAACGACGAGCCCGCCCGTAGCGCCGAGCCGTGCGCGTGCCGCCTCGACGTTGTAGCTGCCGCTCGCGTCGTCGCGCAGGTGGATCCCCGCCGCATGGACGGCGCCGGACGCCGCCAGCTCGAGGGCCTCGCCGCTCCCGCAGGGCCACCAGGCGAACGCGACCGGCGGGTCGAGCACGGCGAGCGGCCCCTCGACGAGCGGCAGCGCCGGGTCGCACCCGGCGACGACGACCGTGGGCCGTCCGGCGCCGAGCGGGCGGATGCCGTCGGGCGGGTCCTCGAGGACGCCGCCGGCCGGCGCGAAGCCGGCCCGCATCGCCGCATCGCCGCTCATCGGGAGCGCGACGAGCGGCGTGCCGACGCGGGCGAGCGCGACGCGCGCGCCGGGGTCGCCGAGCGCCGCCAGCGGCCGGGCGCGCACCATCGGCGCGCGCACCCCGGGGCCGAACAGCTCGTCGACCGTCGACCCGGTGGCGTGGGCGAGGGCGAACGCGACCCGGAGGGACGGCTCGGAGCGTCCCGCCTCCAGTGCCGCGACCGCCTGACGGGTGACACCGGCGAGCTCGGCGAGGTCGCGCTGGGTGATGCCTCGAGCGAGCCGTGCGGCGCGCAGGCGCTCGCCGCCCTGGCGTGGGCCGTCACGCCCCGGCCCGTTCACGCCGGCGTCCCCCAGACCGTGATCGCCTCGGCCGGGAGTTCCACGGCGCACCGGTCGCCCGGCTCAAGGCCGGTGTCGTGATCGGTGCGGGCGCGTAGCTCGAGGCCGTCGGCCACGCGCAGCACGAGGTCCATCGCGACGCCGCGGTCGACGGTGTCGACCACGACGGCCGGGAAGCCCCCTCCCGGGGAGAGCAGCACGCGTTCGGGCCGGATGCACCACAGCACCGCGGAGCCCGGCGCGGGCCCGGCGAGCGCTCCGGCGCTCCGCAGCACCGCTCCGCCTGCCACGAGGGCGCCGTCGGCTCGCATCGTGCCCCTCATGATGTTCGCGATGCCGAGGAGGCGGGCCACCTCGGGCGAGGCTGGCGCCCCGAACACCTCCCGGCGGGTCCCCGCCTGGAGGAGCGCGCCGCCGGCGATGACGACGATCTCGTCGGCGAGCACCGCGGCCTCCTCCGGGTCGTGGGTGACGAGGACGGTCGACAGCCCAGTCTCGCGCTGGAGCTGGCGGAGCTCGAGCCTGAGCTCCTCGCGCAAGGGCGCGTCGAGCGCCGAGAACGGCTCGTCCAACAGGAGGATCTCCGGCGAGCCGCAGAGCGCCTGCGCCAGGCAGACGCGCTGGCGCTGTCCGCCCGAGAGCTCGCGCGGGAACCGGTCAGCGAGCCCGTCGAGGCGCAGCCGCGCGAGCCAGTGCGCGGCGAGGCCCTCGTCGGCGCCGACGGCGAACGTCAGCTGCCGCCACACCGTGAGGTGGGGGAGCAGGGCGAGACTCTGCGGCACGTAGCCGACCCGGCGCCGCTCGACGGGGATGTCGCTCACGAGGCGCTCGCCGTAGTGGACGGGACCCGGCGCCGCGCCGTACAGGCCCGCTGCGCAGCGCAGCGTCACCGACTTGCCCGAGCCCGACGGCCCGAGGATCGCGAGGTGCGGGCTCGTCGCCGTGTGGGCGAGCGCGAGTCGGAACTCGCCGAGGTCGAGCGCGAGGTCGACGGCGAGTGGCGCCAACGGGACCGGCCGCGGCGCGCTCGCCGGCGGCAGCTCGCCGACCCGCCGCCGGCGGCGCGGACGGAGGCGGCTGAGCGCGACGACGACCGCAGCGGCGCCGAGGGCGAGCGCGGTCGGAGCCTCGGTCTGTGAGAGGCCGGCGCCGCTGAACTGCAGGTAGGTGAAGACCGGCAAGGAGTACGGGTGGTAGGCGACGATCACCGTCGCCCCGTACTCGCCGAAGGCGCGCAGCCACGACAGAAGGAGACCGGCGCGGAGCGCGTCGCGGCACGCCGGGACGGCGACGAGGGTGAAGCGCGAGAGCGGGCCGCGGCCGAGCGTGGCCGCGACCTCGACCAGCCCCGGGTCGAGGGAGGAGAACGCGGCGCGCGCTGTCGTGATGAGGAAGGGCGCCGCGACGAACGTCTGCGCGAGGACGATGCCGGCGAGGGACTCGGTGAGCCGTCCTCCGCTCAGGCGACCGAGCCAGGTGTAGGGGCCGACGACGTAGATGAGCAGGAGCCCGCTCACGAGCGGCGGGAGCGCGAGCGGCAGCTGGGCGACGACGCCGAGCACGGCCGCGAACCGGCCGTGCGAGCGTGCGAGCAGCCAGGCGAACGGGGTCCCGAGGAGGGCGATGATCGAGACCGAGATGGTCGCGGTGAGCAGGGAGACACCGAGGGCGTCGAACAGGCCCGGCGCCGTGAACCCGCGGTCGTGGGTGGTCGCGAGGCGGACGACGAACGCGGCGACGGGGACCGCGAGGTAGAGCGCCAGCAGCCCGCTCAGCCAGGTGAGGGGGCTGTGCAGCGCCCGTCGGCTCACTTCAGGGCGAGGAGCTTTCGCAGGCCGCTCGGCACGTCGCTCGTCGCTCCCTCGATCCTTGGCCGGAGGACCTCGAGACCCTCCCGCTCGAGCAGCGCGCGCCCCTTGCTGCCGAGGAGGTACTCGACGAAGCCAAGCGCGGCTGCGGGGTGCGGCGCGCCCCGCAGGATCGTAACGGTGTACGTGGCGGCGAGGAAGATCTTGCCCAGCTTGATCGTCGGGATGCCCGCGGCCTTCGCCTCGCTCGAGTAGAAGAAGCCGGCGTCCAGCTGGCCCGACTGGAGCAGGCCGATGAGCGACTGCTCCGGGTAGATGTTGGCGTTCGTCGCCGTGATCGCCGCGAGGTGCGAGTCGTCGTAGATGGCGGCCGCAGCCGTGAGGGCGCGCACGGTGAGGGCGCCCTTCGGGTCGATCGTGGGATCGGTCCTGCCGATCCTGAAGCCCGGCTGGGTGATGACCTTGTACCAGGGCTCGGTCTTCAACGCCGTGGCGAAGGTGCTGTTCGGGTTGTAGCCGAGCACGAGCGGCGACTGGCCGAACTCGACGTACCAGCTGACGAGGTTGCCGGCCGCTGGGCCCTCGAGCTTCTGGTTCACCGACGGGCTCGCGCTGATGAAGACGTCGCCGCGCAGCGCACCGCCGATGAGCTCGTTCGCGAGGGCGCCCGAGGCACCGGAGAAGCCGACGAAGGTGTAGCCGGTGGCGGCGTGGAAGTGCGGGCCGACGACGTTCTCGAGCGTGTCCTGGAGCGAGGAGGCGTAGAGGACGTCGGCGTTGCCGGAGTGCCGCTTCGTCGTGCCGGCGGCCGCAGGCGCCGCAGCGAGCACGAGCGCCGGCAGCACCAGTGCGATCGAGTACCGGCCCAGTGTGCGGGAACGGGTGCGGCCCGGAACGCCCCGCCGGGCACCGAGGCGTCCCGACGCGGCGGTCCGTGCCTCGATTGGCGTCCTCCGGTGCCGGCCGTCTCGCACGGGCGTGCCCTCCTCGGAAGTAGGCAAGTGTCGATTGACTAGCGCAAAAGATAGTTGCCTAACCGGGGACCGGCAACCGGGTGGCAGCTAGGGCGCCCCGGACCCGCGGGCGCCCGGGGTCCTTGAAGCGGGACCTTGGTCGGTATCCGGAGGGGTCGCTCGTGGTGCATGATCGTGCTCCAGGCGGGCGTCATACCGCCGGAGGAGCTGACGGAGATGCTCGCCAACATTCTGGGGCCCGACGGGATCATCGTCATCGTCGTCGTCGCCCTCGTACTGCTCTTCGGGGCGAGCCGGCTCCCGAAGCTCGCCCGCGGGCTCGGCAGTGCGTCCCACGAGTTCAAGAAGGGCATGGCGGAGGGCGACCCCGATGCCAAGTCCACCGGCGACGGCGGGAAGCCCGACGCCCGCTAGTGCCCCGATTCGCGGAGCTCGAGCAGGCGCTCGCCGGCCTCCTGGAAGCGGCAGCGCCGGGCAGCTTCACGTCCCCCGATCCCGGCGAATGGAGCGCGGATCAGGTCCTCGCGCACGTCGTGGCGAGCGACCGCATGGTCGCCGCCGCAGCAGCCGAGCTGCTGGCGGGTCGGGTGCCCGTCATCGACAACCGCCCGACCCAGTCGCTCGCGTACCTCGAGGCGATCGCCGGCTCGGCGGGGGGCTTCGACGAGCTCGTGCGGCTCGTTGAGCGCTCGGGTCACGAGGTGCTGACGCTGGCGCGACAGCTCGACGAGTCCCGGCTCGACGTGAACGTGCCGGCGATCCTCATGGACGGCGGGCGCATCCGCGTCGAGCGTCCGATCCCGTTCGCCACGCTGCTCAAGCCCTTCCACGTCGAAGGCCACACGGCGCAGCTGACCGCGTTGGCGCGATGACCGGCGGTCCGGCGTCCCCGCACATCGGCGCTCCCGGCGGGTCGCCGCGGGCCGGCGGTGTCGGGATGCCGGGCCCGGCTGAGCGAGGAGGCCGCGATGAGCAGTGAGTACCTCCCAGACGTCTACGTTCGCTTCCGGGACAGGTTCCCCGGCATCGCCGAGGGTCTCGACGCGCTCGGCACGGTCGCCGACGGCGCCGGGCCGCTCGACGAGCGGACACGACGTCTCGTCAAGCTCGGCATCGCCATCGGGGCGATGGCGGAGGGCGCAGTGCGATCGAACGCGCGCAAGGCGCTGCAGGCCGGCGCCTCGGAGGCCGAGGTCCTGCACGTCGCCGCGCTGACGGTGAGCACTTGCGGGTTCCCGGCTGCGGTCGCGGCGTTCTCCTGGATCGAGGAGGTGCTCGCGGCGCGGCGATGAGCCGACCGCGGGCGACTTCGCCACGTCGCCGCCGGAGGTCAGGGCAGGGATCCGTGCTGGCGCGAGCTGAGCGCACGAAGCGGCACTCACGGCGGGGTCGAGGCCACGAGCTCGACGGGCCCGCCACCTCACCGGGCCCTCGGCGGCGGGATCACCAGACCTTGAGCAGGCATTCGGCGCACCGGCCCTCGTCGCTGAGGCGCTTCGCGAGCTGAGCGTGCGAGCCCGCGAGGCGGGCCCCGACGACCGGGGCGGCGAGACCGCCAGCGAGTGGCTGCCCGCACTGCCTGCAGCGACCGGCGCGCCCGATCTCGCCAAGCGCCCGGCGCCCTCCGGCGAGGCTCGAGGAGTCGACGACGCGCCGGAGCGAGACGGCGTCCTCGGGGCATGCGCCGACGCAGGCGCCGCACGCCGACGCGTCGACCGAGAGGAGCAGCGCTGCGCCGTCCCTCTCTCGTGCAGCGAGCGCGCCCGTCGGGCAGGCGCGTGCGCAGCAACCGCACGCGGAGCAGCGCGTCGCGTCGATCACGATCTCGCCGAGCGGGGACGCGGCCGAGTCGATCCTCCACGGCTCGGGGCTCCCGGCGCCCGTCGGTGGCTCCTCGCCCGCTGCGGGCGCTGCGGGCGAGGCGGGCGTCCGCACGGTGCGGCCCGGTGCCGCCGTGGCCAGTGAGGACAGCGCCCCGACCGTGGCCCCGGTTCGTGGTGGAGTCACCCACCGCCAGACCCGCGGCGTCAGGAGCGGGGCGTGAGGCCGAGCGCCTGGGCGAGCACGGCCCAGCCCTCGGAAGGCAGGGCGCCCGGTTCGTCGGCGAGCAGCTGCACGGCGACATGGTCGGCGCCTGCCTGAAGGTGTTCGCGCACCCGGCTCGCGACGTTCTCCGTGTCCCCCCAGGCGACGATGGCGTCGACGAGCCGGTCGCTCCCGTCGCCCGTGACGTCCTCCTCGGAGAAGCCCAGGCGGCGGAGGTTCCGGACGTAGTTGGGCAGACGCAGATAGGCGCCGAGGTGCCGGCGGGCGATGCGCCGCGCGTGCCCGGGATCGCCCTCCAGCACGACGGCCTGCTCCGGGCAGAGGAGCGGGCCCTGGCCGAGCACCGAACGGGCGAACGCGCTGTGCTCGACCGGGACGAGGTAGGGGTGTGCTCCGTCGGCGCGTGCCGCCGCTAGCTCGAGCATGCGCGGACCGAGCGCGGCGAGGACCCGCAGCGGGCGCGTCGCCGGGCGGGGCGCGTCGAAGCGGGCGGCGTCCATCGCGTCGAGGTAGGCCGACATCGCTTCCAGGGGCCGCTCGTAGTGATGGCCCCGCGTGTCGACGAGCGGCTGGTGCGAGACGCCGACACCGAGCAAGAAGCGGTCGTCGAACGCCTCGGCGAGGGTCAGTTGGCCGGCCGCCATGGCCTGGGCGTCGCGAGCCCAGATGTTGGCGATGCCGGTCGCGACGGCGATGCGCTCGGTCGTGCAGAGGAGCATCGCGGCGTTCGCGAAGGGCTCTCGACGAACGGCCTCGCCAACCCAGATCGCGCCGTAGCCGAGGCGCTCCAGGTCGCGTGCCGCCTGACGGGCCAGCACCGAGGGCTGCAGGTCGAGCGCAGTGGTCCAGACCCCGACGTTGCCGAGCTCCATGCTGCGAGCGTACCGGGCTGCGAGCGCACCGGCCTCGGCCCGGGAGCCCGGTGACCCGGGCGCTAACGTGCCGCGACCGGCGGCATGAACCCCAGGATCGGCGGCACGGAGGCAGCGCGATGGGCTCGAGCGAAGGCGCACGGACCCGGGGGGCGGAGCCCCCGGGCGGAGGACCGGCCGAGGCGCCGCTGCCGTTGCTGGACGAAGGTTGGCACCGCATGCTCGCCGTCGTGGCCCATCCGGACGATCTGGAGTACGGGGCGGCGAGCGCGGTGGCGCGCTGGACCTCACAGGGCAAGGAGGTCTCCTACCTGCTCGTCACGCGGGGCGAGGCGGGGATCGACGGGGTCGAGCCGGAACGCGCGGGTCCGCTGCGCGAGAAGGAGGAGCGGGCGAGCGCCCGGGTCGTCGGCGTCCGGGAGGTCGACTTCCTCGACCACGAAGACGGCATCGTCGAGTACGGGCTGCGCCTTCGACGGGATATCGCGACTGCGATCCGCCGGACACGTCCCGATGCCGTCCTCTCGCTCAGCCATCGTCTGGAGATGGGTGGTTGGGTCAACATGGCCGACCACCGTGCCGTCGGCCTCGCGGTCATCGACGCGATCCGAGACGCCGGGAACCGCTGGGTCTTCCGCGAGCTCGCCGAGCAGGGGATCGAGCCCTGGAGCGGGGTCCGCATGACATGCTTCTTCGCGTCGCCGGCACCGACGCACGCGGTCGACGTGACCGGTCACATCGACCGCGGCGTGGAGTCGCTGCGCTGCCACGCGGCGTACATCGCCGGCCTCGGCGACGACTTCGACCCCGACGCCTTCCTGCGAGGTGGTGCCGCGGGCAGCGGGCGGCGGGCCGGCTGCGAGTACGCGGTGCCGATGGAGGTGATGGGGCTGTGAGCGGCCGGCCGCTCGGGGGGCTCAGGGCGGCGGCGTCGCCGTCCCGGGCAGCGTCGCCGGCGCCACGCGGAGGCGCTCGACCGTACGGGTGAGCAGCACGGCGGCGGCCGAGCCGGCGCCGAGGAGGCAGATGACGATGGCCATCGGCAGCGCGGTGTGCGGCCCGGCGATCCCGACCAGGGGGGCGACGGCGGCACCGATGAGGAACTGGGCGCTGCCGACGAGCGCCGACGCGCTGCCGGATTCCTTCGGGTGGTCCTGGAGGGCGAGCGCCGCGCCGTTCGGCAGGATGAAACCCATGCTCGCGACGGTGAGGAAGAGCGGGACGAGGACGCCGAACACCCCGGCGTGGGCGACGACCGCGACGAGGAGCCCGGCACCTCCCGCCGCGCAGGACAGCGCGCCCGCGGTGAAGATCCTCGCCGGGTGGACGTGCCGCACGAGGTGCCCGGAGACCTGACTAGCCGCCAGGATGCCGAACGCGTTGGATGCGAAGGCCACGCTGAACAGCTGGGGCGAGAGATGGAAGACGGTCTGCAGGACGAACGGCGAGCCTGAGATGTAGGCGAACATCGCTCCCATCGACAGACCCTGCGTGAGCGTGTAGCCGAGGAAGCGGCGATCGGCGAGCAACCTCCCGTAGGTGGTGAGGGTCGACGCCAGGCCGCTCGAGGTCCGCCGTAGCTCGTGCGGGTGCGTCTCACGGAGGGCCGCGAGGCCGATGCACAGCAGGAGGGCGCCGGCCGCCGCGAGCGCGGCGAAGATGCCCCGCCAGTCGGTCACGTGCAGGAGCTGTCCGCCCGCGAGCGGAGCGAGGATCGGGACGAGCCCGTTCACGAGCATCAGCAGCGAGAAGAGCCGGGCGGCGGCCGCCCCCGAGCTGAGGTCGCGCACCACGGCGCGCACCACGACGATCGCCGCCGCGGCGGCGCCGCCCTGGATGAGGCGCAGCACCACGAGCACCCAGACGTCGGGCACGACGGCGCACGCCGCCGAGGCCGCCGTGAACGTCGCGACGCCGGCGAGCAGCGAGACGCGACGTCCTTTCCGGTCGCTCAGCGGTCCGACGAGCAGCTGGCCGAGTGCGAGGCCGATGAAGCACGTGGTGAGGGTGAGCTGTGCCGCGGCGGTCGAGCTGTGCAGGTCGCGGGTGAGCGAGGGAAGCGCTGGCAGATAGGTGTCGTTGGCGAGCGGGCCGAGCGCTGACAGGGCCCCGAGCACGAGCACGATCTTGAACGGGATGGCCCGCTCGGGCGGTCGCACGGTGGCGCCGGACGGGCTGCCGCCGTCCCGTCGCCTCAGGCTCACTCGTCGCACGCTAGTGGCCTGCCGATCGGGTGGACGGGCCCGCCAGGTGGCACCATGGCTCGTCAGGTACGCGGCCGGTGCCGCCCGCGAGGCGCTCGGCCCGCGGCGTCGTCGCCGTCGCGGAAGGCGCGCCCAACGTGAGGAGCGTGACGAATGGCCACAACGGGGCTGTCCGGGGAGGCGCTCGCGGGCTTGCGCTCGGTCATGGCAGGCCACGTCGAGCGCGGCGCGATGCCCGGTCTCGTCGCGCTGGTCGCCCGTCACGGCACCGTCCACGTCGAGGTGATCGGCACCAAGGCGTTCGGCGACGCCGAGCCGTTGGCGCGCGATGCGATCTTCCGCATCGCCTCACTGTCCAAGCCCATCGCTGCGGCGGCGGCGATGCTCCTCGTCGACGACGGCACGCTGCACCTGGACGGCGCGGTCGACGACCTGCTGCCCGAGCTGGCAGACCGGCGGGTGCTCAGGAGCCTCGACGCGGCGCTCGACGACACGGTGCCGGCGCACCGCCCGATCACCCTCGACGATCTGCTCACGTTCCGGATGGGCTTCGGCACGGTCCTGGCCGCGCCGGGAACGTACCCGATCCAGAGGGCCGAAGAAGAGCTCGGGCTGATGACGCTCGGTCCGCCGTGGCCCCCGACTCCGCACGGCCCGGGCGAGTGGATGCGACGGTTCGGGACCTTGCCCCTGATGTGCCAGCCGGGCGAGCGGTGGCTGTACAACACGGGGACCCAGGTGCTCGGGATCCTGCTCGAACGCGCGGCCAGCAAGCCGCTCGAGGCGTTTTTGCGCGAGCGCATCTTCGAGCCGCTCGGGATGCGCAGCACGGGGTTCAGCGTCGCTGCAGGCCAGCTCGACCGGCTGACGACGGCGTACTCGCCCGATCCGGCCTCAGGCGTGCTCTCCGTCCTCGACGGCGTGGCAGACAGCTATTGGAGCCGCACCCCGGCGCTCCCGAACGCCGCGGGGTGGTTGGTCTCGACCGTCGACGACTACTGGTCGTTCGTCCAGATGCTTCTCGAGGGGGGCGTGGTCGGCGGGGAACGTCTCATCTCGGAGCGATCGGTGGAGCTGATGACCACCGACCACCTGACCCGCGAGCAGCGGCGCGGCGCCGGCATCATCCTCGGCGCCGAGGAGGGCTGGGGGTTCGGCATGGCGGTGCCGGCGTCCGGCGTAGCGCAGGCGGGCATTCCCCGCGGGTTCGGCTGGAACGGCGGCACCGGCACCAGCTGGCGGTCGGACGTCGAGAGTGGTCTGACGGGCATCCTGCTGACCCAGCGGGAGATGACCTCGCCCGAGCCGCCCGAGGCGTTCCGCGACTTCTGGAGCTGCGCCTATCGGGCGATCGGGGACTGAGGCGAGGGTCAGGCGCAGGTGTGGGGAGGAACCCGAGCGTTCCCTCGGGCTCGAGGAGCCTCAGCCTGCGGGACGGGTGCCGGCGACCTGTCGCAGGAGGCGGTTGGGGTCCTCCGGCGCGCCGTCGCCGACCCATGCGACGTACTGGTCGGGACGGACGAGGATCAGCCTCGACTCGTATGCCGTCCGGCCGTAGCGGTCGCGTAGGACCTCGAGCGGAAGGCCGAGCGATGCCGCGTCGCGCTCGAATCCCGCTGCGGCGGCACCGTCGGCCCCGAAGGCCAGCAAGGTGAAGCCGGGTCCGAGGGCCTCGAACACGTCCCGGCCGTCGGAGAGACGCTGGGGCGCGAGGTGGTGCCCGGGCCTCGCCGCGAACGAGTGCTCGCCCCGCACCCCACAGCGGGACCCGGGCGGGCCCGAGACGATCGACGACCCCTCGTAGTGCGGCTCGTACCACTGGGGCCCAGTGTCGGCGTTCGCCATCTGGGTCGCCCAGGCCTGCTCGAACTCCGCCAGGTCACGATCGGGCCGGTAACGCTCCAGGAACGCGCGGTCCCTCTCCATCCCCGCGGCGATGACCTCCCTGCCGGTCTCGGCGAAGATCGGTTGTCGCTCCTCGCTGTAGCTGTCGAGCAGGTGCTCGCCTCCCCACCCCTCGAGGACCGCCGCGAGCTTCCACCCGAGGTTGACCGCGTCCTCGATGCCCGAGTTCAGGCCGTACCCGCCGTAGGGAGGATGGCTGTGGCAGGCGTCGCCCGCGATGAACGCCCGGCCGTTGCGGTAGACGCGGGCGACCTCGACGCGCAGGTCCCACAGACCGACGTAGTCGAGCTCGCAGGTGAACGGGAAGCCGGCTGCGGCCTCGAGCAGCCCGCGGACGTCGAGCCGCTCCACCGAGGCGTCGGCGGGAACCGGCGCGTGGAAGAACCAGCCCTCGCCGACGTCGACGCGGCCGAAGAAGCGCCAGTATCCCTTGAGGTCGGGATGGAGCACCCGGTAGGTCGTCCGCTCGGGAAAGCGCGCGAGCCCCTCGTGGAGCGCCCGGGAGCGGAATACGGCCAGCACCATGCGCTGGTCGAAGTCGGCGCGGGCGCGGTCGATGCCCATCTGCTCGCGCACCATGGACCGCGCACCGTCGCAGCCGACGACGTAGTCGGCTTCGAGCGAGCGCCGTTCACCCGGATCACCGTCCGCCACGATCTCGACGCGTGTGCCGCGCTCGTCCTGGCCGACGCCGACCACCGACCATCCGAACAGCGTGGTCACGGCGGGCAGCTCGCGGGCGCGCGCCCGCAGGACGGTCTCGGTCGCGCACTGGGGCAGACGCTCGTTCTTCTGGAAGTAGTACGCCCCGACGGCCTCGCGTCCCGGAGGGGCATGCCAGTACTCGCTCATCAGGTCGCCGTAGGCGACGACGCCTCCGATCGGGTACCCGGGCGGCAGGACGCGTGCCGCGCGCAGCTCCTCGACGCAACCCCAGTTGTAGAAGTGCTCGAGCGTGCGTTGCGTGAGGTTCTGGCCCTTCGGGATGGCCTGGGGCGTCAGGCGGCGCTCGACGACGGCGCAGGAGGTGCCGCGCCGGCCAAGCTCCAGAGCGAGCGCCATCCCGACGGGCCCGCCGCCGACGACGACGACCTGGTGCCGGTCCGTTCTCGTCCCGGTGCCCCGGGTGGGCGCGGTCACTCGCCGGTGACGCCGTCGAGCAGTTCGCGCGTCGCGTCGGCGTGACCGGCGTGGCGCGCCGTCTCGTTGATCAGGTGGAGGAGCACCCAGCGCAGGTCGGTGCCCTCGGCGCGCCCGCACGGTTGCGAGAGCGACGGCATCGCCCGGACCGCTGCGTTCGTCAGCGCCGCCCGGTCCCGGTATGCGGCGAGGGCGCCAGCGACGGTGAGCTCGGGGCCAGGGCGGAACTCCTCCTCGCTCCGGCTGACGTCCTCACCGAGCATCCCGCCGTCGATCCACCGCCACTCGACGTGGGTCAGGTGGTTGACGACGCCGAGCAGGGGGAGCAGACGGCCCTCCGGCGACCAGCGGGCGTCGCGGTCGTCCAAGCCCCGGACCTTGCGCACGACCGCGCCCCGCAGGTAGTCGAGCCAGCTCAGCAGCAGCTCACGCTCGTCGGGGTTGCCGGCCGGGAAGTCGATCTCCTCGTCGCTGGCCACCGTCCCACGGTAGGGCGGCCGGCCGCGGCGCGCAGCAGAGGGCGGCTCGGGCGAGCTCCCACCGGCTCGCGAGCTCGAGGCCGCGGCGGGGACGATCACCGGTAGATTCCGGGCATCCTCGCGACGTCGAGCGCGTCGCAGGCCGGCTGGCGTCGTGCCCAGTGCCCGACGTCCAGTGCCCGACGTCCAGTGCCCAGTCACGCCGTGCTCGACCGCGTGCGAGGCGCCCCGCTGACCGCATTTCCGGAGCCCCCGGACGCGTACGCGCCGTCCGTCGACCGTCGTGGACGTGACGGGCCGTATGCGTCGTGCTAGAGGACGGGTGTGATCCGCTCCGCGTGACCTTCCGATGCCGAGCGGCTGCGGGTCTCGAGCGCCTCGCCGGCGCCCGGTTCCTCGACATCGGCATGGACGACGTCGCAGCTGCCGAGCCGATGCCGGCGGCCGATCTCGCGGCGTACGCAAAGGCCGGACGCGCGTGGGTCGCGGTGGACGGGGCGGACGAGGCCGTGGGCTACGTGGTGGTCGACGCCGTGGACGGCTGCGCGCACGTCGAGCAGATCAGCGTGGTCCCCGCGCATTCGGGGAAGGGGATCGTCCGCGCCCTGCTCGACGAGGTGGAGCGCTGGGCCGTGTCCTGCCAGCTCGCGGCCGTCACCTTGACGACGTTCGACGGCGTGGCCTGGAACCGGCTCCTCTACGAGCACCTGGGCTTCGCCACCCTCGGCGACGGTGAGCTCTCCGCGGGACTCCGCGCACGGCGCGAGGCGGAGACGGCCCACGGTCTCGATCCGACGACGCGCGTCTACATGCGCCGCGCACTCCGCCGCGCCGGTCGTGACGCGGGCTGACGCCCGCCGCCCGCGTCCCCTACGCTCCCCGCCGTGCCGATGCGAGGAGCGGTGACCGCATGACGTCCGAGGCCACGGACCTCACGATCACCGAGGCGTCCGCATTGATCGCGACGGGCGGGCTCTCGCCGGTCGAGCTCACCGAGGCCTACCTCGCCAGGATCGACCGCTTCCAACCCGTCCTGAACGCCTACATCACCGTGACGCCGGAGCGGGCGCTCGACGACGCGCGGCGCGCCACGGAGCAGCTGGCGGCGGGGGAGCGACGCGGCCCGCTCCACGGCATCCCGATCGGCCTGAAGGACCTCTACGACACGGCGGGCATCCTCACGTCGGCGGGATCGAAGGTCTTCGCCCACCGAGTGCCGACCGTCGACGCGGAGGCGGCGTCCCGCCTGGCGGATGCCGGCACGGTGCTGCTCGGTAAGCACAACACCCACGAGCTGGCGATGGGCGGGACGACCGAGAACGAGCACTTCGGTCCGACGCGCAATCCGTGGGACACGACGCGCGTCCCGGGTGGATCGTCGGGCGGCTCGGCCGCCGCCGTCGCGGCCTCGATGGCCGCCGGGGCGCTCGGCAGCGACACGTGCGGCAGCATCCGCATCCCCGCGTCGTTCAGCGGCTGCGTGGGCGTCAAGCCGACGTACGGACTCGTGAGCCTGCGCGGCGTGGTGCCGCTGGCGCCCGGCCTCGACCACGCCGGGCCCCTGGCGCGCAGGGTCGCAGACGCCGCCCTGCTCCTCGACGCCATCGCCGGTCCGAACCTCGGCTGGTCCGGCGGTCGCTATGCGGCGGCGTGCGGGGGCGAGGTCGCCGGGACGCGTATCGGCGTCGTGCGCCAGTACTTCCTCGACCTGGTGGCCCCCGACGTCGCCGCGAGGTTCGAGGAGGCGCTCGGCACTCTCGGCTCGCTCGGCTGCGCGGTGACCGACGTCGCCGCCGAGGTGCCGCCCGACGTCGTCGACGACGTCTTCGCGCTGGTGGGCGCCGAGGCAGCGCCGTTCCACGGACCGATCCTGGCGGAGCACGCCGCCGACGTCGGGCCGAGGGTGCTCGCGAGGATCTCGCTCCCCCCGCCCGGCGCCGCCGAGGTCACCCGCATCCACTCCAGGCTCGCCGCGGTCGTAGCCAGCCTGGAACAGGCGCTTTCCGGGGTGGACGTGCTCGTCGTGCCAACCGAGCCGATCACGGCACCGAGCATCGGCGCGACCGACGGCGACCTGGCGGTCGGGGGGCGCTCGGTCGACGCCGAGCACGTCCTCACGCGGCTCACGTCGATCTTCAACGTGACCGGATTCCCGGTCGTGAGCGTGCCCTGCGGCTTCGACGCCGCCGGCCTGCCGGTCGGCCTCCAGGTCGTGGCCCGTCGCGGTGGCGAGGAGGTGGCGCTGCGCACCGCGCACGCCTACGAGCAGGCGACGGAGTGGCACCTCCGGCGCCCACCGCTCGGCTCCCGGGGCTGACGGCGCTCGTAACGCGAGCGCGGGGACTGCGTCCCTGCGCCTAGATCTTCTTAGTCCGCCAAACGCTTGACTTTGTGACAAGTTTTCTGGCTCTCCTGCTCAATGAGTGGGTCGTCTGCGACCCGGGAGGTCGGGCCGGTAGCCGCCGAGCGCGAGC